>OIWQ01000288.1_pt1 | contig 64568 bp, 105 predicted proteins | sample 1587571 | NCBI WGS metagenome assembly OIWQ01 (sample SAMEA3888910, study PRJEB22519) | human gut metagenome | biome: human gut; feature: human-associated habitat; material: faeces | place: Denmark | collected 2010
ATCTTATTATAAGTTTCTGCATCTCTTATATGAAAACCATGTCTTAATGTACATATAAAATCTTCTAGACTCATAACATCAGACACCTTGGCATATTCATGTAATTTTAGAAATTTATCCGGATGATTTTCAACTAAATATTTTAAATTTTCTTGAATTGATTCCATTTTAAATTTCTCCTATTTTTCTTTTAAAGATGATTCGTATTCTTTCATCTTTTTATGTAATATATCGTCCCAGGTATGTAAATCATGGATAGCAGTTGCATGATTTCCAATTTCTTCATACCTTTTTAGAATTCTTTTATATTTTTCCATAACTTTAAATGTTGTTTTTATAGCACATTCGCAATCCGGAGCAAATGTACCATGAAGTTGTAAAAATTCATTATTTAATTCTCCTAATTTTTTAAGAGTTGTTTCTAATTTTTCAATTATTGAGGATGTATGATTCATTATTGAAGAAGATTTATAAGTTTCGTCTGCTTTAATGTTTGTGAGCATTAAACCCCAATAATCAATAGATTTATTTTCTAAACAAATTAAATAATTATTAAATTCTTTTATTTTGCATCTATGAAATCTTTTTAAACCATTATAACCTAATGCTTGACAAATATTCATAGAATCAGTATGAAGCATAACTTGAGATAAATAACAAGAACCTAAGTCTGTAAGAATTTCTTTAGTTGTTCTCATTGTTTTTCCTTTCTTTTAATAATAAATCTAATTTATATTCAATTCTATTTAATTTATTTTGTTTATCCGCATCTTTATTAAGCATCATAATATTTAATATAGTATTAAATATAGTTAGACTATCTAATTCGTTTATATTATTTGAATCGTTCACAACAACATACCTTTGGCATATTTTGTATTACTGCTTGAGGACCAGTTGTTCCATAGAATCCTCTGTATAAAAATCTATTTCTAAGTTCGTTAGCTAATAAAGGTTCACCTGCTCTATCTTTTAACGAAATTGTAGTGGTACCAATTACTAAGTTTACTGGTAATGTTGCTTGTAATGGTGGTATAATTGTACAAATCGCAAAACATAAAGGAGTTTCATTTGTTAATACAAAAGATCTATCAGCTGTCAAAGTTACCTCTGTATTTGAAGTTGATATACTTGTAACTTTGAAAAAGTGTCTACATTGATTACATGAGCATGACATAATTTTATTTCCTTTCCTAATTTTCCTTAAAAAGAGGGCAACCGAAGTCGCCCTCTGACCAATGACTAATAGCTGTAGAAGCAAGAATTTCCGCATCCGCATCCATTATTTCCATAAAAATTTGCTGCCTGATAAGGAGAGCAAGTTATGTAAGCTGGAATTGGAGTAGGTCTTAAAGTGTTGATAATATTAGCACTTTGAGCCTGTTGAGAAAGCTGGAAGTTGGCAGTCTGTAAACCAGCTGTCAAATCAGCAATTCTTTGGTCTTTTGCGGCAGCTTCCATATCACACAATTTGTCTAGAATGCGTTGAGTGTTAGCCGTTGCATTGGTAGTTATTGCACAAGTATTTTGAGAAGATTCATATCTTACCGCATCAATATTACGGTTGGTTGTGCAACAACAAGAGTCTTGGTTATGCTGTAAGTTGCTTAAAGCCATTTGTACACCGCCAAAGCCTTGACATAAGTCTTTTTGAGTATCAAATTGTCTGTTTACAACTTGAGTGAAACCTTGACCCAAAGTGTTTTCTATACGGTCTTGACCTCTTCCAAGCTGGTTGGAAAGATTAGTGTATAGAAAATCGTTGTTAATTTGATTTGTGTAACCGTTGTTACCAAATCCGAATCCTCCGCCTCCCCAAGCTAATAGGAAGAACAAGAAGAATACCCAAGCACCATCGCCGTCTCCACCAAACATACCGCCTCTACGGTTGCCTTGGCCAAGCAAAAGAGCTTCGGTTGAAGATAAACCTGAATCCATAGTTTTACCTCGCCTTTCTTTATTAAATGTACCTACCTCACATAGTCTTAGCTATGGAATTTCAGGAATCTATAAAGATAGTCCGAATTGGGATGCCCATTGGTTTAAATCCTGTGAGCTGATATTCTTTTCTTTTGCGACATTCATTATTATTTGTTTTAGCTGGTCTGGGGATTGACCACTTGCCATTTTTTGTGCCTGTGCAAATAATGGATTATTGCCAAACATTGTTTGAGCCATTTGCATAGGGTTTGGATTGTTTCTAAGCTGTGCGAACATTTGGAACAGTTGCATTGGATTTTGGTTCATTATTTAATCCCTTTAATCGTTGCTCTAACATCGCAACCTTTTCTTGTAATTCCTCTATAATTTTGTTAGAAACAGGTTGTTCATTTGCCTGTGAAGGTGTGTTTTGAGGTAGTTGCTGTTCTACATAATACTTAACTGGACAGCTACCATCAGGCATTACTTGTTTCGTGTAAATTCGCTTATTAGCTAAATCTGGGAAAACATGCAAACTACCATCCCAGTCTATAGCACAACCTTGAGCTTCCTCAAAGCAAGTAACAGGACGGCCCTTGATAAATTTCTGTACCGGGCCACCCTGTACGGAAGAAGGTTGCATATACGTATTGTATTGATTTCTTTCAAAACCAGGTTGAGGAGCTTGCATAAAATGCTGAGTGGGGTATGTATAATTTGAGACCATTGAGGATAATTCCTTTCTTTTCTATATTTTTATTATACAAAAAGAACCCTTCACTTGCAATTAAATGAAGGGCTTTTATTAAATTTATCGAATTTTTTTAACTTTCTATCTAAATTTAACTATAATATTTCTGAAAATACCATCTTACTTTACTTCTAATATACCTACCAACATCATCAGTATGACCAAAATCAATTTTAGGTAACCAGGTAATATCAATTTTACCATAAGAAGTTGTTTTAGGGTGGCATTGTCCAAATTCGTAATGGGTTAATACGGTTTGAGGAGTAATTGGTATAGCATAAGTTTTACATAATTCTGCAACCAATTTGTACATAGCTTCACATTGAATAGAAGTTAATGGATAATTACCTACATTATTTTTATTTTTATAATCTTTCATACCACATACTGCTACACCAATTGAACCCGTATTACCGCCACCTGTATGTGCGGCATAATTTCCATCTGTACAATTTTTATTATCATGTACACAATGTTTACCTTTAATAATTAAACCATCACCATTGATTAAATAATGGTAATGTTCGTATTCTAAATTATTAGGCTGATGTGTACCCGCTGTCCTCACCAATGGAGGATAATTCTCTTTAATCCTGCCATTCTTACATCACCTCCTCATATAATAGTTTTTCCATTGTTTTTCTATGTTCTATTGCTTCTTGTTTTGTTTTAAATTCTTTATAATATAATTTACCATTTTTAGATATATTACTAACCCATATTATTTTATTTTTACAATTTTTATTACTATAAACACCAGTCTGTTCAGTAGCTTTACTAGAAAGATTTTGTTGATTTTCAAATCTTGTGCAAACTTTTAAATTATTCTTTGTATTATCAAGAGTATTATGATTGATATGGTCTACTTCTTTACCTTTAGGTGCATTCATTATAAATCTATGAAGTCTTTGATAATTATTGCCCCAATGCACTATATAATAAGAAGTTTCTCTTAAAGTTATATCTTTAAGAGAATGCCACTTTCCAACTTTTTTGACTTTTTCAACATCATCTAAATCTAATAAAACTTCCAAAATTCTACCCTTTCTCGGAACTAACATAATGGCATGGTCTTCTTTAATAATGAATTCATTAAAACTTGATAATTTTGACATAAATACCTCCTTCGTATTTAATCCTATATAATAAAGGGCAACTAAATAGGAATTTTAGCTTTCGGTCTGCATAACCTAGCCCTGATATATTTTAACATAAAAGAATAATTTTTGCGATGATTATTCGTTTCATAAAAATTCCTTATTTATGTTTAATATCCATACATTCTAACATTAAATCCATTTTACCATCAACTTTTTGAAGTAAATCATGGTCAGTTGCAATAGTTTTATATACTTCACCTCTACAATTTTCGCATTTACGATGAGATACATATTTTTGACCAATTAACCAATCAACCATTTTGAAAGCTCCTATTAAACCCGCTACACCTAATAAAGCGAAAAATCCATACATATATTGAATTAGTTGAGAATTTTCAGGCACGTTTCCACCCTCCTCTAATCTTTTGATAGTTATCTACTGAATGTTTAATTGCCCATCTTCTGATAGGACCTGTTCCTCCTACTTTACATAATTTTTCTAAACAAATTGTAGATAAATATCTATCATTGTTAATATAATTATGATTTTCACATAATATATCATGTACCATAGAGGCTATCATAAATTTCGGGTCTGTTTTAGGCCCAATTAGTTTCCAGAATAACCAAGGAATAGAAGCACCATCCCAAGTGTAGTCTGCTGGAATTATAAACTCGTATTGATATGTTATATCCTTAGGTTTATAAAGAATAGTAACTTTAATTTCTTCTAAATTTATAAAAGGTTTATTAAGTTTTTCTTCTTTTTGTTCTTGAGTATCACCTGGGCAAGGATATCTAAAATCTACATGAGGATTTTTTGAAAATAATATTGCGAGCTCGTCATCTTTATAATATGTAAGATTACTTGCTGTTGGTATCATTTTCTTTTATCTTCCCGTTTACTTGTATAATAATACAACCTATATTTCGAGTTACTACTTGGGTTTGTTTTTCATTACAAGGTTGTTTTTGTATAGAAATAATTGCTTTATTATCTTCTGTTACTTGTTGTGGAATATCTTCCGCCAAAACAAATTGAGTTCCAAATATTAAAACAGATAATGCTAAAATTGTTTTCTTCATTCTGTCACCTCCTGTTCTGTAGTTTCGTTTGCTTGCTTATATGTGTCTTCTCCTACAAAATCTTTATTTAATTGTAAAAAGCATTCTTGTGTAAATTGTGGTGTAGCTTGTTTAATTTCTTGATATTGTTTCCAATTTTCAACATCTTTAGTAAAATCAGGTTCTTTATAGCTAATAATTGATACTGGTTGTTTTAACTGTATGCCTAAAGAAATTGAAGGCAATAAATCAGTTAGAAAATCTTTTGTATCTCCGTTAGCCATTGTAACTTTACGACGAATATATCCTAAAGAAGTATTGAAAAATTGTGTTTTAAATTCCTCTTCTCTTAATTTAGTTTGTTCTACTTCAAATTCAGGATTAACAATAATTTTATTATTCTCCACCATATATTTTTCTTCATGTTTAAGAAAATCATAATAAACTTGTTCTTCTACAGAATAACTTTTAATCGGACCCTTATTAATAGGTTGATTACTAGCACTAATAATTTTATTGTTTTGTACGTTTAAATAAAATCCCATAGTTTTCTCCTTATTCTAAATAAAATGCGTTACCATTCTTTTTGATAGTTGCTTTAAAAGGAAAATTTTCTAATGCAACTTGTTTCAATTGTTTTTCTATAACTTTACTTCTCGTAAATGTGATATGTAATTGTGTATCTTTTTCGTTATCTGCGTACACAAATTGAATTTTATTTGAATCTTCTCCATTTACTTTACAAGGTTTCCAAGAAGTTATAATTATAGATTTATCCATCAAATTTAAAATAGACACTTTATTACCTGTCATTGGAAATTCGGGTTGTGGTCCTATATTTTTGAATTCTTTAATTGACATTTCTTTTATTAAATTATCCAAATCCAGGCTCCTTATTAGATTGTAAGTGTAACAATGTTTGGCATAACCTCTATACGAATTTAATGTGCATAATTGTCTTAGAAAAGGTCTGTTATCTCTGTTTTTACGTATATCTAAAACTGCTCTTTTTAGCTTTTTGGCTGTACGTTTTCTTAAGATTGTATAACCTTTAAAATGCCTATAGCCTAAGAAATCTATGCCTTGTTTAGTGTGAAAGACTTCGTTGTAACTCATTGTTTGTTTTAATTCTAAATCTACAAACTCATGAATTAACTTTTGAATTTCAAAAAGTTCCTTCTTACTATTAGATAGTATAACACAATCATCGCAATATCTACAATAGTCTTTCACTTTCGTTTTATGTTTTAGCATTATATCTAACTTATTTAGATAGATATTTCCGAATAATTGGCTTGTTAAATTGCCTATTGGACAGTTTTTGCCGCCTGGAAATGAAAATACAATGTCCTTAATAATTCTTAACAATTTTACATCTTTTATCTTCTTTTTAATTTCTGTAAACAAAATTTCTTGGTCAACTGTTGGATAAAATTTCTTAATATCTGTTTTTAGACAATAATCATTTTTCATAATCAGCTTTCTAACACGTTTACTTCCTTCAATAGGACCTCTACCCTTAATGCAACCATAAGTATGAGAAATAAAACCTTTAACAAATATATCCTCTACAATATTATTTATTGCGTGGTGTACAATTCTATCTTTTAATGGTAATATGTATATCAATCTATGTTTACCATTTTCGAATATTTGTTTAGTAGAATATTTTGATGTTGTAAATTTACCTGAAATAACTTCTTGTCTTATATTTTCTAAATTTTCTGCCAAATTCTTTTCAAAAGATTGTACATCACGCCTATCTCTTCTACCATATGCTGTATTCAACCATGCTTGATAGAAGTTTTCTTTAGATATAAATTTGTTCCATAAATTTCCTTTTCTTTTCAATTTTTATCCTCTAAAATAAAAGGCCGGATTTTTCGCATACTGCTACTAGAACCGGCCTTTCTCCGTATTGTTTTCTCGCCTTGTATTTGACGAAGGATTTAGACCCCAGCTTGCATCTATCAAAATGAATTTCGTTTGAGCAATAACACACCCCGGCAACCAGTATTCACATACGAGTGTAACAGGTTATTATACGAATCAACCGCCCACGAACCACAGTTCGTAGAATTGTCGTAATTACCACCTAGTTTCACCAGGAAGGGTCTTAACCCTGTTTATTTAGTTTTTAATGTTCTATGTTTTTAGTTCTTCGGATTTTGGACTTGTGGATTTTGCCCTACGTGTTACGGCCCACCCCACTTCGTTCGGAGGGCGGTTGTGTTAAGCGTGTACACGTTCTAGGTGCAAGCTCACACCCCGGCAACCAGCATACACATACGAGTGTAACAGGTTAGAAGACGAAGCAACCGCCCACGAACCACAGTTCGTAGAATCGACGTAACGACCACCTAGTAGCACCATATTAGGAATACCAAAAGTTGCACCACGTCTAGTATCAGCAAATTGGTTCCAATTAGAAGAACCATTTGCTGATATAATTCTAGATACTTGCCATAAATAACCACAACAACATTCTATAAAGAATCCGGAAATCATACGCTTACCAGCAGTATCTAAATAACCGCCAGTCTTTTTATCAGATGGAATAGCCGCACCTGCAATTACAGTTTTTTGGTTAGAACCTTCTGCAAATACCATAAATTCATCTCTACTTGCTGGCATTTTACCTACTTGTATTAAATCCCAGAAGAAGTTTTGATATTGTCTATCATTTGAAATAGTACCTGCATAACTAGATGCAGAAGAAGCACCTGTTCCACTTAATAGATAAATATCTACCCAAATTCTAATATTATTATAGTCTACAAACGCCATACCTTTATTTCCTGTTTTAGCGGCTGATTTAAAAGCAGGTGTCCAAGAAGAATTTGGAATAAAGTATCCAGCATTATAACCTATTGCTGGGTGGTTCATCCAAAAACTATCGTTAAGTAACGCTGGAGCGTTACTTTCTGTAACACCAACACATAAAGTATGAGCTCCACCTATTTGAACTGCATTTGTAGTCCCTACTGGTAGATTTTCATTTAAACTTGCAATAAGTTGACCTTGATTATCTAAATAGAAATAATAATCTTTACCATTTTCTATTGAACCCGTATCTAAAATTTCTGAAATAGGTTTAAGAAAATCATTTTCAGTGTAGAAAGTGTCTCCATTTGCTTTTCTTATTGCGGTACCTGCTTTAATAGTTACATATTGTTTATCCGCAAAAATAAAGTTTGGTTGTTTATATTCAAATTCTCTATTCGCATACCAAATAATATTTGCTTTTTTTGGTAATTCTGCAAGACATTGGGTGGTATTAGCTAAAGAACTTTCATCTGCTCCTGTTGCTAATTGTACCATTGGTCTTAATTTGATTGAATTTGGTTGAACTGGTGCGTTATCTTGGTAGGTAGGAGAAGAAAGAGAAGCGTTGAAGCCTAAAGAAGTATTACCGGAAACCTGAGTAAAACTACCAACAACAGAACCAATACCACTATTGTAAAAAGCACCATTAAATAAACTACCATTATATTGGTTTCCTGTATTCCCTTTAATATTCGGCAAACTTTCTGAAACATATTGACCGATTTTACTAACTTCATCTGCTTGTATATAAATTTCTTTAAGTTTAGGAACTTTAAATTTTTGATTTACAGTATCAAGCCCCCAGTATGTACATACACCAGTTTCTTCAATATTAGTTTCAAAAGTTTCATAATCCACCCAAGGTAGTGAATTAGCAACTAATAAATCATAAGGATTAGTGTCACCTGTAAAATCAGCTTTGTTAAATTCTTGACCGTTACAATCATAAGCACCATTTAAAGAACTATCTTTACGATAAGTCCAAAAAACGTCACCTATATTTCTACCTACTGCCCCTTTATTTTCTAACATATAGAAACAATCTTGTGATAAATCATATCTTAATGTTACAAGCCAACCTTCAGGAATAGAGCCTGCTGTTAGTGCTAAATTTTTAAGAGTTTTAATTTGTTTAGCTCCTAAATTGTTTACATTTACATAGCAATTACCTGTATTAGCGGTTGATGATTTAAAAACAACCTCCATACCATTAAAATAGCTTGTAGGTGCTATGTTTTGTGAATCATCTGCGTATGTAACGGGTTCTAATACATAGGTGTTTGTATTATAACTTGTATTTTCGTAAAAAGAACCGTTACTTGCGTAAACCGGCATCATATTTGTAACATTGTTAATACCTTCTCCGATAGTATTCATATGGACAGGTAAGACAGTTTCATTTTGATTCCAATTTGTTTTTTGGTCTGCTGTCAAATTGTTTGGCATTATATATCCTCCTTCACTTCTAATGTGTGTGCCAATCTTACAGTATCAGGAACTGGAATATATACATTTGCATTTTCTAATACTGCATCATCTGAATCCAATAATTTTATATTAGTTATATTTTCAACTTGTTGACGGGTAACTGAATAAGCTAATCTTAAAGTATTTAAAGTTACAGTTTTATCGTAATCTTGAATAACGATATCTAAATTATCATTTATACGTGCTTTATAGAATTTTGATTTATATTGATTTAATGTGAAATCAAATAAAGGTTGTTCTAAACTTTTTGTACCTGCCATTTTTACGATTTCTCCTTGTTGTCTTATAAAAGGTTCTGCACCCAATTTCCAGTTTCCATCTAATTTATAATTATATACAGTTCCGCCGTCTACACTATAAAATGGTCTTAATCCTAATGACCAACTACCGTCTAATTTATAATTCCAGATGTGCATATATTGTATCATTTACATCTATATTTTTAGATACTCTTGGATTATTTATAAATATCATATTACAAGGTTTTACAAAAGTCAAACTTGCTCGTATTTCATGATACCATAAACTATCCTCAACCGCACTTTCTAAAATTATAGTATAATTATCATTATCTATATCTAAAATATATCTTCCTTTTCCAAAAAATTGGTCAAACATTATTCTTAAATAATAATAAGTATACGGGGGAGTCAACATTTTCATTCTAGATAGTACACGTTCACGTCTAAATGTTAGATTTTCTGTTTCTGGATTAGCTACAATGTGGAAAATATTTTCATAATAAGTTATAGCTTTAAGACTTGCTTTTTGTACAAATTGGTCCATTAAAGCCTGTTCATATCTAGCGTGCATTTTATTTATTTCGATAGATAATGAATCTTGTTCTGTTTCTGCTTCCACAATACCATTATAAATATCAGGAAGATATGTTTTTAAATCTACTCTATCCATTTAATGTAATTGTCCCCGTTTTTGGTAATTGTTGTTGAGTTTCGTTTTCAATTAATACAATATCTTTTTCTTCTCCATTTAATTTACAAGAAGTAACATTTTCTACCCCAGGCGTATTTAATATTGAAGAAATTATCCTTTGTCTAATAATAGTTACAGAATATTCATTTAAGTCTGTAGATTTACTCCAGTCTTTACGTAATCCGTAAAAATAACTTTCAATATTATCTATAATAGTTTGTTTAATTTGTTGTATGGTGAATCCAGTTGCACAAACAATATCAGCTTCAATATTAGTTATAAAATTTTGAGCACCTGTAACAGTAACTACATGGCCAATTGGAGCTTTACCTAAACCTTTACCAGCGTACTCATCATTCCAATGAGGGTCTACTGCTTCTTGTACTTCTTTAATCAACGTACTACTAGGTGAACTATAAGTAGAGTCTATAAATACTATTTTTACAGTTCCTCCTCCATTCCATACTGGATATATTTGACAAGTTCCTACACCATCCAAACTTTGTATAAATTCTCTATATTCCGGTATATTGCCTCCAAAAGGTTTTTGACGTACTACTTCAAAATATTCAGCTCTCAAATCTTCTAAATCTTGGTCATTTTCTCCAGGTATAAGAATATCTGTTAGTGTAGCAGTTGCAAGTCCTGTAATGTTATAAACTGGTATAATTTCACCGAAATATTCATTACCAATTTCTCCAGATTGTGTACATTCTAAAATATAAGAACCTGGAACAGTTTGACCATTTTCTGTAAATACTTCAGTTACTTTAAAATTTACAAGATTTGTTTCACTAACTGTAGAAAATTCTGTGCCTATTGTTATTGAAAAAGGACCGCCAGCACCGTTTGTAAATACCCCTTTTCTTTTAGCATAAGTAGCTGGGTCACGTTCTATACCTTGTTCTTCACAACGCCACTCTAAAAAAGGAGAACCTGCAGAGGCGGCAAACACATTTAACATCATAGCTTGTAAATATGTGTATGCTTTAGCTATTTCAATACAACAAGGAGCACCACTATCCCAAATAATAGAACCTTCTCTTTTGTCTACATCATCCCTAACATTACCTAAATAACTAGATAAAATATATTCATAGTCTTGTTCATCAATATAATCCGGAACTTGAGGAATATTAGCTGCCATAATTTAACTCCTTCTTGAAGTCAGTTATATAACCTTCTGTTGTATCTAAATCAAAGGTTACTAAACAACTGTCTATTTCTTGTTGTTGTACATTAAAATTGTTTACACTAATTATTCTATCATCTGCAAGTAAACAATCTTCCACATATTTTTGTAAATTTGTTTGAATATAGTCTAAATCTTGTGCTATAAATGGCTCTAAGTCTAATCCATACGTCCATCCATAAATATCAAAGCCATATCTTTCAGTGTCTAATGCTTTATATACACTTTGTACCAATGCTTCTGCATTATTAACCATAGAAGTAATTCTGCCTGTACTTGAATCTATATAATATGTTAATCCTGTTTGTGGCATTTATACCTCCTGAATTATTATAACATAAATTTGTAATTTTGTGTATTAGTCTGACATATTTTGCTTAATAAAATCTGCCATTTGTTGACTTGCTTTTGTATAACTTAATTTTTTTAATGCTTGTGAAATAGGTTGAGTATCTTTACTTGTAATTTTGGCGACACCTATTATATTACTTAATATTCCAAATCTCCCACCTAAATCTTGTAAAGTTCCTTTAATTTTCCAAGCCTTTAATGTAGCATCAAAAATTAAATTTCTAACTCCATTATAAGTCGCGAATGCCCATATCAATTTTTTAGAAACAATAGGATAACATTGTTTAGCAAATTTCCAGAAATCACTTATGCTTTTAATAGCTTTAAATTTAATACTGTCTTCAACTTTATCTGAAGTTTCTGGAACTTTGGAACCATCTGGATTTAATAATTTAGGTTTGATATTAGTCCATTCTACTAAAGATATAGAATATGTATAATCTCCATTATTTTCTGGATTAGCTTTAAATGAATCTAAGGTAACAGGTGTAGCTCCTATATGACCACCATCATAAAAAGTCATAGAAATTGTAAAAGGTTGTTCTAACTTAGATAAAATATTAAATATATTTATATAATCAGATGGAGTAGATTCTTTTTGAGTTATACCATTTAATACAGAAGAAGCTAGGCCTGTAGCTTGTTCACCTAATTGTTTTAAACTTCTCCAAGACAGGTTTCTAACAGTTGTATTCAAATAAGGTGCTGAATTGTCATAAGGAAAAAAACTTTCCCACCTGAATTGTACTGCTTTTTTGTATTTTGGTAATACCACTTCACCCACTCTCGCCACTTTTTCAGTATCTTTTTCGTTACCAAAATCAATTTCTATTGTAGGTGGAGTTACTGGGATTTCAAACTCAATTGTTCTAGGTTCATCTTCTGGTAAAAATTTAAAACCCTTTTTTCCTTTTAAAAATTTAAGTTTTTCTGAGTATTGTAAAGTTATAAAAATTCGAGCAGGGCCTGGTCCTTTTTTCAAACCTGCAAATACACCTATGGGAAGTTTTTTTGATTTTAATAAATTAAATGCCATTATTCTTTAACCTCAGGAGTTTCATTTGTAATTGTTTCTTCTCTTTCCATGACAAAATAAAATTGACCGCCTTGTACTTTAAGTAATCTAACCACATCACCAACAATTAAACCACGCCACAATCTAATTTTAGGTAACGCAAATTCTGTATCAATTTCAATATGATGTTTATGATTTTGAGCTCCTTGACCACCATCATTAGCTTCATCAGTATCCGCCGAAATGTGATGTCTGTGCATAAATATACCATCTTCAGGAGTTACACCATCTGTAGTAGTTGGTATATCAATCCACGTTTCTTTTACAGTAGCGGAAAGTAATAATGAATCTTCATCTAAAGAAAATTGTTCATTTATTTTAATTTTTAATGGATTTATTTGTACAACTTCCCCAGTCAAAAATATCATATCATCACTTTCTTGATTAAGTACATTAAGAACGTGATTTGTAACTATTTCTAAAAATTCATCCCATCCTGCCATTATTGTACCTCATTAAATGTACCCGAACTTAATTTTAAATTCATTTTTAAAGGGTGCTCTATTATCATTTCACATTGTTCTACTGTTCTGTAAACAGGTTTGAGTTCTTGTTCTCCTGTTTCTTCATTTGTAACCAATTGTCCGATAGATGTACCCGCAATATCTTTAATTAGTACAGGAACAAGATAACCTACTTTCATCCCTATAATGCCATAACATTTTAGATTTAATTCATTTGTGGGTCTATCCGTAACTTTTAATAATTCATTCGCCACTTTTTGCATTTGTGCTTCTGTATAACTATCTGGAGCTTTGTGATAGTATGGAAGATAACCATATAAACCCTTATGAACATCATCATGTGCAATTTTCTTGGTTTGTGTACCTGTCTTTTTTCCTCGTTTTAAAGTTTTCCCGGTTTTAGATAAAAATGTTTTATTATCTTTATACACTATAATTTCATTATATGTTTGTTTATCTATAGATTCTTCAAAATCATATCCACATAACATATCATCATCAATTAAAGTATCTACAGTCATAACATTTCTACAATACCAAGTTAGATTACCACTTGTTTTATATAATGTTGTATCTAAAAAATCTTTGCCTTCATCTTCTTCAAAATTAGTTTCGTGTAAATACATAAAATATTTTCTGTTATCTTCATCACTATTTATTAAAGTTTGATTTATAGCAAATTCTAGAATTTGAAATGCTGTTTTTTGTGTCCAATTTTGAGCAGGTACAGGTGTGACTGAATTAGTATAAACATCAAAAGGTATCGCTAAATCTTGACATATTTTTTTAAATATGTCACTTGCTGGCAATCCTTGAGTACCATCTTCTGTTTTTAATTGACTTTTGCCATATGTTAAAGGTACTTTAAAATAACGTAACCAATCAAAACAAGTTACACTCATATCAGCTTTACCGCCATGTTTTGTAGTAAATATCCAACCGCAAAACCAACATCTATTATCTAAATATAATCGTACTCTACACCCTGCCGTAAATAATTTTTGACAATCTTCATGTATTAGTTTAAAGGTTAAAGAGCCACAACTATTATATAGAACTGATTTCATCTTAATATCTGTAGCACAATTACTGACATCATAGGTTTTATTATATAATTTAAAAATTTTTTTGTTATTTACACCATAACTACTTGGGATATCAATAAATATTTTAATATCCGGATAAAGATTAAAATATTTTTTTAATTGTACATTAGAGTTTTCATCTCCCCAAACTACTGATTCTTGAAGTATTGTCATGCTGGTTGTGCTACTCCTCTCATTGAAGAAGCAGCCGCCATTCTAGTTCCTTCCGTAACTTTGGACATAATAGTATCTTCATCCATATCAATTGATTTATCTATAGTAACTTCAACTTTTTGAGGAACAGTAACTTCATTTTGTACAGTCCATTGACGTTCTGCAATCATTTTCATCATTTCTATACCGTCATTATCTAAACTAACGTCATCGTTAATCCTGCCTACACTATCTAATTTACCGCCTTTAACATCCATAGGAATATTTTTAGAAGAATCCATTCTACCGTAAAATTGATTTGTAGCATTATTTATATCTCTCATTGCTTTTTGAGCGTCTGTTAATAAATCATCTTGTTCAAATTCACGCAATACACCTTCTTTAGCATCTAAATCCCATTGATTCATTAGTAATTTTTTCTGACGCTGAGCATCTAAATATTTTTTGTTATACTCGTTAACCATTTTTTGGTCTTTTTCAGATAATTTAGTAGTAGAACCTTGTGCTGACATAAAAGTAGGTCTTGGTCCTATTTGATTAAATATAGCTTTATCTAAATCTTGTTCATACCTAAATCTTGCATCTTTTTGCTGACGGTCTAATCTAATTTTTTCTGGGTCTAATTCATCTTTAATATGTTTAAATGCGTACATAGCTCCTACAATAGCTATTATAGCGGCCGCAACCGCACCTAATTGACCTACAGTTAAACCTAATACACCTGCAAGTGATGAAAACCCTGTTGTGGCAGTAGTAATAAATCCTTGAGTATTAGCTATTAAACCAATAAATCCCCAAGCAATATTACCTATTAAAGTGCCTATAACGCTCAATATCGTAGGGACTTTACTTGCCGCCCAAACAGTTCCTAAAATAAGTGACCATTTTGAAATAATTTTAATATTATCTACAAACCACTTCACGGCAGGGGCTATAAATCTGATAAATTCAGTAAACTTAATTAGTAAATAATTTAAACTATCAATTATTTCATATATAAATTTTTGACCCTCTACTGTATCTAGCCACATAACAAAGTCTTTCACGAGGTCTCTTAATTTAATGTAACCGGTAAATTGTTGAGTTATAGATTTTTGCCATTTGTCTTGTAATACAATTAAAAGTTGACCAATTGTCCAAGGTGCTGTTCTAAATACATCATCAATTTGGTCTTGTACTTTTTCCATAGCTGTCATAATGGCGTCAGCTGTTAGTTCACCTTTTGCTCCCATTTCTTTTAGAGCACCAGGATTTACTCCCATACCTCTTGCTAACATATATTTAAACATAGGGGCTTGTTCTGCAATTGAACGAAATTCATCTCCGCCTAACCTATTGGACCCCATACCTTGTGCTAACTGTAACATTACCGCCCTGTTTTCTTGGGCTGATGTGCCTGAGATTGCCATTGTTTTATTAAATGTCTCTACAAACCTTAGTATTCTATCATTTGAAGCTTTCACACCTGACATAGCAATTCTATTATAAAGAGAAATTGTACCTGTAGCATCAGCACGAGTTCTTATAGCTGTATCATATAATTGATTCATCATTTCAATAGGTTTATATTTACCGTCTGCTGTTAAGGCTACCCTGGTAATTCCGCCTATATATTCATCACCTGTTTTTACAAAAGTATTATGAATAAAATCAAACATACTTTTTAGACCACCTATAACCAAACCTGTGGTAACTGCTAATTGTAAAAATTTATCATTTAAAGTTGGTAAAGCTCTAGAATTTTTAAAATGGTCAGCACTTTTTTGACGCATTGTATCCCGTATTGAAGGTTTATTCAACATAGCAAGTCTTTCATCAAAAGTTAAACCATTTACTCTACGACCTGTTTCCCATAATAATCTATTCCTTCTTAATTGACCTAATTGTACATTTCTATTGTATGCTTCTGCCATAGAAAGACGGTCTGCATTTCTAACTTGCATACCATTTAAATAATATCTGCCATTAGCACCTACTTTAAAAGCTCCATAACGTGCATTGTTCACTTCCGCCGCTTTCATAGCTTTTAAAGCTCTTTCTGTAGCTTTTGCCTGCGTTTCTACAGATTTTAATTCTCTTTTTAGATAAGACATAGAAGTAGGTTTCTCTAAGGTTTTAATATTTGACCTTAGAGTTAACATACGTTTATTTAATCTTTCAGCTTCTTGATATATTCGTCTTAGCGAGGCGGACATACCATCGACAAGCGTTAATTGTTCTTCTGCCATTGATGAAACCTACTTCTTACTGTTTTTTATCTTATCCATTTCTATTTTATCTGCCTTTACTTTCTCATCTATAAAAGCGATAACAACAGATTTTTCTCTTCTATCTAGAAGAGCAAATTTGGAAGGTTCCCAGTTAAATTTATGTAAACAATAGTAGGCATAAACTGTTTCTGGTTCCCCTTCCTTTATTAGTTTTTTACTTCATCAACTAATTCGTCTAGAGAATCTGCGAACCCACTTACTTCTCTAATTTGCTCTGATAGAATTTGAATTTCTCCTGCCAATAGCATTTTATTAAGAAGTTGTTCTGGAGTAGCTACACCAGCTTGTTGAATCAATTCTGCACTTCTAAAATTAGGCTCTACTGTATGATTTAAAATTACAAGTTGATTAAATCTCTTTGTATTAAAATCAATTTTACCACCCTTTTTAGGTACTGTACATTGATTTTGGTATTCTAAATATTGTTCATTAAGCATAGGTCTTACTTTGAATTTAAGCATTTGACCATTTTCATCTACAATTCTTTTAGAAACCACAACTTCTTTCTCAATGGTATCTACTGGATTTGCGAGTAAAAATTCTGTTAATGATGTCATAATTTACCTCCTTTATTATCTAAGATTTTCAGGAATCTCAAACGAAGATAATATTTCAGCACCTGTGAATGAGAAGTTCATTTGCTCATCCATTACTTGAGATTCAGTATCAAATTTTGCTAATACTGTGGAATCTAAGTTTACATCATATAGAGCTATCGTTTGCGACCCGATTGTACTCGTTTCATCATTGTTAGTTATTACCAAGTCAAAGAATAAATCTTTACCTGTTTTAATATATTCAATTGCAAGTTCTCTAAATATAGATGAACAATAGTAAACAGCCATTGAACCGGTTCCTTCCCAGCCTACTGTTTTCTTTTGCTTAACTCTATTACCTAAAGTTCTTACATCGATTTTTTCTTTATTGAATGTTGCTTCAACTGATTTAGCGAAAAATAAATCAACTACCATACCATTTACATTCATGGTAGCTGTTGCTTCTTGTCCGCTAATTACATCCATCGCCTTAAGCATAATGAATCCCTCCTTTTAATTAAGTATCTTTTCTACCAACTGTAAATGTCATGTATAGTTTTTCCATAGAATCTACAGGCTGTACTGGCCAATTTACGACAACAGAATCAACTGCATCACCCATTAGAATTTCTATATCGTCTGCACCCAAGAAATTTGTTATTGCGTGAATACCTGCTAGTGTTTCGCCGTATTTGACAAGGTCAGCTTTATAAATATTTCTTCCATCTGCATCATTGTCTAATTTACCGCAATAATTTTCATCCCAGGTGCTTTCGCAAGTATTACCCATTTCATCTAAAACTCTAATAACTCTATTTTTAGAGAAATCATAAGATTTTTTAGCTGTGAAAGTGTGTAAAGTATTGATATCTTTTTCTACTCTAATTGTTCCTTTTCTTGATTTTGAAATTAAGAACTTACCAGCATTTAATCCATCAATAATTTCTGTATTACTTAATTCACCTATAATTTCAATAGCGTCTTGCACAGTTTTATGAGTATTAGATTCATTTATTTCAGCACCTGCACAGGCTCCAGTAACCCAAGCTACGAAATTTACTTTTGAAATTTCTTCTGCTTCTGTTCTGTAACCCTGTTCACTGGATACAATACCTTCGTAATCATAGCCTGGTTTGTCATAAATACAACCTTGAACCTTAACACCTTCATTTTCTCTAAGGTCTTTAATATACTCACAGAAAGCTGTTTTTACAGTAGCGTCTTCACTTAATAGACCCATTGTATTCCAAGTTTCTGTCTTCATTTTAGCCCAATAAGGTGTATAGGCTGTTGATTCTGTTACTGTACCATTTGTACCTCCTTGAAGAGTTATACCTGCATTTGCTGTAAATACGGTGGTTTCTGTAACATTCCAATCTACAAAATCATTATCTTCTAAATCTTTAGGAGAAGTTAACTTAGATTGAATATCTTGACGTAATCCATCATATAAAGTTTCAACAGTATAAGTATCTCCTGTTTCACCTTCCTTAACTACGATAATTTGAATCTTATTACCACAAATACCAGCATATTTAGCTGTTGGTTTTAAAGCGGTTTCTGAAGAACCTATAGTTGCTGTTGCTTTTTCCCCACCTGTATCTAATCTCCACGCTTTTAATCTGTAGCAATTTTGAAGACAAATTCTAAATAATAGAGATTCTACATTGGTAGCTGAATAACCTATTTTCTTAATACTTGTTCCATCTGTTAAGTCTGAACTTAAAATGTCAATAACTTCTCCTTCAGGACCCCAGGACATAGGAAGAGCAAGCGTAGCGATACCTCTATCACTAACATTCATTAAAGATTGAGGTTTAGCAACAAAGTTGATGTAGGCACCCGGACGTACCTTATTTTGGACTAAAAATGTTCCGCCCATAATTAGTTTCCTCCTTTATTTCTTGTAAACATTGACTTTCTGTGTCATTTGTTTTGGTATTGGTTCTTTTTCTTTTGCGACTTTTATATCATAATTGATATAGAATTCTAATTTTTGGTTATCTGGGTACCAATTTTTATTATACCCTCTTAACTTGTCTCCATTTGGCAACTCTATCAATTCTAGAATATCACATAATTGATACCCTACATTTGTGAAATTATGATAGGAAGTTTCCGGTAATTTCTTATACTGATATATTACACTAATAATGAAAGATTGTAAATAGTTCTTTCTCATTAGTTTATTTTCTGTAAAATCTTCACAAAAAACTACAAAATAAGGATATTTGCACCCTTGATTTATTGTTTCTTCATATACATCAATTTCGGGGAAAGCTTTTACAATAGTGCGTATCACAGAATCTAAAATTGTATCTCCTTCAATTGTTAATTTTTGTGACATTTATCCTCTAAACTCCTCTTGCCAAACTGCAACTTCAGAAGGTGATAATAAACCTACTTTATTTGCTTCCCATAAAACATCATTTATAAATTTTTTAAATTCTCCATCAACTTTATTTCTAATAACTCTAATTTGCTTTGTGTAGAATTTAGTACGTTTATCTACAAACGGCATATATCTTTTAAGGTTATGCCGTCCAACCCTCTTCTTTTTGCGATGAACCACATTTCCTTGTGCATTTTTTAAGGCAGCTTGTTGACCTACTGTTGCTGTATTATTTAGGTATACTTGCCAAGCTCTACCACTATGTGTTAATAGATATGTTTTAGGTATTTGCCAACTTTTTTTTAATAAACCCGTATCTTTTGGGTGATTTGCTAAAGACTGCATTCGTTCTTTCAATAATACATCCATTCTATATGTAAATTTACGCATAATATCTTCAACAGTTTTTGGATGTGCTAATACCTTATAGCGTTCTGCAAATTGAGCAAGAGTTTCTTTTTTATGCCCTACACCTAATTTTGGAGTTTTTGTTGCCATTAACAATCTCCTTTCACATCTAAAAGAATTTCTTGATGTGTCCAGCAAACTTGACATAAACCAGCTTGTCCTTTGTATGTAAATAAAATTTCTTTAGTATCTGCGTCACATTTATGAGCTTCTAAATAGTATCCAGGTAATACTTTATATTTATTTTCGAGAAATACTTTTGGTTGTTTTTCATAAGGTGTTGTATCAATATTTTTATGTGTAAATGTATCCCAAGTACGCAAACTAAAAGAAATTTTACAAGGAACATCTATGTAAACTGGAACTTTTTGTTTTCTAGTAGATTTAGAACCATTTGGGTTAGTTTCAGCTTCAAATTTATATATATCACACTTATCGTGATACATAAATTTTTTATGAATTTTTTGAACTGAATTAAAATTTACCATTTAGTCAACCTATATTTATTTAATTGAGATGTATAGTTATATAATAATGAATCAACATCAGCAACGTGAGCACCTGTTTTAATATTAGAAGTGGCAAATTTTATTTCACTATCTCCGTCTTTAACAGATGCTACTGTGCCTATACCAGCGTCTGCTAATTTATCATTATCCAAATTACCATTAAGTGCTTGCGATTTTAATAAATCCATAGTCATATTCATAACTACAAATTTTAATGGCTCAGGCACATAACCTCTATTTATATAATTACATATAGTATATTGAACTTCCTCAATGTAATTATATAATAATACTTTACCAATTTGATGTTCATCGAGTCTATCTTGTATAGTTTGATAGACCCAATCAACATCTACAGGTTTATAGTGAGGTTTTCTTCCATCACCCATTATAAGTCCTCACTATTTCGTTTACCTTTTCGTTCCAGATTTTGCACCGCCCAGGCTCCAAGAGCTTGAAATCTCTTGAAGTCGGACGAGTCGCAATTGAATTTTGTGTGAGCTTTCTTTTTTTCACCTTTGTATTTTACATCTACTGGTACAATTATAATCATTGTTTCTCCTTATTGTAAAAGAAGAGAGGCAACTAAAAAGCTACCTCTCAACAGAATAGCCGAAATTATTTAACTACTTTCAATACAAATACATCGCCCATTCTTTCGAATGAAGGAAGTACGATTTGTGATACTGATGTAATTAGGTTAACTGGTAGTGATTGTTTTTTATTAAGAATTGCGATACCTGTATTAACAATAGATACATCTGCGTCTTTATTTCCACCCATCAAATCAGCTTCTTCAGGAGTTGTACCATACCAAGTATTACCTAAAGTACCTGTAGGTAGGAATGTTACATAATTATCCGGATAGAATTGTTTGTCTTCACCAGCTTCGTTTTTATACATTTTATCGTAGATAGTGAAATTAACACCCAATTTTTCTACTAAATAACGTCTTACATCAGCATCACTGATAATGATGTTTTGGTAACCAACTGGGTTCATGTCTTTCTTAATTGCATTATTTTTGCAAATATAAGACCATGTTTTAGTTGTACAGATAGCACGAGTTAAAAGAATACCCCTAGCTTGTGCATCTTTTTTGATTGTATCAATATCACCATAAATATCAGCTTCCGGGTCAGACCAATTAGTTGTTACTATATCTGTATTTGAATCTACCCATTCACCTTCTGGGTCATAATTGTATTTATATTGTACAACCACACCAGATTTATCAGGTGCTACAATATCAATAGTACCGTCTACCAACAATGACATTCTCATTCTTTCTGACTGTACCAATGCACCTGATATAAGATTAGCTCTATCATCATAAATAGAAGCCATCAATTGTTTTGCGTATTGGTTATTTGCCATTTCTTGAAACATCAATAATTGTTGTCTATCTTCTTCGTTAAGTTTCATTGATTCACGGAAGAAAGGCATTTTTGTACTAAAGTCTTTAACACCAATTCTACCTCTCAGAGTAGGTTTAGTATCAAAAGCTGATGGCATCAATGCGATAGGCAATGAACGAAATCCTTTTAAGAATTCAAGTTTTAAACCCATCTTTTTCTTATCCGGAAATAAAGCTGTACCCAAATATGGAATAGAATTTGAATAAATATTATTCCAGTAAAGAGCAATAGCTTTAGAATCGATTAAATCGTAAATAGTTTTCATCTCTTATCTCCTCTTTATTCTGCGATTGTAATTGTAATTTCGTTAGATTCTAAACCGTTTACGACTGTCGCGGTTCCTGCTTTGACTTTCAAATTACCTGCTACTGCTGTACCTGTAAATGCCATCTTAACTATTTTATCACTTACTCTAGTGATAGTGTCAAGTGTCAAAGCTGTTGTTGCAGGTGTTACTGTATAATTTGAAACTTTTGTTGAAGCTTGTTTAGGTGCGAAATCTGTGCCCTCTAAGTGGATAGAAATTACAGGGTCTTTATCACCTACGGCTATTTTTGAATCAGATTTAATAATAGTTTCATCTGCTACTGTACCACCTAAAGGATAGAAGAATATACCATTTTTTAATGCTGTTAAGCAAGCGGCAGCATATTTTCCACCAAAATTTTCTTCTGCTCTAGCTGTGTTGATATGCCCTCTAACAAGAACGGCACCATTAGCGTCTCCATTAGTTACATCTAAATCATTTAATACAATACCTGTACAATTAGCATCATTAGAAGGGAATGGAGTACCTGCCTTAACAATATACTTTCCATTTTCTTTTACTGCTAATTTTGATTGTTCGTCAAAAAACTGAGGTCTAGCAACGTAGTCATCAGGAAACTGTAAAATTTCAACTTTTGACGCATAAGAATTGGTAACTGATTCCATTGTCATAATTTTTCTCCTTATTCTTTACCGAAGTAATGTTCAGTTGCTTTTTGTGTTGCTTCTGAAATACTTTTGTTATCGTTTAATAAACTGTCCACAAAATTTTCAGAAACAGACTTTTTAGTTTGATGTTGTGTGTCTTTAGGGTCTTTACCTTTAAAACTCCAACCATCACCCGTACCATTGTCAGTAGAATCACCTTCTCCTTCAGTAACAAATAATAAAGGTTTATCTTTTTTAGCCTTTTCAATTTGTTCATCTAATCCAGCGATTGTACCATCATCTCTGAGTACAATTAAATTTTTATCAATTAAACCAAGAACTAAATCACCGTAACCCTCTTGTACTTTACCATTTAAAGCATAATTGATGGCATTATCAATTTTAAGTGCTTTAATAGCTTTTTGGTTTTCTTCATCTTTTTGTTTGTTAGCATTTTCTAACTCTGTAATTTTTGTTTGTAGAGTAGCATTGTCACCTTCAAACTTTTTAAGATTGCTAATTTGTTTGTCACGTTCTGAAACATCCTCAGTCAACTGTTTATTTTTTTCATTCACTTCATCAAATCGATGTTTCGGAATAAATTTATCGTTGATAGCATCTTTAATAAATTTATCAATTTGCTCATCTGATAAATCTAATTCTTTTAGAACTTGTTTAATTTTATCCATTTAATTTCCTCCTCGCTTTTTTACATGATGCGTCCATGAAATTTATCTACATTTTTATTATATATTAGAATATGAATAAATGCAATACGATTGATTAAGATTTATTACTTGAATTTGAAGTATTCGAATATTTTTTAGTTATTTGAGCCGTTCTTTCAGCTACTTCCATATCATAGTCTAATTGCTTCTTTTTGTCTTCTTCAATTTGTTTTATTTCTTCATCAACATTCTTAACCCAAGGATGATTTTGTAAATAAGTTCGTTCACTTATTGAATCTTTAGTAACTGCAAGATTATTTATTGTTTCAGTTTCATTTATAATAACGTCTGTATTAAATATAAAATCACTGTTTGCATCGTTAAATGCTACACCACGAGAAGTTAAATCTTGATTGATGAACCATTGTAATTGACGTAGAGAATATCTAAACTGTTGAGCCATTTCTGAACAGTCCATATCCAAATCTGCATATTGAAATCTAAGTGCTACACCCGCGACATCTCTCAAATCTTTTTCTACAGTGTCAACACCACCTCCAAATTCGAATATATCTTTACGAAGTCTATTCAAATGAATATCTGAACCTTGTAAGTCCAAATTTGTATTAAGTGAACGAACATCTCCGCCTTCTCCAACAAATACAGTTCTAAAAATATTTAAGTTTTTAGAAAATTCTTCCTTATCATTATCTTCATAACCTTCAACAACTTTAATTGAATTAGGCACATCAGCTAAATTATTTGAATTATCTGAAGTTTGAGTATCATAATCATCAATAAGAGGTTTAATCCAATTTATTAAACTTACTTCTTCCATATTATATTTAAAAGCTACAAAAGGAACTTTTTTCCAAGTTGCATCATATTCTTTACCATCTTCCTTGACTACTGTGAAATGACCTTCACCTTCTGTAGTTGATAAAGAAACCATGCTTCCACCAGCTTTTAATCTTTTATATTTCCATAAGCCTTCAGGTGTATAATATTCAATGAATTCCCAAATCTTTTTAACTGTATTTCCAGTTTCATATTCTTCAATATCATAAATACGGATAATAGCATCTAATTCTGTGTGTTCACTATCATGCCAAAAAGGAATAATTTCATTACTTGGTATTAACTTAAATTTAAGTTTACCTTCTTCATTATAATAAACTTGCATCCAAGCAACTCCACAACGAATTGATTCTTTTCCTGTATTTATTAAAGTCAATCTAAATTTATCATTAAAGTATTTAGACAATTCTTTAATATAATTATCTTCTCCTCTAATAGTGAAATCTTTTGAAAGCAAATAATTAACCTTTTGGTTTGTTAGCTTACGCATAAATGGGTGGGCAAGTTTATTATTTGCAAGAAGTTCTGTTGCTACAGGTTTCCCTTGTCTATCTATATAAAATCTTTCCCTATGGACTATATCATTTTGGTTAAAAAAGTAATTGGTACCTACTTCCATAGTCTTATAAACAGAACTATTTTTATATTCTCTAATACACTGAACTAAAAATTCTTCTTGAGGTTGTCCGTAATTAGAAACCAACGCTACTCGAATATCTATAGGTAACTCAACATCCTCAAGCTCTTTAGGAATTTTAAATAAAACTGACATTCAATTCTCCTTTATATTTATTATATATGAATATTAGATAAATAGCAAGTTATTTGATATTACCAGCTAAATTTCTTAATCGTTTTGTTTATCAGCCCACCTTGTAGCCTTATTAGAGCAAGTAGATGAACAGTATTTTGAATTTCCATACTTATCTGTTTCGAAAGGCTTCCCACAATATTGACAAATTCTAGTAACTTTGTTTAAGTGTTTTCTACGATATCTTTGTTCGCAAGCTCCACAACAATATTTTGAACGATTACTGTAAGATTCAAATTCTTTACCACATTCTATACAAGTATGTCTTATAAGTTTTTTAAAATTTTTACCTTTTAAATATTCTCCTTGTTTCTTGTGCCACTCTAAACCTTCTTCACTTTTGTGCCAGGCTACTGCTTTAGGAGAAGCATTTTCTTTTAAATTTTTTATTCTGCGTTCTAACTCTTCACCTTCAAATTTTCTACCTTTTAACTTTTCACTTATTTTTCTGTTACTTTCAGGACTTCTATTTTTACTGGCTTTTCCTATCAATTTTTTAGTCTCATCGGAATGATGTAATCCTAAATTTCCATCACCTCCTAATGTACAATTATAGCCCTTAGAGTATGCTTGATATTTTTGTATGTAATATTTTTCTAATTCATCTAGTTTACTTACATCACATTTTTCTAAAATTACAAATTCAAAATTTTCAATACCATATTTTGCTAATGCTTTATGAAATGGTGTTTCAGGTTTATTTTGTGCAAAATACAAATGGTCTTTATATCTTTCCTGAATATGTATTGTTTGACCTACGTAGCACTTACCATTTAATATGTTTCTGAATAAATAAATTGAACCTTGCATAATTTCTCCTTTTTTTATTTATTATAACATAAACTTATGGAAATGTAAACCTATGGCACCTACCAAGAAAACTTCTTAATGGTCATTTCCTCTGATCCGTATCTCATCGCATCCATCAAATGGTTGTAGCAATCAATTGGTTTACTTGTGACTAACCCATCTTTAACATCCCAGGCATAATTACTCAATTCTATAATTGTATTAGTACAAGAAGGATGAACAATTAGTTGATAGTCTTGTAGTCTACGAATTCCTGCTTTTAATGAATCTGCTCCCTTTTTGCAAGGATAAACTCGTGTGCAACCATAATCTTTAAGCTCTTTAATTGATTTAGGTTCTGAACAATCTGCTTTTATTTTGACATTAGCCCAGCCTTTATATTTAATAGCATCTGCCAATTGACTATTTGTCATGCCTGTTTTGTAAATTTCATCATAAATATATATAGTCTGCTGGTCGCGATTTCCAAGCATAGCCATGACGGCGGCTGGGTCATTACTAAATCCAAAGTCAAGACCAAATAAGCGTTTGTAAACACGTTGTCCGTTGGCATCAGTCATGTGCATAATTTTCGCAATATCGAAATCTTCCTGAATCCAATTTTCATAAATAAGTCCTTCAGAAATACCCCAATCTCCAAGTCCTTCAATTTGATAACGACGAGGATTTCTAATTTTCATTTGTTCAAATAATTGTCTATCGTCTCCACCTAAGAATTCATTTTGCATATAGGTGGTGGTGGTTGCAAAGGTATTATCATCTGGTGCATCAAAGAAGCGTCGTTTAATCCAAGTTTTATCACTCCAAGGGTTAAAAGTTAATGTTATTTGTTTAAAATAGCCTTCTGGAACCTCACCACGAATACTCATATCCAATTTGTTAAAGGCTGTCTCATCCGTGACCTGAAAAGCTTCTTCAATCCACACCCAGCATAAAAATCCAGTTTCAACTGTAATAGATGTGATAGAGTCTGCGTCATCAAAGCCTCTGAACAAAATCTTTTGGCCTGTTGGTAGATATGTTAGTTCCATTGGAGAATTAGTGACTTTCCATTTATCCTTTACGCCCCATTTATTGATAGCCCATTTAAGCTGAGCGAAAGTAGAGTCTTTATGTGTATTAAAATACCTACGCATTACTAAAGTATTTGCGAGTGGCATTTGCATCATCTTATAAATTATCCATAGAGCAGTAGTACAAGATTTCTTTGACCCTCTTGACCCTTTACAGATTCTATATCGTTTGCGACAACGCCAGAATTCTCCATAGCCACCGCCAACTGTTTCTAATAAACTTACATTTGCCATATTGCGTCCTGAATATATAATAAGATAGAAATTTAGATTTTGCAAGAGCAAAAAGAAAACACCGGCTTTGGTGTGTGTGCTGAAGGACGGTGTTTTGGTGATTAAACTGTCTATAAAAGTTTATATAAAAGAGTTTACTATGCTTATAGTATAGCACATTTTAAAAAATTTTGCAACCGCCGGGTCTAAAACATTCGATTTTGACTTTTGAAGTCTAATTTGTTTATCAATAGATTTATCTAAAACAAAAGATAGATTGAATAGATGAACCTTTTGACACCGAGAAAAATTTGACTTTTCGAACTTTGAGGACAGTGAGATGAACAACTTGAGAGATTTCAAACAGATTGAGATTGGATATTCAGAGATGATAAAATCGTGAATTGGGGTTTTTAGCCGAAGGTCGTACGAGGTACCAAGATTGGTGAAAACAGCCATAAATCGGCTTATCCCGGGTATTTGGATAGAACAATAAACAACAAAAATGAACAAATATAATGTATAATATAAATGTAAGCAGTTAAACAAACAAAACAAAAGGAGTTAAACATTATGCAATTACAAACTACATTAACATTAACATTAAACATTAACAAAACAGAACTACAAGGAAATGAATTGGAATTATTACAACAACTAATTAAACAAATTAGTAATAATGAAATTGAAGTAGAAGAAACTGAAATTGATTTAGAAAACACAATACTATTACAACGCTAATATTAGCGTTGTAATAAACAAACAGTATTTACAGTATTACATAAATTACGCTAAATGCGTAGGAAGGACGGCATATTATGCAAAACAAACAAACAAAAACAAACAACAAAACAGTAGCTAACAAACAAGCTAAAAAAGCACAAGCAACAGAACAAGCACAAGTTAGATTAGAAGACAAAGTGCTTGAAATGTTAGACAAAGCAAAAGCAAGTGACAAGCTGATTAAAGTACAAAAAGTTACAGGATACACAAGTGTTAAGTATGGTAACAAAGTATTATTTGAATTCCACAATAAAAAGAAAAGTATTAGTCACTTAACATTTAGTAACAAACAAAAAGCGTATGAAATACTTAAAGCTAATAAACTTGTATTGCGTGTAGTTCCAGCAAGCTATGGATGGAAATACAATACAGAATGTTTACTAACTGAACAATTTATGCAACACTTTGACGCTATTTTAAAAAGTGTTATTGCGGAAGCTATTGAAGAACGCAACTTAAAAGCAAAAGCAACTGAAAAACCTGTTAAAAAAGTAGCAAAAGCATAAATATAAAATTGGGCAGGCTTAACTGTCTGCCCTTTATTTAAAAGTACAATTAAAATATGGAGTAAATTAAAATATGGACATTATACAAATAGGAAATACAAATTTACACGTTAAAAATTTAGTTGACGAAAATTTAGTAATTTGCATAGAAAATAATGAAGAAGGCATTGGTGTAATTGTGCAATGTGAAATATGTGCAGGTAGACTATACAATTATGAAATATTACTAAATAATACAAACACAAATACAGAAGTAGTAGAGGAATTACTGCAAGAATTTGCTGAAATGGTGGTGCAGTAATGGAATTTATTAAAAATATAATACTTGTATATATTATGATGATTTTAGCACATTGGTTAGGATTTGGAGGCTAATTATGCACAAACTAATTAAATACAACAATAAAGCGTATAATATACACATAATAACCTTACCCGTAAGTTTTAGTATTAAAATTTCTTGCAAAAATGCTTATTGTATTGTTATTTATATTCCGCATGAAAATAAAAACTTTACATATAATATAGTAAGTGCAGATGGTAAACTACAAACGGAAGAAATTGAAGGCGTACTACAAATATTTACTAATAATTTATTTGATATGTACAAACATTTATTAAAAGGAAACTAATTATGGAATTTATATTTGTTAAAACACAAGAATTAAAAGAATTTGAACAAGACATTACAAATTGTATAAAGTTTATTAAGAGACATACTATTAAGACAATTTTAGGAAGTTTCCTAATGTATTTGTCGTTAGTAGCTCTTATCATACTACTCCCCTAAAATTTACCCCATATTTTATAAATCCGGGCAGATTGAAAAATTTGCCCTTTTATTTGTGCTATAAATACATCAGTCTATCTATAAATCTACAAAACTTCTTGTCGTTTATTCTCGCCGTTCTGATAAACATTTATATATTTCCATACATTTATACCTCTTTGATATTTTACCTGCCTAGATTTTAAATCTCGCTTGTCCGATTTTGTTTCTTTTATACATATTTTACCCCAACCTATTCCTTTTTGGACATTTTTGGATTTATTGATGGACTGATTTTAATTTTTACTATTGCTAATATATTATTTGTCTTTCTATAAATCCTTCCAAGAATTGCAAATCGCGAAGCATTATAACATAATCCAAGAACTTTTGCAAGTTTCTGCCTGAGTATGTACAATGTATATACAAATAGCCTTTATCTGAACAAATTATGCGAGATGAACAGGAAAGTTGGATACTTCCATAGGAAAAAATCTATTGGTTTTACATTTCGTTACATTCAGAGTATATACTCCAAGCCCTAAATACACCACTACATCCTTCTAAAATCTTTACAAAACTTAAAGAAAAGGCGTAAATCTTTCCAGAAATACGCCAACAACGAAAATAAGAAGAGTCAGTCTGTCTTTCCATCTGTATATACCATTAGAATGGTTGATGGAGGGATATTTTCTGTCTGTTTTAGTCGGGTAAGTCTTCTTCCTTTCCTATAATCGTAACACTTTGGTTGATTTTTACCGATTTGTCGGTGTATCCCATCATTGCATTAAGCTCTTTTACTGCGTCTTTTATAGCTGTAACACGAGTCATTGTTAAAAAGCTGTTTTTGCCATTATCTCTGGCTATCTGGCATTCTTCCATCGCTGTATCTATAAGAAATTTTAGACTATTGACGGAGTCTCGGAATTGCCATTGTAACTGCTTTTCCGTCTGTCTCACCAACCTCTCACGCAGAATCTCCAATAAATCTTTAACATCTTGACGACGTTTCAAGTCGCTAGCTCTTTGTTCAATATAGTCACTCGATAGATTCGTACAATCGTAAGCTTCTTTATAAGATATTATATTATTATTATATTTAATTATATTTATTATAAATTTTAGTTCTTTTTCGCCTATATTCTTATATTTTTCCCCGGCCCCTTCTAAATTTAATAGCTTTGGTAACCACTCTTCATCCACACTAACTATATCCGTATTCATGTTTCTTATCTGTCCAACTTCTGTCTGACAAAGATTCTTGCCATTTAATGTAGTAGCTTTTTTTATATTATTTATATTATTATCAGATGTTATTATTTCAGCTTCTGTAACTTTATCATCTTGTTTGCTTACTTTTTCTTCCCCGGCCTTAATTTTTTTAGAAGATTTTGGTTCTACTGGTTGTTTCTTTTTATTTGCCATCTATGTCTACCTCCACTTCTAAATTTCTATTTCTTTTTTGTAATTCTTCATTTCTTTCTTTAAAACGATTTATTAAGTAATTACATACTAAACTATGAAGAATTTCATGATTTATTTCTATTTCTTTTTCCTCTAAATGACAATATTTATCGTGTGTACGAAATACCATATTTATTTTCATTTCACATTTAGTAAAATCTTTTGCATCTTTTAAAATTTCAATATTCGTATCATTATTAACCATTTCCTCTAAATTACTTGCGTAATTATCTACATCTTCAATTTTAATTACTTTTGTCATTTTCCGCCTCCTTATTTGTAATTGTTATAAGTTTTAAAGAACCTTCTAATCTTTCTACACAATTCTTGCATAGATGCTTATTTACATAAATTGAAACCACGTCTACTGGATTAACGTCTAATTTATATACTATTCCGTCTATATGTTTTCCGCATATATCACAAAAGAATTTTATTGCCATATTATAGTCTCACTTTCTTTTCTATCTCTTTCAAAATTTCCTTTAGTTACTTTATTATAACATTTTTCACATAATACTATAGGTCTTTTATATGTTTGTATATAAACATCTTTAGGTGTTCCCGCAATTTCAACACCAATTTCATCATCAAAATTTATAACACAAAATGTTAATGTTTCTTTACCACATCTGTGGCATATACCAATATGTTTAGAGTAAAAAATTTTCTGCATAACCTTTTCCTAAATAATTTAATCTGCCTACTTTTTCATAATAAGATAATATTTTTAAAAGTGCATTCCATCCTGGTTTATTTAATGTACGCAACATTTTCTTATATTTTCTACCTTTTATTCTTTTTCTTTTACGCATTTAATCTTTGCTCCTCTAGATAATTTAATAATTCTTTTAAATGTTCTTCATCCACTTCTATTACACATCTTTTCAATATATTTTTAGATTCTTCCGGCTTAGAAATAATATGTGCAACTTGAAATGAAAATACTTCTACTTCTTTGCCGTCTATATTTAGTATTATATTATCTTGCATTTAATACCTCATCACATTTATTTATTATTTTATTAGCTAATTCCGAAATTTCATTTTCATGTCTACCTAAATACATAAAATTTTCTTCTTCATCCGCTAAAATAATTTCTAATGCTAATTGTTTTATTTGTTTAATTTCTATTTTGATTTCCAATTCTGATTTCATTTAGTATCTCCATTTGTTCTATACCTTCATGTGTTAAATAAACAGTTGCTGTGAAATATTCCATAGGTTTTAAAAATTCATTTAATACTCTTTGTACATTTTCTCTAAATTGCATATCCTGATGAATTTTCTTAGATTTATTCCACCCGTCTTCCAATTCTGCTCTAATACATCTTTTTATTCTTCTTACTATAGGTTTTAATTTACGACTTTTTAATTTCTTTTTCATTATAATTTAACCAATTCTATATACATCTAAAAGTGCCTCCTCTAATATTAAACACGCACCGCCTAGAAATGTTGCTAACTTATTCTCACTATTACTGAATAATACAAACCAACCTAAGACTAATAATACAAAATGACCAACACATAATAAAATTTTACTCATTATTCTTTTTCTCCATTTCTAAAATTTTTGCTCTATATAACCTATTTTCGTAATGTGCATTTTCTAAATATACTAAATGTATTTGAGATTGAAAATCATACATCTTTTTCATATAATCTGTTTGGACTTTCATATAATAAGTAATATAAGCAAATAAACCTAAAAATAATCCTACTATAAAATAATTACAATAAACTATCATTACCCCTCCAATAATTTTCTAATATCTGTACTAAATTTATAATTGAAACAATCAACATGATAATATTTCCAAACTTTTTGTAAATTTTCGTTCTTTTTAATTTGTCCCTCCACACGAATATTTTCATGTTCCGCTGTTATTTCAGTACCGCAATGGTCGCAAACTAATTTATAACCCATGACTTTATACCTCCTTTACCTTTTCCACTTGTTCATCTTTATTCTCTATTGTCTGAAATATATTAGCAAGTATAATTCCTAAATTAATTTTATTATATCCTAACGTGGGTATAAAATCTAAATACCATTTATTCACTGAGCACCTCGTTGATTACTGTTAAAATTGCTTGTAAATCTCTAGCTATTTGTTCTGTTTCAAAAAATGGTATTCTTTTTCCTAAAATTTTAGCAATTTCCTTAATATCTTTCAATGCTCTTTCTCTAGTTTCAATGGCTTCATTTAATACCATAGCTTGAACAATTAAATTCTTTTCTTTCCCATCGTACTCAAAACTATTCTTAGCTAATTCATTGCCAACTTTTTCACAACATTTTTTCAAATATTTATTTTCGTCAATAACCGTTTCTAACATATTTTGTAATTTATCAACTTGTTTTATGTCCTTTATTGACATTATCCACCCTCATTTCTTAGAACTCTTAATACAGTAAAGCCCATTTCTTTAAAAGTAGCACAATTGGTATATTCATCATCTATAATAAATTGAATGTCGTATTGCTCTTTTAATTTTAGTAGTTCCTCCTTTTTAAAAATATGTGAAGGAACTCCTTCTTTATCTACAGACCTTACTATTAGTTGACTAATGTTATTTAATTTTATTTCGCCTTCTAATAAATAATGTAAAGTTGGTTTAGCTATTAAATCTCTTCTTGCTGTTAGTAATATAATTTTACAATCTAAAGAATTTAATAATTCAAAAATTTCTTTAATTTTAACTGCATATTTCGGATTATTTGCATTTTTGTAAAAGAAATCCCACATTTCACCATTTATTAATTGCCTGCCCGCAATTTCTTTATATAATTTAAATATATCTAATAGACAACCATCTACATCACAAACTACAACTTTTTCTTTCATTATATACTCTCCTCAATAGTCATTAATGCTGTTTGTAATATTTGTATATCTTTTACCCAGCAATGTCTAGACGTCTGAGTATATGATACATTTTGAGCCTTTTGTAATAAATCTTCTTGTGCCATTTTTATTAATGCAATTAATGAGCATTTTTTCTCAGAATTCATAATTTGTTTCCTTCCTATCTTTAAAGAGGGCGGTGGGAATAGAACCCGCATTACGAGCTTGTGAGACTCAACCTTACTACTAGTCAGCGCCCTAATTATTTTGATTATTTATTTCATTTAACAACATTATTGATTTAGTACATAAATCTTCAATATCTCTTAATTTAAAATCTCTTATGGCCTTATCTTCATTATCTAAACCTAATCTAATATCTTGAGCTATTGCTCTTATTTGTTGTAAAGTTATTATCATTTCTGCACCTTATTTTCTTATTTTATTGTATAACAAAAATAAGAAAAATGCAACTATTCATCTAAAATTAAATAACCAGAAATATATCTCTTTTCATCTTGTTGTGAAATTTCAATTCTATTAAATTTAACACTACATTTATCACAATATAAATAATCCACTATCTTTTCTGCATAAGGTTCATTTTCATCTAAAAATTTACGCATTATAGTCCCTTCTTTACATATAGGACATTTACATTTCGTTGTCGCTTGCATTACTTTCTTTTCTCCTTCTTGTTATTTTTTATACATTCACTGTTTAATTTTTTCTGTAATTGCGAAACATTATGTCTTAACTTTTCAATTTGCTCATCTCTAGCTTTAATTCTAGATTCTAAATCAGAAACTTGGTCTTCATAAGTAATATCATTTACTATTTCAAATCCTTGTGTTCGTAAATGATTTACTACCATAGCTATTTTAGATTGTTTAATACTTTCAAATTCGTATAAAGTAAATGATTTTATATCAGAATTTTCTAGTAACTGAATTTGAACATATCTAAAAATATCAGATAATAATATAGTTCTAACAATACTATATAAATCTAATTGCCACATTTCATCAAAATGTGTGTGTATTTTGTTCATTTAATTTCCTTTCAATATTCTATATATTTCATCTTTTAATCTTTCTTCCAAATTATTTGGACAATTTTTACAATTTCTACTTTTATATTCATATACTGGACAAAGTAAACATAATTCTTTTTGAACTATATTTAATACAATCTCTATAGGTATTTGTTTACACGATTTTAATAACACCATTCTTCGTCCTCAAATTCTTCTAAACCTAATTTTTTATTACATTCATCTAAAATATCCATAGAATAAACAATTAACATATCATAATCGCCGGCTGTCGCTGTTTTAAAATAGTTATCTATTTCATTTTTATTAAATCCTGCCTTCCTCATTGCATCTTTCACATAACCCATAACACAAAATGCATTTCCATTAACACCTACTAAACTAAATGGTTCCATTTTAATCCTCCTTTTTAAAAATCCATTTCAGCATCTATAACAACATCTGTGGGTATTTTATTTTTAATCATAATTTTACCAGATTTTTTATTATAACTGCCTGTAACATAAATTTTATATTCATCTTCTTCAAACATATCTAACAATTCTTTTGAAGGAGGAAACTGCCCCATAACGGAGCGTTCCTCATTATAACATAAAACTTCATAAGAACCTGTTGAAATGATAGGTCTTTGAACTTTGAATATTTCTGCTTCTTTAATTTTCTTCTTCATTATTTTCCTCAAATAAACTTACAATCTTACCTCTGTCTATACATAAACCAGATTCGTGTTCTATATATTTTGAAATATTTTGTATTTGTGGTGTAATTATACTTCCTATACCTTCATAATTGGTTCTTTTATAAAATATTGGATAAAAATTATTATTTGCATACACAGTATCAAAATCACCTATTGACATACCATCTTGCCAATCTTGAATCATACTAATTCTTAAATCGCTACAAAATTTATTCACAACTGTAACATAAGTTTCTGCAAATTCTTCAGGAATTGCAAATCTTGGTATATTTATTACTACTAAATTATCTTTTTTAAGTTTCATTTTTTTATCTGCATTAGACATCTCTTTTCTCCTTTCGTTTATTTGCTATTGACATTTTTAATAGTATAATAATGGTTAGATAATAAAAGTATTTCACAATATAAATTTACGAACACTTAATTTTCTTTCACATCCATTCTAGGTTCATATACTAACATAATAGTGAAACCCTCTTCACATTCTGAATGAGAAATTTGACGCAATTTTATATTCTTCATATTATTATTCAAAAAATCATTAACTTGTTCTTCTAAATCTTTTGTTCGAGTATTACTAAACAATTTGATTTTTCATTATTCATTCTCCATATCCATTATTTCAAAACTACCCATAATCATCATTATTACTTTATTAAATTGTGCATAATTACATTTAACTTCCTTATTTCTTGCCACTATAATTGGCTTTTCTAAGTCTGTTGTAAAACTTAAATGAACGTATTCTTTAGTTAACCAACAATTAAATATACCTACACAACACCAATCTAATGTATAGATGTAAATCATACGGTTGTTATTTGTTATGTCTACTGCTACACTTTGGAGTTCAAAAGTTTTACATTCCTTTTCTATTTCTTGCCTAATTAACTTTTTAAATTGATTATTTTTCATTATTTCTACTCTCCCAATTTACATTTATCCATTCAGTTAAAAATGTTATTTTTCTAGCATTTGCATCAGCAATTTTATACCACATATCTTTTTCCGCTTTTAATGTTTTGTTTTCCAACCATAATTGTTTATATTGCTCATGGTCTTCTTCACTCATCATCCATTGTCTTAAATCTTTTTGATTACATAACAAATTAAACCAAACTTGTTTAACTGTTTGAACTAAATAATACCATTTACTTGCCATTATTTTTTTCTCCTGCTCTATTTTTACCACATTTTGTACAATGACATGAAGGTAATACTTTTGTAAAATAATAATTATCAGCATAACCAGTGAATTTTTGTTCATTTCCACAATGCTCACAATATAAAATTCCAAATATGTCATTACCTAATTGGTCTGTAATTTCTTTAATTTGCACTATTTTTCTCCTTTACATATCTACTTTTGAAATAATCCAATTTCATAATTTTATCTTTTTTCTCTCTATAATCATAAAATTCTATAGGATATTTTCTACCTTTAGTATATATTCCTGTCCACTTAATACGAAGACCTTCTATTTTTGTATTTACAAAATCACATCCTATATCTTCATAATTAAGACCCCATTGTTTACATTTTTGACGGTCCTTTTTCTCTTTTTGCTGTTTTAATTTTTCTTGTTTTTGTTTTAGTTCATCTTGGTCCAGAAGTTGACGTACCATTTCACAAAAACAATCTTCTTTCCAGTTATAAATGTACTGCCAACCATCTTTTTCGTAATCACCAAAACATACATCAAACTTTTTAACTACTACATCAACATCAAAAACATCTAAATACCATTTTATTGTTTCAATAAATTGTTTTATTGCTAATTTATTTTCTTGTGCTTTAAATCTTTTTCTTATAGCATCAAAGAATTTCCAATGTTCATTTATAAATTGTTTATATTTAGATTTACGAAGTTTTTGTTCTTCTTCTGTAATTTTTACGTCTAAAGTTGCCATTATTTTGCACCCTCCCGACAAAATTCTAATATTTGTAAAGGTGTAAATTCCTCACACGTTTTATTGTTTCTAAAACATACAAATACTGGAAATCTTAAACTTGGATTGCCATTGGCGTCTGTAGTTTCTTCAAAATATTGCACCTTAACACTAAAATCTTCAACAAATTTATCATCTAAAAATATTTTAGAATTAGCTGTTATTATGTCTCTGTCTTCATCTGTAAATCCCGAACCCACACCTACAAGAGAATGTTTATAAATAATGTTTAATGCACCTAATCTACCTTCATTCTTACCACTACCTAAACTAATACTATGTATTTTAAATTCTCCATCTTTTATTTTAAGAAGACTTTTTGTGCGTTTAAATTGATATGGTTTATCACCATCTCTATACATTAAACCTTCCCAATTATTTATTTTTCTTAGTTGCTCTAAATCTTTACTATCCATACATTGACGGGCTATCAAAATATTTGGAAATTTTGTGTCTAAAACAGAATATCCGAATCTTGTTGAAGGTTTAGCGTCAAACATATCTAATAATAAATCATATATCATTGTAAATGGTACCTGAGTTTCTTTATTCAGAAAATCCCATTTATTTAAAGCATCAAATATAACATAATATAAATTATCACAATCTTTAAGTCTATCATCACTTGCTGTTAAGGAAATTCCTTTTTGAAAATCTTCTTGTCCTTTTTCTCCAAAATATAAAATTTCACCATCAAATACACTTTCTGCAAGTAATTCATTTAGTTGGTCCAAAATATGTTTAATTGGTTCCACTTTACAAGGTTTATTTGAACGAGAATAAGCAATACCGTCCATAATATACATTCTTTTACCATCAAACTTACGGCTATAATAACCGTTGGTAAATACCTCACCCTTATAATTATCCGCTAATTGAACCTCTGGTTTATTACAAAAATCTCTAAATACCATTTGTAGTTTTTTTATACCCAAATTTAATCTTAAATCTTTGAATAAAACCATTTTTAGAAAATTTTGTACTTCTAAATCTTGAAAACCTGTAATAAAATATTTAATTACTCTAACATCATTTTCATTACACGCTCTTTTTTCTACAAATTCGTCTAATAATTCTGTAAACTTTTTCCAGTCACTTAATGTAAAAAAGTCCTTTAATCTACGTTTAATTAACCCTTGTTTTATAATTACAGAATCATATTTACCTGTATCTATTTTATACATTCTATCCGGGTCATAGGTATATTCTAATATCTCTTTTAATACAGATTCCTTACTTATACCTTTTAAATAATTTAATTGTTCATTCCCCGACTGTTGTCTTAATTTATTTATTTTTTGAATTATTTGTTGCATTTAATTTCCACCTCTATCTTATTTAAAATAGTATCCTTAACTTCATCTTTAATTGCTGTACATAAATAATGAACATTTTCACGTATAAATTTCTCAACTATTTGAGTTTTCATTTCAGAAATTAAACTATTTTTAAAATCTTTAGAAATACCTTGTAATACACCATGCACTAATCTTTTCGATAGTAACTGTTGTATTTCACTATCCTCTTCAAACACCCATTCATAAAAAGATTCACACATTCTATCTAATAAATCTTCTTTTAAAGCTTCAATAAGTTCTTTTTTAGTTATTTGCATTTCTTAACCTTTCTTCATCAAATACTAATTTATGTCTTCTTTTATTATTATAAATTGTTTCCAGCATTTTAATATACCCTGCTGTGGTACTGCATTTATAACATTTGTCTCTTTGATATTCTAATTTTTGTAAAAATTCCTTCCAAGTAAATTCTTTATGTCTTGATACAAGTACCAAAGCTCTAACAATTCTATCAGATAATTTCAAGCCCATAAATTTACAACAATCCAAAGCTCTTTCAATTTTACCTTCAACAATTCCTACCTCACAATTTTCAAATTGAAAATTACCTGCTTTAATAATATCAGTATCACTACCACCTTGTACTGAATCACCTGCTAAGGAACAAACACAAGTAATACTAATATTGTATTTCTTAGATAATTGTAATAACCTAACATAATGAGAATTACCTTGTTGAGCATAATATACCACATAATCCAAAACATTCCATTTTTTTTGTGTGGTATTCAAACTTACTAAAATATTATCAGTTCTTTTAGGCTGAATTTGTACAAATTTAATAGGTAACCCCATTTCTTTACAAGCCACAAACCTATGTTGACCATCAATAATTTCCATTTCACTATTAACTGTTATAGGTTGTGAATCTAAAAATCCATACTCTTGTAAAGACTTTTTAATTTTATTGACATGATTATAGTCTATTGGTCTATTTGCAGACAGAAATTTAAAATTATTATATTCTTTTGACTCTTGCATTTCCTTCTTCCTTTTTGTATGCTTGCTTTTGTAAAGAAAAGCGGCAGACACATAAGCAAACAAACAAAACTATCTGCCGCATAAATTGACATATTATGCAATTAGCATAATCTTCTACAAACTTTTTCACGCTCCTCAACTGTAATCTTTTTCATATTATTTACAATTTTTATTTCCTGTTCAAGAAAATCTCTACACATATTCAAATCAGCCAAAACAACCATATTTTCTGTACCATCTGCTAATTTACAAACTACACGAGATAATCTTGTTTTTAACCAATCTGTAACAATATTTAATTCTGCATTAGAAAATGTTTGTATAGTCAATCCATTAGGAACTACATAAGGTTCAACAGTACCTACATAAAATTGTTCTTCTGTATTTCTAAAAGGTTGAATTAGTCCTAACCTGGCTAATCTGCATTTACACGCAAACCAACTTCTATCTAATTCTTTGCCCATTTCTTTATAAGAAAAACAGTTTAAAAACATTTCCTTTAATAACTTGTCTTCTTTTTTTGTCCATTGTTTACCTTGTCTTTTAGCAACCATTTTAAATTTCTCCTTCTAAAAATTGATGTAACACATAAATTTGATGCTTATTTAAAGTAATAGAGTTACCACTAATATTAACTACTGCGAATTTACTACCTTCTGAATAATCTCTACAAGCTTCTTGTAAAACAATATTTAAAATTTTAAATATTTGTTGTAACTCTTCTTTTCCTAATTGCATGATGTCTCCTTTTGTTCGTTGCTTTTAACTAATTGCTATAATATTATTGTATAACATAAATTTACTTATGCACGATAATTGGTAAATAATTTACGAATGCTTTACCTTCTATCTATATGCTATTAAAGAAAAGACGTATAAATAATATACGTCCTAAATTGCAGATTGATTTTATTCAAAGCCTGTCTTTCCAGGCTGTCATCTACACTCCGGAAATATACACCACGTAGTAGACACGTTGAAAGGAGCCCTATGATTCAATTGCGACGGGCTGGTTTGCTATTTCCTTTTCCAATTCTTCGGTTTTATTAGCCAGCTCTTCTTGTTCTTTAGCTAATTCATTATCATCTTTAATACCTAATAATTTTCTCTTAGCTGCCACTGACTGTTTACCGTTTATTCTACCAGTACCTCTTTTTGAAGAACCTGGATGTGCCTTAGGTTTATAATTTTTTTCAAATTCAACAACCACATCAATAATTGCATAAATATCTTCAATTTTTGATGAAAGATTAAATTTAAAAATATGGTCTAAAACATACATATGAGTAGGCGGTACAGTTCTGCCCATACTTGCTAATTCTTTATGTGGCAAAATAGCTTCACTTCTAACTACAATTTTAATACCTGTGAGTCTTTTACCCCACCAGACTTCCATAATATTTCTTTTAAAACCTTGAAGTCTAACTCTTGTATAAGAACAAGTTTTTAAAGTCAAACATCCTTTCTTTTCTAAATAAGAAATAATTTTATGAGCCATTTGTGAACAATCTTCTTTAGGAGGTAAATCTCCATTTGGTTTATTAGGGTCACTTACTCTGGCATCTAATTTTGCTTTTTTTGCGGCCAATTCCTTTGCTTCTTTAAGTTCTTTTTCATCAACAATTCCGCAAGGTTTGTACCATCTTTTTAAATTAGACATTTTAACCGTTTTTTGTGTACCATCAAAATCTAATACTACTTCATTTTCATTTTGGGAAACCACGGTACCAATAGCTCCGTTTCTTAGCGACTCGTATCTTTGTGTCATGCAATTCTCCTTTCCTTTTCGTTGCATTTATTCTACTATTTTATTGTATAACATAATTTAGAATTTACAATATACTTTTAATAAATATTTACATTTTATCTATACCATTATTGCCAAGTTTCCATATTTTAATTTTTAAATCTTAATTCTAAAATATTTAGTATTTCGTTTTCACTTATAAAGAAATCCTCTCCATAACCTACATAATAATCTATTTTACCGTCCATGAAACTTTCAAATTTTGGTAAATGATTAGAATATCTTAACTTAACCATTTTATTATTTTTAATGACTGTAATGTATATAGATTTAGCAACATAAGATAAAAATACTATATAATTTTTATTTAATAATTTTTCACAAAATTTAACCCATCTAGGCTTTTTATCTACATAATATTTCTGCAAATATTCTTTACTTATCCATACATTCTTTATCTTTTCGTTCTTTAAGTATCTCAAGCAAACCTCCACCATTTAAAGATTGTAGATATTTTTTATAACAAGTTAAGCCAAAACCTCTTTCAATACTTGCTTTACTTTTCAACAATCTTCCACAAAATCTACAATATTTAGTTGATATGTCTGTCATAATACCCTCGCTAATAAATAATCTAAAATAAATTCTTGCGAAATAAGTCCTCTTTTTATTTTAACATCTAAATCCTGTAAAAACAAAAGAATTTCTTCACTTTCTTCTAATCCAAAGTAACTATCAAAATCTAATGCACATTTAACTTGCCAACCTGTCATACCTGTTCTTGCACATACACCAGGCCCACCACCATCATTTTTAAATAACACAAGGTTTCTAAATGATGTACAAAGTAACGCAATTAAAGTAACTTCAGCACCTCTATTTTTAACTTCCTTACGCTGTTTTAAACAAGTATGACAATTTCTAAACATTACATCATTAGCGTATTTTAATATGTCAAATTCTTTATCCTGATGTATTCCATTATCCTTAACAAGCCAGTCAAAACAAGTATCATAATCTTTATTTGTAGCTTTTGATAAACATACTATTTTATCTACTTCATTCATAACTCTAGAATATGAATTACTACACCATTCACATAATTTTTCAATTTTATCTATACTTAAATTTCTTGCTTTAGATTGTACATACTTTATAAGCATATCTGTAGATAATTTTTCAAACTTAATCATAATATCTTCAAAAAATTTAAAAAACTTTGAAGACCTTTTATCTATTTCCGGCTGTATCAAAATAATATATTGGCCTGAAATACCGTTTTTTAACATTTCCCAAAGTTTCTCATCCGACTTGAACGCATTATCTCGGCGTACTAGATATAAATACCTTACCTTAACTAATGATTTTAAATTTAATTGTTTACTTACTTCTTGTATTGAATCCGCCCATTTAATGGTTAATCCTAATTTTTTACAAATTTGACGAATATAGATATCCATAATACCTTCTTCTTCACCTGTAAATATATAAAAATTTCGTATATTGTTATTTACTATATTATTTTTTAAATCACTTATCAGCATCTTTTATCAATTCCTTTCATAATTTGCAAAACCCATCTATCCATAATAGCTGGTTTATAAAAATTATTACCTTGAAGAAGAGTCAATGCTTTATGAGATTCTGCTACAATTATATCTCCAAATTCAACTTGACCTTTTCTATCAATATATAAATTTATTAAATAAGTCAAAAAGAATACTGGGTCTATACCTTCTGCATCTTTTTTCAATGCTAATTTACTAATTATTTTATAAGCATTAACTTTAGAAACTTCACCCATATAATCTAAAACTTTGCCCGCTAATTCATCTACTTCTTGATATTTACCCGACTCAATATAATACTGAAAATCAGCTAAAGAATTACAAGTTTTCATAAGTGTTAAATGAGAGGGTTCTACAACTATATTATTTTGACTACAATAGTCTTCATAATCTTGAAAAGAATAGGGCTCAATTTCAATAACACGAGCCCTAGAATTTAAAGTCGCCATAATACTGCCAACAGAATGAAGTACAATGTAGGCATTTTTAGGCGTCTCCTCCGTAACTTTCAACAAACTATTTTTAGCCTGAGGATACATTTTATCCATATCCTCACACCAATAAACACACGGTTCTTTTATATTATAGATTGTTGAAATAATTTGTCTTACAGAATCTACTCCTGGTTGAAATTCAGACCTTAAAGCATTTAATTTTTCTGCAATAAGTTGAGTTATAAATGTTCTCCCAGAACGTCTTGCCCCTTTTAATATAATAAAATGAGGACAATTTTCTAAAGTTAAGTTATGTATAAAATCTTGAATTTTTTGCTGTCCAACTAATTGCATAATACCACCAATGTACTTTCTACCAACAACTTTGGATTGGTTTCATATCTTAAACTACCATCTAATTGAATAAGTTGGTCTAAAAGCTCAATAGGTGCTGAAGAACAGTTATCAGTCAAGTAATCCAATTTATCCTTAAATGCTACCGGAACATTGATAAATGTAAAATTTTTTAAATTACTATAAGTACATAAATCTAATACAAAAGCGAGTAATTGCTTAACTAAAAATTTTATATCCACGCCATTTATATATTGAGTTTCAATTGTCTCTATAATACTTGCTACATCCTTGTTCTTTAAGGCTAAAACAATATCATATAATACATCATAATCAATATAACCTAATGCTTTTATAGCGGACTCAATGGAAATCTGCGGAGCATAATCAATACATTTTTCTAATAAAGATATAGCATCACGCATTCCACCATTTGCCATTCTTGCGATAAATTCTATTGCTTCATCATCATAATCTGGTAACCTTTCCTGGTACATAATCCATTTTAATCTCTCAATAATTGTATTAAGTGTAATTCTTTGAAAATCAAATCTTTGAACTCTACTTAAAACTGTTGGTATAATTTTTTGAGGGTCTGTAGTACAAAAAATAAATATTGTATTTTTAGGTGGTTCCTCTAATATTTTTAACATAGCATTCCAGCCCTCTGTGGTAATCATATGAGCTTCGTCTATAATAAATATTTTATACTTACTATCTAAACTTTGAAATCCTGCTTCATCTATAATTGTTCTAATTTTATCTACTCCATTATGTCTTGCGGCATCTTTTTCAATAGGCATACCCTTACCCTTATTCAAAGCATTCGCAAGAATACGAGCTGAAGTAGTTTTACCACAACCTGCAGGACCTGTAAATAAATAAGCATTTTTTGGGCAATCTTCATCTATTTGATACTGTAAAATATTTACAATACTTTCTTGCTCACACAAATCTGAAAATTGTAAAGGGCGATATTTTACTGCTAACGTCATTTATTTTCTCCTCTCTTTTAACCAACTACATACAAATACCATCAATAAAAACTCTGGTGCAAATAACCATACTAACCAATAGTCAATTTCATCTGGTTCATAATTGGCATGATTAAACATATTAAACATATATACCACGCACAATAAATGTATGATTAAATAACCTAATGAAATTTGAATATTAAACATTTGCACTCTCCACTATATTATTGATAACTGGTTTTACTTTATTTAACATTTTTTGTCTTAATTCAGGACTTTGAATATACATTAAAGATACAGATTTTAATTGTTTCTGTACCACATCTTTTATTAAATCTTCAATATTTTCTTCTAAAACTTCATTTACAACTTGGTCTAATTGCAATTCTATTCTACATTTTATTCTTTCCATAAGTTCATTACTTAAATTAACATTCACATTCATAATATTTCTCCTTATATGCTTGTAATAAATTTTTAAAATCATTTTCGTTTACCGCATAATAATTTGGCTGATTTGGACCATAATTAAATGCTATACAAGACATTTCCTTATTCATTGCGAATGCTTCGTTACGTATTTTATCAAACCATTCTTTTCTAATAGATACGCTTTGTTTAGGTGTGGTTACAGTTTTTGCATCTATAAGCATAAAGTCTAATTTAACATCACCTGCCACAAAATTAGCGGCTCCACTATTTGGTTGAACTCTACCACCTAACTTTTTCGCAATTTGTTTTTCCTGCATACTAGAAAAATGTCTTGTATTCATTATACACCTATAAATCCACAACCTAATACTGATACTTGTCTATTAGTTATTTGCATAACCCTTTCTTCAAGACGTTGTCTTAAATTTTTATCACTTTCTTTAAAAATCCACCAATATTTTTTACGTTTCAAACCTAATTTTAAAGCTACTACATCAAGTCCTCTTCCTTTTATATACGGTATATCCATTATGCCTCCTTCTGTTGCAATATGTCTACATAATTCTTAATCACATCCATACATTGAGCGTGACTTTCACATTTATTAAACATATATAATAAAGTCTCTACTTGCATATCTTTATGACATTGTATTAGCTCATGTATTGCTTCACCTAATGTGATATAAATATTTTGATAATAATCTCTAATTATAATCACTGGCTTCATTTGTACCTCTTTTTCCGTTGCATAATTATTGTATAACAAAAGTATAGAAATTTAAAGTATTTATTAACTAACCTAAACATTCTATCAAGTAGTTATACATTACCTCTTCATTCTCAATAAATTCCTGTAAACTTGCTTTACCTTGGAATTTTAAATCATTATCTTCTTCATCTTTTAAAACTGTACCATCTGTATCTAAAATAGAATAAAATGCTCCGGCTCTAACAATAATACCATTTAATATACTTACATCAATTAAATCAGAAATTTTATCAATTCCTCTTTCATAATTTAAAGTATAAAAACCTTCCTTACGACAAGGTGGGAACTTTTTAGTCTTTTCAATATGTATTTTTACAATATTTCCGGAAGGTTCTTCACAACCTTGTGGTAATTCTCTATTTTGTGCATCTAAATATTTTCCTTTTGAAAACATAATTCTAACAGCACAATGGTGTTTGAATGTTTTTCCTCCAGGTGTTTTATATTGTACATATTGTGAGTCAATTACTTCTCTAACTTGATTTATCATAATAACTGCCATCTTATACTTAGATGCAAGTCGTGTAATTTTCTTTGAAAATCTAGTCAATGCACCTGCAATACCACAATATACTTTTTCATTTAAGTTCTTTTCTACTTCTTGTTCACTATATAAGGCACCAATACTATCTAAAAGTAAATAACCTACCTCTCCTGTTTCTGACATATCTAAAGCTATTTGTAATATATCTTCTCCGGACTGATTTTCTGGAGTTAGTATGTATAAATCATCAACATCAACACCTAATTTAGTTGCCCATTCTGCATCAAAAGAAGTTTCAGCATCTAAAAATAAACACTTTTGAGGTCCTTTATCTAATAACATAGCATATTCTTTTTTCTGTGCCGCTGTTGGAGATTTTATAGCTTCTAATTCTGCTACTTTTTCTTCATATTCTTTTTTAAATAACTTTTGAGCATTAGCTAATAAATCTAAAGCTGTTGTGGTTTTTCCTCCTCCACCATCACCGTAAAATTCAGCCATATAACCTCTTGGAAAACCACCATAAGTCATATGATTTAATCTCGGACTAGAAAAAGGAATTCTAGGTATATTTTCAAAAGTAGCACCTTTTCTTAATAATTCAGCACCCATTTTTTTATTCAAATTTGCACATATTACATCTAATTGTCCCATATTTAATCCTTTCTAAATCTTCCAGAATCAACATTTGCTAAATCCTGTTCACCCATTCTACGTGAAATAACTTTTTTAACACTAGATACAAGTTCATAGGCAGCTTCAATTTTTTGCTTAATCCGTTTATATGCTCTTTGATACGCTCTATAAACAATTTCTTCTTCTAAGGTGGCTGCTTCACTTGCCGCTTGCTTATCTGCTATGGTACCTTTAGTTTGTTGATGAACTTGGTTATACAATTCCATTTTTATACTTTTTGAAACATCTTCTTTAATACCAAATTTTTCCTGTGCCTCACCCAAAAAATATAAATGTGCTGGAATTTTCATACATACGTCATCTAATTCCCATTCTGTAACAGGTTCTTCTTTATTAAGTAAACAACTTCTAAATTTAAAAATTAACTCATCTATTTGTTTACAATGTTCTTCTATCAATTCAGAGACTACTGCATCTATTTTCTTGGAATTATCTTCAACCCTATTTATAATTTCATGTATAATTTCATCTTGAGATTTTGGTTCTACGGTAGGTTGGTCTACTTGTTGTATAGTTTCCTCTACTGTTGCTATTTCTTTTTGTTCATCTTTATTTGATGCTTTGCTATTTGCCATAATTCATATACCTTTCCAAGTCTTGTTTAAATTCTTGCATATTATAATCAAAAAATACTCTTTTTTTAGTTCCTTTTATTTCAAAACATTTATGATATCTACCTTTATCAAATTCTTCAGATTTTAATCTTAAATCTCTAATATGTAAAGACTTAAACATTCCTTCATTTTTTATTTTCTGTAAACAATCTGCACTTACAAAAAAAGTCTTATCATGCTCTAAAAACCAAACTATAATTCCAGCTCCTGCACCTTGAATTTTTTCCTTTTCTTGTAGCCCTGACCACTGATTTTCAGTTATATTAGAAAATGGTAATGTATTGCCTTTGGTAGTTTTCATTTCAAAATAAAATATGTTAGGGTATAAATAAGTAATAAAATCACAAATATTTCTACCTCCCATATAACCAGCCGTATTGTCGGCAACACGATTAACATCAAAATTAGCTTGTACCATTTGTTTTTTAAAACATTGTTCAAAATCTTTTCCTCTATTCATTATAATTTATCTCCAAAAAAACTTTTCAAATATACAAGTTACAACATAAAAACAAACACCCAAAATTATAAATGCTAAAATTAAATAGCCTAATATAAAACATATTATATTAAAAACACTATGAACTATAGTCATTACTTCTCCTTCTTACAAATATCTATATAATTACAATAAGCACAAACACGTTTATTTTCACATTTAGGTGGAGCTAAACAAAGTTTGACATATTCTTCACAACTATTTATTTTATTTATTACTTCCTCTTCAATTTCATGTTGAGTTGGTTTATATAAATATGCTTTTTTAGAACAAACATCTCTATTTTCATAAATAAATAAAACTTTATCAATTCCAAAACATAAACTATAACAACACGCTTGTGGTTTATGTTTATCGTCAACACCTGTGCGTTTTGACCACTTTAGTGAACTTTCTGTTTTAATTTCCAAAATATAATATACACCTTTATATTTAATAATTCCATCACATAAAAAAGACATATTATATTTCTCATTATAACATTTATATTCAAACCCAGATTTTTTCTTAACTACTGTACCTAAATCCTTACAATGAGTGTTTACATATTCTTCTACATCTACCCATTCACAATCAATATTAAATCCCTTCATTTTAGTAACATGACTTTGTAAAAATTCATGCCTATGACTACCCGTGTCTGCCATACTAATTAAACATTCATCTTTACCTTGTTCCGTTACTTCCGCACCCATTATTTGATAGTACATATTTCTAACACATACTAGAGAAGATGGTTTATATGTTTGACTTGCGGGCCTATTTTCATTAGATTTACAGATAACCGCCACGAGGTCATTTAAAAATGCCTCGTGTGCTGGAATCTGCTCATTAGCGGCCTTTATAAGATTATGAATATTCTTTAAAGACTTACTTACCACTAATTATTCTCCTCTGCTAATACAGTTAATAGGTGATGACGTTTTTCTTTACCAAACTTTAAATACCCTTCTGTACCATATTCAATATAACATTTGTCACCACATACACTTGTAATCAATTCTTTAAGTACATCTAATTGTAATTTAACTTCGAAACTTACAAAATTATTACTTTCAGCGTAAGGTAACAACTCATTAACTGAATTATCTTTATTATAGAATTGGATACCATTTTGAGTAAACATTACTCTAATACCTTCTTCTTTAGTTTTCACAAATAGCATAATACGGTCTAAAATACCAAGCAATTTATCTTTTTCAACAGCACAAGTTGAAGGACATTCTTCATTAAATAAAGTTCTTAAATCATCCGCAATAGATTCTTCAAATTCTTGTCTTCCTTCATCAAAATAACCTAAAATAGTTGTTTTTGGTGTTTTAAACATAATTCTATCTTTATCTGTCCAAACTTGGATATCTTCATTTTCCATAGTAGCAACTAAATTAACCAATTCTGCTTTAAGCATAACTGGAGTTCCAAATATGTCGATATTTGAAATTGCGGCCGTTGTATTATTAGTAGTTAAAATTTCACTACCAAAATAATAACACATTAAACAAGGATTTTCTGGAGTTTTTGCTAAACTTATTTTATTACCTTCAATACCCCAAACAATAGCGGATAATTTAATTTTATTACCTTTACCTTTAGTATTAAATACTAATTCTGGGTAATTATCTAATTCACCATCATCATTTACAGGCAATTCTAATTTATAATCACCATTACCTTTAACTCTTAAATATTTATCTTTTAATTCTAAAGTAATATTTTCTGAAGTTGTTTTAGATACAAGTTGTGAAAAAGTATTTGCGGTTACAGTAACTTTAAAATCATCACACATAATCTTATCTTCACTTACTTGCAAATAATTTTCACCGTCCCAAGCTGTCATGTACAATGTATTTTCTTCGCATTTAATACCAATCCAGCAAGTACGCATCATAGATTCATTATTGCCTACACCTTTCATAATTCTTGCGATTAAACTTTTCAAAATTTTTGTTTCTAATGTAACCTTCATTTTCTCTCCTTTACTTTATACTATTTAATACTTCATTCTTCAAAGGCAAATCATATTGAAAACGCCCTCTTAGACAATTTGTGCGAGTAACCGTTTCAGGTTGTTTAATACCTCTTGCATTAACACACGCATGACGACCATCTATAACAACCATGATATCTTCCATACCAAGTAATTGAAGAACTTCGCATATATCCATACCAATTCTTTCTTGTACTTGAAGTCTTTTACATACCATATCACAAATTCTTGGGAATTTTGATAAACCTAATACCCTACCGTTTTTAGGAATGTAGGCTATGTGTATTTTAAGTTCCATCAAGGCACAATGATGTTCACAATGTGAAAAACAATGAATACCATTCATTATAACAAGGTCTTGGCCACCAATTTCAAATTGTTTATCAAACTTATTAGCTATTTCTTCATTGGTGTACATAGCACCTTCAAACAATTCTAAAAAATAACCTGCCATTCTATGTGGTGTTTCTTTTAACCCTGGTCTTTGTGGTTGTGGGTCTAGTTCAACAAGTAATTCTTTAAATAATTTTTCCAATTTTGAACTATCTAACATTACACACCTCGCATATCTACTGGATAAACTATTTTATGTAATTGTACTTGGAATCTAATATCAAATTTTGGAAATTTTAATTGTAACAATTTTACTTCAGTTACTAAATGTTCCAAACTTATTTTTCCAAAACACGGGCTTACATAAATAGTTCCCTTAAATGATGTATGATGTATCAAAAATTGTCTAATAACAGATATATCACTATCGTCAGAAACTACAAATTTAAGAACATCATTTTCGTCCATAGCTAAAAATGTTTCATCACACATTTCAGAATTCATTCCTGAACTTGGACATTTATAATCAACAGTAAAGAAACCTCTACCTGCCCTAACTGCTAATACAAAAGGCATTATATTTATACTACCGTTTGTTTCAATATTTACATAATGACCAGTTTCATTAAGTTTATTTATTAAAGCAATTACACAGTCTTCATGTAATAAAGGCTCACCACCTGTGATTGTTACTGCTTTAAATCTAACTTTACTAACTATATCATCAATTGACATTAAATTTCCATCTGTTTCATTTTGAGCATAGCAAGTATCACAATAAGAACATCTTAAATTACACCCAGCTAATCTAATAAAAGTTACGGGCATACCTGTTCTTATTCCTTCTCCTTCTATGCTATGGAAAATTTCTACTACATTTAAACTTTTCATTAGTCTCTACTCCATTCTGCAATATTTCCTTCGCTTTCTTGGACAACAACTTTAGAACACCAAGTATTAACTCTATTTTCAGCTAATAATTGACCATCTACTTGGTCTGCAACCCATTTAGCTATATTTTCAGCCGTTGGATTAAAACTAAAAATATCATTTAATGCTTTATGGTCCATTTGGTCGTGGATTAAATTTTTAATACGTTTAAAATCATAAACCATACCATTATCATTTAATTGTTGGCCTGAAACAGTAACTGTAATAATCCAATTATGTCCATGAACTGAATTACAAGGGCTATCATAATCTAATTTTAAGAAGTGCATAGCGGCAACTTCCATTCTCTTACTTACTCTATACATGAGCTCCCTCCTTTTCCGCTATATATTCCTCATAACCTTTTTCTCTTAATTTACAAGAAGGACATTCATGACATCCACCTTCTACTCCATTATAACAAGTATGGGTATTATTATAAATATAGTCTAAATAACCCAACTCATCAGCCAGCTGCCAAGTTTGTTTTTTATTTAAATACATTAACGGCGTTATAATATTAAACTGGTAATCCATAGCCAATGACAATGTCTGTTGCAAAGAATCAATAAATACTCTGCGACAATCCGGATATCCACTAAAATCAGTTTCACAACAACCTGTAATTATATCATGTGCTCCTATTGATTTGGCATAAATTGCCGCTATAGATAAAAATATATGGTTTCTACCGTCTACAAAAGTATTTGGGTATTTATCTCCTTGTTTAATATCCAATTCTGTATTAACTAATGAACAATTAGAAAGACCTTCAAAAATACTTGTAACTGTAATAAGGTTATAACTTACACCTAAATCATTTGCTATTTGTTTGGCTTTTTCTAATTCATTCCAATGTTTTTGACCATAAAAGAATGAAATGGTAAATACATTCTCTTTGCCATATTGTTTAATAGCTTGCACCAAACAAGTTGTACTATCTTGTCCTCCACTAAATACCACTACTGCTTTTGATTTACTCATCTTCTATCTCCTTCCACCCGGTTTGGGTTATTTAATTATTGTATTACAAAACTATATTAAAAGTAAAGCCTAAGGTTACCGATTCTTAACAAAGTATCAGCAACCTTGGCATTATGGAATTAAGAATTAAATCCTGTTTCAAACTCTTTTAGTTGTCTTTGTAATTCTAATTGATTATACTTTTCCTCACCGTTGCTGTACGTTGCGAATGGGTGTATTGCAATTCCGCCACGTGGTGTAAATAAACCTTTTACTTCTAAATATTTAGGTTGCAATAATTTAACCAAATCTTTCATTATAATATTTACACAATCTTCGTGAAAATCTCCATGGTTTCTAAAACTAAATAGATATAATTTTAATGACTTACTTTCTACCATTTTCTTATCTGGAATATATTTAATATGAATTGTAGCAAAATCAGGTTGACCTGTTTTAGGACATAGACTTGTAAATTCATAAGCATTAAATTTAACTACATAATCATTACCAAGATGTTTATTTTCAAAATACTCTAATTGAGAAGGGTCATAATCATATAAGTATTTTGTGTTTTTAGCACCCAAACCTTTAACAGTACCAAATTCTTGACTCTGTCTACCCGCACAAGGTTCACAGTCGCCTTTAAGACCACCTTGGCATTCTTCACATATTTCCATAGTCTGTTCATCAATTGATGGTACCACTTCACTATTCATACCAGCTATATTTTCTAAAATATCTTCAGTTGCAATTTTATTCATTTTATCCTCCTCCGCCTTGGCTACCATTTCCTTTAAATGCTCGTCTCTTTGTTGTTCCATAATTTCTGCCTTTCTTATGAGTTGTCTATGCTGTTCTATTGTTTTAGGTTTTAACTTAAATAATGTTTTCTTTTTAATTTCCGTACCTTTATACTTATAATTTTTAGCCCAATCTAATAGATATGCGATGTTAAATTTACACCTTTCTTGATAACTTTCTTTAAGTTCTTCAAAATTAAACTTATATTTTTTACATAATGATTTAATTTGTTGAATTTTAGATTCTGGTTGGTGTGTTATATGTTGTGGATTATCCAGTTGTTTAGAGCTCATTACAACTGTTCCATAAGGTGTCATAATTCCTCCATTTGCACCTGTCATTATCCAACTCGTAGAGTCTGCACTTGTAAACGGATATCTTTCCAATACTGGTAAAGATGTCATACCAAAAGCGTGTGTTTTTACATTAGGATTAGAGCTTTGACCTATAATTCTAAATACTTGTTCAAACCACTCATTCTTTTCTTTTGTTGACCTATCGTTCGCAGGGGATATTCCTATATAAGGTATATGTTTACCGTCAAAAGTTGTTTCCAACATTCTAACCAACCAATCAAAATCTTCATTTTGGTGAAATACAGGAAGTATTTTATCAGGACTTTTAACTCTATCACGCATATACAAATAATTTTCCCAACCAATTAAAGGAGCCTCTAAACATTGTTTACGTGTTTTAGCTTTTCTAAATTCACCAGGAATTTTATCCAATTCAGCGGCTATATAAACATATTCATCAATATTATTTAAAAATTCAATATATTTATCTATGTCTACTTCTTTACCTACTGTATGAGCTGAGAATGCACCTGAATCAATAAATAATTTACCTTTGCCATTATTTTTAATCCAAGCATCTATAACATTTCTATCATTTATCCAGCTGGCCAACCTATTAGCTTTTTTAGCTAATAAATATTCTCTCCATTCCGGATTGTCACTACCTGCAAAATATAAATCAAACATTTATAACCTCTCCGTTCCATTCTTTACATACCACCATATCGCATCTCCAAGGTAATTTAATTTTAACTTGAGGACTTGTTTCCATAACTTGTTTAAATACTCTACATAATTCTTTAGCATTTTCCTCAGGACCTTCAATACCAATTTCATCGTGTATTTGTAAAACTATTCTACCACCTAATTTTCTAAATTCTTTATTGTTAGCTAAATTAACCATAGACAGTTTAACCATATCTGCTGATGTTCCTTGAATTGGAGTGTTGATAGCTTGCCTTTCTGCATCTGCAATCTTTAAAGTATTATCTACAATTTTAAGATTATCTCTTTTAGCTTGTTCAAATATCTTTTGTTTATCTTGCCATTTAAAACATTTATCTAAAGCATCCATATATTCCTCTTGTAAATCATACGGAACTTCTTGTACTTCAGATTCGTTATCAAAATCAAGTAAATCAAAATTATTACCTACGCCGTCTAACCAACTAAACTCATAAGGCTCTAATTGCATATCAGGTAGGTGTCTACGTCTACCCCATACTGTTTCCACATACCCATTTTCATATGCGAATTGATAAGTATTCTCTGTAAATTCCTTAATTCTAGGAAATCTAGCAAAAAATCTATCCTGTATGCCTTGAGCTTCTTTAATTTTACAACCTAAAGATTGTGCTAATGAATAAGCGGCTTGACCGTACGTCATAGCTAATTGAATTACCTTTGCTTTAGACCTACGTTCTTTACCTTCTTTATTTACAGTACCATCTTCTCTAAATTCCACACATTCACTGGCAGGAACGTGAAAAGCTGTTGACGCTACTTCAGGATACAGGTCTGCATTAGGGTCTTGATAAATTTCCAACATATTTTCATCTTGACTTAACCAAGCAGTTGATTTTGGTTCTTGTTGAGAATAATCTGCAAATATAAAAACATTACCCTTACCTGCTATAAACATATTCCTAATTTCACCGTTATGTGAAGGAATATTTTGCAAATTCGGGTCACTACTTGACAGTCTACCGGTATCCGCACCATTTTGGTTAAAACTTGCATGAATTTTACCTGTTTTAGGATTAACCATATTTGGCATCTTTTCAATATAAGTAGTTAGTAGTTTATTTATTTCTCTATATTTTAAAATAGCAATACAAACAGGCTCATCTATTTGTTTTAAAATTTCAGAACCAGTACCTCTTTCACTATGTTTATCAGGACTTGTAATACCTAATACATCATATAGTAATTGTGCAACTTGTTTACTGCTATTTGGATTTAAAGGAAGTCTGAAACAATCTTTGGGATTACGTCTATTCCATTCTGCTATTTCTTTACTATACAAAGCACAAACGTCATCTAATTTATCTTGACATTCTTCTAATTGTTGAGTATATTTTTTAGATAATTCTTGTGCTTTTTGCATATCAAATGAAACACCTTCACGTTGCATTTCTGCAATTACAGGTACTAACGGAATTTCTATTGTTTGAAGTAATTCTAATAATTTTTCATTTCCGGGTTGTTTATATTGTTCTAATTGATATTCATATAATTGGAATGTAATCTCTGCGTCCTTTGCGGCATACAAATAAGCTATATTTATAGGCACATACGCAAAATTAACACTATTAAATAATTCTGAATAATCATTTACTTTTCCATCTTTAGCGATATTTTTACAATACTGGTATTTTAATCCAGCTGGTTCTCTTTCATCCAATATTTTAGAAGCTACCATAGAATCCCAAACTAAATTTTCAAATAACCAATTAAACTGCCAATAAATAACATTTATATCAAATTTTCCATTGTGCATAATTGAAGGAATTGATTTTAATCTATTTAATTGTTTATTTACACATTCTAAAGAAACTTGATTATCTTTTAACATATTATCTACATAACTTTTATGTCCAATAGGTACATAACAAGCCTTTTGACCTGGAGTATATAAACTTAAACCTATTAAATCACAAGTTATAGTATCTAATCCAGATGTCTCTGTATCAAATGCGTATATATTATTTTCTATACATTTATCAATATATTTTGATAACTCTTCTTCCGTTTGTATAAGTAAAAATTTATCTTTTAAATGACCTAATTCTAACTGAACTTTACTTCTAATTAAATTAACTCTATCTAAAATTGTGTTTCCTGTTGATTTACGAGTAGATACTTTTCTCTTAGAATTTTGCACCTTACTCGCAACGGCGGAGGTATTTACCCCCACCGGCGCCTTAATATTTAATAATCCCATAATTAAAACCTACTTGCTGTTCTTCTTCTTGGTGATGACTCTTGTGTTGCTGTATTTGTGGTAGCAGTTTGTTCTGTTCTATTAGAACGAGTACGTCTTGGCAAATTTTCTTCTTGTTTAGTTACTCCGGGCAATTTTCCTGTTTCTAAGAAATTTTGCATATCCTCAAAAGACAAATCTAAAACATAACCACCTAATAATTCATCAAACTCAGGTAGGTCTTTAATCATTGTATCTGTTTTTTCTTGTGCAAGTGGAAATACCTTATATATAGTTTGTTGGTCCCCAGCTTTACCACATCTTTCAATTTCACAAGGATAATTTACTAACGGTGCATTTCTTTTTACATGACCAGATAATTCATCTTTAAATGTTCTTCCTCTTTCAAACAATTTTACTTGATTATCATCTAAATCTAAAACTGGTAAAAACATTTTTACAGTTGTTTTAAAATCTTTGTTTTGAAGAGATTCTTGACAGAATGGACAATCATCAATAGGTTGGTCATATGTTCTTATACAATTTACATATCTTGTCTTTCCATTTACTCCAACTTGGTGTACAATATAAAATTTTACATCTTCCATACTTTCAATGTAAAATCTAACTTTTGCCACATCTCCATCATTTTTTAAGACTAAAAAATTAAAATCTCCACCTGTGCGATAATTGTCAACATCATCAATTCCTACTACCGGCATAATTTTCTCCTTCTTCAATTTGTACCATCTTATTTTTTTATTTTATAAATTTATTGTATAACATAAATTTTAAATTGCAATAGTTTATTAAATCTTGTTTACACTTCTAACCCGCCATTCTCATTATATGTACAAATTCATCTTCAGTCAAATCATTTACGTCTTTACCTTCCGGAATTTGTAAATCTACTATCATTTTACCCTTAACATTTTTTCTAAATCTTTGCCTTCCTTTATCCCCAGCATCATCAGGGTCTAATGCTAATAAAAATTTTCTAATATGACAATTTTGTAAAATTGGGTATTGCTCAAAACTACCTGTACCAATTAAAGCAATGGAAGGAATTCCCCAAGTCCAACAGGTTAAAGCATTTATCATCGATTCACAAACTACCACAGAAGTTATATCTTTATCAATAAAATTCAAACCATATATAGGTTTACTTACCTCTTTAGGATAATTAAAGAATTTTGTCTTTACGCTTCTTCTTGCTACAAAAACACACCTACCTTTTTCGTCCCATACTGGAAATGTAATACACTGATTTTCCTTATCATATCCCACATCAAATTTTTCTATTATTTCATCAGTTAATTTGCGTTTATACATATAAGGGTGAAAATATCTATATGTATCTAACTCCTCTTCTGTAACAAATACTTGTTTTGGTTTTACTCTACTTAAATTTAAAGAAAAAGATTTTCTTTTTTCAGTTTCCATAGATACAAAATTTTCTAATATCCATCTTTTTCCATATTCACCTTTATCGTTATACCCGAAACAATCACTTACAAATTCTTTAAAACTTGCTACATAACCACAAGTAAAACAATGAACAGTACCTACAGAAGTTCCGTTGCTACTATTAAGATTTATGCCACAAGAAGGTTTTCTTTCAAGACCATCTTTGTGTATAGGACAACATACTTGAATATTGCCATGTGTCTGTTTAATTACATTTAATTTATCTATTCCTCTGTGATGTAGTTCTTCTCTTAAAGTTTCAAGTATAGTCATTTCATTTTCTAAAATAGGTATATCATCTATTATTAACATCTCTACCAACTTTCGTAATCAGTTATATCTTCTTTTTTACAATCTTTATTTACTTGCCAGTCTTCTTGCTTGCATATATGCAGTAAATTACCAATACCTCCACAAGGCTCATCAAAAATTACTACATTTGCATAATTATTCAAAACACAATATCTAAAAATTTGTTGTATCTGTTTGTGTGTTAAGATTATTTCCATTAAAATACCTCACTTCCTGGTCTTTGCATATTACCGCGTCTTCTACTTGCTGGAATTTTTCTAGGACTTTCATCACTTGCTGTAGAATTGACACCTTCTGGGTTATATTCAAATAAACCTTTATCTATATTCCATAAATAAGCAACTTTTTCCCCTAATGCTAAATTCCTATTTTTTGCCATTTTAAGCAATAAATTACCTTCATTTTGGCACATAGAAATAACTCTTGTAGCTATTTGTCCAATACTGTCTGACTCTGCAATATGTTCCAATCTTGGTAACTTATCCTTTTCAGCGTCCTCACCAAGTGCTTTTCTACCAGCTTGGCAAGCATAAACAATAGGTACACCCAAACGCATTGTAATATCTAAAGATTCTTGCATAACCTCTTCAAATTGCAAACGTCTATCTCTTGATTTAGTTGTAGGTTGTACGTTATACAACTGGTCAATAAACAAAATATCTAAATTTTCTTTTTCTATAAATGCTTGCAATTTTGCAGTTGTAGGTCTTCCATTAAAATCTTCTTGAGTAGTAACAAATATAGGCATTTGTTGCTTTTGTAAAAAATCTATATAATCCTTGTAAGCACCATGAACAACCTTATTACCTCTCTGTAAACACGTATTTGAGATATGACTATCCAAAGTATCCAAACGATAACCTACATCTGTTTTACTCATTTCTCCGCTATAAATTCCTACACGTTTTCCTTGTTGCCAAGACGATAATGCAAATTTATCTATAATCCAAGATTTACCTTGGTTTGGTCTTGCTAATAAAATAACCAAATCATTCTTTTTAAAACCCCCCATTATTTCATCAAATTCAGGAAAACCACATTTAATAAAATACTCATCTTGTTTATCTAACATATCTTCGTATTCTTTTAAACGCTCTGGAGATTTTTCAACAACATCAAAAGAATTTAAAGGTGTTATACTTACAAGTTTTGGTATTTCTTGCTGTAAAAATTCTACTGCTTTTTGTGCATCAGATTCTAATAAAGGTTCCAACTTTTTAAGAGTTATACAACTCATTCTAAATGTATGTTGCTCGTACATACGGTCAACAAGGTACTGGTCACTCTCTTGCACATCAAAAATTGTAAAATCTGGAAATTCTATAGCAATGGTAGAAATATCAGGCACCTGTTTATAGGTTTTAACGTGTTCAGAAATAAAATCATATAATGGGCGGTACTTTACAAAAAACGAGCCATCAATATTATTTGAATTAAGAATCATCATGGATTTAGAACTTAATACCTTACACAAGATACTACATTCCGCACCCTTATCTTCCATCAACTCAATATAATCTTCCTTAATACTACCGTCTTTATTGGTTATTGCCTTTTCTAAATCACTCATCTCTACCTCTCAAACTGTCAGCTTTAAATGTTAAAACCGTACTCAACCTAACAATTCTATCATATATACGTTCGCCTAAATTGGCTTTAAGTGCTTCTCCTTCTAAATTAGTGGTAAAAATACTACTTAAACCTTTTAAAATACGTGATTCTAATATAGTGCTTAATATTAGCAAATCATAATCTTTTAAAGGCAAACACGCTATATCATCAAATAATACCAATTCAGAATTTTCTATAATTTGCTGTAACTTTTCCCACTTACCATTTTTATTAGAAATAGCTTTTCGTGCTTCTAACAATAATTCTGGTACATATACAAAATATGCTGGCGGATAACTATTAGAAGAACCTTTGCTATTTAATTCAATTTGCTTTTGTAATAGTTTTATACCCCAACTTGTTTTTCCATTTCCGCATTTAGAAGATTGCAACAACAAATTTTTACCTTGTAATACAAACTTTCCTAAATCATTTCTAATTTCTGTAATAACTGCTACATTACTCTTGTCCTGTGCAACATTCTTTAACTTAAACGGATTCCAATACTTTTCTGGAAGATTACTATTTTCAAAATGAGATTTCATATTTTTATAAATAGGACAATGTTCATCACACCAATCTAAATTCATTTCTTTCAAACATTTATCTTCTTTACCTATCTCATCTGTAATGTAACAATACCAACAATCTGCATTCATTACCAAATCTCCTCTATATTACCGTCTTGGTCTCTAACAAAATCCCCTTCGTATGCTTTACTTTCCACAACACAATCTGCCAACTGCTTATTATAATCAGACGGTTTATATACCTGTTTATAACTCCTGTCTATATTGAAATCACATATAATTTGAATTCCTTTTGGTACATTATTTGCCATTCTGCATATATGCGTTAATTTGTTTACTAATGTTCTTGGTTTTTCGTTATAAGTATCCAACATAAACAAACAATAATTTTCTAAAGAACTTTTAACTTCAGGATTATTGTCCCATTCTGCAATTTTGCCTAAGACTTCTTTAGGTAGTCTAGAAGAAGCTTTCACTTTAGGTGGCTTAACCTTGGGTGCTGAAATTTGGCTAGGTTTTGGCTCGATTTGATTATTATTTTCTAATATATTATTTTGATTCGAGATTTCCCCCATACCCGTAGGGTTATTTGATGTAATATTATTTGTATTATTTAATGTATTATTATTGTATCCAAAATTTCTTGGGGAGCCCTCCAAAATTTCTTGGGGAGTATCCAAATTATTTTGGATAGGGGTCTCTACTATTCTTAAATACCTACCCACAACCTGTTTACTATCTTTTCCATAAACAATTTCTCTTTTTATAAAACCATTATCTATTAGTTCTGCTAACCAATTATTTATAGAATTTTTTGATACTCCATATAATGAACTAAAATATGAATTGCTTGCATAACAATAACCACATTTATTACTCAATGCAGTGATTTCACCATATAATAATTTAGCATTAGGTGTCACTGTTGAGTATCTTACAGTAGCGGGTATTATAGCATAATAACCTGGATTTTCCATATAATTTCTTTCTCCTTTTTATAAAGGGCGGCAGGTGTTATACCTGCCGTGGTGGACCGAGGTGCTCTTTTCCAATTAGCACCAGCCCGATTAACCTTTATATAATTTTTGACTCTCTGCTATTTTATCTTCAACTTCTGCAATAACTTTTTCCCATATTTCTGCATTAGTTTCTTCCATTTTTGAATCATCTTTAATATTTACAGTTAAAGAATGTTCAAAAGAATTCCATAAATTGTCACTTATAGCATAACTTAATTTCATACTATAAGTAGCATTTACTATATCATAATTTTTTTGTTTACTCATCAACCTTCTCCTTTTTACGTGCAACAACTTTTAAATTAGCTATAACATTCACAGTTTGAGCTGGTTCTAATTTTTCTGCGGCTATTACACCATTATAAATTAAAGACTCTAAAATATCGTAATCAACGTATTCTTTGGTTTTTATTACGCCATTTCTCCTTGCGGCAGAAATATTATCTTTTATTATTTCTATAACCTTATCATCGTCCATTGAAACCCTATTCTGGTAAGTTATTGTAGCTTTAGACGTATCTGTTTCGTATAAATCTACCCCCATTTCTGATAATTTAGATTTAATAAAAGAATTTTTATTTTTAAGTTCTTTTTCTAATGTTTTCTTTTTTTCATTTTCTTCAAAATACTGGTCAATAACTTTTTTTAAATTATTTTCTTCTCTACTTGCCATTGGACTCTCCTTTCTTTTTACTCCAATAATATTTTGAATTGAAATCAGACATCTGACCCCATTTTAAATTCTTTTTAAATTGAATAAGACTTTGTACATCTTGTAAATTAAAGAACCAAGTTCCTTTGTTATTTGTAACATAAGCAGGTAAACCTACTTCACAAATTGCTTTTCCTGACTTATCAGCCCATTTATACCATCTTTTTATAGTGGCAGGGCTACAATTCATCATTAACGCAACTCGTGTTATTGAAAAAAATTCATTATGAATATTCCAATCATCCATTCCTCATTCTCCTAATACTTTTGTTAATAATTCATTTATGAATTGTTTATTAGTAGTTTGACCATCTATAAAATAGCTTGCCAATTCACCTTTCTTTAAAACAATTTCATTTACTACTTCGTCAATTGTATCTTCACATAATAAAGTATATACATTGACAGTTTTTGTTGTACCTATTCTATGGCACCTATCCATAGCTTGTTTTTTATTAGCATCATTCCAAGGTTCATCTAAAAATATTACATTGTTTCCAGCTGTTAAGGTGATACCTGTGCCCATAGCTTGTCTTGTGCCTAATAATACCTTACAATTTTCATCATTTTGGAATTTTTGTACTGCTAAATCTCTTTCTGTTAATTTTATATCTCCAGTTATTTTACCCGGATTATATTTTTTACATCTATTAAAAGCCTCATCAATTATTTGTGAAAATTCACTAAATACAACAACTTTTTCATCATTTTTTACGCAATCTTCAATAATTTGTAACATCATATCTAATTTAGATGTTTGAGTTGCAGTTGTGCTTAATAAGCCACTAAATCCAGTAACCTGTCTTAATCTTGTTAATTGTGCTAATGGATTAGGACTTAATTTTATTTTATCTATTTGTTCTCTTAAAGCTGTTCTAACTTCTTCGTAAAGTTTCCATTCCTCTTTGGTCATTTCTACATACATAGGAATATCATTTTTAGGAGGTAAATCTAAAACATCTTCTTTTTTACGACGCAACATACAACTATTTAATTTTTCAATAATTTCGTTTTTATGTTTGTATCCAATTATTTGATGGTCGCCAAATCCTCCAAATATACAATAATGATTTTTATATTGTGTAAATGTATGATTTTCTAATCCTAACCACTTAAAAATAATATATAAATCTTCAATAGAATTCATTAGAGGTGTACCACTCAACGCAATACGTTCTTTAGAAATAAGTTTTTGAAATCCTTTTCCTTGTTGTGAATTAGGGTTTTTACATTTATGAATTTCATCTGCAATAACCATTCCAATTTCACCACTTCTACACATTCTTTGAAGTTGGTTAGCTAATTCTATATTTCTTAAAGATTCTACATTTACTATAATAAAAAAGTTATCTACACCATTAACCAAATCTTCCATTTTTTCTTTAGTATCTTTAAAAGTTAATTTACCTTTATTTGGTCCTCTTTGAATAACTCTTTGACCTAATATATAAGGTTGCTCGTTAGTGTGCTTTAATATTTCATGCCACCAATTTAATTTTAAATTATTGACACCTACAACTATTAAACAATGTTTGAACCAGTTTTGCTCTCTTTTAGCAAGTGCAATATTTAATGTTTGGAAAGTTTTACCTAATCCTTGGTCATCTGCTAATAGCCATTTTTCGCTATTCATCCCATAATTAAAGCCTTCAATTTGATGTTGCCTTGGTTGTGTTTTATATAAATGTAGAACACCACAATCTTTGCATTTTTCGCTACTGCTAATATAATTTACAATAGTTAGTTGGTCATATACATCAAAATCAACTTTGGCGAATGCTAATTGTTGTTTTAAACTTTCTAAACAATTAAAAGGCAACTCCCACATTTTAGTTTTTGTGTGCCAAAATTTCTTTTCGAAACCTCTCATTATACACACTATTTTCGCATCATAAGGAAACGTCACGAGTAGTGCTTTGTCGGTTTTTAAGTTTATAGGTAAGTCTATTATAATTTTTACTGCCATACATTTATTGTATAACATAATTTAAGAAAATAAATAGTATGTAAAGTTTTGTAAAGGAAAAAGTACACTCTAAAATAATAAAGTGTACTATTTTGGGATAGTTGAGTTTGAAGAGAGCTTAATATTTATGGTGTTTCTTATAGTTAATTTTTTCCATACCATCAACGTATGCTCGTTCACTTGCATCGCCTTGGTAATCGTCATCTTCTAGGTCAGCTATTGTATATTTCACATAAGTGGAAAAATCTTGAGTTGTTTCTCCATAATCTGAATATTTCATATTCATCCAGTATGCGAAATCATAGCAGGTATAGGCAGTATCTGAAAAATCTATATTTACTTTATTTTTAATACCTTGATATTCCCATTTTGGTACAGGTTCGCCTGTTCTATTTTCTAGAACACTAATCATCTTA
>OIWQ01000293.1_pt1 | contig 64349 bp, 55 predicted proteins | sample 1587571 | NCBI WGS metagenome assembly OIWQ01 (sample SAMEA3888910, study PRJEB22519) | human gut metagenome | biome: human gut; feature: human-associated habitat; material: faeces | place: Denmark | collected 2010
CCCCTTAAAACGACCAAGAAGGGGGCTGCGGCCCCCTTCCTTGGATTTTCCCCGGAGTTTGGTTTGTGCTGAAATCATTTTTGGATTTGCAAAACGCGGTACAGATGCGTATTTGCCAGACCGGCGTGATAGTCGAAATACTCTGCGTTCGTTTCGGTCGTGTCTTGCGTGGAAGCTCGTTTGTGCGCGATACGCAGTGCAGCCCTTCTAAAAAGGACGGCCTTTCGTTTTCCATACGTCAAATATTCAACGGGCGTAAATGAAACGACTCGCACTGTGTATCGTGCGCTCGGGAAACCCGATTAAACGGCCGCCCGAAGGGCGTTCCTTGCGGGACGCGCCATCGGTGAATGGCACGCAGAAACAAAATGCTTTTTCAGGCGCGTCAGCGCTATTTCACGTCTCCAGCGCCCTTTTCTTCCATATCTTTTCCCGCAAGAGGGAAAAGATATGGCCCGCGGAGCGGCGGATGCGGCTTCGCAAACCGCACCGCGCCTCCGGCGCAAAGGAAAAAGCTTACACACCATAATACTTTGTCGTCCTATGCCGGTACAGCATGAGCAGTCCCCGGACGCACAGCTCGACGGCCATGGCGATCCACGCGCCGGGCAGTCCAAGCACCGGCACGAGCAGCAGCGCAAGCCCGATGCGGACGATCCAGATGCTGCCCAGATTCATGAGACTCGGCACGAGCGTATCTCCGGCCCCGCGCAGCGCGCCCGCCGCCACGATGGAGACGCCGAAGAGCGGCTCCGCCAGAAGCTCCATCCGCAGCACCTGCACGGCCAGCTGCCGCACCTCCTCGACGGGCGTGAGCATCCGGAACACGAGCGGGCAGAGGAAGATCATCAGAAGTCCCGTGCAGCCCATCAGAAAGCCGCCCAGGGCGGTGCAGATGCCGCCGTAGCGCTTGGCGAGCGTATGCTCGCCCGCGCCGATGCTGCGTCCGACCAGTGTGGTGGCGGCGGCAGAGACGCCGTAGCCGGGCATATAGCACAGACTCTCCGCCGTCACGGCGAAGGAGTTCGCCGCGATGGAGACTGCGCCGAGCGGCGCAATGATCGTGGTCGAGGCGACCATGGCCCCGTTCATGGCGATCTCCTGCACGGCCAGCGGAAAGCCGATCTTCAGCGCCTTGCGCAGGATATCGCCCTGAAAAGCGCCCTTTTCCGCGCGGTTCAGCCGCAGCTGCGGATTGCGCAGGCAGCAGAAGAACGCCATGGCGAGGCTCACGACGGCGCAGGCCAGCGCCGTACCGATCCCGGCGCCGAGAACGCCGAAGCGCGGGATAAAAAGCGCATTGAAAACGACATCCAGCCCGCACATGCCCGCGTTCAGAAGGCTGGGCGTGAGCATATCGCCGCAGCACTGTAAAAACGACGCGCAGAGGGAATTGAGCTGCGAAAACGGCAGCATGAACGCAAAAACGAGGAAATACGCCGAGGCGTCGCGCCGGATGGCGGCTTCGCCGCCAAGCCATTCCGGGAGCCGTCCGCTGATGAGCACGCCCAGCAGGCAGAGCAGCCCGGAGACGCAGAACGCGGCGGCAAGCCCGTGCCGGACGACGCTGCGCGCGTCCCGATCGCGTCCGCCGCCGATGCAGTGCGCGACCTGCACGGAGAAGCCCGCCGAGACGGCGTAGGTGATGCCGTTCAGGAGCCATGTGCTGGTGGAGACCAGACCGATGGCGGCGGACGCATTCGCGCCGAGCCTGCCGACCATTGCGGAATCAATGTACTGCATGACGATGGTGGTGATCTGCGTCAGGATCGCGGGCAGGCTCAGCCGCAAGACCTCCGCAAGCTGCGGCCACAGCTCCGGCCAGCGCTTTTGCAGCTTTTCGAAAGGAAGATGAGCCACTTTTTCGCCTCTTTCTGTAGGATGTTTTCCCTGAAATTCTAAATTCTACAACAGACAGTAACATATGGCGTGCGCCGTGTCAACCCCGCCGGTTTCCCGGCGGCTGTGCGCGCAAAGGAAGCGGCCCCTGCCGGCACATCCCGGCAGGGGCCGTATCGACTGTCATAATTTTTCCCGGGCGCAGCCGCCGCGCTCAGCGCGCGAGATAGCGGGCCAGAAATTCCCGCGTGCGTGCCTGCTTCGGGTGCTGGAAAATCTCCTCCGGCGCGGCGTCCTCCGCGACGACGCCCTCGTCCATGAAGAGCACGCGGCTCGAAACGTCCCGCGCAAAGCCCATCTCGTGCGTGACGACGATCATGGTCAGCCCCGTCTCCGCGAGACGGCGCATCACGTCGAGCACCTCGCCGACCATCTCCGGGTCAAGCGCGGAGGTCGGCTCGTCGAAGAGGATCACGTCCGGGTGCATCGACAGCGTCCGCGCGATGGCGACGCGCTGCTTCTGGCCGCCGGAGAGCTGCGCCGGGCGGGCGTTCAGGAACGCCGACATGCCGACCTTTGCGAGATATTCGCGGGCGATCTCCTCGGCCTCCGGCTTCTTCCGGCCGAGAACGGTCGTCTGCGGGCTGACGCAGTTGGCCAGCACGCTCATGTTGCCGAACAGATTGAACTGCTGGAACACCATGCCCACGCGGGCACGGTAGCGGCAGAGATCCATGTCCTTTGCGGAGATGTCCTTACCCTCGAAGTAGATTTTTCCGGCGGTCGGCGTTTCCAGCAGATTGATGCAGCGCAGCATCGTGCTCTTGCCGGAGCCGGAGGAGCCGATCACGCTCAGGACCTCGCCCTTTTCCACGCGCAGATCGACGCCGCGCAGCACGGCGTGCGTGCCGAAGGATTTTTCCAGATGCTCAAGTCTCAGGATCTCAGCCATTCTGCCGCGCCTCCTTCCGGATGTGGATCTCCGCCTGCGAATCCGAGCCGGAGCCGCAGATGGTGTAATTGTCGGAACCGGCGAGCTTCCGCTCCGCCAGCCGCAGAAGCTGCGTGACCGCGAAGGTCAGCAGGAAATAGATCACGCATACGACCGCATAGACCGGGAAGGTCTGCAAATTGATGCGCTTGATGACGCCCGCCATGTAGTAAAGCTCCGTCACGCCGATGACGTTCAGAACGGACGTATCCTTGATGTTGATGACGAATTCGTTGCTGACGGACGGCAGGATGTTCCGCAGCGCCTGTGGAAGCACGACGCGGGTCATGGCCTGCGTGTGCGTCATGCCGACGGAGTAGGCCCCCTCCAGCTGACCGCGGTCGATGGAGAGAATGCCGCCGCGGACGATCTCCGCCATGTAAGCGCCGGTGTTGATCGAGACGATGAACAGGCCTGCCGGAATGAGCGGGAGCGTTTCGCCGTTGTTGAGAAAGGCATAGCCCCAGAAAATGACCATGGCCTGCACCATCATCGGCGTGCTGCGGAAAACCTCAATGTAGACGGCAATGAGCGCGTTCACGACGGAATGCAGCGTCCGCAGCACGGCGTTCCGGGACTTCGGCGCGGTGCGGACAACGCCGGTCAGCAGGCCGATGCAGAAGCCCGCGACGGTGCCGACGAGCGCAAGGAGCATCGTATATCCCACGCCCGTCAGCAGATAGCCGTAATACTGCCGGACGATCCCGGCGGCTTCCTTCAGAAACTGCATGGCGGAGCCTCACTTTCTGATAATGATGACGAGGTTGCTGTTGTAGTAGCAGTCGGTGAAATCGACCTGGAGCGCACGCTCCGCCGTGGGGCTCATACCGGCCATGATGGCGTCCACCGCGCCGGACTGTACCGCCGGGATCAGCGAATCCCAGGGATAGGCATAGACCTCCAGCGCCATGCCGAGCTGCGCGGCGACGTACTTTGCGACCTGCACGTCATAGCCGTTCGCGTACATGCCGTCCTGACCCTGAATGGGGACGGCGCCGTTGGCCTGCGTGGTCTGCGTCCAGTTGAACGGCGCGTAGGCGCATTCCATGGCGATGCGGAAAACGCCGTTTTCCGTGCTGCCGGAGGCGTCGAGCACCGGCGCCTCGGAGCGCTCCGTATCCGGGTCGGCGCTCATGGCGACGATCTGCGCCATCAGCTCCTGACGGGTCTGCTGCGGGATATCTGCGAGAATGGCGTTGACCTGCGCGGTCATGTCCGAGCCGGTACGGAACGCGGCGGCAATGCCGGTCTCCTCGTCCGTGGCCGTGAAGCCGTTTTCATTGTTGCGGAAGGGGAGATAGGTGAGCGTGTCGTCCTTGCCGCAGACCTCCAGCGCCGTTGGCTCCTCGGCGACATAGCCGTCGATCGCGCCGGAGCGGAGCGCATTGAGAAGGTCGGTGAAGTCGGCGTAGTCCTTCTTCGTGACGCCCTCGACCTGCTCAAGAGCCTGCAAATGGAAGGTGCCGGTCTGTGCGCCGAGCGTTGCGCCGCGAAGGTCTGCCAGCGAGGCGGCCCCGTTCAGATCGACCTTCTCCCGGCCTCCGCAGCCGGTCAGCATGGCGCACAGCAGCGCGAAAAGTACGATTCCTGCAAAAATTCTGCGATTCATGATGGTTTCCTCCTGTAAGGCGTTTTGTATCCCCCCGGAGACGGCTTTCACGCCGGAAATACAAAACGAACGGTCAAAGCAAGTGCTTCGACCGTTCGGAAAAAATTTCATCGCAAATCGAATATAGCACTCCGCAAAAACATTGCGACAGTCGCATGGATATTCTCCAGACGCCCAACAAAGCGCGCTCAAACGACGCTTCATTTCGGCGGAAGCCCCTTTCGCTGTCCCTCACCGGTGTTTGAGCACCTGATGGCAGCTACTGATGGATTCCGCGCCTCTATATCTCTGTGTTTGACTGTTCAGTTTTGAGCATCCTCCGGGGATGTTGGCTGTAATTATAGCATGTTCTTGCAGCTTGTCAAGAGGAAAATGCAAATTTATGCACGGCGGGCAGAAAATGTGCCGCCGGCGCTACGACGCGACGTGCGTATCATTGGCCGACGCGCGCAGGAGAAGTCCGTTCGCGCGCAGGAAGAAGATCAGCACGAAGGCGTAGAACACGATGGTCGCCCACGGCGCGTCGAGGCTCAGGTCAAAATCCCAGAAGCCGTGCAGCAGGATGGGGACGACGGCGCTGCACAGCAGATAATACCGCTGCTGCCGCCGCAAGCCGCGCGTTTCCGCGGACTTGGCCTCGCCCAGATAGACGCCCATGTAGACCGCAAAGAAAAAGTGGCCCGGCACGGACAGAAGCGCCCGCATGACCGCCGTCCGGAAGCCGGAGTCGGCGACGTAGAGCACGTTTTCGAGCGCAGCGAAGCCCAGTGCGGAAAAGACACAGTAGACCACCGCGTCGAAGCGGTAATCAAACGCGCGGTGCCGCCAGAAGATGTGCCGGACGGGGAGGCGCTTGCAAAGCTCCTCGGTGCAGGCGACGACGAGAAAGTTCTCCGCCGCCAGATACGCCATGCTTCCCCTGACCAGCCAGCGGTCCAGCAGAGCCGTCAGCAGCGTTTCCAGCAGATATGCCAGCAGTGCCGCCGCCGCTCCGCAGCCGAGCAGCGCCCAGAGCACGGAGGCCGGTTCCTTTTCGATCCGGTCGAGCCGGTATACGCGCAGCAGCAGCAGCGCCGCCGGAAGCAGCGCCGCGAGGACCAGAAACGGACTCATGCACATCCTCCCTCACCATAAAAATACCCTCGTTCGACATCATAGCACAGATCCGCGCACTTTTCCATAGTCTGTCTGAGGAAGAAGCAGAAAAGTCCGAAATCGGACTTGAAATCCGGTGCGCTTTCAGCTATACTGAGCGGAGTACGCGAAAAAGGAGAATATTATGCTGACCCGTGAGAGCGGCTATCGCCGCACCATGACCGCCTGCTTCCTTGGATACATCGTGCAGGCGACGATCTGTACGCTTGCGCCGCTGCTTTATGCGCGCTTCCAGACGGAATATCAGATACCGCTTGGCCGCATTTCGCTGATGATCACGCTGACCTTTGCCATCCAGCTGCTGGTGGATCTGGCGTCATCCTTTTTTGTTGACCGCATCGGCTACCGCCGCTGCATCGTCGCGGCACATTTTCTGGCCATGGCGGGCTTTTTGCTGATGGCGTTCCTGCCGGATCTGACGGCGGATCCCTATACCGGTCTGCTGATCGCCACGCTGCTCTATTCTGCGGGCGCGGGCCTGATCGAGGTGCTGGTCAGCCCGATCATTGACGCCTGCCCGACCGAGCGCAAGAGCGCGGCCATGAATCTGCTGCACTCGTTTTTCAGCTGGGGCCAGGTGGCGGTCGTGCTGCTTTCGACGCTGTTTTTCCGCCTGTTCGGGATCGGGAATTGGCGCATCCTCTGCTGCCTGTGGGCGATCCTTCCGCTCTGCAACGCATTTTTGTTCCTCTGCTCGCCGATGCCGCTCGTGGCGGCCGAGGAAAGCGCCATCAAGGGCATCCGGCCGCTTCTGCACGACCGGCGCTTCTGGCTGATTTTTGTCATTATGTTCGCCTCCGGCGCGACGGAGATCACCGTCAGCCAGTGGGCCTCGACCATGATCGAAACGGAGCTGGGTGTCAGCAAGACGGTCGGCGACCTTGCCGGGCCGTGCCTGTTTGCGCTGTTTATGGCGCTGGGACGTATGCTCGGCACACGCTTTGACGATAAGGCCATCGGCGGCGTTGTGACGGCGGGCGCTGTGCTGTGCATTTGCAGCTATCTGCTGATCGCGCTTGCGCCGTGGCCGTGGCTGAGTCTGGCGGGCTGCGCGCTGTGCGGTCTGGCCGTATCGGTCGCGTGGCCGGGGGCGCTCTGCATGGCTGCTGCCGCTATGCGCGGCGCGGGTACGGCGCTGTTCGGTCTGCTGGCGCTGGCGGGCGATATCGGCTGCACCTCCGGCCCGAGCTGGGCGGGCATTTTTGCCGAACGCTTCGGCGGACAGCTGAAGCTTGGTATCCTGTGCGCGATCGTGTTTCCGGTCGTGCTGCTGGCCGCGACGCTCCGCTTCCGCCATGCCGCGAGGCAGAGACGCTGAACGGAAGCGCTCCGTTGGCGGACAGCCGCGGCGGCAATTACTTTTCCTGTATCTGCTTGCCGCTCAGATGCTCGACCGTGATCTCAAAAACCTGCACGGCCCGACCGGCGTGCGCAAGCTCCGTCTCGATCGTCTCCGCGTCGGGATAATATTTCGCGGCAAGCCGGCGCAGCGCAGCCTCCGCCTCCGGGCCGTCCTCCATCAGGCGGCAGCGCCCGAACACGACGGCGCTTTGCAGATAGGGCGCCCACGGCGCCTCCGGCTCGACGCGCTCCGCGCCGCAGACGGTGAAGCAGACACGCGCATCGCGCCGCAGAGCGTCGGCCTTATGACCGGCCCGCGCACCGTGGAAGTAGAGCTTCCCGGCGGCCTCGTCATATAGAAAATTTACCGGAACGGCGTAGGGATACCCAAGATCGCCGTTTACCGCGAGGACGCCGCGCCGCTCGGTTTGCAGCAGCCGCTTCGCGGCCTCGTCCGGAATGGCCTTTTTGGCTCTTCGCATGGGTCTGAACATCTTGTTTCCTCCAGTCATGACGGATTTTCAGGGAAGCAGCGTCCGCGCGATGTGCGCCGCGAAGGTGTCCAGCCGCCCGGCGATGCCTTCGCTTTTCTGTGCGCTGCCGGGATCGTTCGCGGTCTGCATCAGGCAGAACTGCGGCGGCAGGATCGCGCCCTTGTTCATGCTCATCGCGCCGAGAATCTGCCGCGCGACAAGGTCGCTGCCGGAGTAGCCGGAGACGACGATGGCAAAAACGTATTTCTCGCTCAGGTCGCGCAGGACGAGCAGATTTGTAAGGCGGTTGAAAAACGCGGTGATATTTGCGCTGACTGCGTCGTTGAAATTGGGACACAGGAGCAGCAGCGCGTCGCTCTCCTGCACGGCGGGCAGCACCTCTTCGGTGATCGCGCCGCCGTAGAAGCAGCGATTCTGCTCGGCAAAATGGAGGCAGGCGTCGTAGGAGCAGCCGCGGCAATCGAAGATCGTTCCGTTCTGGAGCGAAATTTCGCGGGCTCGAAACGGCTCCGGCAGCCGCCGCAGCACCTCCCGGCCCATCCAGACCGTGTTGGACTGGCGGTTTCCGGAGGCATGGAGCATCAGCAGCCTCGGCGCGGCAAATTTCGGCGGCTCGAACATGAGCACCCGCCGCACAAGGTCGGCGGCGCGGGTGAAATAGGCCTCCTCGAGCGAGACGCCGAGGTTTTTCGCCGCGATGTGCTGATTGTAGAGCGAGCCGGTTCCCTCTACGAGCGGCTTGCCCGGAAGCAGCCCGCCCGCAAGGCTCACGGCCAGCGCCAGCGCCTGCGCGGCGGCCTTGGTATAAAGCTCGCCGTCGCCGTCCACGACGATGCCGCAGACGCTCCCGCGCAGCGCGCCGGGACTTCTGCGCAGGGTGCGGAGCAGCGTGTGGAGCGATTCCTCCGCCCCGTATTCGTCGATGTGCAGCGCGAACAGGATGCGCGACCCGTCAAGGCCGCATTCCGCGTCCATCAGAGCAGCGGCCTCTGCCGGGACGCCTGCAAGCGCCCGGCAAAGCAGGCGCTCCAGCCGTTCACCGGCCCCGAGCCGGAGAAGCTTCAGCGTTTTCATACATATCGGAACTCCTTCAAAGCGGTATGGGTCTGCTGCAGGCGGTCAAAAAGCGCCGGGCAGACCGTCTCCCGCAGGAGCTGCTGCCCGCAGTGCGTCCAGCGGCTGCGGCAGCCGAAATAGCAGCCGCCCAGCGGCAAGGCGCTGTAATACGTCTCGCCGCGCAGCATCCGGAGTACCGAGATGGCAGCGGAGGAAAGCCCCGGCGCGATATAGGGCTTGAAGCCCAGCTCCCGCACGCGGAGATTGGCCTCGCGCGTCTGCTGCGTCAGGCGCTCCGACGCCTCTGCGTCATAGCCCGCGCCGTAGTCGTTTGCCGCGATCAGACCCGCGCCGTGCGGGCCGTAGACGCGGCCGTTCGTAAAGTCCAGACCCGTTTTCTCCGCCATATAGGCCGCGCGCGCGGCCATGACGCCAAGGCCGAAGCCCTGGATCTGCTCCGGCAGAAGCCCGGCGAAGTCATACGCGCCGGTCTCGTCCTGATTGCTATAGAGGAACACGGCCCGCGCCAGATGATCGACCGGGTCGGAGATCTGACAGAAAAGGCCCCGGAAGCCCGCCTCGCGGGCTTTTTTTGCATATTGGCGCAGCATTTCGCGGTTTGCCGCATACTGCGCCATGCGCACGTCCTTCACCTCGCTCCCGAGCGGCGGCACACCGCGCGAGGCCGTAAACAGAAACACGTCGCAGTCGAACAGCCGCTCTTCCGGGCAGACGGTCACGCGCGGCATGGGCTGGCCGTCGGAGACGGGCAGCACCTGATTCAGCTCCAGTTCGTACCGCGCGCACATCGGCGCGTAGGGGTCAAAGACGGCGATCTCCGAAAACTCGCCGCCGAGCAGCTTCAGCCCCGTCAGGACGGTGCCGCCGACATCGCCGAGGCCGACGAGCGTCGCCCGCAGTCCGCGTTTTTTCCGGCGCAGCTGCGCTTCCAGAACGGAAAAAGCGTTCCGGAACGCCGTGTTGAGCACCGTCGCGCCGTGCGCGCGCACCAGCGCGGCGGCTGCCTCCGGCAGCTCCGGCGCGGCAGCGGTGCAGGGCAGCAGGCTGGCAGGTCCCGGCTGTTCCAAAAGCTCCTCCGGGCGCTCGATGGCGTACAGTCCGCGCGAGGTCAGCGGGTCGCGCCGGACGAGAAAAACCAGCGGGGCAAAGGGCGCGTCCGCCGCCGCGGCGTCGGGCGGAAGGTCCTCCGTTCCGCACAGGCAAAAGCCCCTCCAATTATAATAGCTCATGTTCAGCAGGCTCCTTTCTGCGGATGCGGTCCAGCTGCTGGAGGCTGTCCAGCAGATAGGCCGACGCGGGCAGCGACCCGTCGTGCAGCATGCACTGGCCCTGCTCCGGCAGGCGCGGACGGTAAAGCGCCTCGCCGAGCCGCCGGATGGTCAGCATCGAGGCAAACTGCTCCTGATGTGCCTTTTCCAGCGCCCGCAGGATCTCCAGCGCGTTTTCCAGCGCCGTTTCGGACAGCGCATAGACACGCTCCGGCGCGGCATCGCGGAAATAATTCGGATAGTAATACGGCAGGATGAGGTTGATCGACGGAAGACTCCGCTTCCGGCTGCGCGTGCCCTCGACGCTGTCGCCGCCGAGGAAGGGATAGAGCAGGCTCTCCGTCACCCAGTAGTGCAGATTCGGGATGAAATACTCGCATTCCACCGCGCGGCCCTGCGCCTGCATGATGTCGCGGCCGCGGCCTGACAAAATGGCGACGACGATCTTCTCCGGCTCAAAGCCCTCCTCCCGGAATATCTTATCCAGCTTTTCGATGCGGTAGCCGTTGTGCAGCAGATCGTCCACCAGCAGCACGGGCCGCTCGAAGCTCTTGAGCATCCGCACCTGATTGCGCAGCGGCGAATAGCCCGGGAATTCCAGAATGTCAAACCGCCGCAGATCGGCGTCGAAGCATTTTTCCGCGTGCAGCGTCTTGGTGACGATGTGCGGCACGACAACGTCAGAGAGAATTTTTCCGTAGGGAACGCACATATCCCGGCAGAGCCGTTCGCCCGGCGCGAGCTTATCCACGCCGCCGATGCGCTGCACGCGCTCCATGAGCGACTGATTGAGAAGCTCGGAATCGAAGCACAGCAGGAGCTTTCCGGGGAACATCCGCCCCAGCGCCGCGCGCAGACGCGGCCGCGCCCGCATCACCGCCGCCTTGACGGCGGGATCGTCATGGTGCGGCTGCTTGATGGTGAGCATCACGTCCTGCAAAAGCATGACCGGCGCGCGCATATCCACGCAGTAAACGCCGTCTCCGGACGGGATGGGCAGGAAGCCCAGCTGCAAAAGCGCCTCACGCAGTGCGGCGTTCTCCGGCGCGCAGCGGCAGACGGCGTAGGTGTGGTCGCCGTCCAGACTGCGCGCAAGCAGCTCGTTGAGCAGCATCCGACAGCGCTCCATGTCCCGGACGCCGTCCGGGAAGCCGAGCGCGTCCACCAGCAGAAGCCGCCCGGAGGCGCGCTGGCGCACCTCTCTGGCCGCCTCGAGAGAGCCGAGGCGGTCGTAAAGCTCCCGCACCTGAATGGTGTGGCCGACGGCCCACGCCGCAAGCTCTGCGCTCTGGCGGAGCGTAACGCCGATGGGCGACGGATGCGCCAGCAGCGCTTCGCGCATCTTCTCCGGCAGCTCCGGCGCGTCGGACAGATAGAGGTGATATTGCAGCTCCTGCCGCGAAAGCTCGCTCTTCGACTCCGGCTCGCGGATATACAGGCCGTTTTCGTAGATGAACGACTGCACGACCGGATCGACCAGCATCGAGATATCCAGTCCCCGGTCCACATATTCGCGGATGCGCGTGGAGCTGACCGTCTCGTAGAAGGCCGGGAGCGTCAGCACGCGCAGCTTGCCGCGGATGATGCCGGAAAAGTCCTGCCTGCCGGAGTCCGCGTCCTCGCCGCGATAGAAAATAATGTGGTTATATTCCGCCGCGGAGCCGGGCTGTGTGCTGCGGTAGGCGGAGGCGTTGCGGATCACGTCGCTGCCCGCGACGAGATAGACCTCCCGACCCGGCAGGAGCGTCTTGAGCTGCGCCAGATCGCGCGGCATGGCGATGTTGATCGGGATATCGTCCGGGAACAGGTAGGTGTCCCACTGGTCGGCGGCGGAGATGGCGACGATCTGGCGGCGCAGAAGCTTCGCCAGCGTCTTTTTGCTCCACGAGAACTCGTCCACCGCGAGATAGACCTCGAAGCCGAGGCTGCGGATGCGCTCGACGATCTGCTTGTGTCCGGCGGAGAAGGGGTCGAAGGTGCCGGGGAAGAAGGCGGCGGGCTTCTGCGGCCCGAATGGAAACGCGCCAAGCTCCACCTCATGCCGCACCAGAAAGCGGTAGAGGTGATTGAGCATCGCCGCCGTGTGGAACACCGTCAGCCGCGCCTGCCGCGGCTGCGACAGCAGCGTCAGGAGCTTCTTGTGCAGCCGTGCGAACAGCGCTCCGCGCAGGGCAAGCGGCAGGCAGCCGCTTCCGAACACACGGCAGCAGAGCACCTGCATCGCCGCCTGATGCACGGAGTCGTCATAGTGGCTCACGCCGGTCATAAGGTTGCCGAGCAGCCGCCACGTCATTTCGTCGGACTGCCCGCGCAGGGAGACGACAACCTCACCGATGGCCTCGAGCGCCACACAGGCCGTGCGCGGCGCGGCGCCATGGGCCATTTTTTCGAGGTATTCCACCGACTCCAGAAGCTCCTTTTCCGGCAGCAGGCAGATGAAGCGCCCGATGTAGGGCGGGATGAAGCGCGTGATCTGCTCCTCGCCGGTCTCCAGCTCCCGAAGGAGGTCGCAGGCGATCTCGTTGGCCTGATCGGCGGAGAGCATCGGCGCGATGCGCAGCAGGTGCTGTCCGGCGGACTCGCGCACCGGCAGATGCTCCGACACGCAGAGAAGATTGGAAAAATGCAGCGCCGTGTGGAACACGTTCCGGCCGCTTTCCATCGCGTCGGCGCACAGCAGCGAGATCTGCTCCAGCTTCACCGTCCAGTGGACGGCGTTTTTCAGATTGCTCAGATAGAGCAGTGAAATTTCCGCCTCGCTCAGCGCCGCCTGCGGCGTGCCGGTCAGAATGCCGCGCAGATAGGCCAGCGCGGGTTCATTTTCCACCGGCTGTGCGGCGGCCAGCGCGGACACCGGCCCGCGCAGCGCGTCGAGCGCACGCAGATGGCGCAGAAGCTGCATGGCGATCACGCGGCAGCGGAGCTCCTCGCTTTGCAGCATTTCCCGCAGCGTCCCCAGCAGCGCCGGAAGCGCGTCCTGCGGGAAATAGCGGCATGGGACGTGGCACAGCGCGTCCGTCAGCACGAACCGCCGCGCGTCGTCCGGCGCTTCCAGCGCAGCCAGCAGCGGAGCCAGCAGATGCGGGGCCTGTTTTTCCTCGCAGGCGGCGAACATGCTCTGGCAGATGGTCTTGAGGGAATTGGCGATGCGAAGCGCGTGCTTCGGCGAATATTTCCGGTCGGGATACAGGCACGCCTGCATATAAAACTTCCAAAGCTCCACCGCCTCGTCCAACAGCGCCGCCATCGCGGGCGTCATCGCGCCCTCGTGCGCACCGTGCGGGCGCTCCTTGCGGTATTTAGGGCCGCTGTTGGCCAGCAGCTCGCCCATGATCTCACCGGCAGTGCGGCGGACGTCTCCGTCCGGGTGGATCAGCAGCTCATACAGCAGCGCCAACAGCTTTTTCTTGTTCTGCTTGGAGAGATAGGTGCTGTATTCGCGGAAAAGCGTCAGATCGGTGCGGATGCGGTGCAGATTTTTTTCGCTCTTGGCCTGTTCCAGCAGGCGCGAGAACGACTGCTCGATGCTGACCGCCCGCATGAGGCGGATGGAGCCGGAGAGCGTCCGGCTGCGCAGCGCCTGAAGCGCCTCCTCCGCATCCATCAGCGAGGCGTCCTTCTGCTCGGATGGCAGCAGCTCGTCCGCGTCAAGCTCCGACGGAACGCCATAGGACGCCAGAAGCCGTTCAAAATCGCGGAGCTTGGAATAGACCGTCTGATACCGCCGCTGCTTTTCCGGCGTCATGTCGGCCAGCTTCGAGAAGATCATCTCATACGAGGCCGCCAGCGAGTAGACGCGGATGCGTTCGCGGCCGTTTTCGCGGATGCCGCGCACGCGGAAGTCCGCGTAGATCAGCAGCAGCGATTCGATCGGCAGATTCTCGAATTCGAGATCCCACGTCGAGTGATTCGCCGCGACGTGGCCAAGCTCCTCCATGCCGTTTTCGCTGAACCACTGCCAGGTATAATAATAATGAAGGTAGGGGATGCGCGCGGCGTCCTCGCCCCGGCAGCCGAATTTTCCGATGTCGTGGCCGAAGGCGGCGGCGCTGACCAGCGGCAGATCGACCAGGATTCCGGCGCGGCCTGCCAGAATGGCCGTGTGCAGCGCCAGATTGTGGACGCCGATGGTGTGCGAGGCGGGGTCGAAGCTCCGCAGCTCGCGCGTGATGCGCAGCAGCGCCAGAACGTGGCCCTCACGCACGGCGCGCAGGAAGGCGGCGTATTCCTCTTTCACGCGGCTCTGCCCAAGCGCCTCCGGCGGAAGCTCCAGAAGATCGGTCAGCGGGTCAGGATCGCCTGCGTACCGCGCAAAGAGCGCTTCCAGCACGGACAGATACTCCGTCTGCTCCGGCGTCAGCGCCTCCGCCGGATGCGCCTCGTCCGGGAAGAGATTCGCGCTCAGGCGGCTGCAAAGCGCATCCAGCCACGCCTCCGGCTCCGGCAGCTCCGGCCGGAGCTGCTCCAGCGCTTTCCGGCAGAGCGCCGCGTCGTGACCGTCCAGCGCCAGCAGCGCGGGAGTGTCCCGGAGCGCCTCCGGGAGCGCGTCATAGTTCTCGTTTCCTCTGTATCGCATCGCCGCCACCGGCCCTTCCCTTCGATCCGCCGCAGCATTGGCCGCAGGCGGTGTTTTTGTTTGTATCATAGCACAGTTTTTTCCGCGCTTCCAGATTTTTTCCGCAAAAAATGCCGCAGAGGAGCGCACCTCCGCGGTACGGACTTTGCTCCGCAGGCCCATCCTTTTCTGTACCAGTCGGTGCGGTATCGCTTCGCGGACATCCTTTTTCCGGCTTGCCGGAAAAGAATGGAGAGAAAAGAGGCGCGGGCACGCGAAAAGGCTCCTGCCGTCCGGCAGGAGCCTTCTGTTATTTCCGCAGGATGCCGCGCACGTCGCGGATCGCGCCGCGCGGACATTTTACAAGGCACTGGCCGCAGCTGAGGCAGAGCGTCTCGTCGATGCGCGAGAGGTTATTTACCACGCTGGCCGCCCCGGAGGGGCAGGCCTTGACGCACAGGCCGCAGCCGATACAGCTGACCTCGCACTGCTTCCGCGCGTCCTTGCCGGGCGCTTCGTTGGAGCAGGCGACCACGATGGGGAAGATCCGCTCGTGGACGTGCAGCACGCCGCGCGGACACTCGCGCGTGCATTTGCCGCAGCCGAGGCATTTTTCCCCGTTGACCTCGGCTACGCCGAGGTCGTTGATCTCGATGGCCTCAAACGGGCAGACGCTGACGCAGACGCCGCAGCCGACGCAGCCATAGATGCAGTCCGCCGTCGCGCGGCAGCCGCCGCTGCAGGCGGCGTAGGCCACCTTTTTGGAGGGCTTTTTCACCATGGCTCACACCTTCCTTTCATACGGCGTCCCGCTGAGCGGGAGCTTTTCGCGCCGCACGCCGTCGAGCCGGTAATAGGCGTCGGCGATGGCGGGCGCGGTGGGGATGGAGGTGATCTCGCCGATGCCGATGGCGCCGCAGGCGACGTTCAGGCCCGGCTTGTCGATCACGATGGCCTCGATCTCCGGGATCTCATGCGCGCGGAAAAGACCCAGCTGGCCGTATTTTTCGATGGGCTTGCAGTTTTCATCGATGGGGTAGCGCTCCGTCAGGGCGTAGCCCATACTCATGACGACGCCGCCCTCGATCTGTCCCTCGCAGGACTTCGGATTGACAGCCTTGCCGACATCGTGCGCGGCGATCATTTTCTCCACGCGCGCGGTCTTGCGGTCAAGGATGCAGACCTGCGTCGCGTAGCCGTAGGCGACGTGGGAGACGGGATTCGGCACATCCGCGCCGAGCTTGTCCGTCTTGGCGAGGTATTCTCCGTAGAATTCCCGGCCGACGAGCGGCGTCATGCTGCCGCGGTAGGCCGCGCAGAACGCCTCGCAGGCGCGGCGGCACGCCTCGCCGGTGACGAGCGTCTGGCGTGAGCCGGAGGTGTCGCCGGAGTCCGGTGCGATCCATGTATTCGAGCGCTCATAGACGATCTGGCCGCGGGTCAGCGGCGTGTTCGTCACGACCATCTGCACCAGAACGGTGCCGACGCCCTGTCCGATGCAGGACGCGCCCGCGTAGATATGGAGCTTTTCGTCCGCCTCCACGATCAGCTTGCAGCGGCCCCAGTCGGGTAGGCCCACGCCGACGCCCGCGTTTTTCATCGCGCAGGCGATGCCGACCGGCTTTCCGGCCCTGCGCGCGGCGTCATACTCGGCCTTTACCGCGTCCAGCGTTTCCACAAGGCCCGTCTCCGCGCCGACGATCTGGCCGTTCGGCAGGACGCCGCCGGGGCGGATGGCGTTGCGGTAGCGGATCTCCCATGGAGAGATCCCGACGATGTCCGCCATTTCATCCAGCAGCGATTCGATGGCAAAGCAGGTCTGCGTCACACCGAAGCCGCGGAACGCGCCCGCGGGAGGATTGTTGGTATAGTAGGCCGTGCCCTCGATCTCAAAATTTTCATAGGCGTAAGGCCCGGCGGCGTGGGTACACGCGCGCTCGAGCACCGGCCCGCCGAGAGACGCAAACGCGCCGGTATCGGATGTGACCTTTGCCTTGACGCCGAGAATTTTCCCGTCGTCGTCGCAGCCGAGCGTGAAGTCCATCCAGAACGGATGGCGCTTGGGATGGATGAGCAGCGATTCCGGACGTGAGAACTTTACCTTGACCGGGCGGCGGGTGCAGTAGGCCGCAAGGGCGGCGTGGTGCTGGACGGACATGTCCTCCTTGCCGCCGAAGCCGCCGCCGATCAGCTGGTTTTCGACCTTGACCTTCTTTGTGCCGAGCATCAGCGTGCATTCGTGCAGCGTGGTGTGCGAGGACTGATCGGTCGAGAGGATCATGACGTCGCCGTCCTTGTCGATGTAGGCAACGGCGCACTCCGGCTCGAGGAAGGCGTGCTCCGTCCACGGCGTTTCAAAGTGCCGCGAGATGACGTGCGGCGCCTTGGCGATGGCCCCGGCGGCGTCGCCCCGGGAGACGTGCTTGTACGCCTGCACATTGCTCGTCTCCTCGTCAAAGACCAGCGGCGCGTCCGGCGCGGCGGCCTCGACGGGGTTATGGACGGCGGGCAGGACTTCATAATCGACCTTGACGAGCTTCTTCGCCTTTTCGAGCGTTTCAGCGTCCTCCGCCACGACGAGGCAGATCGCGTCGCCGAGATAGTGCGTCAACCCACCGATGGGAATGAGCGTATATTGGTCGTGCTTGATGTGGCCGACCTTGTTTTCCCCGGGAATATCCTCCGCCGTCAGGACGGCGACCACGCCCGGAAGGGCCTTCGCCCTGGAGGCGTCGATGCCAAGGACGCGCGCGCGGGGATATTTGCTGCGGACGGCGGAGGCATAGCACATGCCGTCGAGATACCAGTCGTCGGGGTACTTGCCGTAGCCCTGCACCTTTTCGGCCACGTCCAGACGGTGGACGGACGAGCCGAGCTTCCAGTCGGACTGCGAGGGCTTCGGCACCGCGCCGAGCTTTTTATATTTTGCCGCCAGACGGACGGCCTCAAAGATCTTCACATAGCCGGTGCAGCGGCAGTAATTGTTGCGCAGGGCGCTGCGGATATCGGCCTGCGTGGGGACGGGATTTTTGTCGAGCAGAGCCTTGGTGCAAAGCACCATGCCCGGAATGCAGAAGCCGCACTGGACGGCTCCGGCCTCGCCGTAGCAGAAGGTGTAAAGCTCCTTCTCCCAGTCGCTCAGGCCCTCGACCGTGAGGATATGGCGGCCCTCCAGAGAATCGGTATCGGGCGTACACGCGCGGATCGGCTCGCCATCGATGAGCACCGTGCACGCGCCGCACGCGCCCTCGGAGCAGCCGTCCTTGACGGAGGTGAGGTGCAGCGTGTCGCGCAGATAGCGCAGCAGCTTCTGATTTTTCGTGACCTCCGTCTCGCGGCCGTTGATGTAGAATACAGCCATGGTCTTTTCTCCTTGCGGTATGAATTCGGGAGCTACGTCACAGCAAAGGGCTGTTCTCGGCGCAAAGCGCCACCGTCATTCACCTGTATCCATTATATATTCGTTTTCCGGCATTCGCAATCAATTTGCCGCTTTCTTTCAGAATTTCGTGATTTTTCATAGCCGGAAGGATGAAAAACTGCCGGAACGCACAGCCCGGCGGCGCATCTGTTCGGCGATGTCAAAAAGTGCCTCCGTCCGCCAGCCGCCGGGAACGCGCCGGAGGCGCTTCCGGCACGCAGCAAAAATTCATGGGGAATTTTTTAGAAATTTGTCTTGCTGTTTTTTGAAAGTTAGTGTATCCTAACTCGTAGAAAACGCATATCCTTTTACAGGAGGGAGCTTATGACACTGGACATGTTGAACGCCGGAGAAAGCGGCGTCATTACCGCCGTCGGCGGCGAGGGCGTGCTTCGCTGCCGGCTGCTGGATATGGGGCTGATCCCGCAGACGCGGATCACCGTCTCGAAGATCGCGCCGATGGGCGACCCGATGGAGCTTCAGCTGCGCGGCTATGTGCTGACGCTGCGCAGAGAGGACGCCCGAAGCATCGAGATCAAAAAGGCGGAGCCGTAAGCGCGGAGACGCCGGACAGGAGGAACACTTATGATTTTTGCGCTCGCAGGCAATCAGAACTGCGGCAAGACCACGCTTTTCAATCAGCTCACCGGCTCGAACCAGCACGTCGGCAATTTCCCCGGCGTGACGGTCGATCAGAAAAGCGGACAGGTACGCGGGCAGAAGGACTGCACCGTGGTCGATCTGCCGGGCATCTACTCGCTGCGGCCCTATACCGCCGAGGAAATCGTGACCCGGAATTTTATCCTTGAGCAGAAGCCGGACTGCATCATCAACATCGTAGACGCGACCAATCTGGAACGCAATCTCTATCTGACGCTCCAGCTGCTCACGCTCCAGGTGCCGACGGTTCTGGCGCTCAATATGATGGACGAGCTGACCGGAAACGGCGGCTCGGTCGATACGGCGCTTTTGTCGGAGCTTCTGGGTGTGCCCGTCACGCCCATCTGCGCGGCCAACGGCGAGGGCGTGGAGGAGCTGATCGAAAGCGCCGTCCGCGCTGCGCAGCAGCGGCAGAAGCCCGCCGTCTACGACTTCTGCCCAAAGGGCCCCGTCCACCGCTGCATCCACGCCGTGTGCCATGTGATCGAGGATCACGCGCAGGCGGCCGGGATCGGCGTCCGCTTTGCCGCGACGAAGCTCATCGAGGGCGACGAGCAGATCGCGGACGAGCTGCACCTCGACCCGAATGAATTGGAGCTGATCGAGCACTCCGTCGTGCAGATGGAGCAGGAGCGCGGCCTTGACCGGAACGCCGCGCTGGCGGATATGCGCTACAGCTTTATTGAAAACGCCGTGGCGCAGGCCGTCGTCAAGCCGCGCGAGAGCCGCGAGCATCTGCGCAGCAGCAAGCTCGACCGCGTCCTGACCGGAAAATACACGGCGATCCCGGTCTTTCTCGGCGTGATGCTTCTGATCTTCTATCTGACGTTCAACGTCATCGGCAAATTCCTGAGCGACCTGCTCGCCCTCGGCATCGATTCGCTGACGGGCGTGGTCGATCGGGCGCTCACGGCCTACGGACTCAACCCCGTGGTACATAGCCTCATCATTGATGGTATCTTTAAGGGCGTCGGCGGCGTGCTCAGCTTCCTGCCGATCATCGTGACGCTGTTCTTCTTCCTCTCCATCCTGGAAGACACCGGCTATATGGCCCGCGTGGCCTTTGTGATGGACAAGCTGCTGCGGAAGATCGGCCTTTCCGGCAAGTCCATCGTCCCGATGCTCATCGGCTTCGGCTGCACGGTCCCGGCCGTCATGGCTACGCGCACCCTTTCCTCGGAGCGCGACCGCACCATGACCATCCTGCTGACGCCGTTTATGAGCTGCTCGGCAAAGATCCCGATTTACGGCTTCTTCTCGGCGGCGTTTTTCCCGGAGCATGCGGCGCTGGTCATGATCGGCCTGTATGTGTTCGGGATCCTGATGGGCGTCGTCAGCGCCCTCATCCTCGGCAAAACGGCGTTCCACGGAAGACCGGTGCCGTTCGTGATGGAGCTGCCGAATTACCGCTTCCCCAGCGTTAAGAGCGTGGCGCTGCTGCTGTGGGAAAAGGCGAAGGATTTCCTTCAGCGCGCCTTCTCGGTCATTTTCCTTGCGACCATCGCCATCTGGTTCCTCCAGAGCTTTGACGCGCGGCTGAACGTCGTCGCCTCCAGCAGCGACAGCCTGCTTGCCATGATCGGGCGGCTGGTCGCGCCCATCTTCGCGCCGCTCGGCTTTGCGGACTGGCGCTGCGCAACGGCGCTGATCTCCGGCTTCATCGCCAAGGAATCCGTCGTCTCCACGCTTCAAATTCTGCTCGGCGGAGCGGGCGTCACGACGCTCCTGTCCACAACGGCGGCGGTCAGCTTCCTCGTGTTCACGCTTTTGTATACGCCCTGCGTCGCCGCCATCGCGGCCATCCGGCGCGAGGTCGGCTCCGGCGCGAGAGCGGCCATGATCTGCGTGAGCCAGTGCTGCGTGGCGTGGCTGTGCGCGTTCGTCGTGTTTACGATCCTGCGGATCGTTTGAGGGAGTGTGCGCCGAAGGCCCATTACCGCGCCTCCGGCGCATACGAAATGCGCCTTTTGCGCAAAATAAAAACCGCCGGACGGCATGTCCGGCGGAATTTTTATCGTTTGTCTGATGCAGACAGAACGCTTCGCGCAGCTTACTTTGCGAAAACCTTCTTGAGACGGGCGAAGCGGGGCAGGCCGTCTTCCTTTTCGAGCTTGGTCTCGCCCTGAATGAGCGGCAGCGCGTACTTGACAAAGTCCTCGGTGACGTTGTTGCCCTCGGCGTTGATCCATTCCTTCGGGAACTTCTTCTCGAAGTTGGCGACATCGGACAGGTCGAACAGCTTGGCCTTGCAGGTGTAGCCGTTGGTGCGGTCGCACTCGAAGCCGACCATCTTGTCGGTCGTGCCCTTCAGCATTTCTTCAACAGCGGTCTTGCCGGACATATAGGACTCGTCGATATCGGTCTGGGAAGCGCAGTGCGCGGCGCAGCGCTGGAGCAGGCTCAGCTCGATGCCGCGGACCTTCGCGCCGGTCTTTTCCTTGCAGACGTTGGCCAGATGTGCAGCCAGTCCGCCGAGCTGTGCGTGGCCGAAGCCGTCGGTCGCGGCGGTCTTGGCCTCGGAGACGAAGCGGCCGTCGGCATAGTGGATGCCCTCGGAGACGGCGACGATGCAGTTGCCGTTCTTCTTATAGCACTCGGAAACGTCGGCGACGAACTTGTCCATGTCGAAATCGACCTCGGGCAGGTAGATGAAGTCGCAGCACGGCTCCTTGGCGTTGGCAAGCGCGGCAGCGGCGGTCAGCCAGCCCGCGTGACGGCCCATGCACTCGATAATGGTGATCTGGCCGATGTTGTAGACGCGGGAGTCGCGGGCGACCTCCATGACGGAGGTGGCGATATACTTGGCTGCGGAGGCGAAGCCCGGGCAGTGGTCAGTGCCGAAGAGGTCATTGTCGATGGTCTTGGGAACGCCCATGACGCGGCAGTCATAGCCGACCTTCTTCATATACTTGGAGATCTTGTTGCAGGTATCCATGGAGTCGTTGCCGCCGTTGTAGCAGAAATAGCGGACATCGTACTTCTTGAAGATCTCAAGGATGCGCTTGTAGTCGGTGTCGTCCACGTCGGGATCGGCGATCTTGTAGCGGCAGGAGCCGAGTGCGGAGGACGGGGTATAGGGCAGGCGGTCAAGCTCTGCGCGGTCCTCTGCATCCATATCGAGCAGCTGGTCCTCCAGCACGCCCTTGATGCCATGGTACGCACCGTAGACCTTGGTGATGCAGTCGGCGTCAAGCGCGGTGCGGATGACGCCGTATGCGGAAGCGTTGATGACGGAAGAGGGGCCGCCGGACTGACCGATGATCAGAGCGCCCTTCAGAGATTCGGACATAGTAAATTACCTCCATGCGAATAGAATATGTTGAACAAAACAAAATATATCACATTGCGCGGAAATTGTAAATTCATCTATTGCAAAAATAGATGAAATTTGCTAGAATTCTTCGTAGATATTGAATAAACAAGGAGATGTCAATATGCCTCTGGTAACTTCTACCGAAATGTTCAAGAAGGCTTACGACGGCGGCTACGCCATCGGCGCTTTCAACGTCAACAACATGGAGATCGTTCAGGGTATCACCGAAGCCTGCAAGGAAGAGCACGCTCCGGTCATCCTTCAGGTCTCCAAGGGCGCGCGTGCCTACGCCAACCACACCTATCTGGTCAAGCTGGTTGAGGCTGCTGTTGCCGAATGCCCCGAGATCCCCATCGTCCTGCATCTGGACCACGGCCCCGATTTCGAGACCTGCAAGGCCTGCATTGACGGCGGCTTCACCTCCGTCATGATCGACGCGTCCTCCAAGCCCTTTGCCGAGAACATCGAGATCACCAAGAAGGTCGTCGAGTACGCGCATGACCACGGCGTCGTCGTCGAGGCCGAGCTTGGCACCCTCGCCGGCATCGAGGATGAGGTCAAGGTCGCTGCGCACGCTGCTTCCTACACCCGTCCGGAAGAGGTCGAGGAATTCGTTTCCAAGACCGGCTGTGACTCCCTGGCCATCGCCATCGGCACCAGCCACGGCGCATACAAGTTCACGGCTGCCCAGTGCACCCGCAATGAGCAGGGCATTCTGGTTCCGCCTCCCCTGCGCTTCGACGTCCTCGAAGAGGTCTCCAAGCGCCTGCCCGGCTTCCCCATCGTTCTCCACGGTTCTTCCTCCGTTCCTCAGAACTATGTGAAGATGATCAACGAGAACGGCGGCAAGATGCCCGACGCCGTCGGCATCCCCGAGGAGCAGCTGCGTCACGCTGCCGAGCTGTCCGTCTGCAAGATCAACATCGACTCCGACCTGCGTCTTGCCATGACCGGCACCATCCGTCAGTTCTTCAACGAGCATCCCGACAAGTTTGACCCGCGCGAGTATCTGAAGCCCGCACGCGCCAACATCAAGGAGCTTGTCCGCCACAAGCTGGTCGACGTCCTTGGCTGCGCCGGCAAGGCCTAATTGCTGAAATACGAGATCTCCTCTGCCGCAGGGCAGAGGAGATTTTTTATGGCTTTTCGGGGCCTGCCTCCGGGCGAAGAACGGTGAAGATGCGTTCGGGCTGCGCCTCCCGGCCGCCCGCCGCCAGCCAACCGGCCTGAAACGCGGCCCGCGCCAGCGAAAACAGCGCGTCCGACGCTTTGTCATATTCCGCCTGTTCTAAGGAACCTCTGAATAAATCCCCGACCGCGGACGACGGATCTTTTCCGCCAATCCTGCGGTTTGAAAAACGAGAAATACATACAGTATTCCCACGTTTTTCAAACCTTGTCTTGACGAAAAATCTCTCGCCGTCCACAGCCACTGATTTAATCAGAGCTTCCCTAAGAAGCGCCCGAAGGCCGCTTCATATTCGTTGCTGTGCATTGAATATCACTTCCGAATGATTGAATGATATTAAATTATAATATATAATGCACGCTCCTGTCAATCTATAATCGACTACAGATTGAGAGGTGCCAAGCAATGAAAAATGAGCCGTTGGTCATTAAGAAGCGCGGTGAGGACGGATACCGGATCATTACCGTCCGCATCCGGGAAGAGACGCTGGCAGAGCTTGACCGCCTTGCTGCGGAAAGCAACCGTTCCAGAAACGAGCTTATCAACCTCATTCTGGCGCATGGCGTCAGGAATATCGAGATCGAATAGGCATGGGTACTGTGAAAATGAATAGGCCCCTTGAAAAAGCCTGTCGGAAAAGCGGAGGATGATGGCATGTACGAGCGGATCCGCGCACTGCGGGAGGACAGAGATCTGACGCAGCGGGAAATGGGACAGCTCCTTGCGTGCAGCCAGCGCATCTACAGCAATTACGAGCGCGGCGACGTGGATATTCCCACGGCTGTTCTGATCCGCCTCGCGGATTTTTATGATGTGTCCGTGGATTATCTGCTGAACAGGACGGACAAGCCGAAAACAAACAGATAGCGCCGTCCCGCCGCAGGGCGGCGCAAAGGCCCTTGACAGGCAAAAGCGCACGCTGCATTTTGCAGCGCGCGCTTTTCATATCTTTTCTATTTTTTACATTTTCCCATAGGCAAAGCGCCGCTGTTCTGCTATAATACAGGTAAAAATGTGCCGCGGGAGGAATTTTATGCCGAACGGACTGAAACAGCTTGCCGAAAACCTGCTGGAGCTGAAGGAGGCATTCTCCGAGGAGGAGCTGCTTGCCGGAAGCCTCCATCCGCGCGCGGAGCATGTGATCCTGCTGCTGCGCAATCTCGCGGTAGGCGCGGCGGCGGCCCTGTTTCTGGTGTCGCTGTTCCATCTCCCCTGCCGGTATCTGCTCAAGGCCATCGCCTATTTCTTCGGCGCGGCGGCGTATTTCTGCGAAATCCTGCTGCTGACCGACTGCTTCACGCAGAAGGTGCCGCACCGGGAGATGTTCATGGCATACTGCTTCGGGCCAATGTATATCCTCCTCGGGATCAGCTATCTGTTCCACTGAGGGCCGGCTCAGATCGTCCAGTCGATCTCCTGCTCGCCATGGGCGCGCAGGAAGGCGTTCAGCTGTGAGAACGGGCGGCTCCCGAAAAATCCGCGGTAGGCGCTGAGCGGGCTTGGATGCGGAGCCTCCAGCACGAGGCGCGGATAGGGCGAGGCCTTGCAGACGGCGGCCTTTTTCTGCGCCTGCGCGCCCCAGAGCACAAAGCCGACCGGCTGCGGAAGCTGCGCGATGGAGGCGACGACGGCGTCGGTGAAGCGCTGCCAGCCGAAGCCCCGGTGGCTGTTGGCCTTGCCGGCCTCGACGGTCAGGACGGTGTTGAGCAGGAAAACGCCCTGCCGCGCCCAAGGCGTCAGACAGCCGCAGGAAAGCGGCGGCAGACCGAGGTCGGCTTGCAGCTCCTTGCTGATATTTTGCAGAGACGGCGGCAGCTTCACCCCCTTCTGCACCGAGAAGGCCAGACCATGCGCCTGGCCCGGCTCATGATACGGGTCCTGCCCAAGGATCACGACCCGCACCCGTTCCGGCGGCGTGAGGGAAAAAGCGTGGAATACGTCCGCCTCCGGCGGAAAAACGGCCGTGTGCGCGTAAGCGTCCGCGACCTTTTTTTGCAGCTCCTCAAAGTACGGTGCGTGCAGCTCCTTTTCCAGCAGCGGCACCCACGCGCCGAGCGCTTTCAGATCCGGCATGGCAAAGCCTCCCTGTCCCTTATTTTATTATAGTATATCCGCACGGAAACGGAAACTCAAGCGCGGCGTGCGCATAGAGTGTCGGGAGGTGATGTTTTTGGAGATCCATGTGGTAAAACGCGGCGATACACTCTACTCGGTCGGAAGGATGCACGGCGTTGCACCGGGACTGATCGCCCGCTACAACGGCCTGCGGGAGCCGTACCGGCTGGCAGTGGGCCAGAGCCTGCTGATCCTGCGGCCGCTGCTGACGTACACGGTGCGCGCGGGCGACAGTCTGTATTCCATTGCGCGGCAGTTCAGCGTGACGGTGCAGACGCTCTACCGGAACAATCCGAATCTCGGCGGCAGCAGCCGCATCTATCCGGGGCAGGTGCTGGTGATCCGGCTGGAGGAGGAAAAAAGCCGTCCGCTGGCGCTGAACGGCTACGCCTATCCCTTCGTAAGCCCGGCGGTGCTGCGCGGTATTTTGCCCTACGCGGGCTACCTCGCGCCGTTTACATACGGGATCACCGCGCAGGGCGGGCTGTTCGACCTGAACGACACGGAGCTGCTCGCGCTGGCGGAGGAGTACGGAACGATGCCGCTGATGCACCTGTCCACGCTGATGGAGAACGGGAGCTTTTCGAGCCTGCGGGCGGAGGAGGTGCTGCTCGACCCGGAAAAGGCAGAGAAATTGATCGAGGAGACGGCGCGGACGATGCAGCGCAAGGGCTACGCGGGCGTGGATGTGGACTTCGAGTTTCTGGGCGCACCGCTGGCCGAGGCGTATGCCGATTTTGTCGGCGCGCTGCGGCAGACGGTCTCGCGCCTCGGCGGGATCGTGATCGCGGCGCTTGCGCCCAAAACCTCCGCCGATCAGCCCGGTATCCTCTACGAGGGCCATGATTACGCGAAGCTCGCGCGGAACGCCGACTATGTGCTGGTGATGTCCTAGGACGATGTTGATTTGCACACAAGCCGAAAAGCCTTGAGGATCAAGGATAAAATGAGAAACAGTATTTGCAAAGTATTCTCATGGACAAGCCCGGTAAACCTGAATATCACGAAAAAGCCCGGTTTGACAAGAATGAAGTGTCCCCTGTCAAGTCAATGTCATTAAGTTAGGCCACGCTCCGCAACCCCACAAAAAACAGGCAGCCATAAGCGCAAAGCCATAATCGCCCCACTGCAGCCAGCAGAAAATGAGGCGCAAAAGAGACCGCAGTCTCTTGGTCAGGTTCATCAGGATCAGAGCCACCCCACTGACGCAGAAGGTCGTCTCCTTCAGATGTGCGGCAATGCGGCCTAATCCATAGGCCGTTTTGCCGGTTCCGAAGACGCCTTCCACTTCGTTACGGTCACAGATATCCTGATATTCCTGGGCTCTGGCTTGTTTCGTCAGTGCTCGATCCTTGGGTGGCTTACCCAGCGCGGGCCTTGTCAGCCGGATGCCTCGTTCTTTGCAATATGCTAATGTCTGGCGGTTCCGATAGAGTTTGTCGGCCAGAATTCGTGCGGGATACCGTCCATAGCGCGCCCGGTATCCTTCCACTGCGCGGTAGAAGTCCTCAGCCTCATTATAGGATTCGAAATCCAGGCGCTCGATCCGAATGTAGCCGTCAACCAAACTGATGTGGAGCTTGGCGCCAAACTCTGTATTTGCATGAGACTTTCCCCGTACAATCGGCCTGACCCATGGCTGCGGCAGACTGACGATCCGCCTTGGAATGCTGTGAGTGCCGGTTTCAAACATGAGGCGTTGCTGTTCATATACTGTCGTCATCAGGTTCATGCAGTCCTTTTGGGCCTGCGTCAATACGATGCCGCTTTGCACATATTCGACAATGTATCTCACATCTCTGCGAATGTACTGAAGCTGCTTCCGAATCGCCTTCCGAATTACCTGTGTGCCGCGCTTCTTCCGCTTTACTAGATTCAGATAGTCTTTTCTGGCCCGTTTTCGATACGTTCTGGGCTTCTTCAGCCCGTAGCCGTCACACACTTGGTCTATGACGCACTCAAGCTGTTCTCTGACACCGTTCAGCAGCTCGATATCCTGTGGATACGCAATATCTGCCGGGCAGCAGGTGGCGTCCATGGTCAGCGTACCCCCATTGGGTGGATCCTGATCATCATCATTCCGGTCAGAGTTTCCCGCACCATCCGGCTTGGGAATGGTAGCTTCCAAAATTTCGGCAATGTCTTCTGGGCTGAACCGCTTGCGGAACGCCACCATTGTGGATGCTCCAAAGGGGCAACTGCTTCCGTATTCCTTCATGCCGATGAAATACTGCAGATATGGGTTCTCACTGATGTGCTTGACAACCCACTCATCGCTGCATTTCAAACGCTGTTTGATCAGCAGAGCGCCAAAGGCCATCCTCGCCGGGTGCGCGGGGTGTCCATTATTCACAAACTGCACTGCGTACCGCTGTTCTACGGTGTCCCAGGGAACCAGTGCCGCCAGCTTCACCCAATCATTTTCTGGGTCCAGTGTTCCATACGGGAATACGAAATCCTCTATCCGCAGCTGGCTGTTATCCTTATACATGTACTCCACCATCCCAATGCAAGCTTTTTGCAGGTTATTCTCGGTTCTCCCGTTCTCTTATTATATCATATTTCTACCGGTTTTCCTTGTATTTCAATGGGTCTTGGGTTGTGGAGTGAAGCCTAATTATTGGTCGATTGTAAAATGAAGTTGGACACCTAAGAAAAAATCCATAGTGATTTTCCCCACATGGTAGAATGAAGTTAGCACACAACATCTTCCAAAGGAGGGCAATCACTAGCATAGATTTTTAAGGCTTTGCCGTATGAATCCGTATGCGGCTTCATAGATTGCAGCAAGGGGGCGGCGCACATGGAGAATACCTGTAATTATGTCCGTGAAATCAAACGTGAGGATGGCGTGACGATCCGTTTGCACTTCTCATCCGGCGGCGTCACCCTGCAGGAATGTATGGTGCGTATTTTAGAAAAACATATTGAAAAATCAACGAAAATTTGAGAATTTGAACAGTATTTGCTATTATAATATTGTAAATACTGTTTCTTATTTGTTCGGCAGAAAGGAGAAACCATGACCTTTGTGCAAAACAAAAAGAAAGAGAAACCGACTCATCTTACAACGAAATGGAGCGTGGGAGAATACAATCGGCTCAGCAAGGAAGACGGAGACAAGCCGGAGAGCGACAGCATCCAGAACCAGCACAGCATCAATCAAAAGCACTTGGAGTATCTGCGGGAGCAGGGCGAACAGATCGAGTCCGTCACCGTCTATTCCGACGACGGATATGCGGGCGGCAATTTCAAACGTCCGCGTTATCAGGCGCTGATCCGTGACATTGAAAGCGGAAAAATCAACTGCATCATCTTTAAAGATAACTCCCGTCTGGGGCGTAATTATCCGGAGCTGGGGCGGCTGATGGAGGACTACTTTCCACAGAAGGGCGTCCGCGTGATCTCTGTTCTGAACAACCTTGACAGCGTCAAAGACCCTCGCGGGTATTGTAGCGCAATTGTGTCCTTTTCCAACATTGTCAACGACGATTACATCCGCCAGCTTTCTATTAAGATCAAGTGTACACTGACCATGAAGCGGGAACGCGGGGAATTCATTGGCAACTATGCCCCGTTTGGCTATCAGAAAGATTCTGCCGACCGGCACAGGCTTGTCGTGGACGAGGAACAGGCAGAGATCGTGCGGAAGATATTTGACTGGTATGAGGATGGAATGTCCGCCAGCTCGATTGCAAAACGCCTGAACGCGATGCAGATCATGACGCCGGGCGATTTTAAGATCCGCGACGGCTGCAAGAGCTTTATCACGCACGACCAGAACAACAGCAAAATTCATGCCTGGACAACAACGACCATTGCGACGATCCTGAAAAACGAAGTGTACATCGGAAACATGGTGCAGGGCAAGCACAAGAGTGTGTCCTACCGCAGCAAGAAAATGATGCTGACCGATGAAAGTGAATGGACCGTCGTGGAGGGTACGCACACGCCGATCATCTCAGACGAGCAATTTGCGATCATACATGAGCGCTTTGCCCGCCGGACCCGAATCTCGCCGGGAAAAACGCATGTGTATCCGCTTTCCGGACTTGTATCGTGCGGCGCGTGCGGGCATCGCATGAACCGCGTTGTGTCGCAGGGCTATGCCCGGTATCGCTGCATAACGCGAACCTATGCGCCTGACAAATGCCAGTGTTCGTCTATAAAGGAAGAATATCTGGAAGCGTTGATCTTACAGACACTTCAATCGCTGATTGCCCGGCTCGTTGACGTGAAAGCCGTGATCGACGCTGCCCGGCAATTCAAAACGACAAACGGTGCAAAAAATGAATATATGCTGGCGCTCAACAAAGCCAGGCGGGAGCAGGAGCGGCTTCAGGATGCGCAGTTTCATCTCTATGATGATCTGCAAAGCGGACTGATCCCCAAGGCGCAATACCTTCAATTTCAAAAGCGGTACGAAACCGAAATTGCCGCGCAGGAAGTAAAAATCGAGCAGCTGAATCAATGCCTGATTCATCTAAAGGAAGCCAGACAGCAGGATGATGAATTTGTAGCCTTCTTTCAGAAATACGGCAACATTCAGAAGCTGGATTGGGACACGGTGAATCAGCTCATCCAGAAAGTCGTCTTTCACGACAAACAGCACGTTGATATTTACTTCCGCTTTGCGGATGAATATGAAAAGCTGTGCGGTATTGCAAACGTGATTCATGAGCAGGAAACTGTGTTATGCTCATGACTACGAGTGGCGTAATAAGCACCTATTTGGCGTAAATAGCTTAAAAAAACAACAAAAATACAAGTATTTGTGTGCAAATATCCGTCATTCATATGAATGGGGCTACACCTACGGCCCGCCGATGGCGGTCGCGCCGCTGGCAGCAGTCCGGCGCGTGCTGGACTACGCGGTCTCGGAGATGCCGCCGGAGAAAATCTTCATGGGCTTCCCGAACTACGCCTACGACTGGACGCTGCCGTATCAGGCGGGCAGCACGCGCGCGGAGCTGATCGGGAACGAGGCGGCGGTGCAGCTCGCGGTGCGCGTCGGCGCGGAGATCCGCTTCGATGAGACGGCGCAGACGCCGTGGTTCACATACACCGGCTCGGACGGACAGGTACACGAGGTCTGGTTCGAGGACCCGCGCAGCTGCCTTGCGAAGTTCCGTCTCCCGGCGGAATATGGGCTGCACGGGCTGGGCGTGTGGAATTTCATGCGGCCGTTCACGGCGGCGTTCAGTCTGATGAATTACCTGTTCCGGCTGGGAGAGTCTGTGGATAACTGAGCGGATTTCCTGCTTTTCTCAACATTTATCCACAGAATATCACAGCTTTTGCACAGGAAAGACGGCTTCGTTACAATTATGTTACAATCCCGCGAAGACCCTTGCGCTTCCGGCCCGGACTGCTTATACTGGAAAAAACGGCAGGATTGTCCACGAAAGGAGGGGCCGGGAATGAAGAGGCTTTTTTACACGATGCTGGCGGTATGCTTGCTCGTGCTGCTGGCGATGCCGGCGGGTGCTGCGGAGCGGGATACGGCGTTCTCGGATCAGGCCGAGATCCGCAACGGCTATGCGGTGCAGATGCTGGTGGAGCTGGAGCTGATCGGCGGATATAAGGACGGAAGCTTCCGGCCCGGCGAGCCGATCACCCGTGCGGAGACGGCGAAGCTGATCGCGTTTTTCTGCACGGATACGCCCGAGCCTGCCTCGTGGGTCTCCTTTGCGGATACGAACGACAGCTGGGCGAAGGATTATATTGCCTATTGCGCCGGCGAGGGCATCGTCGGCGGCTCCGGCGGACTGTTCCGTCCGAAGGACAATGTGACGGCGCAGGAGCTGGCCAAGATGTTGCTGGCAGCGGTGGGCTTCGATGCCTCGCGCTATACCGGCGCGGGCTGGGCTGCGCGCGTCAATGCCGATGCCGAGGAAAACGGCGTTTACCACAGCTTTACGGGACAGTACGACGAGCCGGTGACGCGCGACGATGCCTGTCTGCTCATTTATAACGCGATGCAGTGCCCGGCGACGGACGGCACGGCAAGATATGTGCTCGACGAGCTGATGAATCCCAAGACCTATCTGGAGGAGCGCTTCGGCGCGGTGCGCTATACGGCGGTGCTGACCGGGAACGAGTGCGCCGATCTGACGCAGACGGACGCGGCGCTGAAAAAGGGCGTGACCAAGCTGGAGGGGCACAAGGAGTTCGCCGTGTCCACGGGCCTCGGCCTGGTCGGACACCGGGTGGATATCTACCTCCGGAACGGCCGCCTGCTCGGAACGCCTGCGGAATCGGTCACGGAGCGTTCGCTGACCGTGATGGACGCGGGAAGGCTGGAGGCGCGCTGCGCGGAGGCGGGCTTGACGCTCGACGCGGCGACGCAGTATTATCTCGATTACAACGCTGCAGACGCGGGCGTGCTGAGTGAGCTACCCTACGGCGCGGTCGTGACGGTGATCGACTATGACGGCGACGGCGTGATCGACGCCGTGCTTGTGCTGCGCTGCGCGGACGGGACGGTCACGGAGGCGGAGCCTCTGAGCGTGCGCAGCAGCATCGGAAACGGCTGGGCAAAAGCGTTTTCCGATTCCGGCGCGCTGACGGCCGGAGAGGACGTCCGCTGCGCGGATATCTGCGGCGTGACGTATGTGCTGCCGCTGCAATAAGAAAGGAAGCCCGGAGGCGAATGCCTTCGGGCTTGGTTTTTTATTAACGGACGGCATCCGTAGGGGCGGCATTCCGGCCCGTGCCTTTGCGCGGCAAAGAGCGTGCCTCCGGCGGCATACTTGTTTCTGGCTTGTCAGAAAAGGGACGGTTTCAACCCCGCTTTCTTTCTCATATGAGAAAGAAAGCGTCGTTGACGGTCGAAAGAAAGAATCGTCAAGGGGGATTTGCGTCGGAACAAGCTCCACATCCCTCATCCTGTCCGCCGCTTGCGGCGGACAGGCCTCGTCCGTTGCGTTGTTCCTCCTTTTCCCACACGAATCGCTTCGCTGGATTCGCGTGGGAACCCTGTCCCCTTTGCAATCCCCTTAAAACGACCAAGAAGGGGGCTGCGGCCCCCTTCCTTGGATTTTCCCCGGAGTTTAGTTTGTGCTGTTGGCTGTTTCAAATTTACAAAACGTGCTACCGATGCGTCTTTGATAGACCGGCGTGGTAGTCGAAATACTCTGCGGCTGTTTCGGATGCATTCTGTGCGGCAGAGCTTATTGTAATATCGTCTATCGACTTTCATACGTCAAATATTTGCCGCAGTACGACATTTCATATCAAGTCGATTCGATGCGCCGCCCGAAGGGCGTTCCTTTTCGCACAAACAAACGATGAATGGCAGGCAGAACCGATACGCTTTTTCGGCGCGTCAGCGCGATTCTGCGTCTCCAGCGCCTCTTTTCTCCCCATTCTTTTCTGGCAAGACAGAAAAGAATGGGCCGTCGGAGACACACCGCGCCTTCGGCGCATCCGAAACACGCTGCCGGAGGCTCGGCACGCCGTGCCGATGCAATGTGCAGCGCTTGTTATGGAATAATCCGCGAAGGCTTCTGATACCGCTCCTGTTCGGAGAACACGCAGCCGCAGTATTTCTGGATATAGAAGCCCAGCTCCCGCGCGCGGGTCTGACCGTCGCGGAACATTGGGCGGAAGTCCTGATAATAGAACTGCACGCCGTATTCCTCTGCGGCGCGGTAGGCCACGTCGCGCATCAGCTCATGCTGCTGGTAGGGGCTGATAAAAAGCGAGGACGTGAAGGCATCAAAGCCGCCCTCCTTCGCCATGCGCGCCGCCTCGAACAGACGCATTTCATAGCATTTGACGCAGCGGCCGGAGATATCCTCCGCGACCGCGCGGACGAAGGGCCGCAGGCCGTAGTCGTCGCGCACCAGAAGCGGCAGCCCGATGGTTTTCGCGTACTCCTGCAAACAGTTGCGCCGGGCGCGGTACTCGGTGAAGGGATGGATATTCGGATTATACCAGTAGCCGGTCAGGTCGATCCCGTCGGCGCGCAGCGCGTCGATGGGCATGTTTGCGCATGGCGCGCAGCAGATATGCATGAGAAGCTTCATGAAAACGCCCCGTTTCCGTGCGCGCCGTGCGCGCATTCTTTTCTGCCATTATACCACACCGCACGCGGCTTGTCACGCGCACGGGCAAAACGGAAAAAAACTGCGGGTTAATTCGTTGAATTTGAACATGGACAGAAACGGCGAACAGTGCTATAATCTCTGCTAATATAAGCCACAAGGATTGCTTAACACGAAAGGACGGATCTTACAATGGCGGCTCCCATGGAAAGCTATGCAGGAAAAATTCAGAGAAAGCTGCTGAAAAAGCAGCGCGTGATCGAGGCGGCCTCCGGCCGGGAAAAGGCCGATCTGGTGCTCAAGAACGCGACCTATGTGAACGTATTCTCCAATGAGCTGCGTACCTGCGATATCGCGGTTGCAAACGGCCTGATCGTCGGCATGGGCGAATATGAGGGCGAACAGGAGCTGGACATGACCGGCAAGATCGTCTGCCCGGGCTTCGTCGATGCGCACATCCATCTCGAGTCGAGTCTTGTTTCTCCGCGTGAATTTGCGAAGGCCGTCCTGCCGCACGGCACGACCACCGTCATCACCGACCCCCACGAGATCACCAACGTCATGGGTACCGACGGCATCGACTACATGTTCCAGGCCACCGAGGGCCTGCCGATCGATGTGCGGTTCATGCTGCCGTCCTGCGTTCCGGCGACGCCGATGGACGAATCCGGCGCAAACCTCGACTACCGCGCCATCGACTCGTTCTATGATTATCCGCGCGTACAGGGTCTGGCGGAAATGATGAACGCCTACGGCGTCATCCACAACGACGCGGAGGTCGTCTCGAAGATCATCGCCTCGCAGGCGCACCACAAGAAGATCGACGGTCACGCGCCGGGCCTGACGGGCAAGGATCTTGACACCTACATCGCCGCGGGCGTCTACTCCGACCACGAGTGCTCCGACATCGAGGACGCGCTTGCCAAGCTCCGCCGCGGCCAGTTCATCATGATCCGTGAGGGCACCGCCGCCCGCAATCTCGAGGCGCTGGCGCCGCTGCTCACGCCGCAGTACGCCGACCGCTGCATGTTCTGCACCGACGACAAGCACCCGAGCGACCTGCTCGAAAAGGGCCACATCGACTATATCTGCCGCGAGGCCATCAACAAATACGGCGTCGATCCGATCATCGCCGTCAAGGCCGCCTGCCATCACGCCTCGCGCTACTTCCTGCTCAACAACCGCGGCGCCATCGCGCCCGGCTATCTGGCCGACTTCGCCATCATCGACAATTTCCGGGACTTCAACGTGGAAATGGTCTTTAAGAAGGGCGTGCTGTACTATGACCACGGCCAGCTGAAGGACTTCCCGAAGCCGCAGATCGAGGAGTATCTCGACCAGCGCGCCCACGACACCTTCCACGTCACGCCGCTGACGGAGGAGGACTTCCGCGACGTGCGTCCGCGCGCGGTCATCGGCATGGTCCCCGGCGAGATCGTCACCACCGACAACGGCTACGCCGACAAGGTGGACACGGAGAAGGACGTTCTCAAGATCGCCGTCGTCGAGCGGCACAAGAATACGCACCATATCGGCCTCGGCTATATTCAGGGCTACGGCCTGAAATCCGGCGCGGTCGCAACGTCGATCTCCCACGACTCGCATAACATCATCGTCGTCGGCACGAACTCGAAGGATATGGCCTTTGCGGTCAACCGCATCGTGGAGAATCACGGCGGTATTGTCGTGACGGAGAACGAGCAGGTAAAGAGCGAGCTGGTGCTGGAGCTGGCCGGTATCATGAGCGACTCGCCGCTGGTCGAGGTCAATGAAAAGCTCGAGGCGGCCAAGGACGCCGCGCACACGCTGGGCGTCGGCCACGGCATCGACCCGTTCATGACGCTGAGCTTCATGGCGCTGCCCGTCATCCCGACGCTGCGCATCACCACGCGCGGCATCATCGACGTCGTCACGCAGCAGTACATCTAAGCCCGGAAGGGCGGCCTGCCGAATTGCGCGGTGCTGCCATTGAAGCCGGAAGGGCCGGAACGCGCGGCGTTTTTCCTTTTCGCGCGGGCATGTCCCCGAATGTTACATAAACCCCGCTTTGTTACAATCAGATTACAAACCCTCCCGGGCTCTTGACCTTTGGGAGGGTTTGAATTATGATACCGACAGATAGTGGTTGTGCCATGCGCCTGCTATGCAGCGGAGAACACAACAACTAAAATTTACAAGGAGGAAAACTCAATGAAGAACTTCAAAAAGGTTCTTGCTCTCGTTCTGGCCATTGCTACCATTCTGAGCTTTGCCACCATTGCGAGTGCAGCAACTGCGGACTTCAAAGACGCCAAGGATGTCACCCATACCGAGGCTGTCGATGTTCTCTCCGCAATCGGCGTTCTGAACGGCTACAAGGATGGCGAATATAAGCCCAACCGTGTGATCACCCGTGCAGAAGCTGCCAAGATCATCGCTATGTTTGACAATGGCGATACCGACATCAAGGAGCTTTACGCTCCGGTCAACTTCACCGATGTGAAGGCCGGCCACTGGGCAGAGAGCTTCATCTCTTACTGCTACCACACCGGCATCATCGCTGGCGTTGGCAACAACAAGTACGCTCCTGACGCTGACGTCACCGGCGTCCAGTTCCTGAAGATGGTCCTGGTCGTTCTCGGCTTCGACGCCAAGGAAGAGGGCCTGGTTGGTACCGGCTACTCTGTCAGAGCCAGAAATCTTGCCCGTGCAATCGGCCTGCTGAACGGCATTGGCAATGATTTCGACTACACCAAGGGCCTGACCCGTGACAACGCTGCTCAGATCATGCTGAACGCTCTGCAGACTTCCACTGTTGAGTACGGCAAGGTCGTCACCATCGCCCCGGGTGTTGCTTTCATCGGCGACTCCAAGGCTACCTTCACCGGCAAGCTGCTGGCTAACGAGTGGAACCTGCGCGTCGAGCTGACTGTCGATCCCTTCGGCCGTCCGGGCCACAAGTGGTCCTTCTATCCGAACGACTACCCCAACCACGGCAAGGAAGTCGTTCTCGCGAACTACGTTGACACCCCCGTCGCTACCTACACGACTGAGGTCGACGGCTGCACCATCTATGACGATCTGGGCGTCGAGCTGAAGTATCAGTCCGAGCATCTGGCTGAGCCGGGCGCTACCTCCTGGACCGACGGCGTTGAAAAGACTAAGCTTGATACGGCAACTGGCAAGTACGTTACCGACTACGAAGTCATCAAGGACAAGACCAGCAGCAAGACCGGTGCTCAGGGCCAGCTGACCGAGATCTATGCGATCACTGCTCCCGACACCAAGATTGTTGAGTATCGCATTGTCCACATCAACACCTATCTGGCTCAGGTTGGCCCCGTCAAGGACGAAGTCAAGGACGGCAGAAACCATGTCCAGACCCCGCGCTATGTCACCGCTACTGTTTACGCTCGTACCAACAACGAGAACTACAAGGGCGGCGCTGCCATGGCGACCCTCGCCAACACCGGCTTTGTGACTGAGAACTTCGCAGAGGGCGACTTCGTTCTGGTTCAGGGCGTTGTTACTCCTGACAAGCAGGGCGTTCTCGGCATCGACATCAAGAGCATGACTGCTGCCAAGACCGAGCTGACCAAGCTCACCGGCCTCGACAACATCTCTGCTGTCGCTAACATGTATGTCAACGGCACCAAGACTCCGGTCGCTTGCAAGTACGCTTACGATGCTGACCGCACTGTCGCGGATTGCTGGGATACCTTCACCTTCATCTATGACTCCTATGGCAACGTCATCGGCACCACGAAGTACACCGCTCCGGCTACTTACGCTGTGCTCGACAAGCTGTACATCGACTATGCGAAGGGCGACGCAACTGTCTACGCGACTGTTGTGACTCCGGCCGGTGAGAAGACTGACGTCACCGTCAACACCATCACTGCAATCTATCCGGACAAGACCAACCCGAAGAACGGCACTGCTCAGAAGGCTGCTGACTTCATCGCGACTCTGGATGACACCACTGCTGAGGGCCTCGGCTTCCAGTATCAGTGGTCTGGCTCCAAGTTCTACAACGCTTACTACAACAAGCTTGTTAACTACGTTGTGAACGAGGACGGCAGCTACAACCTGATCATCCCGGGTGAAGCTGTCAACGTCAAGAACGCAATCATCGTCAAGGGCTCCAAGTTCATCTACGACGGAACCAACACGAAGATCCCCGTTCTCGAGGTCACTGCGGACACCATCTTCCTGTATCAGAATCACGCTGCGCCCAACGCTACCTACACTTCCGTCACCGGTTACGAGAATGTCCCGGCAACTCTGATTGCTACCGACATCCAGTACATCGTGAAGGGCGGCAAGGTTGCTCTGGTCTATGTTCTGAATCCGATTCAGGTCAACTCCTACAAGCAGGTCTACTACGCAGGCGGTCAGCCCAGCTATGACACCTCCACCGGTGTTGGCATCTACACCTACGCTGTGAAGGTCCTCGGCGAGAACGGCATGGAAGACGGTGTTATCACCTCCACCAAGCCTGTCTTCGACGGCAAGCCCGCTGGCGTTTACAAGGTCACCCTGAACGCTTCCGGTCTGGCTACCGCTGTTGAGCTGGCAAGCACCGACAACTATGTTGTCATGCTGCATGCTCTGGCAGTTAACAACACGACTTACTGGTACGGCACTGACGAAGCGCACGCTAAGATTCTTGATCTGTCCGTTGTTGCGTTCTTCAATGTCTCCGGTGACAACACTGTTAACAAGACCAACCTCGATGGCAAGAATGTCTCCCTGATCTTCGACGCGAACGGCGCCGCTGTCGCAGCTTACTACTACGGCTAATCTTCATTGAGACCTTCCAAGTCCTAAGCAAAAGAGAGAGCCTCCCTTCGGGGAGGCTCTTTTTTGCGGCCCTCCGGCCTTTTCCGCGGGCTTGGACTTTCTTCGATTGACTTTCCGGCGCGTTTTCCGTAGAATAGAAAAACACACACAAGAACAGGAGGCAGAATATGCAGACATGCTATAACTGCGGCAAGCAGGTTTCCGATGAAACGTTGATCTGCCCGGAGTGCGGCGCGCTCGTCAAGCGGTATACCTCGCCCGCGCGCAGCCCGGAACAGGATGCATCCGGCCATGCCGCAAACGGAGCGAGCGCTTTCGGCAATGGGCGCTATGCGCCGATTTTTGACGATACGCCCAACCGCGCGGGCTATACGCCGCCCCGACGCGGCTGCTCTGCGGACGACAGCGGCGACCCGGACTACAGCGCCCCGTGGGACGAGCCGTCCGACGCGCAGGAGACCTACGATACATACCGCTATTCCGCGCCGGTCGGCGCAGAGCCTGGCTTCCGCCCGGCTCCGGATGCGTATTCGCAGAGACCCATCCGCGGCAGCGTCTGGCGCGACCGGTACGGCGTGCATATGAAGGGCGGCCTGACGGCGTGGTTTATCATCTGCGTCATTGCATCGGCGTTTCTGGCGACGTCGATGTTCAGTATGCAGCTCGTCGTTCAGAATCAGGAGCTTTATTACGACATGCTCAGCGAGATCATGGGCGACGCAGAGATCGTCCGCGACACGCTCGATATGATCGTCCGCACAGCTCCGCTGCTCCTGCTTGCGGGCATTGGCGAGACGCTGACGGTCGCGGCGGGGATCTGGCTGCTGGTGTCGAAGCGCCGCGCGGCGTGGATCTCGTTCCTTGCCGCAAAGACGCTGACGGCGGTGGCCCTGTGTATGTCGCTCGTGCCGTACGGCGTGATCTGCGCCATTGCGCTGCTCGTCAGCCTGCTTTGGCCAATGGGGAGCCGGAAAAATTTCAAATAATTTTCCCGCAAGCACGGAACTTTTTCCTCTGCGCATCGTCAGTATAAAGGCATTTTAATAAGTAAGGGGTTTACCGACTATGAAACTGTTCGTTATCCTGCTGTTCGCCGCGACCTATGTCGCCATGATCGCGCTGCCGAAGTGGCGCTACATCGTTGCGCTGGCCTCGGCGGCGATCATGATCGTCTCCGGCGCGCTGCCAGCCGCAGAGGCGTTCGGTCAGATCGACTGGAACGTGCTTATGATGCTGGCCGGAACGATGGGTACGGTCTCGCTGTTCATCGCGTCGAGAATGCCGGAGCGCATGGCCGACCTGCTGCTGAAAAAGACGCCCAACATCATGTGGGTCGCGGTGGCGCTGTCTGTGTTCGCGGGCCTGATCTCCGCGTTCGTGGACAATGTGGCGACGGTGCTGATGGTTGCGCCGGTGGCACTGGCCATCGCTACGAAGCTCGGCACAAGCCCCGTCCCGCTGCTCATCTGCATCGCCGTTTCGTCGAATCTTCAGGGCGCGGCGACGCTCGTCGGCGACACGACCTCGATCATGCTCGGCGGCGCGGCGGATATGAACTTCGTAGACTTCATTTTCATGGACGGCAAGCCCGGTATCTTCTGGGCGGTCGAGCTGGGTGCGCTGGCGACGGTGCCGGTCATTATGTTCTTCTTCCGCAAGGAGCGCGGCCGCGTCACGGTCGGCGAGCCTGCGAAGGTCGAGGACTACGTCCCGAGCGTGCTGCTGCTGGGTACGGTCGTGCTGCTGATCGCGGCGTCGTTCATCCCGGAGCGCCCGGCGCTCACGAACGGCTTTATCTGCATGGGCGTTTTCGTGATCGGCATGATCTATACGCTCGTCTGCAAGAAGAAAGCTGAGCTGGTCAAAAACGCGCTCACAGAGATCGATTTCCAGACGCTTCTGCTGCTGGCGGGTCTGTTCATCGTCATTGGCTCGCTGACCTACAACGGTATTATCGACGATATCAGCCAGCTGCTCGTCAATCTCGGCGGCAGCAACCTGTTCCTGATGTATACGCTGATCGTCTGGGCCTCCGTCCTGTTCTCAGCGTTCATCGATAATATCCCCTATGTGGCGACGATGCTGCCCGTTGTGGCCGGGATCGCCTCCCGCATGGGCTGCGCTCCGCATCTGCTGTACTTCGGCCTGCTCGTCGGCGCGACGCTCGGCGGCAACCTGACGCCCATCGGCGCTTCGGCCAATATCGCGGCCATCGGTATCCTGCGCAAGGCAGGCTACGAGGTCAAGACGAAGGAGTTCCTGCGCATCGGCGTGCCGTTCACGCTGCTGGCCGTCCTCGTCGGCTACCTGTTCTGCTGGTTTATCTGGTCATAAGGCTGAACGTGTCAAAAAGATATTTTTGACACGTTCTCAAACGGGAAACGCTACGCTGGTTTTTCGTCGCAGCAAACTTCGCATCCTTCGTCCCGCCGCAAGCGGCAGGCCTCATCCGCTGCGTTGCTGCTCCTCTCCGAATAGGAATCGCTTCGCTGGATTCCTATTCGGTTGGGCTTGGAAAAGGCTTGCATCCTGCCGCGCGCATAATTTGTGTGCCGCAGGCACACAAATTCCACACTTGCAGGACGTAAAGTGCTTTGCCCGATGTCGGAGCGTTAAAAAAAGACGCCGGTGGCGTCTTTTTAGTCTCCGACCGCAGCGGCTATGCCGCAAGGGGGAACCGTGTGGGTCACATAGCCGTGCGCGGCGGAACTCTGCGAGGCTTTTGAGCGAAGAGGTGTGAGGGCGTGAAGGATTCCGGTCAAATAGAAAAATGCAGCGTACTGCGCGAAAAAGGCGCGGTACGCTGCTTTTTTTATGCCTTTGTGCTGGACTATGCGCGGAAATTGCACGCACGATTGCCCGCTTTTGGGCAACTTCCGGAGCCGCTTCCGCTATGGGTGAAGGCGTGGAGAAAAACACGCGCCAAATTCATATTTTTGGGGTGAAAAAACTATGATGGAAGTAATGGCTTCCCAAATGAGCGCGATCCTGTTGGGGCACTCCGGAGAAAACGGAGCGGTCCGCGTGGCGTTTGATCTGACCGCGTTTCAGAAGGCATTTCCCGGCGGACAGCCGCTGCTGCTGGTACGGCGCTACGCGGACACGACCGCCTATCCCGCACCGCTGACGGTCGAGGAGCAGACGGCGTATTGGACGGTGGGCGCGGCGGACACGGCCCGGGCGGGCTATGGCCAGTGTGAGCTGCAATGGTATCTCGAAGACGGGACGCTGGCAAAGTCCGATCTGTTCGACTTTCTGGTGCTTGGGACGCTGAAAACAGACGCCGCGCCGCCGGATGCGCCGTCCAGACGCTGGTTCGAGGCCATCCGCAGACAGCTCGGAGACCTATCGAAGCTGACGACACAGGCGAAGGAAAATCTGGTCGCAGCGATCAACGAGGCGGCAAAGACTGGGTCAGGAAGCGCCGGAAGCGCCGCGCTTCGTGTCTCGGAGGGTTACATTCAGTTCCGGAACGGCGACGAATGGGAAAATCTGATCGCGAAGTCCGAGCTGGAGGGCACAAAGGGAGAGCCGGGCGAGGACGGCGAAACGCCCACCATCGGCGAAAACGGAAACTGGTACATCGGGCCGGAGGACACGGGAAAGCCGTCCAGAGGCGCGCCGGGGGCCGCTGCAAGCGATGCACAGGTGTCCTCGGCGGTGGACACTTGGTTGACGGAGCATCCGGAGGCGACCACGACCGTTCAGGACGGCAGTGTCTCCGTCGAGAAGCTCGGATACGGCAAGCATATCTACGGCAGCAAGCCGTACTTTTGCAACAGTGTAGGCTCCGGCGCAGTATCCTACGGCTCCATCGGCGTGGTCGTGCCGTGCAAGGCTGGCGATACGATCTACTGCAATTTTAATATGTCCCCAAACGGCGCGTACCAGAAGCCGCAGCTGCTTGCCGCGCTCCCGGAAAACCAATATGGCGCAATCGCGCCGATTGGAACAATCGAAAAGGATGATACGACAAAGGCGTATACCGTGCCGGCATCCGCAACAACGGCAAAGGCGATGTATCTACCGCAAAGTTTCAACGCCATCCCGGCAGCAAACAATGGGTCGGTCGAGGACGCGCTTGCGTGGATCAACAACACCATGGGGACGGACGGAAGTAAGTGCGCACAGAACGTACCGTTTGAAGATTATGATGCATGGTATCAGACGGCACAGGCAGAGCTTTTCGACATTGACGAGAGCTGTAATAAGCTCATGTATGCCTCGCTGTATCAGGCTGTTTCGAAGCTCGTCGGGGCGAAGGTCGCCGTCCTCGGCGACAGTCTGACGGAGCAGAGCGCGTGTTCGTTTATCACCAGCGCATACAATGACCGCTGGATGGAAAACGTCTTGCGGGACACTGCGCGGACAGGGGATGACGGGAAAACCTACAAAGGCTCCGGATGGTTCGCGCTGATTGCCCGGAAGTATAAGATCAAGTGGTGGTGCGCCGGACACGGAGCGCAGTGGTGGTACTCCACGACCGAGCGGCCAAACGGCGCGACGGCGATGGTGCGCAAGCTGATCGACGGAACGGACGAGTTCGATTACATCGTGTTGGAATACGGCACGAATGATATCCTTTCCGGCTACACTCACATCGGCACAGCGGCAGACGGGGCCAGCGAGACGGCGACGACCAGCTGCGGCGCGATCAAGTGGTGCATCGAGCAGCTGCAAACGCGATTCCCCGAGGCGAGCATCGTCGTAATTTTGCCGAACATCCGCAGCGGTGCGAACGGAGAGGCACCAGCCACGCAGCAGGCGTATCTGGATGCGGTCGTACCGATACTCAAAAAGTACAGTGTGCGATACGTCAACATGGCCGAGGACAGCGGCATTGTCAAAAGTATGATGTCCACCGATGGCGTTCACCTGCGATGGCCGGTTGTGCGCGGCGGTGTGACATACTACACGAACGATACCCCCGCGGTGCGGAAATTCAGCAAGTGCCTTGAGGCAGAGCTGCTGAAAGCGTGAGAGGATTCAGGCGTGCAAAGGAGGGAGCATGACGGATACATGCGTATGCTGCGGACAGACGGTCCCGGAGGGCAGGATGGTCTGTCCGGGCTGTGAACGAAAAACAGAAGAGAGGTGCGGACAGATGGAAAGCTGGGGCGAGAAGCTCGTGGAGCTGGAGGAGCGGGCAAAAAGCAACAGTCACAGGATCAGTGATCTGGAGGCGGACAACAAGGCGCTGCATCAGCTGACGGCGTCGGTGCAGGTCCTCGCGGCCAAGCAGCAAACGGTCGAGGAAAATGTGCAGGAGATCAAGCGGGATGTGAAAACGCTGAAAAACATCCCGGCCAGACGCTGGGAGGGCGTGCTGCGCGCCGTCGTGACGGCGGCTGCGGCGGGCCTGATCGGGTTTGTACTGGCGCGGCTGGGACTGGGGGCGTAAGAATGCGGGAATACAGCAAACGGATCCTTGCGTTCTCCTACGCGCTGCTGATCGTGCTGCTTTTGCTGCTCCTGGCGGCGGAGGAGAAGGAAGCGCTGGGCGGAATCGTCTGCGCGTGGATCGCGGAGTGCGGCGCGGCGACCGGGTTTTATTTCTGGAAGGCGAAAAATGAAAATCGGAGCAAGTATGCGATGAAATTCGTGCGGGAGCTGGCTGACCGGTACGGGCTGGATGGTGCGGCGCGAATTCTGGAGATCGTTTTGAGGGAGTGAGGGAGCATGGAGACATTCTGGAAAACTGTGGCGAATCTGTTGAAAGTGAAATCGCTGGTGACAATCATTCTGACGATCACCTTCGCCGTTCTGGCGTTTCAGGGCAGGCTGGAGACGAAGGATTTTTACAGCGTGATCGTGATGGTGCTCACGTTCTATTTCGGCGCGCAGAGCGCAAAGAAGGAGGGTGAGAGCCAGTGAGCATCCGCATCGGACAGGCATCCTGCGGCGAGAGCGGGATCGCGGAGCAGAAGCCCGGCGATCAGACCGGGCGGGAACTGAACTTTGCCGAGTGGTACCACGGGACGTGGCTGGCCGTCCTGCGCTGCTGCGACGAGCGTCAGGCCGAGCGTGCGGCAAGGGCCTGCGAGGCGGCCGTTCGCAACAAGAACATCGGCTACTGCCAGTCGCATCGGAACACGCTCTTTGACGCGGCGAAGAGGGCCGGATGGGATATGGCGGCCATCTCGGAAAGAGTTGAGACGGACTGCTCGGCGCTGATGTTCTGCTGCATGGCGGCGGCGGGCATCCGCGAGATGGAGGAGATCTATAACGCGCACAGAAATTCCTGCACGACGTACTGCATGATGTACGATTGGCCCAAGACGGGGAGGTTTGAACGGCTGACGGACATCGAATATGTGCGGTCTCAGGCGTTTTTGCGGCGCGGAGACGTGCTCGTGTCAAGCGGGCACGCGGTGATGGTGCTGGAGGACGGCCCGAGAGGAAGGGAGGACAGGGAAATGGTCGAGCAGTCGAAGCTGATTGTGGACGGGAAAGAGTACCCGGCAGAGCGCATTTTGAAAAACGGCGTGAATTATATCAAGGTGCGCGACCTCGCGGCGGCGTTGGGGCTTAAGGTCGGACATAAGGGAAGTATTGCGATTTTGGAAAGGAAATAAGCGGTTTTCAAACCCGATATTTCCCGTTTCAGCCCCTTTTTCTTTGCACGGCAAAGGGCGTGCCTCCGGCGGCATACTTTTTTCTGGCTTGTCAGAAAAAAGTATGCAAAAAAGAGACGCTGGAGACGCGAAATAGCGCTGACGCGCAGAAAAGGCATTTCGATTCTGCGTGCCATTCACCGATGGCGCGTCCCGTAAGGAACGCCCTTCGGGCGGCCGTAGAATCGGGTTTCCCAAGCGCACGATACGCCGTGCGAGTCGCTTTGTTCGCGCCCGTTAAATATTTGACGTATGGAATTCGGGCAATGTTTGTTCTATTGAGGGTCGTAGGGGTCGATGTGGGCATCAGCCCCTACAAACACTCAAATGATTGGGCGCATTCGAAATACACCTCCGGAGGCATCCCGCGCCATCCGGCGCAAAAAAGCCACTCCCCGGTGCGCTGCAGCGCATCGAGGAGCGGTTTGCGGCGGGATATGTTCGAAGAGGACGGCCGGTGCGGATCAGGCGGGATCTGCGCCGCGGATGTAAAGCTCCTCGGCCTGCTGCTGCACGGCGATGAGCTTTTCGCGGGTGGCGCGGAGGGCTTCCTCCGCTTCGGTGATGGCGTTGAAAAGAATGATGTACTCCTGACTGATGTTCTCCATATTGTGTAGATCCTTTCTTTTAACACAATTTGTTGTGTCCTTACAACGACATATTACCTGAAAGAATATGGGAAGACTGTCGAATGCCGTCGAGAAGGTAAAATTTGACGAAACGGATAGAAATCAGGCGATGCGCCGTTAAGAAATTGTATATTTTGCATATGGTGCGTTAGAAATACAGGTGGAATTGCGCACGGAAGGACGAATCGGAACAGAAAAAAGAGAAAAATGTCAGAGGAAGGGCGAAAGACTGTTAAGAAAAAAGGAAAAGTCCGGCGGACGATATGTCTGCCGGACTTTTTGCATGGTCATATTTTGCCGCGGAATAGCAGTGTCCGCTGCGCGGCTCATTTCAGAAGCGGCGTCTGGAGCAGCAGATTATAGAGCATCTGTGCGATCTCACAGCGGAGGATCGGCCGCAGCGGTTCCAGCTCGCTGCCGCTCAGGATGGCGGTGCGGCAGCAGTAGGCGAACGGCTGACGGGCATAGGAGGAGACGAGCGAGCCGTCCGGGTAGGAGGCGAGCGTCTGCGTGATCTCCGAGGCGCTCAGCGAGGTATCCAGCCCGCACAGCTGTGCGGCGCGGACGACCATTGCGGCGGCAGCCTGCCGGGTGATGAGGCCCTCGGGGTCGAAATTGCCGTTTCCGATGCCGTTGACAATGCCGTAGGCGGCGGCGGTATCCACATAGCCCGCATACCACGCTTCCTCCGGAACATCGAGGAAGGTGCCGCGGTACTCGGCGGTCAGGCCGAGGCTGCAAACGACGATCTTTGCGAACTGCGCGCGATTCATGGTCGCGTCCGGCTCAAATTTGCCGTCGCCCATGCCGTTGATGATCTCATAGGAGGCCAGCTCCTCAATGGCGGCACGATTCGGGTGGCGCGCAACGTCCTGGAAGGTGGTCTCCGGCGCGGTGCGCTCGGACGGGCGGACGCCCGGATCCATTTCACCGGACTGCTTCGCGGGGACACCCATGTTGAAGAGATTCCCATGCGCCGTGGCAACGAGCGCTTGGAGCGCCAGCGCCGTGGTGGGAAGGTCGGCCTGCTCGATGTGGCGGAAGCCACCATTCGGGAGGCAGTAGCCGACGAGAGAGTCGGGAATGCCGGAGGCGTTTTTCAGAAAGCGCGTATCCGTCGCCGGGATCCCCAGCGCGGCCAGCGCGAGAAGCGCCTCGGCATCGGCCTGTGCGGAGCCGTAGCCGCCGTCGTAGCCCTGAAGCGACGCGAGACAGTCGGTACCGAGCATGACTGCACCGCGCACGCCTGCGCGCTTTTCATAGGCCGAGAGCGCCTGAAGCGCCAGCGCCGTGGCCTGCGCGGTGGAGGCGTCGCCGGAGAAGCTCCAGCCGCCGTCGGAGAGCTGACGGTTGAGGATGAAGTTGACATACAGCTCACGGGTCGCGGCGACATCGGCGGAGGGATCGGCCGGGATCTCATACGCGCCGCAATCCAGCGCCAGCAGCGCAAATGCGACGCCGCGAAGGCCGCCCTTCGCGGTCTCAAGGTAGTTGCCGAGCGGTACGGTCAGATCGTAGCCGCAGACGCTGCGCGGGTCGCGGCCGATGGCCGTCAGGGCGAGGATGGCCTCGGAATAATCCTGATAGCGCGTGTGGCTGAGCACGCCGCGGGACTGCTGCACGCGCGCGGCAAGGGCATTATAATAGGTGGAAAAATATCCGGCCGGGACTTCATAGCCGCCTCTGGCCAGCGCGATCACGACGGCAGCATGATCGACGCCGGGCGACGGAACATTTTCGAGAAGATACTGCGCGGCAGTCTGTGCGGCAGTCTCCGGCGTTTTCTGCGGAGCGGCGAAAACGGCGCTCCCGGCGCTCAAAAGCAGCGCGACGAGCAGCATGACAGCGAATAGTCGTTTCATGACGTCCTCCGTTTCGGGCGATAAAGCCACTTCATTTGATTATTAAGGGAAGTATAGCATGAGGAAGAGAAAATAGCAATGCTATTCTGCTGGGAAATGGGATAAATCCAAGAAAAATACACGAAATCTGTATATATTTCCATCGATGCGGCGGTCACTGCGCACCGTTCAGCAGACGGTCGGCCTTGAGAATGGCAATCTGCGTCTTGGCGTCCGGGATGCGTCCGGCCATGACCTCTTCCACCAGCTCCGTCAGTGGTACACGCGCGACATTCAGAAATTCGTCCGCGTCCAGATGGCGTTCACCGAAGTGCAGACCCTGCGCCAGATACATTTCGATGGCCTCGTCGGAATAAGCGCAGGCCGGATAGAACAGGCCGAGGCTCGTCCAGCGCTCGGCGGTCGCGCCGGTCTCCTCCCGCAGCTCCCGCTGGGCCGCGAGCAAATGATCCTCGTCCTTCGCGTCGAGCTTTCCGGCGGGGATCTCCGTGAGCACCTGCGCGACGGGATAGCGGTACTGCCGCTCGACCAGGACGCTGCCGTCCTCGAGCACCGGGATCACGCAGACGGCGCCGATGTGGCGCAGATATTCGCGGCTGGCGGCGGCTCCGTTTGGAAGCCGGACGGTGTCCTCGAACACATGGAGGATGCGCCCGTCAAAAATTTCCCTTGAAGAAAGCTGCGTTTCGCGCAGCTCCGGCTCTGTCATCATTTTTTCCCGCTTTCTTTCATTTTTTCATCATTATAGCACAAATGATCCCGGATTGCATCCGCTTTGAAAAATTGCGCAGAAAAGGACGGAATTTCCGCGCGTGATTTTCGCGCAGACGGTTACAATAGGAGCAGAGAAAATTCGTAAGCAGTCCGGTCCGTTTCCATATCCCGTGCGGCGTCCATTGAGTTGGAGCGTGCAGGCGGAGACGCTCCAGAATGCAGGCTCCGGAGCGGGCGGCGTCATGCCGCCTCGCATAGGCCCTCCGGAACGCTGAAAAAAGAGCCGAAGGTCATGTGCCAGACCCGGCTGGCGCCGCGCTTTGCCGAACGGCGTATTCAGCAAAAGCCGTTTCGGACTTTCTCTGTGCGGCTTCGGACGCGGGCACAGGCACAGACGTCCAAACGCCGCGTTTACGGCAGAAGGGCCAGACGCAGATGCGTCTGGCCCTTTTCAGATGCTGAAAGCCTCTGCACGATTTGCGCTGACTGCCCATTTCGGGTGCACTGGAATGACGTAAATGCCCGCCTTTCTATTTCCCCTCCGGGAACGCGACGCCCCGTTCCTCGCAGACCCGGCGCAAAATCTCCTCCGCCATGCCGCGCCGGAGCGCGCACAGCCGGTGCAGCGACGGCAAAACGTCCTCCTGCATTCCGCGCATCATCCAGCCCATAATAAGGCCGAAGCATTCGTCGCGGTAAAAGCCCGTCAGAAGCTCCTGATCGTCTGCGCAGATCGGATACGCGGCGGCAAGCTGCGTCATATAGCTGCGCGTCACATAGTTGCAGAGCTTCATAAGCCCCGTCTCAAACACATCCCGGTTGACGGAGCGGTAGATGTTCCACATCGGCTTTTTCTTTTCGAGCAGCTGGTGCAGGATCGAGTCCAGGCACTCCTCCAGCGAGTGGTACGAGCGGTATTCCGCCATGGCCTCGTCCATGCCCTCCATCACGATCTCCTCCAGCAGTGCGGGGATATCCTGATAGTGATAGTAGAAGGATTTCCGGTTGATGCCGCAGGTCTCGACGATCATCTTGACCGTGATATCCCGCAGCGGATATTCGTCCAGAAGCCGCAGGAAGCTTTCCCGGATCGCCTGCTTTGTAAAACTCGCCATGTCGCCGCTCCATTTCTTTATGTATCTGCATTATGCCATAAAAGCGGCGTTTTCGCAAGTCATCCGGAGCCAGACATAAAAAAACGGGGCGAACGGTGATCCGTTCGCCCCGCGGCGTTGAAAAGGAATTACTCGATCTCGACGCGCTGGCTTTCCGGCTGCTTCTCGACCTTCTTCGGAAGGGTCAGGGACAGGACGCCGTTATTGTACTTGGCCTTGATGCCTGCGGCGTCGATGCCGGTGATGTCGAAGGAGCGGCTGTAGCTGCCGTAGGAACGCTCGCTGCAAACGTAGCGGTCCTTCTTGTCCTCGGTCTTATTCTTGGTCAGACGCTCGGCCTTGATGGTCAGAGTGTCGCCGCTGACATCCAGATGAATGTCGTTCTTTTCAAAGCCCGGCATATCGGCTTCCAGCAGGAAGTGGTCGCCCTCGTCGGTGATGTCGGTCTTGAATTCCGCCAGAGCGTTCCGGTAATACGGATCGCCGAAGAAAGCCTTTTCAAAGTTCTCCATGTCGCGGAAGGGGTTATAATAGCTGACGCTGTTGTTCTTACGATACGGTCTGAGTTCAAACATGATACATACCTCCAAATTGTATGACGCTTATTTTGTGGCCCCCGGCCTTCGCCGGACGCCTTGTGTACTTTTGATCGCCTCAGGTCTCTTTCCCTTTGGCAATTATCAAGATACCCCCGAAAATCGCATATTATGTGAAGGAATTATGACCATTTTGTAAACTTTAGCACTCGCACGACGTGAGTGCTAAAACGCGCGCAAAAAGAGGCGCGGCCTCTCACCCCCCGAAGAGAAGCCGCGCCGGGGATCGCTGTCAGTGCTGCTCGGTCAGATACTGCTCCATCGGCTTGGAAAGCAGATACAGGCAGACAAGGCAGAGCACCATGTTGATGAGCATGAAGCTTCCGTTGTAGGCAGCGGAATAAATGTAGGGATTTGCGAAGGTGGTGTTGAAAAGCTCCGTCGGAGCGGCGATGCGGAACGCGGTGATGCCGCTGATGAAGTGGCAGACAAAGCGCAGAACACAGGCCACAACCGTGCCGACATACATGCCGCCCTTGACGCGGTGGAACAGGGATGCGACGCCCAGAACGGTGAAGGCTGCGACATAGTCCAGCAGAATGCACAGCAGGCCCCAGCCGGACGCGCCGTCCACGAACATCTGGAGGATGCCGTAGACCAGACCGGTCAGCAGGCTTTCCTTCCAGCCCCAGCGGCAGCAGTAGATGAAGATCGGCAGCATCGCCAGATTGACGCTTCCGCCCTGCGGCAGAGGAGCAAATTTGAACAGGCTCAGAACAGTAGCCGCAGCTACCATGATCGCGCCCTCGCAAAGTGCGCGCAGGCGCAGGCTCTTGATGTTTTTCATGAAAACACCCTCCAAAAAATAAATGTACTGCACGACAACCGGATCGGTGCAGTGCAGTACGATAACATCAGAATATGACGAATCAGCTTCCTACGCCGGCATTACCCGGATCAGGTATAAGGGACCTGCGCGACGCGCAATCTCAGCCGGAAACCCAGCGCCCCTGTGTTCGATTGTTTAGCAGCCATGCTTATTATACCGTTGCGACGCGCCTGCGTCAAGACCCCGGCGCGTTTTTTGTAAAAACCCCGACGGAGGGCTGGACGCGGGCTTTGCCGCTGTGCTATAGTTGGAGAGCAGCGCCGCAGAGATCTGCTGCGGCCCGCGCCGGCCTTTGCCTGTGCGGGCGGCGCTGCCGTAAAAACCCGGGGCCTGCCGGGAAAACAGGAGGCAGCTTATGCTGACGATTCAGAATGAATACCTGCGCCTGACGGTCGATCCGCACGGCGCGCAGATGATGGAGCTTGCGACCGCCAAGGGCACGCAGCTTTTGTGGAACGGCGACGAAAAATACTGGACGGACCGCGCGCCGGTCCTGTTCCCGTTCGTCGGGCGGCTGACCGGCGGGCAGTACCGGCTCCACGGCAAGGTCTATCCGATGAGCATTCACGGCTTCGCCGCTGCGTCGGAATTCTCCGTCCTGGAGCAGAGCGCGGACGCCGTGACACTGGCGCTGCGCGACAATGAAGAGACGCTGCGGCAGTATCCGCTGCATTTTGAGTTCCGCGTGCGCTACGCGCTGCACGGGCGGGAGCTGGAGATCGGCTATACCGTCCGCAATCCGAACGCGGAGGAGCTTCCCTTCGGCATCGGCGGCCACCCCGGCTTCCGCGTACCGCTGTGCGAGGGGACGGCCTTTGAGGACTACTATCTCCGCTTCTCCGAGCCGTGTGAGCCGGATCGGGTCGGTTTTACGCCGTCCGTATTCCTCAGCGGCCATGACGAGCGCTATCCGCTCGAGAACGCGCAGCTTCTGCGCCTGCGGCATGAGCTTTTTGACGACGACGCCATCATCCTGAAAAATATGGCGCGGAGCGTCACGCTCTGCTCGGACAAGACGCCGCTGGCGATCACCGTGACCTATCCGCAGATGGACTATCTCGGCCTGTGGCATATGCCAAAGACCGACGCGCCGTATCTGTGCATCGAACCGTGGCGTTCGCTGCCGTCGCGGCAGGATGTGGTCGAGGAATTCGACTGCAAGAGCGACCTTGTCCATCTGGCCCCCGGCGGGGAGTATCAGAATTGCTGGAAAGTCGCGGTCACCGGGGAGTGACCGGAAGGTTTTTAGCGCCGAGGGCGTAGGGGCCGATGCCGAATCGGCCCGCCTCAGACGACCCGGAAGCATGGCGGAATGAAGCAGACAGCAATACCGGCGGCAGCTGCCGCCGGTATTTTTTGCGTAAAGCTTGCCGCTATGGCTGTATCTCTGCGGCAAAGGTCAGCGTGAACACACATTCTCCGGCGGGAGCGTCGTCGTCCGGGAAGCAGATGGTGTCGGTCAGATAATAGTTTTTTGAAAAAACGTCACAGGTGAGCCGGACGCCGCCCTCCGTCACGGTAAAGCTTCCCGGCACATCGGGAATGGCCTCGGCCAGCCGCACCGGGACGCCGGAGAACAGGCCGCCTTCCGGCTGCGCGCCGGCGAGACTGAGCGCGCTCAGGAGCATCTGCGGATAAAAGCTGTAGAAGCTGGGGTCCGACGCCTCCGGCGAGAAGGAGAAGGAAACGCGCGTGACGGCGCCGTTCTCCGTCTCGATCCGGAGGTCAGGCTCGTGGACGCGGTAGAAGCTGACGGCGCCGTTTTCCGTTGTCGGCTCACGCCATGTGCCGTCGGGCTGAAGGAGCCAGCCGGAGCCGCAGTCGAGATACCATGCGTAATAATTGTAGTTTTCGGCGAACTGCGCGGGCGTCAGCGGGCCTCGATTCGGCGCGAGCCGCTGCGCGGCCTGCGGCAGAAGTCCGAGGAAAACCGCAAACGCGGCGGCGAGGCACCACGCCGGGATGCGCCAGCGCTTCGCATCGCGCAGCAGCACGACCTTCCCGTCGTCCCACGGCATCGGATGGCCCTCCAGCAGCTCGTCCATGCTCTTGTAGAGGCGGAAGAGGTTAAGGATGGGGATGCCCAGGCCTCCGCCCCGCCAGATCACGCCCCACAGACGCCACCGCGCCTCGGAGACGCTCAGGCGTTCGCCGTCCTCCGTCTCAATGGACAGGCCGAGCAGAGCCTTGCCGGGCGTCGTCCCGGAATAATGCAGGAAGAGCGGCTCGAACAGGAAATTCAGCGCCAGCGTAAGCAGCGCGATCAGCGACCCGATCGCGCCGGTCTGCATATTGAGCCGGACATGACAGAGCGCCAGAATGGCGCAGGCCAGCGCGGTATAGAGCAGATCGTCGAGCATTCGGGCGAAAAACCGCCGGAACGGGCAGCGCACGACAGGAAAGCGGTCCTCCGCCGGAAAGGCCGGAGGCGCGGGCGGCGCGCCGCGCTCGAGCTGCTCGAGATACTTTGGGGCGTCCAGCTCGGAAAAGCCGACGTGCGCGGCTTCGATCTCCCGGCAGACGGCCTCGGCGGCCGCCGCCTGCTGCTGCTCGCGTTCGAGCTGGGCAAGCTGCGCGCGGAGCGTATCGGAGAGCGCCTTTTCGCCGGACTGGAGCGCGCGGATGTCGTCCAGACTGACGTGCAGGCTCCTCAGGAGCCGGATGCGCAGCAGCGTCTGCACGTCCTCCTCGGTATAGTCGCGGTAGCCGTTCGGCAGACGCTGCGCGGTCAAAAGCCCCTCGCGCTCATAAAAGCGGATGTTCGCGCGTTCCATCTGGCAGCGCGCTTCGATCTCCCGGATCGTCATGGCAGAACCTCCTTTGCCGGAATACACCCCAAGCATACAGTATGAAGCGGGTTTACAGTCAAGAGGATCATAGCATATTTTTTCGGAAATGCACAGAGAAAAAGCATTGCGTCCCGGCACGGCTGCAATTATAATATTGTTAGGAGAACAAAACACGGAAGGAGCATGAGATATGAAGAAATTGGGATTCGGCGCGATGCGCCTGCCGCAGATTGAGGCGGACGGACAGAGGGTAATCGATATGGAGACCACTAAAAAGATGTTCGACGCGTATCTGGCCGCCGGGTTTACCTATTTTGACACGGCCTATATGTACCATGGCGGCAAGAGCGAAACGACGCTCCGGGAGCTGGTCGTCAAGCGCTATCCGCGCGATGCGTTCACGATCACAGACAAGCTGCCGCTGAGCGGCAAGCCCGGCGCGGACGAGATGGAGGGTATCTTTAACGAGCAGCTTGCGCGCTGCGGTGTGGACTACTTCGACTATTACTGGCTCCACGGCGTCAACCGCCAGAACTATGAGCACGCAGAAAAGGTCGGTGCCTTCGGCTTTATCCAGCAGAAGAAGGCAGAGGGCAAAACGAAGCACATTGGCTTTTCCTACCACGACACGGCGGAGCTGCTCGACGAGATTCTGACGGCGCATCCGGAGGTCGAGTATGTCCAGCTTCAGATCAACTACCTCGACTGGGAGGATGAAAAGATCCAGTCCCGGAAGTGCTATGAGGTCTGCGTGAAGCACCAGAAGCCGGTGATCGTCATGGAGCCGATCAAGGGCGGCCGTCTGGCGGGCCTGCCGGAGGAGGCGGAAAGACTGCTCAAGGCAAAGGAGCCGGAATCGTCCATCGCGTCGTGGGCCGTGCGTTACGCCGCATCGCTGGAAAACGTCATGGTCGTTCTCAGCGGCATGAGCACGCCAGAGCAGGTCGCAGACAACGTCGCGTACATGCAGGACTTCCAGCCGCTGAACGAGGAAGAGTACGCGCTGGTCGAGCAGGCGGCGGAGATCACGCGCAAATCCATCACCATCGGCTGCACCGACTGCCGCTACTGCACCGACGGCTGCCCGCAGAGCATTCCCATCCCGTCACTGTTTACGGTCTATAACGACTACCGCCGCTTCGCGGCGCTGGGCAAGGCACAGTATGTCACGGAATACAAATGGGCGACCGAAAAGGCGGGCAAGGCATCCGACTGCATCGGCTGCCGCCAGTGCGAGGAGCACTGCCCGCAGCATCTGGAGATCACGGAGTGGCTCAAGACCATCGCGGAGACGTTTGAATAAGAAAATATAGCGAAGAAAGCGGGCTTCGGCCCTTGCGGAATTCCAGAAACAGCCCTCCCGGCGGTATCGCCGGGAGGGCTTTCACGCGGAAAGGACAGGGAATGCGCCGAACCCCGGGCTTCCCTTGTGCTGGAAAATATGCTAAGATAAGCACAGAAACAGGCGCGAAGCGCCGGAAACGGAGATGGGCCATGGCGAAGCGGCGGTGGGATCTGAACAGCATCTATATCTCGGAGCGCTTGCAGGAGTGCCTGCGTCCAATTGCGCGCAGTGCGCTGACGACCGTGGTCGCGCCGATGGGCTACGGAAAAACGACCGCCGTGAACTGGTATCTCGGCGAACGGACAAAGCTGGAGCAGGCGCGCGTCCTGCGCATCAGCGTCTATTCCGACAATCTGGCCATCTTCTGGAGAAGCGCGCAGGATGCATTCTCCCGCGCGGGGCTGGATGTGCTCCGGGAGTGCGCGTGTCCGACGGATACCGCCGGGGCGGCGCTTCTCGCGGACGACCTGTGCCACGCGCTCGGGGGCGAAGCGCCCTGCTATCTGTTCCTCGACGACTTCCATCTGCTCACGGATATCCGCGTCCCGCGCTTTTTGTGTATGCTGACGAACCGGCTGCCGGAGAACGTGCATCTGATCGTCGCCAGCCGCGACCGCTTCCTGCCTGCGGACGAGGTGCTCCGGCTGGGCGGGCGGCTCTATCAGATCGGCACGGAGCAGCTCCGGCTGAACCACACGGAGCTTTCCGTCTACGCCCGCCGCTGCGGCACGGAGCTGACGGACGCGCAGATCGAAGAGCTGCTGTATTCCAGCGAGGGCTGGTTTTCCGCCGTCTATCTGAATCTGCGCACGCTTTCCGAGCGCGGAACGCTGCCGGACCCCAATTCGGATATCTATACGATGTTTTCCGCCGCCATGATCGACCCGCTGCCGCCGCGGCGGCAGGAATTTCTTGCGGTCATGGGCCTTGCGGATGAATTTACCGTCGAAATGGCGCAGTTTATCAGCGGGAACAAAAACGCCGCCGCGCTGATCGCGGCGATGACGGAGCAGAACGCCTTCGTCACGCGCCTCGCGGACGGTGGGACCTTCCGCTTCCACCATATGATGAAGAGCTGCGCGGAGCGGGCCTTCCGGACGCTGCGGCCGGAGAAGCAGCGCGTCTATGAGGGCCGCTACGGCCAGTGGTACGAGGCGCATGGGCAGTATCTGCACGCGATGGCGTTCTACCGCCGGAGCGGCGACTGCGGCGCCATGCTCCGCGTCGTCCAGAGCGACGCGGGGATCCTGCTGGCATCTTTGAAGCCGTCGGAGGTGCTGGAATGGCTGGCCGAATGCCCGCAGGAGGCGCTCAAAGCGCATCCGTTTGCCGTTCTGGTGCTGATGCGCAGCATGTTCAACTGGCGGCAGATCCCGAAAATGCTGGAGCTGAAGGAGCTGCTGCTGACGGCCATCGCAGAGCGGCCGGAGATGCCCGAGGAGGAGCGCGGCAATCTTCTGGGCGAGTGCGACCTCATCATGAGCTTCCTCTGCTACAACGATATCAGCGCCATGAGCCGCCTGCATCGAAGCGCAAGCAGCCAGATGTCCCGCCCGGCCATCAGCATCCGCAACGAGGGCGGATGGACGTTCGGCTCGCCGTCGGTTTTGATGATGTTCCACCGCGCGCCGGGCCTGCTGCCGCAGGAGCTGCGCGAGATGGAGGAATGTATGCCGCACTACTACCGGATCACGAACGGCCACGGACGCGGCGCGGAGCGGATCATGGACGCGGAGGCGGCGTTTATGCAGGGCCGCTTCTCCGACGCGCAGATCGCGCTCGAGAGCGCCTATGCGCAGATCGAAGGGAACGGACAGGAGAACATGGCGCTCTGCTGCGATTTTCTGGCGTGGCGGATGTCGCTCTGTACGGATGAAAAGCCGCGCTGTACCTTCGCACAGCGCCGGGAGGAGCTGAAACGGCACCACAACGCCGCGTGGATCAAGCTTCTGGACGCCTCCTGCGCCTACTATCAGGCGCTGTGCGGCCGGACGGAGCAGATCCCGGACGTGTTCGCGGAGCACCGGCTCGCGTCGCTCAACTTTCTCGCGCCCGGAAAGCCGATGATGGAGCTGATCGAAAATCAGGTCTATCTGGCGCAGGAGGCGTATGCCCGCGTGATCGCCCGCAGCGCGGGGCAGCTCGGCGCGTGCGCGGGGCTGCACTATGCGCTGGTCGCGCTGCATATCCGCATCCAGACGGCGGCGGCCTACGCGGCGCTGGGGAAGCGCGCGGAGGCGCTGGAGCAGATGAACGCCGCCCTGCGCGAGGCCGCGCCGGACGGGCTGCTGATCCCGTTCGCGGAGAATTTCCGCTGGCTGCGGGAGCTGCTGCCGCAGTGTACGGACGGCGCATCCGCAGAGCTGACCGGGCGTATTCTCGAGCTTGGCGCGCGGTACGAGGCGCGGCTCACACCGCAGCCGGAGGAGCCGGCACAGCCGGAGGCGCTCATGGCGCTGACCGCGCGCGAGCGGGAGATCGCCCAGCTGGCTGCCGCGCGTCTGAGCAACCGCGAGATCGCCGAGAAGCTCTTCCTCTCCGAGGGAAGCGTCAAGCAGTACGTCAACCAGATCTATTCCAAGCTCTTCCTCGACGGCGACACGCGCACCAAGCGCCGCCGCCTCGCGGAGCTTGTGAACGCAGATACACCCTAACCATTGGTTAATATGCATTTCCAAAGATCCACCGTACAATAAAGGTACGGTGGATCTTTCCATGCGGAAGGAGGAGCTTTCTTGTATCGGAAATATATTTCAGCGGTCGCGCCGCTTCCGGACTACATTCTTCAGGTGGATTTCGTCTCCGGCAGCCGTCTGCTTCTGGACATGAAGCCGCATCTGGATAAGCTCCGCTTCCGGCCGCTTTCCGACCTGCATACATGGGGCAGTGCCGTGACGAACGGGATCTTTGTCCGCTTCGGCAATGTGGAGCTGAGCCATGACGAGCTTCTGAGCATGGCGGAGCAGGCGCACTGAGCGGAGCTTCGGAAACGAAAACGGAATTTGAGGAGGAAAATTATGAAACGCACAAGGTGGATTCTGGTGCTGCTGAGCGCCGTTCTTCTGCTGACGCTGACGGCCTGCGGCGAACCGGAGCCGGAGGTGTCGGTGTCGGTCACGCTGGTCAACCGCAGCGGCTGCGATATTTCGTCGATCAGCATCACCCCTTCGACCAGCACCGAATGGGACACGGAATATGTGGACGGCGTCTTTGCCGACGGCGAGAGCATCGAGGCCGGACTTGGCACCTACAAGGAGTCCGAGGTCCCGGATACCTACAACATTCTGGTCTACAACGGCGAGAACTACATCCTGTACGACACCAGCGTGGATGAGCTGGACATCGAGCTGCACGACGGTGACTACATCGTATTCCTGCCGCCCGAGGGCGAGGTGCCCTTCGACGTGGTCAGCGACTACGACCCCTCCGCCTACGATACGGAGGACGAGTGGATCGAGGAGCCGGACTACACGATCGACGAAACGGCCGATATCGCGCCCTATGCGGGTTGCTGGAAATTTGACACGGAGCCGTTCTACATCGTGATCAACGAGGACTATGAATGGATCGCCATCAACCTTTACGGTCAGCAGGTCGGCCCCGGCCATGTGGTCATGGAGGAAAGCGGCGTCTCACTGTATCAGGAGGACGGAAGCTTCCTCGCCACGCTGACGCAGGCGGCGGACGGCAGCCTGAGCGACGAGAACGGGAACGCGCTTTCCTCGTGGGACTATATCATGCTCCTGCCGACGCCGGAGGACGAGCTGAACCAGACGGCCAGCTTCCCGGGCGGTTTCACGAACGTCACCATCGACTATCCTATCCAGATGGAGGCGCATGAGCAGTCCTCCGTCTCCAATTCGCTGAGCTTCAACGCGGTCATGGAGGACGGCACCGACGACTATTACTCCAACATCCTGGTCGCCTTCCAGCCAATCTCCGGCTTTGACGACTACATGTCGCAGGGCGCGGCCACGGCGAAGGCGTACATGGTGAAGATGCTCGACGACTTCATGAACAGCATGTACGGAAGCTATCTGCTGAAGTCCTTCGGCTCGAATTTCCAGGACAACGGCGACAACTACAGCCTGACCGGCTATATGTGGCTCGACGGCTCGATCTTTGCCAACGGCCCCGACCATCCCGTGCGCGGCTGCATGGAGGTGCGCTACTACGGCCCGACCGGATATGCGCTGGTCGCGGTCACAATTGCCGAGGAGGCCCGCATCCGCAACTATTTCGACATCTGCAACAACATGCTGACGACCCTTTCCTACACCGCGGGCTGGAGCACCGCGCCGAAGAGCCGTCCCGCGCAGCCCGCCTCCGACCCCGGCGACTACGGCACGGCGTACTACTGGTATGACGAGGACGGCGATATCTGGTACTGGAACGGCTATGAGAACGAGTTCATCGGCTTCGGCTCCGACGGCTATATCGACGAGGACACCGGCGAGTACATGGAGGCCAACGACGCGGGCTGGGACTACAGCGACGGATACTACGACGACTATGACCCATGGTCCGATCCCGGCGACGGCTGGAGCGACCCCGGCGACGGATATGACGACGGCTGGGGAGATTACTTCGACTGAGAATGCGGAGGAAAGCGATGAAGAAGAAAATTCTGGCGCTCCTGCTGGCGCTGGCCTGCGGCCTGCTCGCGGGCTGCGCACCGGCGGCGGAGCCGGACGCAGAGCCGGACGGCAGCGATATCGCGGGCGCGGACTGGCGCACCTGGGGCATCATCAACGACATGGGAACGCTCGTCCGGGACGCAGAGCGCATCGATGTCTGCGTCTGCGTCCGTACGGAGGACGCCGCGATCTACTATGACACGGCGGAACAGGTGCTGCTGGACGAGGCCGTCTATCCGGAGACCATCCCGGACGCGCAGAGCGCCTACAGCGGGATCTCCTTCGACGATCTGAACGCAGACGCGCAGGGCGACATTCGAATGACCTTCCTGCATGAGGACGGCACGCAGACGGTGCTGGTCTGGTATTGGGACGCCGAAGGCGGCTATGTCTATCAGCCGGACTGCTCCGCGCTCCATGCGCCGGGAGAGAAGACGTGAGCCTACGGCAATGAACAGAGAAAGTACCACCGCTGCGGAAAAGCTGAGCGACGAGGCGCTGTCGCGGCAGCTGGGCCGCTGTCAGCGGGTGGAAGCAATTTTTATGCTGCTGTGCATCGCGAGCGTCATCGCCTGCGTGCTGGTGCTGTGGGTGTGGCAGAAAAAGCTGCTGGCCTGCGCGCTGCTGGCCGTCGGCGCGGCGGGCGGCCTGATCGCAGGCGCCGCGCAGCGGCGGAGAAGAGCGCTGCTGGACGCGCAGCTCGGCGATTTCTACCGGGCGGAGCTGGACCGCGCCTTCGGTCCGGAGGGCCGTTCGCCGGAGCTTCGGATCGACGAAGCATGGCTGCGCGAGTCGCGGCTGGTAGACCGGCTCTGGGAGAAGTGCGAGCTTCGGAGCTTCCGCGAGGGCGTGTATCACGGCATGCGCTTTTCGGCGGCCAATGTGATCCTGCGCCACAGCTATGAGCATAAAAGCGGGCAGGACATGGTGACTGAGATCACGGAGATGCTGGACGGCATCGTCATCCGCTGCAAGGCGGCGGACGGCGCGCTTGCGATCCGCGAGCGCGTGGAGGAGCATCCCTGCGGCGACCTTTCCGACCCGGCGGCGTTTGCCGCGCGCTATACGGTCTGCGGCAGAGACGGCGAGGCTGCGGAGGCCGCGCCGCAGCTCCGCGAGATGTTCAAGGAGCTGGAGCGGGTGACCGCCGGAGAGATGGAGAGCGCCGTCCTGCGTGACGGCACGCTGTCGATTGCGCTGAACACGAAGTATGCCTTCGCCGAGGTTCCGGCGCAGATGGATATGCGCGATCTCGGCGCGGTGCGCAAGTGGTATACGGCAACGCTTCAGGGTATGTGCCGGATCCTGGACGTGCTTTTGAAGAGCGGCCTTCCGGCCGCGGAATAAGCGCCGCCCCCGCGGAGCGGGCCGCTGCGCGGAAAATTTCCGCTGCGGACGCGCGGAGATAAGGAGAAAGCTATGGAATTCTGGGTCGCAGTTTTACTGTTCCTTCTGGCGGTCGCCGGGATCGTCCTGTCCGCCGTGTGTCTCCGGCGGAAAAAAGTGCTGCGCGTGGTCTGCATCGTCATTTGTTCGCTGCTGGCGGCCGCGCTGGCCGCATATATCGGCCTGACGCTGGTGCTCGTGGACGCAGTACAGAATCAGCCCCCCGCAGACCTGATCCCTTAGGGGGAATCTGAAAACGGGCGATGCGACCGGTAGCAAGGAATTTTCGCGCTGAGCAAGACATTTTTTCGCAGGAATACTGACGTATTTCAAGGGAAAATGGCGCAGCACGAAAAGGCCAGCTGTCCGGGTGCGTTGGCAGTTTTCGGATACACCCAAAAGAAACGGGTCTGTTTAACAGCCCCCGCCCGGAGCATTCCGGGCGGGGGCTGCTTTTGTCCGCGGCGCATTAAAAAAAGTCGAAATTTGTGCATTGTTATTTTCCAAACGGGCCGATATAATGAACGCAGGACGGGTGCGAAGCCGCGTCCGCAGATTTCCCCGGACCATGGGGAGACGACAAGGAGAGAGAAAAATGATTTTTCAGGATATGGATCGAATCGTCTTTGCGGGCGATTCCGTCACCGATATGGGCAGCCAGAATCCCGTCGGCGAGGGCCTGTTTGACAGCATCGGCCACAGCTATGTGCGTGTGATCGAGAATCTGTTGGCCGCGCTCTACCCGGAGGTGCATTTGCGCGTGACCAACTCCGGCATTTCCGGCGACAACAGCCAGATGCTGCTGGCGCGCTGGGAACGCGACGTGCGCGCGCTGGACCCGCAGTGGGTCAGCATCTGCATCGGCATCAACGACGTCTGGCGTCAGTTCGACAGCCCGGCCATCAAGGAGCAGACCATTTCTCCGGAGGACTACCGCGAGAACGTCCGCAAAATGATCCTCACGGAAAAGCCCCATGTCAAGGGCATTTTCCTCATGACGCCCTACTACATGGAGCCGAACGCGAGCGACTTCATGCGCGCGAGAATGGACGAATACGGCGCGATCTGCAAGGAGCTGGCTGAGGAATACGGCTGCATTTTCATCGATCTGCAGGCAATGTTCAGCAAATACTGCTCCGTCCGGCATTCCTCCTATCTGGCGTGGGATCGGGTGCATCCGAACCAGATCGGTGCAACGCTGATCGCGCTGGAATGGCTGAAGCACTGTGAGCTGGAGCGGCTGCATACGGAGGATTACAAATGAGATATGAAATTCTGCATTTGAAGGACTTTTTTCCGGCACTTGGCGAGAATGGCCGCGACGCGACGCTGGCAGCCTATCTGCCGGACAACCTGACCGAGATGGGCCGGGACAACGAAGCGCACCCGAGCCTGCTGATCTGCCCCGGCGGCGCTTATTGCTTTTGCAGCCAGCGGGAGGCGGAGCCGATCGCGCTGCACTTCCTGCCGGAGGGCTTCAACGTTTTTATCCTGTACTATTCCGTCAATCCATACCGCTTCCCGGCGCAGCTGTGCGAGGTCGCGGCGGCCATGGAGCTGATTCATAAAAACGCGGCCGCGTGGCACTGTGACACGGCCCGCACGGCCATCATGGGCTTCTCGGCGGGCGGCCATCTGGCGGCGTACTATTCCACGGCGTATGACTGCCCGGAGGTGCGGGCGCTGTTCCCCGACAGCAAGCCGGTGCAGGCGTCCATCCTCTGCTACCCGGTCATTACCGCCGATCCCGCGTGGGCACATCTCGGCAGCTTCGACGCGCTGACCGGCAAAACGGAGCGCACGCCGGAGGAAATTCAGAAGTTCTCCTGTGAAAAGCTTGTGACGGATCATACGCCGTCCGCGTTCCTCTGGCACACGGCCGCCGACGGCGGCGTGCCAGTCATGAACAGCCTCCTGTATGCGCAGGCGCTGGCCGCGCACAGGATCCCGTTCGAGCTGCACGTCTATCCGGAGGGCGAACACGGTCTTGCGACCAGCGATGCGAGAACGCTGGACAAGGTGCTCCCGGAGCACGAATACGCCCATGCGTGGCTGGACTGCGCAAAGAAGTGGCTGCATATCACGCTGAAGCAGGCGTGATCGCTTCCTTGACGGAACAAAATTCCCGCCGGACACGGGTCCGGCGGGGATTTTCATCCTGTGCGGAAGGCGCTGGCCTTATTTGCGGCTGTGCTCAGCCCTCGAGCTTTCTGCGGCGGTATTCCGTCGGCAGCTCGCCATAGGTCTCCTTAAAAACGGAGGTGAAGCGGCTCTGGCTCTCATAGCCGACCGCCTGCGCGATGGCGGAAATATCATCCTGCGTCTGGACGAGCAGGGCGGCGGCGGCCTCCATGCGGTGCTTTTTCATGTGCGCGGCGATGGTTTCGCCGTAGACCTCCTTGAATACGCGCTTGAGCGTGGTCGTGTTCATCAGATATTTCCGGGAAAGCGCCTCGATGGTCACGCGCTCGGAAAGGTTTTCCGTCAGATCGTCGTGGACGCGGCGGATGATCTCCGTCTGCGCAGCCTGAAGATCCACAGCCTTTTCCGGGCAGGCGATCTCCATCATCTGCTCGACGATCTCATGCAGGAGGCGAATCTGCGCTGTGTCGGCAGCCTTGTAATAGACCTCTTTGCCGCAGCGGCGGCTGGTCAGAAGGCCGCTCTGCGTAAGACAGCGCAGATGGTGCGAGACCGCCGGGCTGGACATCTCCAGCATCGCGGCGATGTTGATGACGCATTCCTCGTGGTGGCTGAGCAGCCAGAAGATGCGGACCCGGGTCGGGTCGCTCAGCTGCTTGAAGATCTCGCAGACGGCGCCGAAATGCTCGACATTCATCAGCTCCCGGTGCAGATTTTCCGCGTGCTTCTGTTCGCCGTGATCGTGCGGCAGCGTAAAACCGGCCATGGCATTTTCTCCTTTTATCCGTTTTGGAAATTCCCTTCGCCTTTTCGGAAGCATCCCTCCGGAAGGGCTTGATTTTTCGGGCTGAGACCAGTATACTGCGGATGTAATGATTAAGCAAGCGTTTAATTCAAACGCAGATTCAAAAACGGAGGTCAATTTTATGAAAAAGACTTATGCGATCGAAGTGGACTGCGCGAACTGCGCGAACCTGATGGAAGAAGCCGCGAAAAAGACCGAAGGCGTCGCGGATGCGACCGTGAATTTCATGACGCAGAAGATGATCGTTGAATTTGCCGAGGGCGCGGACGAGAAAAAGACGATGAAGGCCGTCCTCAAGGCCTGCAAGAAGGTCGAGCCGGACTGCGAGATCGAATTATAAGATAGAAGCGGCCGCTCGGGCCATCCTGCACACGCAGCGGCCCGCCCGGTACTGTCTTATTGGAACAGGAGGTCATAACGATCATGACAAAGAAACAGAAAAAGATGCTTGTGCGCATCCTGATCACGGCGGTCATGCTGATCGCGCTGAAATTCATCCCGATCACCGGCGTGCCGCAGCTGATCGCCTACCTTGCCGCGTATCTGGTCATTGGCTATGATATCCTGAGAAAGGCGGGCAAGGGCATCCTCAACGGACGGGCGTTTGACGAGAACTTCCTGATGGCGCTGGCGACGCTCGGCGCGTTCTTCCTTGCCATCTGGACGAAGAGCGGCGACTATGTCGAGGGCATCGCCGTCATGCTGTTCTATCAGATCGGCGAGCTGTTCCAGAGCTACGCCGTCGGCAAGAGCCGGAAGAATATCTCAGCGCTCATGGACATCCGCCCGGACTACGCGAATATCGAAGCAGACGGTCAGCTGAAGCAGGTCGATCCGGACGAGGTCACGGTCGGCAGCATCATTGTGGTGCAGCCCGGCGAAAAGGTGCCGCTGGACGGCGTGGTCGTCGAGGGCAGCGCCAGCCTCAACACCAGCGCGCTGACCGGCGAGAGTCTGCCGCGCGACGTGAAGGCGGGCGACGAGATCATCAGCGGCTGCATTGACATGTCCGGCGTGCTCAAGATCCGC
>OIWQ01000295.1_pt1 | contig 64178 bp, 52 predicted proteins | sample 1587571 | NCBI WGS metagenome assembly OIWQ01 (sample SAMEA3888910, study PRJEB22519) | human gut metagenome | biome: human gut; feature: human-associated habitat; material: faeces | place: Denmark | collected 2010
TCGGACGCGATGAGATCGCGCTGGTTCCGACGCCGGAAGCGACCGCGAGCTGGAAACCGGTTCCGCACAGCGACGTGATCGACGCGGTGACGGAGGTGGTCAAGGCGCACGACTGGCAGATTCTGGAGGAGCAGTACGGTCTCGCCCGGGACGGTCAGCGGATGTTCGGCGTGATGCGGATCAACCGCACGTCGAGCACGGAGTGGAGCCGCTGCATCGGTATTCGCAACAGCCACGACCGTACGCTGGCGCTCGGATTGAGTGCCGGGTTGAGTGTCCGAGTTTGTTCAAATCTCATGTTTGGAGGCAGTACGATATTGAAGCGTCGCCACACCTCCCGGATTGAGCTGAACGGCCTGGTGCTGGAAGCGGTGAATTCGCTTGAACTGGAGTTTTTAACCTTGGAAAATGTAGCAGAGGAGTTGAAGATCGATGAACTCAAGGATGATGAAGTTCGTGCTTCGCTGGTGGTGGCGGCGGAACGTCAGGCGATTCCGTCATGCGATATTCTGACTGTCTGGAATGAATTCAAACATCCCCGGCATGAGGAGTTCGCGGAGCCGACCCGGTGGAGTCTCCTGAACGCCTTCACCGAGACCGCGAAGAAGTACAGTCCCGCCCGCGCCGACCAGTGTTACCGCAGCCTGACCCGGCTCTTCGGACTGGATGGCCAACCGGCGGAACTGTGGAAGTAGTCCACGGGTATTCACCCTGGCACGCCCTCTGTCGGAAGTGGTGCAGACGACAGAGTACCTCGCACCCCGGCGGCTTCGGTCGCCGGTTTTATCAACTGAAAGAAGGAGTCGTTACTATGGCGAAGGTCTTTTGTCCGAACTGTTCCGCGATTGCGAATCCACTTCATCGCGCCAGTGCACTTGGAACCGCAACCGGGATTACCGCAGGAGGTGCAACGGTAATCGTCGGTATGGTTCGCGGTGCTCGTGCCGGAAGCGCACTGGGAGTTGTCGGCACGACCATCGGAGCTGTTGCCGGTGGAATCCTGAATCTCCTCTTGGGAGTTACCTCCGGAGGTCTGCTTGGCGCTCAGGCAGGCAAGCTGATCGACGAAAACGTGATCGGTTTATACCGCTGTCCGAAATGTCATCTGCAATTCAAGGCATAATTCCAATCGGGACACTCACAGCGAGTGTCCCGGTTGATAGTATGTTTTTTCATTCAACAGCTTCCGTTCTGCGTTTCTCAAGGTACGCGATCTGATCGGGACGCAGTTTCGACTTGGCAAACCATATCGGAGGGGGATAAGGAATGATTCCGATGTCTCTGTAAATTAGATAAAAACCATCTATGCAGCCGATTGCAGTTCTCTGTGCCGGAGTTGATTCCTCTCTATCTTTCCAATCGTCAAATCGCTCTTGCGCAGATGTTTTTGATTCAAGTCGGTATTTGAGCCTTGTGGTAAAGCAATTTTTGTCTTCTGCAACGGGTAATCGCATTGGGACTCTCCTCGGTTATTTCTTTTTTACGAAACTCAGGATTCGGATGGTTGCGCCGGGAAACTTCGCTTTGAGCTGATTCTTTGCCATGGATTCAGTCAGGGCGTTGTTCAACGTAACGGTTCCATTCGTCCAGGCAGACTTTCCCCGCTTCATCTGATAGCGGACAGTATGGGCAATAGTCTTGCCATAGGATGCCGACAGAATGCGAATCTGTCCGTTGGGATGTCTGGCTGCAAGCTGGCCGATCATCATAGATTCGGTGACCGCTCCCCTCAAAGAAGCGTTCGTTGTCGTCCATGAATTGTAACCGTCCATCTTCAGTTGGTACTGCACTTTGACTGTGACATCAGCAGGAACGATTTCCCGTCCCGCCATCACAGACGAGATGCAGCCAAAGAAGATTGCAATCGTCGTGATTGCTATAGTGAATGTACTTTTCATATACCACTATGCTTCAGTTATGTTGTTTCTTTCCATAATATTCCAACAGTTTGTAGAGATCAGAACGATTCCACTCACGGGCATAGTCCAGAGCGGTACGTCCGGAATTGCCCCAAACTCAATTAACAGCTTATAACTACGGTCTTTACCCCTCTGCCTACACGGTTGCTTTTCGCCTGATATCGAATCAAATGATCCCTGTGTTTACAGGGATGCTTTACCTCGATTTCAACTTCATCATCCAATCTGTTAATATCGGATCAAGACCGGAATACGCTTCCGTGTCACCCCGGCTCCGCATACAGGACAGATCTTCGGCAGTTTTGTCACTCTCCGAAGAGTGTCCGGTTCATCGCAATCTCTGCTTAGCTCCAGCGTTTCTGCATAATTACATTCAGAACAGCATACACGGTAATACTTCATTTCAATCTTCTTCCGGAAGAATCCGGGAAGTCGCATGAAGCCATTCATCTTACATCCTTACGGTAACTTGTGCCAGCGTTTGTAGGTCGGGCAATATGCCGCTCCGGGGTTGTCGTAAGACATCAGACAGTTCATCTTCGCCTGACAGCGCCCCTGCGGATTGAACTGGGCGAGGATCGCGTTCAACCTCACTCCCGGAAGAAATTGCAGTTCTCGTTCCCCGTCCCAGTATTCACAAGTGCAGCAGACCTTGGCGTTGACTCTTGTCCAAGGCGTTTTCTGTATCGCCATAACTCTTCCGCTCCCGCCAGACTGTTATTTCCAAGTGACGTTCACGAACGTGATCTTATCATTCGGATACTTGGCTTTGATCTTTCCTTTAGCAAGCTGGACATTCTTCATGCCGACGTAAACAAACTCCTTCATGTTGTGGACGGAAGTTGTCCCCTTTGCGATTCTCTTGTACTCCACCAATGCCTGATACTGTGCCATGTTACATTCTCCTTTTGTTTAGTTTGCTTTCAACTTAAAAGCGCTTATTGAAATATATTATTTTTTTTGTTCAAGTACTGCTTCTTCCGGTACACGCAAAGCGTCTGCTTGAAATGACTTCAGGTGTTCGATTCGACGTTCCAAAGACGGGTGTGTCGAAAGCCAATCAGCCCATCCTTCTGGAGCAGAAATCATTAATGCCGCATAAGGGGAATTCGCTTGTGTTGTCGTTCCCGCTTTTTGATCGTTCAGTAAATATTGAAGAGCGGAGCTCATGAGAAGAGGAGAAGTCATTGTTGCCGAAAATTTATCCGCTTTGAATTCCCGGTAACGCGAAAAAGCTAATGATACGATATTACCAAACGATGTGATACAAGTCCCTACAATGTTTTTACCAAAGAAATCATACTTAAGTTCTTTCATCTGCTGATCAAGTTTTTTCCCTTTGCCTGTATCTTTCTTATTGTTTCCGAGTTCTTCAAAAAACATTTTTATGCAATTCCCTACAAGATTTCCAATCAAGGCGCTTCCCCAAATAACACCTTGAACTATTTGCATGGACAGCATATCTCCGCTGGCTATATGACCAACCTCATGAGCAGCAACGGCAGCCAGTTGCGGCTGTCCCATCTGTTCTAAAATACCAGAAGAGAATGCCACCATGGCTCGGGAGCGAGTCGGCCCGGCAGCAAAGGCATTTAGTTCCTCCGATTCATAAATACCGATTAATGGTGTATTGGGAAGATTCGCTTTTTTAGAAAGAGCTGTAATCAGATCGATCAACCACAGTTCCTTGGGATTGGTCGTATTTTCATCAAGTAATTTTACACCTAATTGTTTTTTTATGATATCGACCGAAAACCAAAGCTTAATTAATGCAATTACAAGGCATACTGGAACTCCAAATACAATTATTGCTCTTCCAATGCTTATCGTAAAGTCATGATTTTCAGAAAGAATACGAACAACCAGTAAAATAGGAAATATAATGCCGAAGCCGGTAAGGAAATATAGAAAAACTATCTGCTTCCAAAGCTTGGGTTGTGGAGGCGCTGAACAAATTGCACTCATATCGAACTTGTCTAAAGGCTCTGATAAAGAAGTGTGATTCCCGGAACTTGTTGATTTCATTGTGTTTGCCATTCTATATCAATTTGGTTTAGAATTAAATTCAATGTTTTTTACTTTTTCGAATCATCCGTAGAGTATTCATCAGGAAAGAGATCGCTACACTGCTTTGATAATGCCGCTTCAAATTTATTGGCAATTTGTCTATCTTTTTCTTTTTGCTCTTCTTCATAACCAATTCGAACAAGATGCAATAGGACAATAATAGCAAAAGCGATAACTATTCCCCAGAATATTGGCATTACCCTATTACAGAATGCTATGATTCCAATAATGGTGAGTACAGGATAACAAATACAGCCGCTTCCTCGTCGTATGCTTTTATCAGGACTGAAAATAGACATTGGAATTGAGGCACCAAAGATACCGAAAATAGGAATTATAATGAGAAAAATAACAGGGTTACCTCGCATACCGGAAAACATCGTCATGACCGCATATACAACTCCGAGGAGTAGGCCGATCAAGCATCCACAACCAGCGGCTTTTTCTGTTTTTGATGTATTATTCCCCACTTTGATTATCCTCCTGTAATGAATTCTTCTGTTGCAACATTTGTTTTGTTTTTTTGAGAAGTAATGTCTTGTCTTCTGCACTCAAATTACTTGACTTGTTGTGTGAAAAAGAAATTCTCGTATCTTTGATCCTTTCTGCCATATCTAAAAGGGCTTGCTGTGTAATAGGTGTATGATGTATTGCTGCTTGCACCGCTGTCCTTATTACTGCATTCTTTATATCACGACCACAAATATCGTCGATAGATTCCGCCAGACATGTGGTGGAAAGACCTGGTTCTAAAGGAAGTTTAGGCGGCAAATGTACTTTCCATATTTTTTCACGGCAGGAGACGTCGGGCATTTTGAAAGCGACATGCTGGATCCGAGTTTCAAATGCCTTGTCGTAGTTCTCAATCAAATTTGTTGCAAAAATAACGGTTCCGTGAAACTGTTCCAGACAGATCAGCAATTGGCTTCGCATTGAGTTGATCGCCTGTTCTGAACCTTGAGTAACATTCTGTAGGCGTTTAGACAACAACGAATCAGCTTCGTCAATAAATAGAATGGCATCTTGCTTCTCTGCGGCAGCAAAAATAGCTTTGACATTTTTGGGCCCATCTCCATGGTACTTGCTCTCAATTTCTGCATAACTGGCAATAAGAATGGTTTTATGCAAATAATCAGCGATAGCGTGGGCAGCTAAAGTTTTTCCTGTTCCCGGGGGACCATAAAAATTCAATGCAACCCGAGGATTGGGTTCGATCGCCCGCAGCCCCCAATCGTCAAAAACTGTTTTTTCTACCTTTAAAAGTTCGATTGCGTTTCTGATTGCGTTCAAGGTTTCTTCGGGAAGAATCAATTGTTTGAATGAATACAAAGGTTCTTGTGGAAGATAACGGATATCAGAAGGATCGGATATACTTTTTTTTTCTCCGGAAGGAGAGGCCTCTGGCTGTTGTTTCTGCCTGATATCGCCGATGGAAATAATTGGAAGAGGCTCCGATAACAAGGGCCGGATATCGTTATAGGCCAAAAGTAATCTGGAACGAAACACCGCGGCTTTATCTGTAGGCAAATTTGATGGAATCCCCCAAATCTGTACTTTGTCCATCTTCTGCAATCTTTCATGAATCTTAATTTAAATTTCGTAAAACAGAAACTCGTTCCAGTTTATTAAGCTCATCATCCAATTTTTGAGATTGCCATGCTGTTGCCGAAAGGATATTTTCTGTTTGTGTGTCAAAAATCCCACCTATTGTTTTATACTCCCCAGATTTGAGTTTTTGTTTTAATAGAACATTTACGGCATTCGGATTGGTGATTTTCTGATTCTGATTGAACCATTTTTTCACCATTCCGAATTTCAACATAAAAACGACATAGGCAACCGTAACGGCAGCAAGGGCTACGATTAATGGCAACATTTTGCATTCCAATTAATTGCTTATGATAAAACAACGACATCCTCTTGGCCGAACACTTCCTGCAATTCCTGGTCAAGTTCTTTTGCTTCGAACTGTTGCCCATCCAGAACCTCTTCAGTTCTGGTATTGAAAATGCCGTGAATTTCACGAACATGCCCCGAGGCTAACTGAGTTTTAACCATGACGGCAATGTTATCCTTGTCACTTTGTTTCAACGTTCCCTTATTGCGAAACCAGTTGACGATTTCCTTCCACTTCAAGAGGGCAACAACTACCAAGGTCCCAATGACCAGCGAGGCGCCGAAAATTGCAAGCAGAGGCAGTGGCATAATGAAAATCTCCTTATTTCAAGTTAATCTAATATCAGCATATTGTTATTCCCGAAAGCATCTTCCAGCTCGAAGTCCAGTTCCCGGGTCTTCATTTTCCAACCAAACGGATTCCGCGGATCTGGCCCCCATACTGGTTGATTTAAATCATCAAGATAAACAATCATCAGCTCGGTTGTTCCATCTGTGTTTTGATTGCGAATGACAGAGCAGCGTTTGATGTATGGATCATTCGGTTTATTTTTTACAATGTCGGAGATTAATCCTGCGTAAGTGATTCTTTGAGTAGTGCTGGCTCGGAGATTCTGGAGGAACTGCCAGCATGATTTCAGGCTGGTCATAATTCCCTTGATGAGGGCCAACAAATCGTCTCCGTTCTTTTCCGACATTTGATTACCATTTTGAAAAAAATGATTCATTTTTTACCTCTTTCCATTTTGTTTTTCAGATTCGTACATATCGCCTTGTTAATGGCAATAAAATAATGCCAGGAGAATTTTTGAGAAAAATGCTTCTCCCACATTATCCTCACATTGCAACATTCTGGACGCCTGTCGTAAATTTTGCAAAGAGAATGAGTTTCGTCAAAATACCTACATGTACCATCTCCTCTATTTAATTCTCCAAGAACAATGTTATTTTCCAGGGATTGACAACATGAGCCACAGCGATTGCATGGAAATGTTTCTAGTGGTCTTTCTTCTGTCGACAGGAGATTATTGAAGTTAGCCGACAAGTGTTTTGATACAAGCTTGCTAACCTCGGATAAAGAGGAATTAATATTCTGAAGATCGGTTGTGCTCGGCATAAAAAAAAGACGCCCTCTGTTGTATTCACCTCAGAGGCACGCCAATGCCTGAACAAGTCTATACGCACAGAGAGCGCCCAAATATGGGCGCAAACTCTTAAGCTTGACTTGTTCACGTGGGTTTGGCGTTTCCTGAGGTGAAGTCTGCTTAAAGCTTACGTTATCCGATTATTTATGAATCGTCGAATCTTTAGTTTGCTTATTCCTCCCGTTAGGTTAATATACATACGAACACTAGTAATATAGGAGATAGTCTGAATATTGTCAAATCACATTGTTGCAAATAGTAAAAAAATCACTCTCTGAACTACCTGCAGGCTTCAGTCCGCAGACCTTAGTGGATTTAGCTAAACTGTATCAGGCTCAGGATTCCCTGTTCTGATGAAAATAAAAAAAATAACTAAGTTTATTGTAAATGTGTGATTTCCTTCGAAAGGCGATTCGCCTTTCGAAGGAAATCACAATTTGAAATAAATTCGGACGCCCGTAAAAAATGCTTGATTCTAAAAGTACGGGGACTATGATGCACGGTGGGACACTAAGGCGAAAGGGGACACGCCTTCGCACTGTCCGTCTGGGAATCAGTTCTTCAGCAAGAATACCTGGGGGCGACGTTCACTCAGCACCGCATTCTGCCAGAGATCCCGAAGAGCGAAGTACTGCTTATTCTGGTCTTCCTCGCTCAGGGATTCCGATTGGAGCGGAACCGTATCAATGAAAATACGCAGTAAAATTGCTCTTTTTCTGCATCCCTCGTCACATCGGTCATGATTCGCTTGCAATAGGCTTTCCCGCTTGTCGCAATCGTTTCCGGAACGCAGGCTGTGAAATCCATGAAAACGCCGATCTGTTCGTTAGTGGAAAGTAGCAGCCGATCTGGAAATGTGACGCCAAGACGCAGCAGGTTGGGGGATGGTGATTGCTTCACCTCCGAGGAGACGTGAGAGATCAATCCGGAAATCGTGTAGATGTTTTCGGACATGATGCCCTTCCTTTCTGGGCTTTCCGGCCGTAACAATTTATTCGTCTCAGACCATCCGGGGCACATTATGTTTGCTGTACAAAAAAAACAAAAATACTTGTTCGAAAGCGGCTGCCCCGTAGATCAGGATGCCTTTCTGAGGCCAGAGCAGACGGTACATTTCCCTGCTGTAACAGGGAAAATATCGCTTCATCGATGAAACTATAATGATAGGTTATCAAACTCGAGGTGACGGGATGGATGTTTGGTTAGTTCGACCAGCTTCCGGAATTGGTCACTGGTATGTAACCGACCCTGCAATTTCGGGAGGATATTGAGTCTGCGCCAGTCCTCATCGCTGAACTGATCGAGGCAGGGACAGGCCGTCAGCAGCTCCGCGGAACTGAAAAGAATGCTCCACCACATCGGTTTTGTGAACTTCTCCTTACAGGGGCAGTGAGTCCAAAGCCGTGGGGTATGCTTGACGACCCAGAACCAGTTCCCAAGCGTGAAGTCATGCGTGTCGATATCCCCTGCATAACTCCAGCCACTCGCCAGCAATCCGCTCCGTACAGCAGGGTGATCCGGGATTTCGCAGTAATGCAGCAAGGTCGGTTGGTGTCGCAACAAATTCTGCCATTGATACGGAGTGAAATCCCGCCAGCATGTACACCGCCATGCAAGCGATGGCTGCTTTTCAAGAACGATGAGCCACTCGTCCGGGGTAAACTCGGAGAATGGACAAAACTCTTGAAGCTCCGGGTGTCGGGAGATGATGCGTGCCCACTGTTTCGATGAGAGCGGAGCGGAAACAGATGCCTCCTCCGGAGTGAATGCGGCACAGTTCCATTCCAGATCGAGGAATACGTTCAGTTCTTGTTCGGTCATGATGATTGCCTTTCATTGTTTTTTTTGAATACGGGACGAAAATAGTTCTCGTTGATGTTTGGGGGAGGCGTCTTTCTGGTCGACCTTGGCGAGGTAGCTGCAACGTCGGAAACACTGGTCATATTTGCGTTCATATTCGGGATCATCCTTTCGGAGCATGACTCCATTCTCCTGCGGTTGTCCTTGCCGGTTCCTCATACAATCGTCAATCAGTCCGTAGCTGGTTGCCCGTCCTGTATTATCACATTTCGGAGGCAGATTCAGCGTCTTCTCCCATAACCGTTCCGCGGTCTGGAGGTGATCGTGGATGCTCTGAGTCTTGTGTCCGTTCATCATCAAAACGACGTGATAGTGCTGATGTTTCTCCCTGGAACACTCCCTGACTGCAATATACGCCGGGTCGTAACCCGCTCTCTTACGGTTCTTGATGAAGCTCTCCTGAAACAGGCTGAAGAGTTCGTTGTCATTCGGATAATCGTAGCCTTGCGGGAACCGGACATCATATCGCATGAAGAAGATCTTGCTGTGACGGTTGCTCATGTCGGTCATCAGTTGATCGATCTTCTGCAATATCGATTCTTTACATCCGAGCAGTCTGGCTTTATCGGTCATGATGGGATGGCCCTGGTACTGGTCTTCGTAGGTGATTCTTTCGTTTCTCATATTACTGTCTTTCTCTTGCTTACTGCTTATTCTGTTTTTCTGTCTGCAGGGATGAGCCCCCGGTGATGTCTGAAGCCCTCACCGGGGGCTCATATAGGTACTACCAATTTACCTGTTTTTGATAACGCGAAACATGCCTGCTGGCGCGGGGACTTTTGATGCGTGATCTCCTGCACAGCGCAGTTGGTGCTTTGACCGGATTATTCCCCCGCATAAGATGACGGAGATAAATAAATGATATGTGCAAGCATAATTTCACACAGAACAGCGGAATCTCAGAGCGCGGGAGGGGGGCAAACTCACAACGAAACAGAATCATCTCATTCAACGGCTTCGCTGATTTTCATCCTGTTTATGCAGGGAGTTGGATATTTGAGAAGTAAGTTTTTATCGGGTTGTGCTGGTCTGGGTTCAAGGTCTGTTTTATGCAATTTCAAAGTTAAACTTGGAATCTGCAAAGAGCACAAAAGATTGAGGTCTGAAAAGGAAATAAAAAAATGTGGCAAAAATGTGGCAATTTCTGCAATGAATACAGCAAAAATCAGCTTGATTCAGGATGAGGCAGAGAAGTTGGATTTGTGTTGCTTCTCGCTTGAAATCAGGGATTTAAAATGGTAGCCCGGGCGGGAATCGAACCCACGGCCAACTGCTTAGAAGGCAGCTGCTCTATCCTCTGAGCTACCGGGCCGGCGACAGTTTTATTAATATTGCCCGTTTTTTTCAAAAATCAAGTGACGACGCAGTTTTCCTGCCAGAATCCGGGCCAGCGCCGGCGAGACCCCCACCGGATGAAGCGAACTCTCACCCGGAGAGTCCGGACGCTGAAACGCTTCCGGCTTTTCCAGCAACGGCCGCGTATCCGAGAGATCCAGATATTCCAGGTCGAATTCCCGCACCAGACGGTTCAGCATTTCACCCAGTTCTTCCTCCTTCGCCCGGTGCGGCGTCGGGAAGACCGCCAGCGTGATCCGTCGGATGGATGGATTGGTTTTCAGTTTCTCCACAATCGCCGCCAGGTTGCGCTCCCTTTCCCACGGCTCCTGCGCGGAGCGGTGACGGAGGCAGGGCAGCAGAATCACCGCCCGGTCCGCCCGGCTCTGCGGTATCTGCTGCCACAGAGCCGGCAGGCTTTCGAACAGCGGTAGATTCCCGCCGGTCAGCGGCAGGAACTCCAGCGTTTTCCCCTCCGCGGCAAGCTGGCGCTCCAGCTCCGGAGCAAATTCTCCGAACGGTTCGCCAATCACAAGACAGGTTTGCTCCGGTTTCAGCTCTTCCGCCAGTTTTTTCGGCAGTTCCCAGCTGCGCAACTCACTCAGCGTCGGATGGTGCAGCTGGAGAATCGTCCGCGCCCCCGCCGTGTCCATCAGCCCGTGCGGTGTATGGCGCAGTTCCAGAGCCGCTGCCGCCGGGGCAATCCGTATCGTCTCCCGGGCAAACGAAAAGCCCGGGAGCGAAAGCGTCAGGTCAAGAATGCGTTCGCCGCCGGTACCGTTCCCGGTCAGCTCCAGCGGCAGTTTGTGAATGACGTCCGGCGTGAAACGTTCAATTCTGCCATCCGGTTTGCCGGGAAGAGGAATCTCCTGCAACAGCAGTTCTTGGCCGCCGCGCTCTGTTATGTTCAGCTTGACCGTGCAGGGAACCGGCAGTTTCGACGCGATTTCAACCGTCGCCGTCATGGTTTCATGGTCATACAGAAACGCGGGCAGCCAGAGTTTCATGGTAACGTCCGGCGGCGCCGGAAGCATGGTGTCCGGGCGGTTGATCGGCGTGACCGGGAGATCCGGGAGTTTTCCCTCCGGATCCAGAAAACGGAGCGCGCTCTCTCCGCCGGAGGCGGCCACCGCCACCGTTGCCGGAAGCTGTGCCGCCGGAATCCGGAACGATCCCGCCTCAAAGACAAAACGCTTTGCCGTATCGTTCAAAAGCTCGATATGCTGAAGCTCGTAACTCGTCCGCTTGCCGGAGAAAATCCGGCACCGTCCGCTGCGCTGGAACAGCGGCAGCCCGATGCCGTCCGCCGTCTCCAGCCGGATGGGACTCAGTTCCGGGGCCGGCGCAAAATCTTCACAGTTCAACAGCTGGAACTCACCAGCTCCGGCGGGACGCATCCGCACGGTCAGCCGGCCGGTTCCGGTGTTGACCCGGTTCAAGAGTTCGAACTCCCGACTGCCGCGCTTCAGGGCGATCCGGGCCGTCTGACGGACCGCCGGGCCGGAACCATCCCCCTCGTGCCGGAGCAGCAGTTTCCCCTCCAGCTTCAGCAGGGCCAGACAGTTGGCGTTTAGCTCGAACTCATATTCCCCGTCGGCGGGAATTCGCAGCAGACCGTGAAACCGGGCGGAATAGAACTCCGGCGTCTCCGGCGGTCGGATGGTCATCTGTACGTCGGTCGGCGATAAAATCCGGCGGGCGTTGCGCGTCGCGAGTTTTTCAAGCTCCCGCTCCGGAGCGCCGGGCGCGTCCTTGCGGATTTTTTCCCGGTCCCGGTTGGCTCTCTCCAGATCGTTGCAGACGTTGATCAGATGCCCGGTCAGCCGCCGTTTGGCCACATCGTCCGCCCGTTCCCCCAGGGCCCAGGCGGGGAGGCCGGCCGCTTCGGCGCGCGCTCTCTGCCGGTCCCAGCGATTGAGAGAGAGCATCCGGCGTTTCCGCTGGCGGATGCGGTTGATGGCGGTCCGCACATATTCGCCACGGTTGAGCAGATCGAGCCCGGTGGCGCGCTCCAGCACACTGCGGTAGGCGGTCTGCGGATGGTTCCGGAGCTTCCAGGAGTTGCGGCGCTCGTACTCCGCCGTCCGTTGGCTGATGTACTGGGCCGGAGTGCAGGGCTGGCGCCCGGGGAAGAGGAACAGGCGCAATCGTTCCGCAGGCGGGCAGGGGCCGGAATCTTTCTGCCAGTTGTCCCGCTTCTGCTCCCGGGAAAAGCCGAACTCGATCGTGAGCTCCTTCGCCCCCGGCGCCGGAGCGATCGCCAGCTCCTGATTGCTGTGGAGCCGGAAGGGCAGGGCTTTGCCGTCGGCCAGCACCCGGACACCGTTGGCGAGGCTCGCTTCCGGCAGGAGCAGGCTGGTCAGGTCGATGCTCTGGGCTTTGGCGGCATCTTCCGGCGCCGTCGTCAGCCGGTAGGCCGGGGCATCCGCAGGGAGGGGGGCCGCTTTCGAGTCGGCTCCCGTCAGCGGCAGAGCTCCGGTGAGGAGCGACAGCAAAAAAAGAGTTGCATAGCAAGAACGGTTCATCGGGCTTCCTCCCGGACCTTTTCCAGTTTAAACGCGGTATCCACCCGGAACGACGGAACCGGGAAGGCGGGTGCTTCCCCGGCACGGAGCGTGACGCGTTCTTCCTTGACCACCTCGCCGGAGAGCGTGTCATACCAGCGGAGGCGGTAAGCGCCCGGCGGCAGGGCGGCGTTCTTCAAACGGAACGACAGTTTTTCCCGCAGCGGCTCCTTCTCCGGGTGCTCCGGATAGGTGAGCAAAGAGGCGCGGTGGAAGATCCAGCCCCAGGCGTTCTCTTTCTGGGCTGCAGCCAGAATTTCGCACTCCTGCCGGTTGCCGACGAGCTCCGGGGCCGGATCGGTCGGGGGAGCAGAACGCAGGTCGATCCCGCGGAAGAAGCGGGCAAATCCCCGGTAGTGGCCGTAGAGCTTGTTGAGGTGCACGAAGTCGTGCCACCAGAGAAACGGCGTTCCGGCAAGGCCGGAAAAGGAGGCTCCCCACAACCCGGCGTGGATGTCGGCCACGAGCTGCCGGTTTTCGCTCCCCTGCGAGGGGCCGCCGTATTCGGTGATGAGCTGTGGTTTGTTGAATTTCATGGCGCGGGCGTAGCTGCGCAGATGATCGACAAAGTGGATCTTCGCATCGCGGTAGGCATCGCCGGCGACGTGGGTGATCTCTTTGGGGTCAAACAGTTTCCGGAACTGCAGAAGTTTGTTGAAATCACTGCAGATGTGGGTCGAGACCAGCGGCTTCCGCTGGGACCAGCGCTGCAGTTCTGCCGCCGCGTCGCGCGTCCAGGTCAGGATGCTGCCGTCGGTGTAACGGGCGTGGAATTCCGAGACAAGGTCAACTTCACTCCACAGTTCGATGGCGAACAAATTGGCCATCGCCCCCCAGCGGGCGGCGATATAGCGGGCCCGTTTGGAATTGTTCCGTTTCGCCTCGGGGGAGCGGAAGAAGTCGCCGGGATCTTTCAGAAAACCGCCGTTGGCGCGGGCGAATTCCGAGGTGGCGTTGATCGGATTTTCGCCCCATTCCGGGTCGGAGGTCGAGGAGAGGCGCCCGTGGTTGTCGATGACCAGATTGAGATAGATGCCGTTCCTGCGCGCCGACTCAAAGAGGTGATCGAGTTTCCAGGCCGACTCCATGCTGTAGCGCCCTACGCCGTGTTGTCCGGCCCGGGGGGCGTTGTGTTCGAGAGCCATGGTCCAGCCGGCCATCCAGACCTCCACGGTGTTGATGCCGTTTTTTCCGCAGGCTTCGAAGTAGTCGTCGTAATCGCGGGTGCCGCGGTCGGGCAGATGGCCGAAGCGGAACCAGAGTTCACTGCGCATGTCGGTGTTGGTGTGGATGTTCAGGCCGATCGGGAAGAAGAACTCCCCGGTGTCGTGTTCGAAAAAACGGGGTGCCGTCGGAGAAACCCGGATTCTTCCGGGCAGGGGGGAGGGGGCCACTTTGACGGTGCGCCAGGCGGTTTTCAGGCTCTCTCCGGCCGCTTTGTCTTCGATCGACAGCCGGAGGCGGTAGGTCCCTTCCGCGGCGGGCAGAAAACGCAACTCCCAGAACCCGCCGCTGACCGGAGTCAGGGTCTCGCGGGTGAAATGGCTGCTCCGGAGGTAGTCCCGGCTGAAAAAGGCGGGGCAGGTTTGGGTGGAACCATCCGGACCGGTGAGTTCGTAATTCACCTCGATCTCATCCGGATCAAACGGGTTGAAGTAGTCGCGCGAGAGCAGGAAACGGCTGTCGATGCGCCGGTTTTTTTCTCCGTTTTCCGGGAGCTGCCAGTCGATCACCGCGAGCGGCGGCGTCTGCCGTTTGCCGGTGCGCCGGACATTGCGGAGCGTGAGGGTCGCCTGCTGCATCTCCTCCGAATAGAGCGAGATGCCGGCGGCGAAGAGGTTGGTGGCCGCGTCCGCGTCGAACAGCGCGCCGTGCCCCACGCCGCGCCACTCTTCGCCGGTGCGGTCGAGCCGGGCGGAAAGGGTCTGCCAGCGGCCCGGCACCAGCTCGAACTCCCGGACGGTCTGAAACCAGGTGCCGTCCTTATCCTTGAAGAAGAGCAGCGCTTTGACCGGCGCATCCGCGTCGAGCCGGACCTCCATCTCCAGTTGGGCGGCTTCAAATCCGGCCCGGTCCGGGCGGAAGCTCTCCCGCTCCGGCTCCCGGTAGATCTGGGCGGAGCCGGGGAGGGTCAGCCGGACCGAACAGGACTCCTCCGCCGGTTGCGAGAGCAGTTCTCCCGAGCCGTCCACCTTCCAGTTGCCGGGCAGGGCAAACGTGCGGAGGCAGAGCAGAAGAGTGAGCAGAAGCCATGTTCCGGTACGGCAACGCATTCGTTCAAAGCTCCCGGAGCGGGCGGTTCTGCGGGGCGCGGCGGGCGGCCTCCCGAAGCCCCCGGGTGCAGATTTCGACGCCGGTCAGCTCCTGCACCGCCGCCGGATCCGGCTGATCGTTTCCGGCGGTGTCGAGCAGTTCCAGCCCGTCGCAGATGGTGAAGGTTTCGGTCGGGCGCCCGGGGGCGAAGAGCGGCTCCTCGCCGTTGGCCCGATTTTCCACCCGGAGCAGAATTCCGGCCGCGGTCAGCTCGTCGACGTGGCGCTGCAGCACCACTGCCGGCACCGGCATGCGGCGGAAGAGTTCGCCGCCCGGCGTCGGCCCCTTGCCGTCGGCGAAATTCCGGTAGACGATTTTCGCCAGCGCAAGTTCGCTGTCGCGGCGGACCCGGACACTTGCGTTTTCTTCACCGGAACGGTCGAAAAGACCGGTCGCCGCGTGCTGTTTCACAAAGGCGATTTCCGCACCGAGCAGCGTGATCTGCCAGGACCACTGCACCCAGATCAGAAAAAGCGGCAGTGCCGCAAAACTTCCGTAGATCGTGTTGTAGCGGTAGATGGTTCCCTGCAGAAAGACGAATCCGTCCTGAAGCAGTTGATAGAGGATTCCGGCGATGAGCCCGCCGAAGCAGGCCGCACCGATCTTCACCCGGGTGTTCGGCACCATGAAGTAGATCGCGCTGAAGATCAGGCAGACGAGGAGCAGCGGAAAGAGCTTCATCCCGATGGAGAAGACGATCATGCCGAGACTGCTGAGCCAGGGGACCGCGGCCAGAATCCGGTTGAACATCGTGCTGACCAGCACGCCGGCGCTGCCGAGCACCACCAGAATGATCGGCGTGAGCAGAATGATCGCCAGATAGTCACTGAACCGCCGGAAGAAGTTGCGTCGGGTCGGCAGATCCCAGATCTGGTTGAAGGCCTTCTCAATGTTGGTGGCCAGCCACATGACCGTCCAGATCAGCGCGATCACACCGGCGCCGGCGACGATGCCGCCCCGGGCGCGTTCCAGCGTGGTGTCGGCGAACTGACAGATCCAGTTGAGAATGTCCTGATGGTCGGCGAAGCGCTTGGTCAGCATCACTTCAAGCCGCGCCTGCAGCGAGAACCCTTTGGCGATGCCGAAGACCAGCGCGGCGACCGGCACGATCGCGAACAGGGTGTAATAGGTGAGCATCGTGGCGCGCTGACTGTGCTGGTCGGCGGCGTAGCGACGGAAGCTGACCCAGAGAATCCGGGCGAACTTCCCGGAGGTGGTGAGGCGCGCGTAGGGAACATCCATGCCGAGCGCCCAGTGCCGGAACCGTTCGAACAGCGCGCCTTTCATCGCCTTATCTCCCCTGCTTTGCGTTCTGTTTGCTCCAGGAGTCCTTCAGCGTGACTGTCCGGTTGAAGACCGGGCGCTCCAGGGTGGTGTCCGGGTCGACGGTGAAGTAGCCCAGCCGCTCGAACTGCACCGTGCTGCCGGCCGGCAGCAGTGCCAGCGCCGGCTCGAGGCGCCCTTCAATCACCTTGACCGAATCCGGATTGAGCTGTTCGAGGAAGTTGGCGCCGTTCGCTCCCGGCTCCTCCGCGGTGAAGAGACGGTCGTAGAGCCGCACTTCGGCGGGAACCGATTCGGTGGCCGAGACCCAGTGGATCGTCCCCTTGACCTTGCGGGCGTCGGGCGCGTTTCCGCCCCGGGTCGCCGGGTCGAAGGTACAGCGAAGTTCAACGACTTCGCCCGCCGCATCGGTGATCACCTCTTCGCACTTGATGAAGTAGCCGTAGCGCAACCGCACTTCGCGCCCCGGAGCGAGGCGGAAATAGCCCTTGGGCGGCTCCATCATGAAGTCGGCCCGCTCGATGTAGAGCTCCTGGGTGAAGGCGAGCTTCCGGCTTCCGGCGGCGGGATCTTCCGGATTGTTGACCGCCTCCAGCGGCTCCACGCCGCCCTCCGGGAAGTTGGTGATGGTCACCTTCAACGGATCGAGCACCGCGAGGAACCGCGGCGCGGTGGCGTTGAGCTCTTCGCGGATGCAATGTTCCAGCAGTGCCACGTCGGTGATGCCGTCGAACTTGGTCACGCCGACGGTCCGGCAGAGGCGGCGGATGGCCGAAGCGGGAATGCCGCGGCGGCGCATGCCGGAAAGCGTGGGCATGCGCGGGTCATCCCACCCGTTGACGTAGTGCTCCTTGACCAGCTGGAGCAACTTGCGTTTGCTCATGACCGTGGCGGTCAGGTTGAGCCGCGAAAACTCGGTCTGGCGCGGACGGTTCGGGAAGGTGTAGCCGAGCGAATCGAGCACCCAGTCGTAGAGCGGGCGGTGAATTTCGAACTCCAGCGTGCAGAAGGAGTGGGTCACCCCTTCGAAGGCGTCCTCCAGCGGATGGGCGAAGTCATACATCGGGTAGATGCACCACTTGTCGCCGTGGCGGAAGTGGTGGGCGTGGCGGATCCGGTAGATGACCGGGTCGCGCATGTTGATGTTGGGCGAACTCATGTCGATGCGGGCCCGCAGCGCCATCGCCCCGTCTTCGAATTCGCCTTCGCGCATCCGGCGGAAGAGGTCGAGATTCTCCTCCACCGAGCGGCTGCGGCCGGGGGAGTCCTTGCCCGGTGTGGAGAGGTCGCCGCGATACTCATTGTCCCACTGTTCCGCAGTGAGGTCGCAGATGTAGGCTTTGCCGCGGCGGATCAGCTCCACCGCGCACTCGTACATTTTTTCGAAGTAGTCGCTCGCGTAGTAGAGGTGTTCGCCGAAGTCGAACCCGAGCCAGCGGACGTCGTTGATGATCGACTCCTCGTACTCGGTGTCCTCCTTGGTCGGGTTGGTGTCATCGAAGCGCAGGTGGCAGACGCCGCCGTTCTCCTGTGCGACGCCGAAATCCAGGCAGATCGCCTTGGCGTGCCCGATGTGGAGGTAGCCGTTGGGTTCCGGTGGGAAGCGGGTGACGACCCTCCCTCCGAACAGGTTGGTTTTCTTATCCTCCTCGACCATCTCGCGGATGAAATCGAGCGGCTCGTTTTTGGTTTCGATGGAATCGGCCATGATGGAACTTGAAACTCCAAAAAAAATGTTGACTGTTATCGAAAATAACATATCACGGGATTCCCGATTTTCCAAGTTCAAAGCGGGATAAAATTCCGTCAAACGCGGTTTTTCCCTCTCCGGCAGTCTTGCATAATGCGCGCCCGCGCGTTATTTTAAAAAGAAAACAGAACACAGGAAACGAAGGGGCTTTGCTTCATTATGGAAAAAATCTTTTTGTGGAAAAGCATGGAATCCGCCGGCACCGGCAGGCCGGAAGATGATTTCGCGCCGTATCTGGAACCCTATCTGCTCGAAAACACCGGGGATCCCCGGGGGTGCGTGATCGTCTTCCCGGGCGGCGGCTACTGCAACCGGGCGCCGCACGAGGCCGGCCCGATCGCCGAACGGTTCAATCAGATGGGGTTCCACGCCTTCGTGTTGCAGTACCGCGTGGCGCCCTACCGCTATCCGGCGCCTCAGCGCGACGCATTGCGGGCGGTCCGTCTGGTCCGCAGCCGCGCCGCGGAGTGGGGGATCGCTCCGGACCGGATCGCCACGCTCGGATTTTCCGCCGGCGGCCACCTCTGCGCTTCCACCGGAACGCTTTATGATGAGGTCGATTCCACCGCGAATGATGCGGCGGATCTGGTTTCGCCCCGTCCGGACGCGCTGATTCTCTGCTACGCGGTCATCGATCTGACCGAACCGTTCGGCCACTTCGGCAGCGGGGAGAACCTGCTCGGGAAGGAGGGGGTGCGCGCTCCGGAGGCGAAGCGGCTCAATCTGGAGACGCGGGTGACTGCCGACACTCCGCCGTCGTTCCTGTGGCACACCGCAGAGGATACCTGCGTGAATGTGGAGAACTCGCTCGCTTTCGCCCGGGAACTCTGGAAGAACAAAGTGGCGGCCGAGGTGCACGTGTTTCCGCACGGGCATCACGGGCTGGGGCTGGCTCCCGCCATGCGCGACGTGGCGCAGTGGCCGGAGCTGGCCGGCTGTTTCCTGGTGGAAAACTGCGGCTTCCCCGCCCGGGTCTGACCGGCCGGAGCTCTGAAACAGGAGAACTTTTCTGATGGCGATGTATTTTCTGTTCCTGCTGCCGGGCATGCTGCTGGCGCTGTGGGCTTCGCTCAAAACCAAGCTTGCATTTGATCAGTATTCGCAGGTCCCTTCCGAAAGACGGATTACCGGCGCCCGCGCCGCGGCGATGCTGCTCGATTACGCGGGGGTGACCGGGGTGCGCATCGAGATGACCTCCGGCTTTCTCTCCGATCACTACGACCCGACCGGCCGGGTGTTGCGGCTTTCGGAATCGGTTTACTCGAGCGATTCCCTGGCGGCGATCGGCGTCGCCTGCCATGAGGCGGGGCACGCGATCCAGCATGCGACCGGATACGGTCCGCTCGGGCTGCGCAGCACGCTGGTGCCGCTGGTCAACCTCGCCAGTCCCGGGGCCTACATCTTCTTCGTGATCGGGATGCTGCTCCATTCGATGCCGATGGTCTGGCTGGGGATCGTCTGCTTTTCCGCGGCGGTGATTTTCGCCCTGGTCACGCTGCCGGTGGAGTTCGACGCCACCGCGCGCGCCAAGAAGCTGATGGTCAGCGCCGGAATCGTTTCTCCCGAAGAGGAGCGCGGCGCAGGCGAGGTGCTCAATGCCGCTTTTCTGACCTACGTCGCCTCGGCGGTTACGGCGTTGCTGACGCTGCTGTATTACCTGTGGAGGGCGGGGGTCTTCAGCCGCCGGGATTGAAAAAGGGCGGTTGTGGATGTATATTGCCCGTTGACAACTGTTGTGGAAAGGAGCGTCCGGCGTGGCGAACGAAATTCAGTTTTCAGCAAAATTTAAACGAGACTATGTCGCGGCGCTCGCGGTGGTGATTTTTTTCGCGATCGTGCTGGCGGAAATTGTTCTGGCGGTGAGCATTCCCGCCTATCTGCAGAGGGAGGACACGATGGCGCTCCAGGCCCGCCGGCTTCATCTGCTCGAATCGTTCGATGGGGCGCGAAACCTCGGCAACTCTCTCAAGCCGAACGGCGAAACCGCGGAGCTGGAAGCCCGTCTGGTGATGTGGAATTTGAATCTGCTCGCCACCTATCTGCGGGAGAATTCCGCGGATCTTACCAGTGATGAGATCGCCTCTCTGCAGAAGGATGTCCGGGCATTCACCGGAATTCTCGCCCGGATTCGGAGCGGCGAGACCCTCTGTCGCGAGCGAAAACTGGACACCTCCTTCTACGTGAATTCACTGATCACGCCGGTGGAGAAGAGATGAGCGCGACCAAATTTCATGCCATTCTTTCGCATTTCCCCGAATGCCGCATTGCGGTGCTCGGCGATATGATGCTCGATGTCTACCTCTGGGGCAAGGTGACCCGGATCTCTCCGGAAGCGCCGGTGCCGGTGGTGAATGTCAACCGGCGGACCAGCTGCCTCGGCGGCGCGGCCAACGTGATGCGCAACGTCGCGACGCTGAACGCGCACGCACACGCTTTCGGCACGGTCGGGAACGACCCGACGGCGGATGAACTGCTCGCCTCGCTCGCCGAATACCGAATTCGCTGTGACGCGGTCGAGCGGGATCCCTCCCGGCGCACCACGGAGAAACGGCGGGTGATCGCTGGCGCGCAGCAGCTCTGCCGCGAGGACTACGAGGATGTGCACCCGGTGGATGACGCCATCCGGCGGCGGATGGTCAACCGGATTGTCGATCTGATCCGCAACGGGGAGCTCGACGCGGTGATTTTTGAGGATTACCGCAAGGGGATGCTCGCCGAGTGGATGCTCGAAGAGGTGGTCGCCGAAGCCCGGCGGGCGAAGGTGGTGACCGCGCTCGATCCGAAGCCGGGGAGCATGAAGCCGGTCCGGGGAATCACGGTGATGAAACCCAACCGGGTGGAGGCGTTTGCGCTCGCCGGCGTCGAGGATGGTCCCGGCGGAGATCCTGCTACGGATGCGGCGCTTTGCGAGGCGGCGGCACGGCTGATGGAGAGCTGGCAGCCGGAGCATCTGCTCATCTCCCTGGCCGCGCAGGGGATGGCGCTGTATGACCGTTCTCTGCGGCCGCAGGTGATTCCCACCCGGGCACGGGAGGTGTTTGACGTTTCCGGCGCCGGGGATACGGTGACCGCCACCTTTGCACTCTCGCTGGTTTCCGGCGCGACGCCGGTGGAGGCGGCCGAACTGGCCAATCTTGCGGCGGGCGTGGTGGTCGGCAAGATGGGGACCGTTCCGGTCCACTTCGAGGAGCTGGAGGCGGTTCTGCCGGAATAGGAGAGGGAGCCGGAGCGGCTCCCTGTTTGAATGGGAACTGTTTGCTGCCGCGAGGCAGAGAGAGGAGTCGGCAATGAGTCAGGCGAAGGTTGCGGTGGTGATTCCGTCGCGTTATGCGAGCACCCGGTTTCCGGCGAAGCCGCTGGCGCTGCTGTGCGGAAAACCGCTGGTGCAGCATGTGTACGAGAAGGCGGCCGCATCGAAGGCCGATCTGGTTCTGGTCGCCACCGATCATGAAGCGATCCGCGACACGGTCGAGTCGTTCGGCGGGCGGGCGGTGATGACCGCCGAAAGCCATCCCTCCGGCACCGACCGGATTGCGGAGGCGGTCCGGCTGGTCGGCGAGCCGGTCGATATTGTCGTCAACGTGCAGGGGGATGAGCCGCTGATCCCGACTTCGGTGATCGACGAACTGATCGATCTCATGCGGAACCGTCCGGAAATCGGGATGGCGACCGTCGCGGTGCCGGGGAACCGGCAGACGATGACGGAAAACAATGTCAAGGTGGTGTTCGACGAAGCGCATTTTGCGCTCTACTTCAGCCGGTCGATGATTCCGTTTCTGCGGACTGGCGGGGTGGAGGCGCCGGTCTATCTGCACTGGGGCATCTACGCCTACCGGCGGGAGGTGCTGGAGAAGTTTGTGACACTGCCGCCGGGGCGGCTGGAGAACTGCGAAAAGCTCGAACAGCTGCGGGCGCTGGAGAACGGCATCCGGATCTACGTGCATCTTTCCAATTTGGAGAGCATCGGGGTCGACACCCCCGCCGACCTGGCCGCGGCGGAGAAGAAACTGCGGGAAACGACTTAGTGTTTTCGTGAAATATTAACCCTCCTTCGGCAGGTTTACGGAGCACTCCGGCGGACTTCCCGAAGGGAGCATGGGAGCAGACGATATGGAAAAGAATTCGATTACTCCGATTCAGTACGGCAGTCTGGTGATCGGCGACGGGCGTCTCACTCTGATCGGCGGTCCGTGCATGGCCGAAACCCGTGAGCTCTGTCTGGAGGTGGCGGACTACCTCCGGGATCTCTGCGGCGAGCTGAATGTGCAGTATATTTTCAAGGCCTCCTACGACAAGGCGAACCGCTCGAGCGAGGGCGGGCGCCGCGGCCCGGGGCTGGAGCGCGGGCTGGAGTATCTGGCGGCGGTCAAGGAGCGTTACGGCGTGCCGGTCATCACCGACGTGCATGAGAGCGAAGAGGTTCCGCGGGTGGCGGAAGTGGCGGATTTTCTGCAGATTCCGGCCTTTCTCTGCCGCCAGACCGACCTGCTGCACGCGGCCGGGCGTTCCGGGCGGCCGGTCAACATCAAGAAGGGGCAGTTCATGGCTCCGGAAGATATGCAGGGCGCGCTGGAGAAGGTCCGTTCGACCGGGAACAACCGGGTGATGCTGACCGAGCGCGGCACCACGTTCGGCTACCACAATCTGGTGGTGGACATGCGTTCGCTGGTGACGATGCGCGGCTTCGGCGTGCCGGTGGTGTTCGATGCGACTCACTCGGTGCAGATTCCCGGCGGGCTGGGGAACGCTTCGGGCGGACGGCGTGAATTTGTCGCGCCGCTGGCCCGCGCGGCGGCGGCGGTCGGCATCGACGTCCTGTTCACCGAGGTGCATCCGCGGCCGGATGAAGCGTGGTCCGACGGGCCGAATTCGCTCAACTTCGAACAGATTCGTGAAATTTTAAGCAAGGTGAAACAGATCCATGATCTCTGCTGAAGCATTCCGGAAAATCAAGGCGGTCGTGCTTGACGTCGACGGGGTCCTCACGGACGGCCGTGCCGGATACGGCGCGGAGGAGGAGATCAAGTTCTTCCATCTGCGGGACGGTCACTGGATGCGCATGGCGCTCCGCACCGGCCTCAAGGTGGGGTTGCTCTCCGGCCGCGGCTCGCGGGCCAACCGCCGCCGGGCGGAGGAGCTCGGGTTGAGTTTCTGCTATGAGAACTGCAAGGATAAGCTGGAAGGATTTGAACGTCTGCTCGCGGAACAGGCGCTCAAGCCGGAGGAGTGTCTCTATATTGGAGACGATGTGATCGACATGCCGGTCATGCGGCGCGCCGGTGTCGCCGTCGTGGTGGCGGACGGCGTGCCGGAGCTGGACGAGGTGGCCGATTTCCGCACGCAGGCTCCCGGCGGACACGGTGCGGTCTGCGAAGTGATGCGCCGCCTCATGATGGAGCAGGGGACGCTGGATTCCCAGCTCGAACGTTACAGGAGATGATATGAAGAAGCTGATTTTCGCCGCTCTGCTCGCCGGAAGTGCTCTGGCTCTGCGGGGGGCGGGCGATCTTGAGGATCTGCGCGGGCTGGTGCTTTCGCATGCCAAGCTGCCGCTCTACAACAAGCAGGTGCTGCAGTCGATGGCCTTTTTCGACAAGGCGTCGCGGCAGGGGCGGCTGATGGTCGGCAGCAATGTGTTGCTGGACCTGATCCGGCGGGGCGCGGACATCGATTCGATCAAGGACGGCTGGGGGGTGAAGCTCTACCCGCTCAACTCGGGACTGCCGGAGATCGTCGGATTCTGGAAGGAGCGTCTCTACAGCGAAGGGATCATGAGTTCTCCGCGGGCCGACGTCGATCAGGAGAGCCGGATGGCGGCCGGCAATGAGCCGGTCCACTTCCGTTCGCCGCTGCTCGATCTGGATGGCATCGGATTCGAGGCGGATTTCGACAAGCGGACGATTCTGGTGAAATCCGACGTGCGGATTGTGGTCCGGATGGCGGGCAGCGATCCGCGCAAACTCTTTGCCCCCGGCGCGAAACTGCCGGAGAAGTATGAATTCATCACGGCGACCGGCGACTCGTTGCTGATCGATCTGGGCAGCAACCAGGTGATTCTGATGGGGAACGTCAAGGTGGACGAGGAGCGTTCCGGGGTGACCTGCGAGCGCATGACCATCTTCCTCGACCGGAAGGGCGCGGGGAACCGCGGCGAGGCGGCGGTCGCCTCCGCCGCCGGCATCGAGAACGAGAACATGAAGGGGGTCTCCCGCATTCTCTGCGACGGGAATGTGGTGATTTCCCGCAAACTTTCGGCGGAGGAGCTCCGCGCGGGCGAGCAGAAGGCGCTGGCCGACCATATGGTCTACGATGTGAAGTCCGCGTCGGTGACGCTCTCCGGCGACCGGGAGTATCCGCGGATCGTGCGGGGCGGCGAGTCGATCAGCGGGCGGAACATCGTTCTCTTCAAGGAGGAGCAGCGCGCGACCGTCACCGACGACTGCCGGGTCGTGATCTCCCAGCCGCCGGAGAAGGATGAACGTGCCGCCGGGCCGATGACTGTGCGGTCAAAGTCGGCGCATATGGATTATCGGAACAATTGCAGTGATTTCCTCGGGGATGTCCGGGTGGATGAACCGCGCATGGAGCTGCTTTGCGACCGGATGCGCGTGATTCTCCGGGAGGTGCCCGGTGCGAAGGCGGTGGCGAAGACGGCGGAATCTTCCGGCTCCCTCACCGGCATGCCCGATCTCGGCGGAAGCAGCCGGGAGCTCGACCGGATTCAGTGCTCCGGCGGCGTGCAGGTGACCCGCAAGGACGCCTCCGGAAAACTGCTGCCGGGTGAACAGGCGAAATCGGACCGTGCGGTTTTCGAATACGATCAGCGCAAGATCACGATGACCGGGGCGGCGCCGACCATCACCCGCGGTTCGGAGACGCTGACCGGGAAGGAGCTGGTGATTTTCCTCGACGAGGAGCGTCTGCTCGCGCCGCAGGACAGCCGGATTACGCTTTGCGCCGCTCCCGCGGAGAAAAGCGGCAAGGCCGCGCCGCCGAAGACGGAGGTGACCTCCGACTCGAGCGACCTCAACTACGGCGGGAACAAGCTGGTGTTTCAGGGGAACGTCAAGGTGCGCGATCCCCGGATGTCGCTCGACTGCGACCGGCTGGAGATCTATCTGAGTGAAAAGGGCGGTGCGACCGCGACGAAGAAACAGAAATCCGCCGGAATCGGCGATGCGCTCGACTTCGACGGCGGCAAGTCTGCGGAGAAGTTCGTCAGCAAGGTGATCTGCATCGGCAATGTCCGTTCGCAGGATCCCCGGGCCGATCTCTCGACCGACCGGATGACGCTGAACTTCGAAGAGCTCAAGCCGGGCGAACAGGCGGATTCGGCGGTGTTCCAGTCCAACGGGACCCGGCTGGCGAAGATCGTCTGCGAGGGCAATCTGGAGATGGTCAACCGGCCGGACACCGCGGCGGAAGGGCGTGCGGCGAAGGATCCGACCAACCCGTTCGGCAACATGCTCGGCAACTCCAAGGGGCCGCGCACGTTGCGGGCTGAGCGCGGCATCGTCGACTTGGTGAAGAACGAATCCGAATTCCACGACAAGGTGAGCCTGGTGGACGATCAGGGCACGCTCAAGTGCGAAGACATGTACCTCTTCACGCGGAAGAGTGTGCCGCAGCAGGCTGCGGCCGCTCCGGTGGTCAAGCCGCCGGTGGAGGAGGATCCCGATGCCGACCCGTTCAGCACGGAGGCTCCGGCGAAGGGCTCGGTTCCGGCCCGGATTGCGCTCACCGACACGCTGGAACTTGCCCGGGTGCTCTGCAAGCGGAATGTGGAGATTTCGCGCCGCACCAAGGAGGGTGAACTGCAGCGCGCCGGCGGCGAACAGGCCGACTACCGGGTGGAGGATAAAAAGATCATCATGACCGGAACGCCGGAGTCCCGCCCGTGGATGAGTGCGCAGGGCGGACGCATTTCCGGCGACCGGATTCTGGTCGATCTGGCCAACGAGACGATGAAAGTGCTCGGCAACACCGTGGTTGATATCGGGGAATCGCTGAAATTATGAGGATTTCCTGAATTTTCCGCTTGACCGGCGGCAAAGTAGGTGTATAATAGTAACAGGCCGCAACGGGGAGCCACGGATGCCGGCGGCGGAGTTTTGAGGTGAGAAAGAGATGAACGGACAGAATGAACACGAAGATCTGATCCGGGCGGAAAAGCTCGTGAAGACCTATCACGGCCGCCGGGTGGTCAGCGATGTTTCGATTTCGGTGAAGGCCGGCGAAGTGGTCGGTCTGCTCGGGCCCAACGGGGCCGGCAAGACGACCAGTTTCTATATGGTCATGGGGCTGATCCGGCCGGATTCCGGCGACATCAGCTTCCGCGGGGTGGACATCACGCACATGCCGATGTACAAGCGCGCCCGGATGGGGATGGGGTATCTCGCCCAGGAGCCGTCGATCTTCCGCAAGCTGACGGTCGAAGAGAACATCATGGCGATTCTCGAGACGCTGGCGATTTCGTCGGCGGAGCGCCGGCAGCGCTGCAAGGCGTTGCTGGAGGAGCTGGAGCTGACCCGTCTGGCCAAGCAGAAGGCGATGACGCTTTCCGGCGGCGAGCGGCGGCGGCTGGAGATCACGCGGGCGCTGGTGACGAATCCGTCGTTCATCATGCTCGACGAGCCGTTCAGCGGGGTGGACCCGCTGGCGGTTTACGATGTTCAGCAGATCATTCTGCAGCTCAAGGAGCGCAACCTCGGGATTCTGATCACCGACCACAACGTGCGCGAGACGCTGTCGGTGGTGGACCGGGCCTATCTGATGTGCCAGGGGAAGATTCTGGTGGAGGGGCCGAGCGAATTTCTGGTCAACGATGAACAGGCGCGGGAAATTTATCTCGGGCCGCAGTTTTCCATGTAAAACGACATGAACCGGGAAGAGATTCCGGTTTGAGCCATAAGGAGGTGCATATGAACATTACGGTAACCGGTCGTCAATTCGAGATTACCCCGTCGATCCGCGAATACGTGGAGAAGCATATAGAGACGCTGCTTGAGGATAAGGCGTTGAACGTCACATCCGTCAACGTCGTGATGGATCGGGAGAAAAACCGGTTCAAGAGCAGCATCGTGGTCAACTGCAAGTACCACGTGGTGCCGGCGGAAGTGGAGGATTTCGACCTTTACAAGTCGTTCGATGCGGCGTTGCTGAAGATCGATTCTCAGCTGACGACGCTTCGGGCGAAGATTCGCGATCATCAGGCGCAGCCGATGCGCGAGGCGGAGCCGAAGGCGGAGTAATTCCGACTCCGGCATGATGGAAAAAGAGCAGACGGCCTGAATCGGGTGATTCGGGCCGTTTCCATTGAAAACAGGGGATATGAGGCTATGTTGATTGCAGTTGCCAGTGAGAATGGAGAGGTATTTCAGCATTTCGGTCATACGCCGGAATTCACCGTCTACGAGATTGAAGGGGGTGTGGTCCGCGGGAAGCGGGTGCTGCCGACCGGAGACTCCGGGCACGGCGCGCTGGCCGGATTTCTGCGGGATCTGTGCGTTGATCTGCTGATCTGCGGCGGAATCGGCGCCGGGGCGCAGCAGGCGCTCGCCGAGGAGGGGATCAAGCTGGTTGCCGGCGTGCAGGGCACGGTTGACGCGGTGGTGACCGGGTACCTCAACGGAACGCTGAAATTTGCGACCGATTTTACCTGTTCGCACCACCACGATCACGGTGAGGGGCATGAACACGGCGGCCATTGCGGCGGCCATTGCAAGCACTGAGGCGAAACATGAGCACTTGTTCCGGAAATTGTGAAGGGTGTGCTTCGAAGGGGAACTGCTCCGAGGAAAAGCACGAGCCGTTACTGAAAAACGTGAAAAAGGCGGTGCTGGTTCTCTCCGGCAAGGGGGGAGTCGGCAAGAGCACGGTGGCGGCTTCGCTGGCGGTCACGCTTGCGAAGATGGGCAAGAAGGTCGGATTGCTGGATGTGGATTTCCACGGTCCCTCACAGCCGACGCTGTTCAACGTCACTCATCTGCGCATGTGCGGGACCGAGCAGGGGATGGAACCGCTCGAGGTCGCCGGGGTGAAACTGGTGTCGATCGGGTTGCTGCTCGACGACCCCGACCGGGCGATCATCTGGCGCGGCCCGGTGAAGATGGGCGCGGTCAAACAGCTGCTCGAAGAGGTTGACTGGGGCGATCTGGATGTGCTGGTGCTCGACTTCCCGCCGGGGACCGGTGACGAATCGCTTTCCGCCTGCCAGCTGATCGACTGTGAGAAGACGGCGGTGGTGGTGACTACGCCGCAGGAGGTCGCGCTGGCGGACTGCCGCAAGTGCATCGATTTCTGCCATCAGGTCAAGGTGCCGGTGGCGGGGATTGTCGAGAACATGAGCGGATTCGTCTGCCCGGACTGCGGCCATCGTCATCCGCTGTTCTCGCAGGGGGGCGGAGCCCGGCTGGCGGCCGGGGCGAAGGTGCCGCTGCTGGCGCAGCTGCCGCTGGATCCGCTCTTCCTCCAGCGCTGTGACGCAGGGGAACTGTCGGAAGGACTGGCGGAAAATGCGGTGATTTCCGGAGAGATGGCCCGGGTGGCCGAAGCGGTGCTCTGACCGGAGCGGTAAAACTGTCAGGTTCCGGCGCCGGAAAAGAACAAAAGGAGCGTTCAGCATGGCGAAATTCGGGGATGTGGTGCAGGAGTTTTACGTCGAACGGTTCCGCGCCAACATGGCGGCGCGTGCCGACCGGTTGCGCGGCGTGACGGAACCCGGGCAGGCGCGGGCGTACATCGAAGACGCCCGCCGACGGGTTCGGCAGTCGTTTCAACTGCCGGAACACTCCGGCGAGCCAGCGACGCGGATGACCGGCCGGCTGCAGGGAAACGGCTTCACGGTGGAGAAGCTCCTCTATGAGAGCCGCCCCGGTTACTGGGTGAGTGCGAACTACTATCTGCCGGAGAAGGTTGCGGGCAAACTGCCGGCGGTGCTCTTCGTCTGCGGACACTCCGCTGCCGGCAAGGCGGGCGACACCTATCAGATGGCGGCGCAGGCGCTGGCGCTCTGCGGATTTGCCGTGCTGATCCCCGACCCGGTCGGGCAGGGGGAGCGGGGGCAGTTCCGCAACATTCCGGAAGCCGAAGCGCTCTGTCGTAACTGCACCCATGAGCACAACATGTACGGCAAACAGCTGTTGCTCACGGGGGAGTTTTTCGGCACCTGGCGGGCGTTCGACGCGGTGCGCGCTCTGGACTGGCTGCTGGCGCGGCCCGAGGTGGATTCCACCCGGGTCGGTGTGACCGGCAACTCCGGCGGCGGCACGCTCACCACCTACGTCAATGCGCTGGACGACCGGATCACCATGGCCGCTCCCTGCTGCTACATCACCCGCTGGTGGCGCCACGTCGAGAACGAATTGCCGGTCGACGCCGAGCAGACCCCGCCGGGACTGGCGGCGGCGGGCGGTGAGATGGCCGATATGCTCTTTGCCGCGGCGCCGCGCCCCTTGCTCATCTGCGGCCAGCGGAACGATTTCTTCGATCCCCGCGGCACGCTGGAGTGCTATGACGAGCTTCGCCGCGTCTACCGGATTCTCGGGCGCGAAAACGAGGTGGAGTGTTTCATCGGCCCGGTCGGACACGGGCTGTCGACGCACCTGCGCGAGCGGGTGGTTGCTTTCTTCTGCCGCCATGCGGGGTTGGAGTTGCGGGAGATCTCCTCTGTGGCGCCGTTCCCGGAAAAGGAGCTCTGGTGCACCCCCGCCGGGAACGTCTGCGACCTGCCGGAGAACCGGCGGATTCAGTGCTTCGTCCGCGAACGGGCGGCGGAACTGATCCGCACCCGGGAGACGCTTCCGGCGCCGGAGCTGGCGCGGAAGTTGCGTTCCTGCCTGAAGCTCGGCGAGGTCGCGATTCCGAACTACCGGGTGTTGCGTTCCCGGCCGGCGGGGAACGAGGTGCGGTTTTCGCGGTTCCTGCTTGAAACCGAACCGGGCATGCGGGTGACGCTCTCCTATGTCGATCGCGGGGAGTGGTTCCACCTGCCGGAGCGTGAAACGGGGAAAATTCCGCTCTACCTGCCTCACCAGTCTTCCTTCGACGAACTTGCCGACGGAAGCCGGCCGGGGTTTGCGCTCGACTACCGCGGCGTCGGCGAATCGATGCCGGAGGGGTGCGATCAGGGCAAACGCGATTTCTTCGGCCCCTACCAGTTTGACTACCACTTCGCCTCGCTCGGACTGCTGCTCGACGAGCCGTATCTCGGCGGACGGGTCCGCGACATCATGGCGGCGTGTCTTTTGCTCAACCCGGAAGGGGAGAGGCGCATTGCGCTGACGGCCCGCGGCGTCGGCGTGGTGCCCGGAGTTCTTGCGGCACTGCTCAGCGACCGGGTTGCCGAACTGCAGTTGCTCGACCGGCCGGAATCGCTGGCGGAGGTGGTGCAGGCGGAGTCGACGCCGTTCCCGCAGTCGAACATGTTCCCCGGGATGCTGGCGGTAACCGATCTGCCGGACCTCTATCGCGCATTGCGGGAAAAGGGCGTCCGCCTTTCGGGGGATTGAGCCAGAGATTGCAAAAGAAACGGGCCGGGGAGATTTCTCCGGCCCGTTTTGTGTGTCTTCATGATGCGGAGGTTCAGCGCCTGTTCGCATTGCCTTTCTGCGGCGGCCTGCGGCGGAATTCTCCCCGGTGCGCCGCCGGGCCGGAACGCTTCTTTTTGAGCACTTCGATCTGGGGGCGGCGCTCCGCCAGCCCGCGGTTGACCGGAATCGGCGTGCCGTCCGGCGCCTTGCCGGTGTAGTACATCGCGCCGCCCATGGTCATCGGCAGAGGGATGTAATCCTGCACCTGCTGCAAACTCCAATGGTGCTTTTCGAGGAAGTCGTCGACCGTCTTCATCTCCTTTTCCGTACAGCCGGGGAAGTTGGAGATGAAGAGCGGAATGAGGTACTGCTCCTTGCCGCACTCTCTGCTGAGCTTCTCGAAGATCTCCATGAAGCGGTAGAACTCCTCGGCGGGACTCTTGCGCATCAGTTTCAGCACTTTGGGGTCCAGATGCTCCGGTGCGACCTTGAGGTGGCCGGAGACATGGTGGGCGATGATCTCCCGCAGCAGTTCCGGCTGGCGCAGCGCCAGATCGAGCCGGATGCCGGAGTTGATGTAGACATGCTTGACCTTCGGGTGGTTCCGGATTCGCCGCAGCATGTGAACGATCTCCCGCCCGGTGCAGATGTAGGTCGAACAGGGCACCGGGAAGAGGCAGCTCGAACGTTTGCACCGCTTGCAGCGGTCGAGGTCGTACCGGCTCTGGTAGATGTTCCCCGCCGCGCCGCCGACGTCGCTGATCGTGCCGCGGAAGAAGGGTTTCTTCGAGATTTCGTCGACTTCGCGCAGAATGGAGTCCTCACTGCGGCTCATCACGTGCCGCCCCTGGTGGGCGACCAGCCCGCAGAAGGCGCACCCGCCGGGACAGCCGCGTACCGCCTGAATCGAATCCTTGATCGTTTCGAACGCCGGAATTCTCCCCTTGTATTTCGGATGAGGCAGCCGGGCGTAGGGCAGTTCGTGGACATGGTCGAGCTCCTCCGCCGTCAGCGGTTCCGGCGGCGGCTCGACCACCAGCAGCCGGTCGCCGTAACGCTGATAGAAGCCGCGGCCGCTCTGGAAGTTCATCTCCGCCTCCACCAGTTTGGTGGCGGTCATCAGCGCGTCCTTGTTCGCGAGGGTCTCTTCGAGGCTCGGCAGTTCCAGATAGGCGTCACCGGGGTCGAACGCCTCCGCCGCCTTCTTTCCGAGCAGCCGGGCGGTGCCGCGGATGCCGTCGAGCGGGGCGTTTTCGGCGAAGCGGCGGAACACCTCCGGCGTGGGGCGCTCCCCCATGCCGTAGACGAGGATGTCCGCCTTCGAATCGACCAGCACCGAGGGGCGGAGCTTGTCCTGCCAGTAGTCGTAGTGGACGATCCGCCGCATGCTCGCCTCCAGCCCGCCGAGCATGACCGGAATCCCGGGAAACGCCTGGCGGACCAGCTGGGCGTAGACGGTGAGCGCGTGCGGCGGCCGCTTGCCGGTCTCGCCGTTTTCGGAGAAGCAGTCGTCGCGGCGGAGGCGCCGGCCCACCGTGTAGATGTTGACCATCGAATCCATGTTGCCGCTGGTGACGCCGCAACCGATGCGGGGGCGCCCCATCACCTTGAGTGCTTCCGGATCGCGCCAGTCCGGCTGGGCGATGAGACCGACGCGGTAGCCGCAGTCGACCAGCAGCCGCCCGATGATCGAGACGCCGAAGGAGGGATGGTCGACGTAACAGTCGCCGGTGATCAGGAGAATGTCCAGCTCATCGAAGCCGGCGGCGAGCATCTCCTCGCGGGTCGTCGGCAGAAATTCGGGTTGACGGATCGATTTCATTGTCTGGCCTGCATGATCCCGTCGGCGGGAACGGTGGTGGGGAAGGGGCGGCTGCCGAGGTTGACGAAGGGCACCTGCTGTTCCGCCCGTTCCGGCGGCGGGAAGTTCGCCTTCAAGGTCAGATTTTCCACCTTCTGCAGACCGACCTGGCGGCCGTCAAGGACGAACAGCAGGGTGTAGTTGCTTTGGGCGTCCGGGTTGGCGTATTCCCACTTCCCGGCCTGGAAGCTGCCGCTGCCGGCGCGGATGGCCACGCAGGGGGAGGGGCGGCCGAAGGCCTCCAGCGAGTAATCGTAGACGCTGAGGGCCCGCCCCGGAGTCATGCGCACGGTCAAGGCCGCATAGATCTTCCGGTCGAGATCGTTCGGGTAGGCGAAGGGATCTTCTCCGCTGATCGACGGGCGGGCGGTGGAGAGCTGGGCGGCGAGAATTTCTCCGCCCCGGAAGGCGAGCGTCGCCGCGGAGAGCGACAGCATCCCGGCCGCGGCGAATGCAAAAATGACTGATAGAAATTTCATCTTGGAATACTCCGGAAATCAAGTTTGTACGTTGCTGGCAATATAAAGCAATTTCCGGTTAAAATCAAGTCTCCGGCCGGCTGGAGCGGTTGAATTTTTCCGAAAACGGGAGTATTTTATAAACTCCGTGATATGGAATCCAATATTCCCGAATTGGAGAGATGTAAAAATGCCCAACCCCGATTTTACTGTAAAACACCTCGGTGAGGCGACGATCGATTCGCCCCTCAACGGAGTCGGTTTCATTCCCGAGGATTCCACCGTCATTTACGGCAAGGACTCCCGGGAGGTGATTGAAGAGTATACTTCCACCGGCAAACTCAGCGCGTTTGAGCAGGCCGGACCGCGTGCGAAGATCTATCACGATCCGGCGTGGACCCATGCCGCGATCCTGACTGCGGGCGGGCTCTGCCCCGGGCTCAACGACGTCATCAAGGGTTTGACCCGCACGCTGATGCTGCGTTACAACGTGCCGATTGTGTTCGGCATCCGCTACGGCTATCAGGGGCTGATCCCCGCATACGGGCATGAGCCGATGATGCTGACCCCCGATTCGGTGGACAGCATCCACGAGGTCGGCGGAACCGTGCTCGGCAGTTCCCGCGGCCGGCAGGATGAGGTGGTGATGGTCGAGACGCTCAAGCGTATGAACATCAAGATCCTCTTCTGCATCGGCGGCGACGGCACGTTGCGCTGCGCCCACGACATCGTCAAGGAGGTCGAGCGGCGCGGATTGAACATCAGCGTGGTCTGCATCCCGAAGACGATCGACAACGACATCAATTACATCGACAAGACCTTCGGTTTTGAGACGGCGGTCTACGCGACCAATTCGGTGATCTCCGCCGCGCACAACGAGGCGAAGGGGACGCCGCACGGGGTCGGCCTGATCCACGTGATGGGGCGTGACTCCGGATTCATCGCCGCCTATGCGACGCTGGCGAACACCCACGTCAACTACTGCCTGGTGCCGGAGGATCCCTTCAGCCTCTACGAAGGGGAACATGCCCTGCTGCCGAGCCTCGAACGGCGGTTGCGGGAACGCAAACACGCGGTGATCATCGTTTCGGAAGGCGCCGGCCAGCATCTCTTCGAAGAGGAGTCCAACCGCCGCGACAAATCCGGCAACGTACTGCACCACAACATCGGCGAGTTCCTGCAGGAGAAGATCACCGCCTGGGGCAAGGAGATCAAGCTCGATCTGAGCGTGAAGTATTTCGACCCCTCCTATCTCATCCGCAGTCTTCCCGCGCACGGCACCGACGCGGTGTTCTGCGAAATGCTCGCTCAGCACGCGGTGCATGCGGCGATGGCGGGCCGGACCGATGTGGTCATCGGTCACTGGAACGACCGGTTCACCCATGTGCCGATTCCGGTGGCAACCAGTTCGCGCAAGAAGATCGACATCAACTCCAGTCTCTGGGACAGTGTGAAGTCGGTCACCTGGAAGTGCTACCGCTGACCGGTCAAAAAAAGGAGGGCTGCCCGCCCTCTTTTTTTTTTTGCCTTGAATTTCCCGGAGTCGGAACATTATTTTGAAATTTATGCAAATATATAATTGTATTTATGAATTTTTATTCTGCATTGTGAAAATAAAATAAAAAACTGCCGAACTTTCAAAAAACTGACTTGAGAAAGCATGGGAAAACGGGTATTGTGAAGAAAAAATAACCAGCGGTGATGACACCGGGGAGGGAATGCTATGGTGGTGCGCGAAAAGAGAGTGGAAGCGGATTTTGTGGTCGTCGGAGGCGGGATGGCCGGGTTGTGTGCCGCGGTGGCCGCGGCGCGGAACGGGACGAAGACGCTGATCATTCAGGATCGGCCGATGTTCGGCGGCAATGCGTCGAGCGAGATCCGGATGTGGATCTGCGGTGCGCACGGGCCGAACCGGAAGGAGACCGGTCTGCTGGAGGAGCTCCAGCTGGACAACCTCTATTTCAATCCGGAACTGCACTATACCATGTGGGACGATGTGATGTACAACTTCGTGCGTCAGCAGAAGAACCTCTCGATGCTGCTCAACTCCTCGGTGGAGTCCGTCGAGGTCGAGAACGGTAGAATCCGCACGGTGACTGCGTGGAACCTGGTGGAGTACACCCGCTATCGCGTGGAGGGGAAACTCTTTGTGGACTGTTCCGGAGACGGCATTCTGCGGCTTTCCGGAGCGAAGTACCGGATGGGGCGCGAATCGCGCGACGAGTTCGACGAGCCGCACGCGCCGGAACAGGCTGACAAGAAGACGATGGGCAATTCGATTTTGATTCAGTTGCGGCGGACGAAGACTCACCGTCCGTTCCGGGCGCCGGAGTGGGCCTACCACTACACCGACGAGACCGCGCCGAAGCGGCACCTGATGCCGGAAGGGAACAACTTCTGGTGGATGGAGTTCGGCGGAGTGCGCGACACCATCGCCGACGCCGAGGAGATCCGCGATGAACTCTACCGGATTGCCTACGGCGTCTGGGAGTACATCAAGAATCACCCCGATGGGCGCGGACACGAGTGGGAGCTTGACTGGATCGGTTCTCTGCCGGGCAAACGCGAGAGCGTCCGTTTTGTCGGCGACCACACGCTTTCGCAGAAGGAGGTGGAAGCGGGCGGCGACTTCCCCGATGCGGTCTGTTACGGCGGCTGGACGATGGACGATCACCATCCGGAAGCGATCTATTATCCGGGGCCGCCGACGATCTACCATCCGGCGCCGTCTCCGTTCGGCATTCCCTATCGTTCGCTCTATTCGGTGAACATCGACAATCTTTTCTTCGCCGGGCGGCAGATTTCGACCACGCACATGGCGATGAGTTCGACCCGGGTGATGGCGACCACCGCGATGATGGGGCAGGCGGTAGGCACCGCCGCCGCGATTGCGCTCCGCACCGGCGAGACGCCGCGGGGAGTCTGGGAGCACCATATCGAGGAACTGCGCCAGACACTGCTCGATCAGGATCAGTTCATCCCGAATGCGAAACGGCGGATTCCGGAACTGACGCTCCGGGCGGAGACGAACTGCGAGATTCTGCGCGACGGCTGGGACCGCGACTGGGACGACGGCGAACACGGCGTTTCATTCGCTCCCGGCGAGGCGGCGGTCTACCGTTTCGCTGATGAAGAGACGGTCCATGGGGTGCGGCTGGTGTTCGACAGCGATCTCTCGGACTTGAAGCGGCAGCGCAACGTCGAAACCTCCGGCGAGTGCCACGAGATGCCCGCGTTGCTGCCCCGCTCGTTCCGGCTGGAATATCGCGACGGCGGCGAGTGGAAGGAGTTCGCCTCCGTCGCTGAAAACCGTCACCGGTATGTGAAACTCTCCGGCGCGCCCTGCCGCTGCCGGGAGTTCCGGTTCGTCGCCGGAGAAGCGTGGGGCGGCGGCGCTTCAAGAGTCTTCTCCTTCGACGTATTCTAAGCGTACTTTTCCCTGCCCGCACTGCGGGCGGGGACTCTTTTTATAAGAAAAGTTAGATTAATCTAATAATTAGGCTTGACATTTGCTTTTGCGGCGATATACTATGGCATGAACCGCCCGGGGAGGGCGGTGGCTGCGACCAAACGCCCTGTTTCCCAGGCAGAGCGGCGCTTGACCCGGCGCCCTCTGCCGATTTTTTTGGTGAGCTTGTGGCTATGGCAGAAAGAAAATTCCCGCCCTCGGGAATTTCCCCGTGGGGCGGGAGCGATTGAGCCCAAGCCGGCGGCCGTCGGATTGGGGGTTACGGTTCGCGCGCGGCTTCGTCCAGCGCCTTGATCAGCGGGTAGAGCCAGTACTCGATCACCCGGCGGCGGTCGGTCTTGATCTCCGCAATCCCCTCCATGCCGGGAATCAGCCGGAAATTGTCCTTCACATGCTGAAGCTTGCCGGAGATGGTGATCCGCGCACGGTAATAGCTGGGCGATTCCTCCTGGTTGCCGGTGAAGGTGGAGCCTTCCCGCTGCAGGGTGTTTTCCGAGATGTTCCGGATGACGCCGTTCAACGTCCCGTGCTTCTGGAACGGATAGGCGTTCAGCTTGATTCGGACCTCTGAACCGATCGCCACTTTGCCGATGTCCTGCGGCCGGATTTCACTTTCCAGCTCGATCTCGCCGCTCAGCGGAATCAGCGTGATCAGCGCCTCCGCCTCGCGCACGGCCGACCCCGGCGAGAAGGAGGCGATCTCGTGCACCACCGCCTCGCAGGGCGCGCGCAGATAGACATATTCGATCAGCCGTTTCACCTTGTCGTACTCCTTGCGGGTCGAGATGAGGTTGCGGTCGACCGAAACCATCTCCTCGGAGATGCTGTTGCGCCACTCCTGAATGAACGAATTCTTCTCCGCCCGGGTGCTCCCCTGCTGGTGAGTGAGTTCGAGCAGGTCGTTCTCCAGCTCGTCCACGGTCGCCTCCATCTCCATGCGGGTGATCGAAATCTGGATCAGCTCCTTCAGCGAGGCCGCCTTCTTGTCGTGCAGGGTCTGGAACATCTCTTCGAGTTTCTTGACCGCGTCCAGCCGCTCCTGCTGTTTCATCAGCGAGTCCTTCCGGCTCTTGATCGAGGCGGCCACCTGGGAGAGCATGGCGTCGAAGTAGGCGATGCGCTGGTTGTAGTACTCCTGCCGCTGGCGGTAGATCGCGTACTGCCACTTTTCGAACTGGTTCCGGCCGGAATCCGGGTAGGGTTTCCGGTCGAATTCCGCCCGGAGCCGGTTGAACTGGGCGGTCAGGGTGTCGAGCTCATTTTTGAGCCGTTCCGCCTCCGCCTGGTTGAGCGCCGGGTCGAAGGTGATCAGAATCTGGTCCGGCTTCACCACGTCGCCGATCTTGACGTTGATCTCCTTGATGACCGAACGCTCCAGCGGCTTCATCACGATCGTCGGCCGGTCGGTCACCAGTTTGCCGTTCGCCTGGACGATCACATCCACTTCGGAGCACCACGCCCAGATCAGCACCGCCGCAACCAGCACCACCGGCAGCCAGACGCAGAGCCGGATCAGACGCGGCAGCCGTTCGTTCTTGATCTCCAGCGCATCCGGCTGGAATTCGATCACGGCATCGGAAACTTTCTCTTTCTTCATTATTTCACCTCTCCCATCTGCTGGCACCAGAACTCCTTGTAAATTCCATCGCGGCTCAGAAGCTCCTGATGCGTGCCGGAGTCGGACAATTCGCCGTTGTTCAGCACCAGAATCTGGTCGGCGTGGCTGACGATGCTCAGGCGGTGCGACACGATCAGCACGGTCCGCCCGCTGGCGATCGCCTTGAGATTCCGCTGGATCACCGCCTCGCTCTCCGGATCGAGCGCGCTGGTCGCCTCGTCGAAGATCAGCACCGGCGGATTGGTCAGCAGGGCCCGCGCAATGGCGAGGCGCTGTTTCTGGCCGCCGGAGAGGTTCGAAGCGTTCTCTTCGAGGACGGTGTCATAGCCGCGCGGCAGGCGCTGAATGAACTCATCCGCTCCCGCCAGCCGCGCCGCGTAGAGAATCTCCTCGAGAGAGGCGTTCTGCTTGGTGAGCGCGATGTTTTCGCGGACCGTGCCGCTGAAGAAGTAGTTCTCCTGCAGTACCACGCCGATGCTGCTGCGCAGGTGCGACTTGTCGATTTCGCGGATGTCGATGCCGTCGATCTTCACCAGACCGGTCGTGACCGGATAGAGCCCCTGGAGCAGTTTCGTCAGCGTCGTCTTGCCCGAACCGGAGCGGCCGACGAAACCGATGGTCGCTCCCTGCGGGATATGCGCGTTGAAGTGTTTGATCACCTGCGGCAGATCCTGCCGGTACTGGAAGGTGACGTTTTCGAAGGCGATTTCTCCGCGCAGCGGATTGCGCACGCCGCCGCCCCGCGGTTCCGGCGGGGTGTTCATCACCACGCCGAGCATCCGGACCGAGAGCGCGATCTGCTGGTATTCGTGGATCAGGCCGACCATCTTCACCAGCGGCCCGGTCACCCGCCCCGCAAGCATCTGGAAGGCGATCAACGCTCCGATCGAAATCGAGTAGTTGAACACCAGATATGCGCCGTACCAGATCACGCAGACGGTCATCATCATCTCGAGCATCTGGCTGAGACTGCGCGCCGTCATCGAAATCTTGCCCACCCGGAAGTAGGATTTGATGGCGTAGGCGGTGGAATCGTCCCAGATCCGTTTCTCCACCGGTTCGAGCGCCAGCGATTTGACCGTGCGGATGCCGTGAATCGCCTCGACCAGCATGCTCTGACGCCGCCCTTCCGCCTGGTACAGTTCATCCAGCCGGTGCTGGAAGGGTTTGATCAGCGACGCGATCACCAGCGCCATCAATGCCGAGAAGGCCAGCACCACCAGCGTCAGCTGAACGCTGTAGCAGAGCAGAAACGGAATGAAGATGCAGAGCGCCGCCAGATCCAGCACCGTGAAGAAGAGATTGCCCGAGAGAAATCCCCGGATCCGCTCGGTCTGCTGCATGTGCTTGAGCAGCACGCCGGAGGGAACCCGTTCGAAGAAGTCCACCGGCAGCCGCATCAGGTGCTGAAAGGTCTTGGTCGCGGTCGAGATGTCGATCTTGTTGGTGGCGAAGAGCAGGAGGTAGCTGCGCACATATTCGACCAGCGTGTTGAACAAAATGGCGATCAGAATGCCGATGCCGAGCACGTTCAGCGTGTAGTAGGTGCGGTTCACCAGCACCTTGTCCACCACGATCTGGAAGAAGAGCGGAATGATCAGCGAGAAGATCGTCAGCAGCGCCACCATCAGCGCAATCTGCCCGAACACCCCCTTGAGCTTCAGAAATTCCGGAATGAACCAGCGGAGCGAGAAGGGCTGGTTCTCGTCGGCGAGCGAGTAGGTCTTCTTCAGCAGGATGCATTCGCCCGTGCACTCCTGCTCATATTTCTTCCGGTTCCAGAAGCGGAACTGTTTGCCCGGCGTCAGGTCTTCGGTGGGGTCGACGACCACCAGTTCGAGCTCTTCGCCGTTCTTGCGCAGGCCGCAGAGGACGAGGTAGGTGCCGGTTTTTTTGATTGCAATCGCCGGCATCACGCTGGAGGAGGCGAGGAGCTTCTTCCAGCCCAGCTTGAGTTTGCGGGTCTTGAAGCTGTAATCCGACGCGATCTGCCGGAAGAGGTTTTCGCGCACCTCGCCGTCGCCGACGGCGTATTCGTACATGACGCGGCGCAGATCCATCTGCGTATTGTGGTGCTGGGCGATGGCGGAGAGGCAGTAGAGGCGCGTCTGCTTGGTGTGGTCCACCATCGTCAGATTGCGGAAGATCAGGATTTCGCCGCCGAACTCCTTCTCGAGCATCTCCTGCGTGCGCGGTTCCGGCGTGTTCCCCTTGGCGCGGGCGGGATCGAACACCTGAATCTCCGCCATCTTCCACTGCAGCGTGTTGGTCAGCAGGAGCCAGGTGTTGTCCCGACAGCGGAAAAGGGCAGGGCCGTGGTAACTTTGAAAGATCTCCGTCGAGGTGACCTTCTCGGCGCGCAGTTTCTGGTCATTGGCCAGTTTGAGCAGCGTTTCCGCCGGATTCTTCAAATACTCCTCCCGGACGCTCTGCGGCACAATGGCGGAAAAATTCACGCTGCGCCGGAACTGGGCGAAGAGTATCTGCAGGCATAACAGCCCGCTCCAGGTTGATTTCTGATCCATATTCATCCTTCTGTTGAAAGGTTAACAATCCTTTTCCCGGCGATAGCGCAGTTTCAGCTCTGTCGCCTGCGGGAACTCCCGGGCCAGCAGAGCCCGCAGTTTCTCCGTTTCAGTACGTTTTTTGCGAAAATGGCGGAACAGTCCGCGCCGGTGCGGTTCCGACGTTTTCCCGGCAGGCGCCGCACCGCTGCTGTTGGCCAGAAATGGCATGATCGCCTCCGGATATTCGAGCAGTGCCAGGCGGCGGATCGCATAGCGCGCCCGTTCCGGAATCGCCGCGTCGGAGGTGAAGAGCCGCTGTCCTTCCGGAAACATCTCCGGAAACAGCCGGTAACAGAGCCCGAGGTCGAGATTCAGCTTCCACTCCCGGTTGAGCGAGCGGATGAGGTCGCGGTCCAACGGGTACTTTTTCTGCAGATATGCCAGATCCAGCAGGGCGCGGCAGGCGAACTGCCAGCGGTCGAAGAACATGTTGTAAAGCGTCAATAGATAGTGTGCCTCCGGCGTCAGGCGGCGGCGGAGCGGATCGCCCGGCTCCGGACGGGAGCAGGGGAGGCTCCAGAGCATTTCCGGGTCGAAAAATGTGCGATTCTTCAGAATGTGCCAGTGCGGCTCCAGTGGCGGGAATCCCGGGTGGAAGAGCGTCGGCAGATGGTGGCGCTTGAAGAACGGGTGACGCTGTTCGCCGGATTGCCAGCCGTTTTCCTGCAGGGTGCGGAAAATCGTCTCCACCTCCGGGCGGCGGAACAGGATGTCCATATCCCGCCGGAGACGGAGCGCCGGATGCGGGTAGACCTCGTAGGCGAGTTCTCCTCCCTTGAGCGGGATGAACGAGGTCCCGGCGGCCCGGAACAGCTCCGCAAGCTGTTTCAACGCGCCGCTGTAACGCAGGTCATGCTGTGACTGCGTATAAAAATCCAGTTGAAAGAGCGACCGCCACTCCGGGGGCAGGGCATCGGTCAGCGTGTAGTAGAAGAGCGGCGACAGCCCCTGCAGTCTGCCGCGGCGGCAAAGCTCCCGGCGCAATGGTTCGGATTGTTCGAGAAAAAGCGGCCGTGCCGTGCCGGATACCATCGCTCCGAGCAGTCGGAAAAAGAGGGCGGCAAAGCGCTCTTCGTTCTCCTCTTTGCCGGTTAATTCCCGCCGGGGGGCGCGTTTGATGAAGCAGGCACAGGGGAGACTGAGCCAGTGCCAGCGCCCCTCCTGCTCCATGGCAACGGGCCTCTTCCGCAGGTAGTAGACGCGGAGCCGGCCGAAATCGGCCTGTTCCAGCTGTTCCGCCCGGAGTTTGAACGGCAGCAGCCGGCAGAGGAGGCGGGCGAACTTGAGTTGAAGCTCGCGCCGCCGGAGAAGCCGCTGGTTGCGTCGGAACTCCGCGAGACCGGCCGTACCGCGCCGGAGCGGGGTGGTGACGCCGTCGCGTTCGAAAGAGGAGCAGAGAAAAAGTTCCGTATCCGGAGCGAGCGGTTCATCCGGCTGCGGGTTGCCGTCGCCCTGCGTCTGGAAAAGCGGGGCGGTGCGGATCACCCGGTGCGCAATCCTCTTCCCCTGCCGGGAAAATACGACGATGTCGCCCGGTTCGACCTCGTTCCACTCCACCTTCTGCAGAAAGACCCGGTCCCCGCTGCGGAGCAGAGGGGACATGCTGAAGCCCGCGATGAGGCAGCTGGGAGCGGCGGCGGTCATTCGGCGAGGTATCCTCCTGCCTGCAGCCGGGCGAGAAACTGATCCAGATCCTTTTCCGCCGAGGGCGGAAGCTCCCCGCAGGCCTCGGCCAGTGCTTGGAGGATTCCGGCGCGGTCGGCGCCCTGTTCGAGCTGTTTCCAGATGAAGGAGGCGGTCCGGTTCAGCATGAAGCTCTCTCCGGTATCCGGGCGGAACAGCACCGCGCTCTTGTCGAACTCTTCACGATAAATTACCAGCGGATTGATTTTCATAACGGTTCCCGCAAATCAGACATGTTTCAACGTTTCCCGCAGATTACCCTGCAGATGGGCCGCAAGGGCGAGCGGAGAATAGATTGTATCGATTTCATCCACGATCTTCCAGCATTCCATCACCAGCTGCCGCCGTTCCTCCACCGTCAGTGCGTACTGGGTGAAAAGCATATGCTGGTTGCAGGCGGCGAGAAGCTGGCCGTGCCACTTTTGAATCGTCACCGGAATCAGCTCCTCCCGTTCTGTTGCGGAACGGGTCAGCCAGAGAATCCGGCGAATCGGAATTTTTTCATTGACAGGATAGCGCAGCTCCTTTGCGGCAATTCCTTCCCGCAGACAACGGCTCCAGGTTGGGAGCGGCTGCGCGTAAAAACAGCTCCGGCCGTCCGCACCGGTTCCCCGGCTCAAAATCATGAGATCGTCACACAATCCACGGCCGCCGGCCGTCTGCCAGCGGCGGAAGGTGGTGCTTTTGCCGACTTCGCTTTCCCCGGTCAGTACGATTCCTTCGCCGTCGTCGCGCAACAGCAGGCATCCGTGAAACAGCACGACCTGACGCCCTTCCAATGTCGCAGTCATGACTGCGGCCAGCAGCGGCAGACGGTAGCGCAGACTCTCCTCCCAGGTCGGCGGCGGAACTTCCGCCAGACGGAAGTACAAGGTGTCCCCGCCGCGGTGGATCTCCACCCCCGGAACCGTCAGCACCGGCTCCGGGGAAACCCCTTCTGGCAGGGCGCTTTTGACGGAAAGCAATTGCACCCGGCACTCTCCGTTTTCCCGTGAGGGCGGTTGCGGCATGGCGGTTTCATGGATGCGGGCGATGGTTTCAAGCACCGGTTGCGAAAATTCATCCAGCGCCCCGATGCGAATGACAGTGCCGTTCGCGGCGATTATCGGCAGTTCCTGTAAGATCACGTTCAATTTCCCGGAGCTGAACAGGGTAGTTCAAGCTCTGATTCTGAAAACAAGATCAACACTCTTCCACATTTTGTATGAAAGAGTGTTGTTTTTTCAAGCTGAAAAGATTTCAGCTTACGACACAACCGGCGTCGGAACAACCGCCGCTTCCGCCACCGGGGCGGAGAGTTCGGTCATCGCCGGAGCCTCATAGGAGAACTTTTCCATTGTATGGATCCCTCTGGTTGATAGTTAATAATAGATCCTGCCGGAGAAAAATTGCTTCTCCTCCGGCAGGAGCGCGATCAGTGAGAAGAAATGGCGGCGAACGCCCCCTTGTTCTTCAACTCCTCGTAGTCGGACTGCTTCGTAAGATCGCCGTCGCCGTTTGCGGCGCAGTAGAACTTGACCGAATCCCAGCTGACGCCGTTGAGGGTGATGGAACCGGTGTGGGTTCCATCATTCCAGGTCAGCGTGCTGCCAGAGATGGAGCAGTCGTTTCTGTCGATGCCGTCCAGATAGAGGGTGACGGTGCCGCCGGCGAGCTGCGTGATGGTGTCGCTGCCCCAGTTGAAACTGTTGCTGTAGCAGAAGATGTCGTCTCCGCCGCCGCCGTGCATCGTGTCATTACCGATTCCGCCGACCAGGACATCATCGTCACTTCCTCCATAGATCTTGTCGTTGCCGGCATCTCCGAACATGATGTTGTGACCGGCATTGCCCCAGAGGATGTCGTTGCCGTCTCCGCCGCGGACCGTCAGCTGCTTGCTGGCGTGTTCCTCATACGCGAACCGCGTACTGGTGAGGTCGACGATATCATCGCCTGCTCCTGCCTGAATTTCGCTCATCTTGCGGATTCTGGCATCGCTGCCGTTGGCGGTGTAGACGTCATCCAGGAAGAACGCATCGCCGTTGGCGTCATCGGTCAGGAACAGAGTCGTCGCATCATCGCTGCCGGTGAACACCGTGGAGAAGCGATTCTTACCGGTCAGCGAGACAATCTCCAGCGTACCGCCCCAGGTGCCGTCGCCGAGATGCTGGGCACTGAAACTGCCGTCCCAGGTACCGACCGGCATGGCGAAGAAGAGGTTGTCGTGACCGTCGTCCACCGCGACCACTTTGTCCGGAATTTCGGCCGTGGTGCTGGCCGCCGGAGTTTCCTCCACGATGGTGTTCACAACCTCGCCGGACGCGTCCTTTTCGACAATCGTGACCGTGGTATTTTCCGGCAACGCATAGTGTTCGACCGAATTGCCGGAGAGTTCCACCGCCTTCGAACCGCCGTCCGCGAAGTTGTAGATCACCTCGTAGGTGGTGTCGGTCGTGCGCGCCAGCAGAATCACCTCCGCGTTGAGCTCCACATCGGCCGGAACCACGGTGACGTCGACCTCGGTTTCCACCGGATCGGTGATCCCCTGTTCGCGGAAGTACACCGTCGTGCTCGACGAGACGTTCACACCGGTCGTGGCGTCGTAGGTCAGCCATTCGCCGCTGTCGCCGATCCGGTATTCGAGCGCCGCGGCCGCATCGCTGTAGATCGCGTAGACGGAGACGGTTTCGCCGTTGTCCATCCGGACCTGCGAGCTGTAGAGGAAGTTCGCGGGTTCCGTCGGAACTGGTGCCGGCGTGAAGTCGAAGCTCTGCTCCGCGCTCGTCGCCAGATTGCCCGCCGCGTCGTAGACGTTGACCGTGTAGCTGTGCGTCCCGGCGGTGAGGGTCGAGAGATCCAGCGCGATCTCGCTGCCGGTCTGCACTCCCAGCGACTGACCGTCGAGAATGAATTCGTAGCCGGTGACGCCGAAGTTGTCCGTCGCCTCGCAGGCGAGCGTGACGCTGTCGCTCTTCGCGTCGGAGGTGACCGACAGGATCACCGGGCTGTCGTGGTCCTGCACGGCGACTTCGAGCCGTCCGGAGGTCGGCGAATCGGTGCTCAGACCGTTTTCGCCGTTTGCCGTGACCGAGATCCAGAAGCTCTGCGTCGTGTTTTCCAGCGTGAACTCCTGCCCGATCACGTCGGCGTCGAGCGTAACCTCGTCCACCGGGGTTGTCGCCGTCGCGCTGTCGTAGAGCTTCAGCGTGTAACCGGTGAGCAACCCGGCCGCTTCGAAGTTGGCGGTGAAGCTGTAGTAGCCATCCACCGAAGCGCCTTCCGCCTGCGTGACGCTCAGCTCGGTGGTGAAGTACGGCGCATCGGCGTTGTAAAGGTAGATGTTGCCGTCCACCGCGCGGAGGATATACTCGCCCGCCAGCGACTCGTCGAGGCTGAACGCCGTGGTGTCGTCGAAGCCGGTCGCGACAAGATAACGCGCTTCGGTGAGCGCATTGCTTCCCGCGGAGATCGAGATCGCCGGAGCGGTCCCCACCGCACTGCCGAGCACCAGCGCGGCATTTTCCGCGTTGTAGGCGCCGACTTCGATCGAGACCGTCGTCGTCGCGGCGTCGAAGCCGGAATTCAGCGTGAGCGTCGAATCCGCAATGCTGATCTGCGTGGCGGAGAACACTCCTTCGACCGTCACGGCGGCATTGGTGATGTTCGCCACGTCGAAGTCGTAGACGTTGTTGAGCGTCGTCGTGTAGCGCGCCGCATCCGTCGCGCCGACGTTCAGCGTGCTGCTGCCGGCAACGGTGCCGCTGCCTTCGCTGCCGCCGTAGATGTCGCCGCCGACCGTGCCGCCGGAGAGGGTCACCGAGGCATTGCCGTTGACATCCGCATAATAGCCGCCGGCATATACATTGCCGCCGACGGCGCCGCCGGAAATCAGAACGGAAACATCTCCATTCGTAACCGAAGTCGTTTTGACCTGATCGGTGTTGGTCAGGACCGCACCGCCGCCATACACACTTCCGGCAATCGCGGTATTGCCGGAAACAACCACAGTCACATCACCGTACTGGGTGGCACTCGGGGCGCTGAGCTTGGAAACATCCGCAGAGAAGTCCACCTGTTCATAGTAGGCGAAACTGCCGCCGAATACATCGGTGGAGATCACACTGTCTCCGGTCAATTCCATGTAGGTATTGCCATAGATTTCAGCGGTGCGACCGTATGTGTCGACTCCATCGACGATATGCTGGTATTCGTAGGCGAAATCCACGTAGCTTCCGCCGGTAACGAGAGCTCCTTCATTGACTTTGGTGGAGCCGCCGATCACCAGCCGAATTCCATATTCCCCTTCCGCGGCCTGATAGGTACCGTCCCCGGCATCGACGCCGATGACCGTCCGACCAAACCAGTTGGTGTTGTTGCCGCCGGCGATGACGTCGGTGACGGTGCCGCCGGTAATCTCCACATCGGTCTTGCCAACGATCTGGAAGGCGGCCTTCTCCTGTACTTCTGTTCCGGAAACAATACCGCCGCCATAGATCTCGCTGATGTTGGTGGCATCACCGGAAATGCGGAGCTTGGTTTCCCCGACTTCCACTCGGGACATCGAAGCATATGCCTGACCGGCGCCGTAGACGCGGGCGCCTTTGTTGCTGCCGTCGATGATATTCCCTTCGGAATCATAGGTGTAACCGTTCATATTTTCAATGGTTACATCGGTGGATTCCGTAACTACCGAGCCGCCGTACTGGGCGCGGCCCGCACCGAAGACGCGACCGGTCCAGATGTTGCTGCCTTCCGAATAGCCATTGATTTCGAGGTTGGACACGTTGACTACAGATTTGCCGCTGATGGCGGTCGCGCCAGTTCCAGTCGCGCTGGAGCCGGCAACCACATCGCCGTAGATCTTGGAATCGGTGACGGTGACATTCGTGCTTGCGGTTGTGGAGCTCTTTCCTGCTTCCGCCATACCGCCGCCGACAATCTGAATTTTATCAGACTGCGTCCCGGGAACCGGCTGGAGACGGGTGAAATTACTGATTGTCACCGTCGTGTCTCCGGCATCGCCGTTGAGACTGCCTCCGTAGATTCCCGCCTCAACGTCAGCACCGTCCACCACCACACTGGTGTTGCCGACACTGCTGTTCTCGCCGCCTCCATAGACGTTGCCGGTCACCGTGCCGCCGCTGACTTCAACCCTGGTCGATCCCTGTACGGTAGATTTGGCGGTTTCAGTACCGAAACCACCGCCGTAGACATTGCCATCGACGGTTGCGGTGTCCACGAGCTTGACGGTGGCGGTTTCTTTCACCTCGCCGCCGCGGTTGCCGCCGCCGTAGACATTTCCGGCCACCTGTGCCTGCCCGGAGATGGTGACGGAAGAGTTTGTCACGGCGGAGATGTCGCTGCCGCCGACCACCTTGCCGCTCACAACCGCGTCGCCGGTGATGGTGACGGAGGATTTGCCGGCCGTCGCCGCAGGATCACCCGGAGCATCCGGATCATAGCTGACGTTGCCGTAGCTGCCGCCGATGATGGCGCGTCCGGGGGAATCCTCCGTCGAGTTGACGGTGATCTGACCGCCGGAGATGGTGACGCTGCTGTCGCCCTTGACCTGCCCGCGCCAGGCGCCGCCGCCGACGATCGCATTGGCCTGAATCGTGCCGCTGTTGATGTTGACGCTGCTGTTGCCGTTGACCGTGCCGGCTCCCGCTCCCATCAGGAACGAGGTATCCAGCTGGAGTGTATCATCCGCCGCATCCACTGCGCCGAGATTGACCGTCGTATTGCCGTAGACCGTTGCGGTACTGCCCGCATAGGCTCCGCCAATAAAATTCGGATCAGCAGTCTTTTCTCCCCACGTGAAGGTCGTGGAGAGGAAGTTCGTTGTAATATCGCCATAGACCTGTGCATTGCTGCCGCTTACCAGCGGATAGTAGACCTGCCAGCCGGCATTGGTGTTGTTGATATCGACCAGATTGACGACGATGGCATCCACAGCCACAGTACCGGTTTCGGGATCGATTTGATCCTTCGCCGAGGCGTTGATCTCCGTGACATCCGTACCGACCACGGTGATCGCACCGACTTCTCCGGTGACATTGAGTCGGATTGTCTTGTCATAGCTCGTGTCAGACAGTGCATTCGCGACCGTGTCAAACGCATTCTGGCCGTAGTAGGCTCTGGTGCCGTCAACGAACGTCACCTCTTCGAACGGATCGCAGGGACTCCACGCGCTGTTGACATAACGCACTTCAGAGCCGTCCAGATTGGTCAAATAGAGGTCGTTGTTCACCACCGTGTAGGAATCGTTCAAATGAATGCCGAGGAGGGCCTCGTACTGATCTTTAGTATAGGTGCCGGTTCCGGTTCCGGTGTAGTCCAGAAGCTTGTAGATGCCCGACGAGAATCCCTCCGTATCGATGGTGATCGTGCCGCTTTTGTTAATGCTGCCGAACGCCAGCGTCGAAGAGTAGTCCATGTCAATCGTACCGTTATTGGTGATTCCTCCGGTGATGGTCGCCTCGGAGTTCTTGCCGATGTTCACAGAGGTTCTTGCATCAATCGACAGATTTGCCGCAACGAGCTGCGAGGAATTGTTCACCGTAATGGAAGCACCTTTATCGATCGTCTGACCGAATCCGAGCTCGATGTTTCCGCCAATGCTGAGTTCCGACTGATTGTCAAGCTGGACGGTCGCGGCATCTGCCATAGTGAGATTCTGACCGACAGTCAGCCTGGAATTGTTCATCTTCAATGCCGCGTCAATTCCGGAAGCCCGGCTGTCTGTGGCGGTATTGATACCTAGGAAGGTGTTGATGTTGACGAAAGTGTTGTTCAACGTCCAGGAGGCGGCTGCCGACGAATCTACAAAGTCATCTCCTGTAATGTCCAACGGAGAATCGCCTTCGATGTTCTCGTGATTCAGTTGAACCTGCGCCTGCGCCATTTCCTTGCCGGAACCGTTGACGATGAGATGGCTGCCGCGAGTCTGGATATCGGAACCAGCTACCGTCAATGATCCGGTTTCGGTGATGGTCATCGTACTGCCATGACCGAAGATATGCGCCTGCCCGCTCGTCATCGTTATGCTTCCGTTCAGGGTGATGTCGGTAGCAAAATTACCGGCATATTGCGGATAGGCATCGGCATTGTCATAGCAGTACCCGAACCAGATTGCGGAATCGGTAAGGATATTGATGTCCTTGCCCAACGTAATAGAAATCTGCTGGCCTCCGTTACCGCGCGACTGATCCATACTGGTCAGCAGCAGTTCATGGCCGGAAAGGGTGATTGTCCGGGTTTCTCCCGCCACATCAGAATCAATCGTCACATCATCCTGGAATTTGAACCACATATCCGAGATCGGCGGATTTCCATTCTCCAGCTGAACGTTACTCTGAAGCTCAATCTGTGACACTCCGCCTGCGGCAATGGTGGAATAAACTTTATCCAGATTGTCGAACGCGTTGAATCCGTAATAGAAGCCATCCGCGACCTGTTCGCCAATGTCAAGAGTGCTCCAGGCCGCATTGACCTTCAGCGTGCTCATGTCGACATTCGCCGCGAAGAGGTCGCCGTCGATGACGACTGTCTCATACGCGCTGTTGCTGAGCGTGACATTGCCGTAACCAGTGACTTCGCTCGTGCCGGTGTAATCGACCAGCTTGTAGACTCCGAACTCCGTCGCGTCACTCATATCAACCGTGATCGTGCCGTAATTGTTGTTCAGAACGGTCGCCGTAATGATCTGCGAAGCGAGATCCATGGAGATCGTGCCGCTGTTTTCGAAGATGCCGTTAACGGAGTTGTTCGTCCCGCCGAGGTTGTAGACCGTCAGGGTCGAGCCGGCCAGCGAAAGCGTGCCCTGCTTGCCGATCACGAACCGCATGTAACCGGTTCCGTTCGCGCTCCGCTCTCCGACATTGATCTTCGCACCGTTCTTCCCGGTGAGAACACCCTCGAAGTCGTCCGAACCGACGAAGAGCTTGCTCGTAAGTTCGCCCTCGAAACCGGTCGCATTGAGCGTGCCGCCGTCCACCACCACCGAAGCGGTGGTGTTGGCGCCTTCCGCCGCGGCGGCGTTGTACTTGTCATCGTCACGCACCGCCGTGCCGATGGTCACGATGCTGGAGTTGGCCGTGCCGGTGATGTTCACCAGACCGGCCTGCGCACCGTTGGTGTAGCCGGCATAGACCGTCATGACGCTGTTGAGCGTGCCGTTGACGTTCAGTGTTCCGACGATGTTGCTGGATTCCCTCACCGTCGTGAGCGTCGCACCCTTGGCCACGTTGACCGTGCCCGTCGCATTGATGTTCGCGTAGGTGAGTTCCACATTCGAATCTGCCATGACGTTGTAGGTGCTGCCGTTGGAGGCATACCAGGCGTAGGACTTGAACGTTTCCCCATCACCGGTCGCAACATTCACCGTGATGCCGTTCGACCCGTCGTTGTATTTGTGTGTGCCTGTTTCATCAACGCCGTAGATGTCTCTGCTCGACAGGCTGCCCCGCAGCGTGACTTCCGCTCCGGACGCGATCCGGAGATCGTTCGAGGTGGAGTCCGCGCCGAAGGTCACAGCCGCACCGTTGACGATGTCGAGATCACCGGAAACTTTTGCCGTAATCGCGCTCGTGCCGGAAACGTTCAGCTTGCCGTCGGTGAGCGTGACGGCCGCGGCATTCAGCGTGGAGTTGCTGAGTTCCACGGTCGTGCCGACGATGCTGAGATCGGTTCCCGCCTGCAGCAGCGAATTGTCGGAGACCTCGAACGAGGTGATCTTACCGGCGTTGTCTTCGGTGCCGATGATCATGTTGTTGGTTGCGACAATCTTTGACGCCTTGATCTCGACATCCATCTTCTTGAGCAGAGAACCGGTACCGAACTCAATGCGTTCTTCCGCCTCGACATTCGCGCCGTTCCGGAAAGTGAAATAGGTCTTGTCGCCGTAAATTCCCTCCCATTCACCGGATCCCTTGCCGAAGTAGATCCAGCGGGCATCGATCTGATTGACCGACGTGTAATCCCCCGCCGTGCTCTGGCCGCCGTCGACGATTGCTCCGGAAGTCATGGTGATCAGCGCGTTGCCGGAACCATACTGATAGATCTGTGAGGTTCCGTCGATCTTGAAGAAGACGCCGCGGCCATTGACTTGATTGTCTGCGTCGAAGACCGTCCCGTTGACCAGTTCCATGATCGTTCCGCGCTGGATGGTCTGGTCGGCGGAGGCGACGATGTTTCCTTCCTTGTCGAACGACACCGCCGCCTTGTTCCAGCTCACACCCTCCAGAGCCGCATTGCCGGTCAGCTCGATCCGGGCGTTGTCCAGCTTCAGATACGTGATGTAGTTCAGATCGTTGGACGAACTGGCGACGAGCGCGGTATTCCACGAACCGCTCGAAGTGAGATTGCCCGTCAGAACCAGATTCATTCCGTAGAGGTTCAGCGTGTCGGAGGTCGCATCGGTCATCTCGATCGTGATCGGCTCTTTGAACGTGTCGCCGAGCACATAGCTCCGATCAATCGACGAGACCGCCGTGTTCATGTCACCGAACGCGTTGAATCCGAGGCGGTAGTTGGCTCCGTCATATTGAACCGCAGTGCCGTCGGGCAGGCTGGCCCAGTTGCTGTTGACCAGCAAGGTCGCAGTAGAGGTTTCTACCGGTTCGAATACGTACGCTCCTGTTGTTTCATCATAAACCGGAGTGGACACGGGATTCAGAACCGTAACCGGATCCACTTTCCCATCTCCCGTCGTCGTGATCGTCGTACCTTCGGCAACCTCTATGAATGTTACATTTTCCAGCGTTCCGCCGGAAATAGTGTTTTCTCCGGCAAGAGAGATCCCTCCATTGGAAACGTTGGAGGTGATTTGGAAAACTTGATTGGCGTTACCGGCTCCATCCAACGTGACGCCGTTCAGATTCAGATCAATGGTGTTGGTGTTGTTCACACGGATTGCACCGGCATTGCCGCTTGAGTTCTCACCCTGACCAACGGTCAGCGTCGAGTTCGTGATGGTCACTTCCGGAGCGCTGGTGTTGAGTTCCAGCGCACTTCCGTTCCAGCTGTGACCGCCATTTCCGCCTTCAATTTCAGAATCGGTTACGACAATCTCCGTGCAACTGGTGGATTGATTGGTGTAAATCCCTGCGCCACCAATACCGCGGGATGTTTCGCCGGAAAGATTCAACGCATCGCCGCCGGAAATCTTCGAAGCGTTTTCAATATTGAGCGTGCCGGAAAAGGTGTTCGTTACGTTAACGGCATCGGCGGCATTGTACCAATCGCTGGCCCCACCAGTGACAGTACTGCTGTTAATTGTAATCGCGGCAGAGCCGCCGAGTTTGATTGCTTCTCCGCCCTCGACATAGAGACCGCTTTTATTGGTACCGTCGTATTCGGCATCCGTCTTACCGGCACCCCCTGTAATAGTAGACTCTTCAATTTGAATTGTACCGGCAGAATTACCATAAGCATAGATGGCACACGCCGCCTGATTGGTTCCTGATGTATAATTTTTATCATGAACCAGATTGCCTCCGGCAACGGTTGAATTCTTGATATTCAAGGCGCCGGTTGACTGATAAACAATCGCATGAGTGGCCTGACTCCGGTTTGAGCTGTCGGCCGGGGTCAGAGTTACTCCGTCAAGCGTCAGAACGGAACTTCCGTTGACCTGAACAACCGAATAGCTGTTGCTGGTCGTGCTGCTGTATGCCGCAGTCATCTTTCCGTTCTGGAAGGTCACATCGGCCTCGCCGGAGAGCGAGACCGCGCCGTCGAGCGTGAAGCCGTTCAAATCGAATACCTGTGCCTGATTCAGAACCAGCTTGGAGGAAAGTGTTACATCGTCAATCAGTGTAACGGTGCCACCTGCTCCTGCTGCTGCAATGGCATCAGCAAGACTCTTGTATCGGATGTTGTTGACAGAAGCAACATAACTGGCTTCATCTACGCTGATCGTTCCATTGCTGTTCGGTTTCAGCGTTGTGGATTCCTCCGTGTAGCCACCTTTCGCCTCATCATAAGTGATCGCCATACTTTTACCCCCTTAAGATTTTATAAGATTCTTAATCCTTAAATTACAATCCCCGTAAAAAAAACAAGAAGACCCAGGGCACGCAAATTGCGCGCCTCTGCTGTCTTCTTGTCTCTCTCTTCGGTGCAATACACTTATCAAAAAATCTCGCCTCATAGCCGGAGCCCCCCTCTCTGCCGGCAAATCTCCCGGCGGTTGAAGCGGAGTGCGGCCGCCGTATTCCGGAACGCTGTCCCGATTTTCCGGCCGACCCGCCGGATCAGCCCGAAAACGGTGATGCGGAAGTTCTCCGGCAACACCGTTTCGGCCAGGGTGCACAGGGAGGATACCGCCTCCTTTACCGTGCAGAAAAAGTGCGGCTCCATTTTCTCCGGGGCCGTGCACACGTAAGTCGACGCTCCACCGCAGTCAGACGCCACACGCCAGCACGAGCACTCCTGGAACGCATTCCCGCATACGACGAAATGCATCCCGAAGCACTCCCCTGCAATGTCGGCAAACTGCAACTGTTTCACGCCCGCGTCTCCCCCGGGTTCGACAATGGAACTATTTCTCTTTCGCCGCCGCCTTTTCGTTCTTCTGAAGCACACCCGCTTCGAGCAGCTTGTCGATCAGCTGCTGCATCGAATTGAAGGCGTTCAGGAACCCCTGCGGCGGCATGATGATCCGCACATTGCTCTGCGGCACCGGCGCTTTCCCTTCCGCATCGGGCTGCAGGGTTACGAAGTCGAAGCGGACCATGCCGCCCGCAAAATGAATCTGCCCGATTCCGTCCGCAAAGATCTCTTTCTTCTCGCTCATGCCGTGTCCTTCCCGTTGTCAATGATGGAACTCTTCCCCCCCCCCGAACGCCGGACGACAAATGCCGCAACGCGCCGGAGCACTTCTCAATTTTACGGGAACAAATTTCAAGGAGTTGTTTGCACGAGAGCGCCGGAACGGTAAACCCCGACGGAATCCCGCCTGCCGCGGATGCTTTGCTGACAAAACAGCCGCCATGCAGAAAAATCACATTTCCCCCCCGGCTCTCCAAGCCGTGCAAATTCCCTCATTGTCCCCGAAGGCGACAGCAGATAAGTGCTGCTTCCCCTTTTCTCTCTAATATATTATACTGCATTGGACTTTAAAATGCAACCCGGGTTTGTAATTTTTTTTTCATATTTTTGAAAATGGTTTCTCTTTTCGAAATATATCGGCAAATACAAAAAAATCCGACGGGAGAATCTCGTCGGATCGGATGGAAAAATCGGATGTCATTCCGGGAGACGTTTCCCGGTTCGGCAAGGTGCGGAACCCGGCGTGCCCCCCGGTTGCAAAATGTCGCCTCAGCGGCGGAGACGCCAGGGGCGGCGACTGAGCGCACCGTTGGTGTAGGCCGGATTCCCGCTCACCTCTTCGCCCAGCCATTCCGGATGCGGGCAGGGGGCGTCCGCGGTCGGGAGCTCGATCTCCGCGGTGAACAATCCCTCGTTGAGTCCGAAGTACTCGTCCACCTCCCAAAAGAGCCCGTTCCCGGCCGGGAAGGTGTAGCGGCACTTCTCCACCACCCGGGTGCCGCAGAACTCCCGCAGCATCGCCTCGGCGTCCGCAACCGGAATCTCATATTCAAATTCACTCCGGGCAAGACCGTCCGGCTCCCCCTTGATGGTGAGAAACGCCTGCTTCCCGGCGATCCGGACCCGGACTGTCGGCGATTCGCCCGGAACTCCGGCGAAATATCCCTGCTTCATCGTCACGCCTTCGCCCGCTCCGGCGCGCCAGGCGTCGGAACGGAGCAGGAATTTCCGTTCGATTTCGACGCCCATTCAGCGCTCGACTCCGAAACGGTAGACGGTCTTCTGGTGGTAAACCTGGCCCGGTTCCAGCCGGATGCTCGGGAACTCCGGATGATTGACCGCATCCGGCCACGCCTGCGCCTCCAGGCAGAAGGCGCTGAACTGCGGATAGTGGTTCCCGCTCTTGCCGCGGATACTGCCGTCGAGGAAGAAGCCCATGTAGAACTGAATTCCCGGCGCGGTGGTCGAGACATTCATCGTGATGCCGGTGCGTTCCGAAGCGGCGGTCGCGATATTCTCCTTGAACTCTCCGTCGCGGTCGGCGAGCACGAAGTTGTCGTCGAAGCAGTTCGGCAGTGCTTGGTGAATGTCCTCGAAACGGACGGGCTGCCGCAGGTCGTAGACGGTGCCCGCCACCTCCGGATTGCGTCCGGTCGGCTGGAGCAGCGCATTCACTTCGGTGTGGCGGTCCGCCGCAATCCGGATCGTGTGCCCGTCACAGCTGCCGGAATCCTCGCCGTTGAGGTTGAAATAGGCGTGGTTGGTCATGCTCACGACGGTGGTTTTGTCGGTTTCCGCACGGTAGTCGATCGAGAGCGAATTATCCTCGCCCACATGGTAGGTCACTTTGACTTCCACTTTGCCGGGGAAGCCCGCGTCGCCGTCCGGACTGGTCAGCGCAAGTTCCAGTGTAGCGTCGTCGATCACCGTCGCCCGCCACTGGCGGCGGCCGTAGCTCTGCCCGCCATGCAACGTGTTGGGGCGGTCGGTGTCGTTGCACTCGAGCTGATAGCATTTTCCGTCCAGCTCGAATTTCCCGCCGGAAATCCGGTTGGCCACCCGGCCGATCAGGGCTCCGAAAAAGGGATCGTTTTCCACATACTCCGACGGTTCGGCAAAACCGAGCACCACATCGGTCAGCTTCCCGTCACGGTCGGGGGTGAGCAACCGCACGATCGCGCCGCCCCAGTCGGTGATGTCCGCCCCGAATCCGGAGCGGTTGCGCAGCGAATAGAGATGTGCGGCGGTTCCGTCCGGCAGATTGAAAAATGTTCTGGATTCCATGATTTACTCCTCTCCGACCGGCATCCCGGTCAACTCATTGCAGGTTTTGAAATGCGTTTTCGCACAGCGCTGGAAAATTTCCGCTCCATGCGTTTCCAACAGTTTTTTCCCGACGGCCCGCACGTCGGCTCCGCAACCCCGGGGCAGGGGGATCCCGACTTCGGCGGAGAGTTTCTCCATCCCCTTCAGGAACTGTTCCCGCGCGAGAATGCTCGCCGCCGCGACCGCAACATCCGATTCCGCCTTGGTCCGCTGGTCCAGCTGGATGGAGCGCCCGCGGGTGAGGAGCGCCCGCTGAATCAGACGTTCATCGCCGAACTTATCCGAAAGCATCCGGGGGCAGGTCGGAACTTTTTCCAGCAGATTTTCAATCGTCCGCGCATGGCCCCAGGCGAGCAGCCGGTTCAGATTGCCGATCTCGCGGTAAAGGCGGTTGTAGGTGGCCGGGTAGAGCATCACCACTGCCCAGCGCCCGGCGGTGATGGCGCGGATTTTCCCCGCCAGATCCATGATCTTTTTCGAACTGTGAATCAGTTTGGAGTCGCAGCAGCCGATTTTCCGCAGTTCCGGACCGGTTTCCGCGTCGGCGTAGACGCCCGCGATGACCAGCGGACCGAAGAAATCCCCTTTGCCGCTCTCGTCGATGCCGCCGTGCGGATCGACCGGCTCTTCCGCCGCCTCTCCCCCTTCAAGCCCGAAGGTGAAGGTGTGCAGAATTTCCGGCTCCAGAAGGAAACTTACGAAGTCGGCTGTCCCGCCGCCTTGCACCACCAGCTTGCCGGAGGTGTAGGCCGCCACCGATACCTTTCCCTGCCGGTTCACCGCCTTCCAGCGGGCGTAGGCGAGGGGGGAGAACTCCCAGTTGCCGCGGCTCTGCAGCAGCGCCTCCAGCGCTTCGGCCTGCTCCGCCGTAACGGCGGTGACGTAACTGGTCGGTCGGTCATTCGCCATGGCGTCCGCCTCCGAGCACGGTTCTGCCGTTGAGCGCGGCGGTGATGGTGGCGCCGTCGGCGAAGGAGAGGTTGGCTCCGGCCGGAAGTCCCAGCGCGGGCTGGGTCACCTTCACCGGCGCGTCCTTCAACAGTTCGGCCAGATAGATCGCCGTGGCGCGCCCCTCCACATCCGGACTCAGCGCCAGAATGATCTCCTTCACCCGGCCGGAATTGGCCAGGTCGATCAGCGCGGGAAGATTCAGACCCGAACCGTTCTCCGCATCGAGCGGCGAGAGCCGTCCCCCGAGCACATGGTAGCGCCCGCGGAAATTGCCGCTCGACTCGATCGCAATCACCTGGGAGGCGTTCTCCACCACGCAGACCGTCGTCGCGTCGCGCGCCGGCTGGCGGCAGATGAAACAGAGTTCCCCGGCGTTGGCCAGCATGCCGCATTCCGGGCAGCGCCCTACGCTTTCGGGCAACCCGGCGATCAGCTTCCCGAGCAGCCGGAGATTTTCCGGCTCCCAGTTGAGCATCGCCAGCACCAGCCGCTCGGCGCCGCGGCGGCCGATACCGGGGAGCTGGCGGAACGCTCCGACCAGCTCTTCGACTGCATCCGGATAGTGCTGCGGTGCGGTCATGACGCTGAAATCTCCCGACTCAGAAAATTCCGGGCAGGTTCAGACCGAGCCCGCCGGTGATCTCATTCATCTTCTCCTGGGCCGCGGCCTTGGCCGCCGCAACCGCGGAGTTGGTGGCGACCAGAATCTGGTCCTCCAGAAGTTCGCGGTCCTTGAGCGCCTCTTCGGAGAGTTCCACCTTCTTCACCCGGAAGTCGCCGGAGACGGTGATCTTCACCTGGCTGCCCGGACTGGTCGCCGAAAACTCCATCGTCGGGAGCTCTTCCTTGAAGGTTTTGAGGTTCGCCTGAATCTCCTTCGCCTTCGACATCATTTTTGCCATTTCGGCCAGATTGCCAAACATAAAATAACCTTTCGTTGCATTGAAAAAACGGCCCGGGGATTCCCGGGCCGGTATCGGTTCACTGCCCGGTTACCGCTTTTCAGCGGCCGGAGCGTTCGCCATGGTTTCCCGCTTCGACCGCATCCGGCGCATCAGCGCCACCATCGGTCCGGCGAGGAACACCGAAGAGTAGGTTCCGACGATGATGCCGAGCATCATGATCAGCACGAAGTCGTTGATCGCGACGCCGGCACCGAGGAAGAGCACGAAGACCACGATGAAGGTGGTCAGACTGGTCAGCATCGTCCGGTTCAGCGTCTGGTTGATCGAAAGATTGACGTTCTCTTCGTAGGTCTTGCAGGTCTTGAGCGACGCATTTTCGCGGATGCGGTCGAAGATCACCACCGTGTCGTTGATCGAATACCCGATCACCGTCAGCAGCGCGGCGATCACCGTCAGCGAAATGGTCCGGCCCAGCGCGAGGAAGATGCCGGTCACGATGATCACGTCGTGGAGCAGTGCAAGGATGCTTGTGAGCGCGTAGGTGAACTCGTACCGCAGCGTCACGTAGGCGCCGATGCCGATGATGGAGAAGGCAATGGCCAGCAGCGCCGCCTTGGTGAACTCCCAGCCGATCAGACCGCCGATGCTGCTTTCCAGACCGTTGGAGAGTTTCGCCGTCGGAAACTCCTTGTTGAGCAGCGAAGCGAGGTGATCCATCGGGCTTTCATTGGCGTTCGCCTTGGTCAGGTCGCCGCGGACAAGGATTTCCACCTTGCTGTTGTCGGTCGCCGCCGCCGCGTTGTATTTGTAGGTGACGGTGGCGTCGTAACCGGCTTTCTTCAGCGCGGCTTCCAGCTTCTCCTGCGGAATCTGTTCGGCGTAGGTGAAGGTAACCTGCGTGCCGCCGGTGAAGTCGACGCCGAGCATCGACTTGCCGCGGACGAAGAAGACCACGATCGAGAGCAGAATCAGAATGCCGGAGATGGTCATCGCCTTGCTCCACATCCGGTTGAAGTTGAACTCCGTCTTCTTGAAGAACTGCATCATCGGCAGTGCGCTCAGACGGGTGTAGCGGAAGAGGTAGTCGAAGATCAGCCGCGTCACGAAGAGCGCGGTGAAGAGACTGGTCAGAATACCGATGCTCAGCGTCACCGCGAATCCCTTGATCGCGCCGGTGCCGACGCTCATCAAAATGATCGAGGTGATGAGGGTGGTCAGGTTCGCGTCAAACACCGCCGAAAACGCCTTCTGATAACCGTAGTCGACGGCATTCATGAGGCTTTTGCCGCTCTTGAGCTCCTCCCGGATTCGTTCGAAGACCAGCACGTTGGCGTCCACCGCCATGCCGATGGTCAGGATGATACCGGCGATGCCCGGCAGTGTCAGCGTCGCATTGAACGCCGCCATCGCTCCGAGGATCAGCACCACGTTGAGGGCGAGCGCGACGACCGAAATCACACCGGCGACGCGGTAATAGACGCACATGAAGATGGCGACCAGCACCAGGGAGATCGCTCCGACCCAGATGCCGTTCGCCACGTTGGAGGCGCCGAGTTTCGGGTCGGTGTCGAAGACCGCATCCACCTTGATCTGGAAGGGGAAGCTGCCGCTGACCAGCGCATCGGCGATGCTCTTGGCCTCCTCATTGGAGAAGCGTCCGGAAATCTCCGCGCTGCCGCCGGTGATCGCCTGATTGACGACCGGTGCGCAGTAGAGGTTGCCGTCGAGCACGATGGCGAGCTGGCGGCCGATGTTGCGGGAGGTGACCCGGGCGAAATCCTCGGCGCCCGCCTGGCTGAAGCGCAACTGGATCTTGCGCTGGCCGAACTCATCCTTGGTGGCCATCGCGTTGGAGATTCCCTTGCCGGTCATCTCCGGAATCTTGTTGACGAAATAATACTCCACCTTCGGCTCCTGGCCGGGGCGGAATTCGCTGGTGGTCAGTAGTTCGTAGCCGACCGGAACCACGAAATTGTTCTTGTCGGCGAGGTATTGCTTGACCAGTTCGGCGTTGTTTTCGTGGACGAGGCGGAAGTTCAGCCGCGCACTCATCTTGATGAGGTTGAGCAACTTGAGTTTCTCATCCTTGGCGACCACCGGCGCGCGGAGCGCGACATAGGAGCTGCCGGAGGGGGCGATTTCCGCTTCGAAGATCTTCTGCCCCTCCAGACGCTTGCGCAGAATTTCGATCGCAATGTCGCGGTAACGGTCGAATTCGGACGCCATGCGCGCCTGCATCTCCTCGCGGGAGGCGGCGTTGGTGTCGTCCTCCTTGAACATCGCCAGAAACTCCTGGTCCGGAACCAGCTGAAGAATGAACTCCACGCCGCCGTTGAGGTCGAGTCCGAGACGGATCGAGCTCGAGGCGTTCTTGCGGATCAGGCTCATCACATCGCGGTTGTCCTGCAGGTCGTTGCCGTTCACTTTCTTCGTGAGATCCAGCCCTTTCGTGTCGGCGGCCTGCAGCAGCGCCTGCGACTGGTAGAGCTGCGGATTGGCTTCCTGGAGCGCTTTCGCCTCCTTCACCACCTGATGGGCCTCGGGATCCTGCTTGTCCTTGAGCATGCCGAGGAAGGTTTCATAATAGTCGCGCTGGAAGAGCGGATGGATCGCCAGCGTAAAGACCAGCACCACCACCACGGTGATCAGCGTGCGCAAAATCAACGGCCGCTTGTTCATACGTTCAACCTTTGTATCCGGAATTGATTACGCTTTTTTCTCCGCGGCGGCCTGCTCTTCGACAACATCGGCGATACCGTTCTTGACAACTTCGACCTGAACTTTGTCGGCGATTTCCACGACGAAGGTCTTTTCCCGGACCTCAGTCACGTTGCCGAGCATGCCGGAATTCAGCAGAACGCGGCTGCCTTTGACAATCTTGTCGAGCATCTCCTGACGTTTCTGCTGCTGTTTCTTCTGCGAACGCATCATGAAGAAGATCATGACGGCGAAGACGATGATGATCGGCAGCATCCCGGTCCACATGCTCGGCTGCGGCGCGTTCTGCGCCGCGGTGCCGGCTGCCGTTCCGGCGGCCTGGGCGTTGACGGTGACGGAACTGGAGGCGGCGGCCGGAGCGTTTTCGGCGACAGCAAAGAAATTCATCAGACTCATGTTTTCTCCTTCGATGTTGGTTCTGATTGAATGTTGAAATCAGTGTTCAATGTGGATTCAGCGCCGGGGCAGCCCCAGCAGCGACAGATGCTTGTCGAAGTGTTTCTCGATCGCCGCCGTGTAGGCCGCCTCTTCGCGGTGCAGCGTCGCGAAGAAGCGCTCGCGCAGTTCACTGCGCAGAATCGGCCCGTAGGTGATGTGCAGCAGCTGACGCGCTTCCGGCATCTCCATGAGCTTCGGCAGCTCGGCGTCGGAGAGGGTTTCCAGCTTCGGAATCCGGTTGATGTCGGCGGTGATATGGTAGAGTTTGAGCATGTCGTTGAAGTTGGCCAGCGCACAGCGGTGCATGTCGCGGTAGAGCGCCGGGTCGCACTGGGCGATGACGGTCACCGCCACCAGCCAGCTGGTGCCGGCGGTCTTGAGGTGGAGATAGCCGTTGGTTTCGCGCCCGATGGTCGGGTAGACCGCGAACTTGTCGCTGCCGGAGTGGACCGACACCTTGTAGTTGCCGTACGCCTGGGCGATCTGAGCGTGAACTTTGAACTGGCGGTCGAATTCGGCCAGGTCGCCGATGTAGTCGATCGCCTTCTGGAACTCGCCGATGAACCGCGGCGCCATGGAGGAGAACTCCACACCGCGCTTGCGCAGTTCCCGCGCGATATACAGATGGTGCGAGGGCAGGGTCGGCGAACTGGTCTCATCGATCGAAATCTCCAGATCGAACTCGTCGCCCCGCTTCGAGCGGATGTGGTGGTAGACCTTTTCGGCGAAATCGATGGCGGCGGTGTACATCACCGCGCAGCGGCGCGCCGTGGCGGCATCCACCTTGACTTCGCAGCAGCCGACTACGAAGCTCTTGTCGCCGTACTCGTCGAGCACCCGGGCCTGATAGGCGGGGTCGAGCGCGGCGAAGGCGTCATTGACCTGCGCTTCCGGCCAGTCGCCCGCGGCGGCGTTCATCACTTCGGAGAGGTCGAGCGTGATCATCGGCATCCCCACCGCCAGCGCGGTGTCGATATCCGGAATGGTTTTCAGATGGTCGCCGTCGGCACCGAATCCTTCGCGGTAGTCGCATTCGAAGACCATGAACACCGCATCATCGACCACGTTCTGGAAGGTGCGGCCGGTCATGGAGAGTTCACGCATCGACTGCTGAGCCAGCACAGGGGAGACCTCGAATTTGCGCGCGGCCCGGATGTGCCCGCGGGAGGCGAGTCCGAGCCGGTCGCCGCAGCCGATGGTGGAGCGGCGGTTGCGCAGACTTACCGGTGCGGTCCAGGGGAAGTGGCGGCGCAGTGCGGCCGCATTGGCGCCGGAGAGGTCGCCGATCAGGGCGGCTCCGCCGTCGGAGAGCTTGAGCATCTCGCCTTCGAACCCTTCCGGAACCGCCTTCGGGCAGTCGGCGACCACCAGCAGGAACCGCCGGGTTTCGTCCCGCCCGATCATGACCAGGCTCTCGCCGAGCTTATGGATGGACTCCGGATAGATGGAGACCTTGTCGTGGTTCAGGAGCAAGAGTTTTTTTACTTCCGTTTCACTCTTTTTCAAGAGCTTCAATCCGCTTTCAGCGATGTTTTTCATGAAATCCATCCATATCGTTATTTTTTCGGAAAACAATGAAACAGTTTAATATAACATCGCCGTGCGGATAGTCAAGAAGAAGCGCCGGCGATTTTTCTCAATTCGCGGCAGAACGGTCGGAAAAATGGAAAAGGTTGCTCCGCATTGAACTTGAAAAAGTTTTTAGGTCCGGTATATTAAACAGGATAGGGAGAAACGGGTTCTCCATGTTCGAATCGTTCTACATAGGATTTGTTTCATCATGATCAAATGCGGGATCATCGGCTGCGGCGTCATTGCCCCGACCCACGTGGAGGGCTACCGTGCGCTGCCCGATGTCGAAATCGTGCACATCAGCGACCTCATTCCGGAACGGATGGAGAAACTCGGCGAAAAGTACGGCATCGCCCGCCGTTCCGTCGACTATCGTGACCTGCTCGCCGATCCGGAGGTCGAGCTGGTCAGCGTCTGCACCGACCATGCCAGCCATGCGCAGATCGTTATCGATGCGCTCGAAGCGGGGAAACATGTGGTCTGCGAAAAGTCTCCCGGCCGCGTGCCGGAGGATCTCAAGCGGATGACCGATGCGGCGAAACACCATCCGGAACTGGTGGTTTCCGGCATTTTTCAGCACCGCTTCCAGCCGGCGAACCGCACGCTCCGGCGGCTGATCGAAGAGGGGAAGTTCGGGCGAATTGTCGGCGTGAATCTTGTTTTCAACTGCCTGCGGACCAATGAATATTATCAGAAGGACGCCTGGCGCGGCACCATCGCCGGCGAGGGAGGCGGCGTGCTGATCAATCAGGCGATTCACCACCTCGATCAACTGCGTTTCCTCTTCGGCGGAATCCGCCGTGTCTCGGCGCTGACCGCCAATCTGACCCATCAGGGGGTGATCGAGGTGGAGGATTCCGCGGCGTTTGTGGTGGAGTTCCGCAACGGTGTCTTCGGCACGGTCAATGCGACCAACTCCGCCGCGGAGGAGTGGCGGAGCATGCTCTCCGTCACCGGCACGGAACTCTGTCTGGAATATGCCAACGAGAAGCCGGTCCACGTCGAGGGGCTCGATGCGGCGCGCGCCCGTGAGGTGGAAGAGGCGCTTTCGCTCGAAATCAAAGAGCAGGTGGTCGGCAAGCAGTACTACGGCGTCGGGCACACCGCTCAGCTGTCGGATGTGGTCGATGCGATCCGGGAGCACCGCGCTCCGGAGGTGACGATCGCCGATGCCTGCGGCAGTGCTGCGCTGGTGATGGCGGTCTACGAATCCGCCCGCACCGGGAACTGGGCGGAGGTGCCGGAGTACTGACACGTTCCGGAAGGTTCCGGAAGAAGAGAGAGCGTCCGCGGCAGAAGCCGGGGGCGCTCTTTTCGTCGGTACATTCCGGGGAGGGGCTTCTCTTTGCGCTTTCCCGTATTTAGAACTTATCCCTAAATAAAAGATGAAATCCAAGAAAATTATGCTATATTTGCAT
>OIWQ01000298.1_pt1 | contig 64095 bp, 83 predicted proteins | sample 1587571 | NCBI WGS metagenome assembly OIWQ01 (sample SAMEA3888910, study PRJEB22519) | human gut metagenome | biome: human gut; feature: human-associated habitat; material: faeces | place: Denmark | collected 2010
TTCAAAAAGATTCTTCGAAGTTTCGTTAGAAACTGAAGAATCTTTTATTGATTTTACAGTAGCATCTTTTAATTCAGTAGTGTCTTTTAAACTATTTATAAAATCATCTTTACTTTCTGTTGAATCAAATTCCACTGTTCCTGGTTTTGCTGTTGTAGTACCAGCAGTAGTAGTCGATATGTTTTGTTTTTCTGTTATTGTAGTGACATCAACATCAGTTATTGATGCTGTACTTGTTTTTATAAGGTCTTGTACTGTGTCGGACAAAGTGTTATCAAGACCAGCCATTCTTTCTTCTGATGCATCTGTAGTCAGTGAATCTTGTTCTTCATTTGGTTCAAGTCTACAAGTAAGCAAACCTCCACCGGCATACACAAATTCTTTATTATTTTCCAATGGATATATCGTACATTGAACTCCACAAAGAATACCATTAACAGTTTTATATTCGTTAATATCATCATAATGGTATATTACTTTCATACCTGGAGTAAGAATATACGGCATTGCCATTGCCCATCCAGATTCTAGCAATACAACATTATTTCTTGCAAGTTCACTTGTAAGAGCTAATACATTGTTAGTCCCACCAATATATCTATTATTGACACTGTTACTAATAGCTGTTTTATTGTTTTCTGTTCCAACAAGAAGAAGATTCTGATCTGAAAATTCTCCATTATTTCCTTTGGTAGTTCTTGTCAAATCTATAGCAGTGTCATTTCTAAGAGCTACAAAATTACTTCCGGTATTTTCAGTGCTTTTCTGAGCATTATTGACAATACGAGTATCTTGGTTACATAAAAGATGAATATTGTCATCAGCGTCATACGCATAATAACCATCAGATCCTTCGTAATTGTTTTTAGGTACGTTGTATATATGAAGAATTTTCTTTGTTTCTGTTTCTGGGTTGGTTTCAAGTCCAGGATAAATGTATAGTGTTCCTTGTGTAAAATAATATTCCAATCCTTTTGCATAAATACCGTATCTTTCTTGCATGAAGTCAAATACGGTTGCGATATTCTGCATTGGCGGGAGTGTAATAGTACTGTATACTTTTTGATTATCTGGAGGATATAAATTAACATTTTTAATATTTAAAGTATTAGCTACAAAATAGATAGCATTTTCTATGGTAGTGTTATTTAAAATAGCATTCATTTGTGACAATCTAAGATCATGTTCTTCTTGTGTAACAAGTTGCATTACTATTTCTATTTTTCTACCTAGAATTCTATCCATGTCATCAGCGTTAGATTTATCATCGTCTGTTGCTTTAGCTGTCAATTCTGCTTTAGACAATTCTTTAAGTAAATCTTCCGCATTATCGATAATTACAAGAAAATCATATTCAAATGGTTGAAGTTCCGTAATAGGATAAAGATAAATTCTATCTACTCTGGTTAATGTGAGTGCACAATGAATATCTTTATAATTTCTTAATATAAGTAATGCTTCTTGAATGCTAAGTGCAACTGAAATAGTTGTTGCATCCATAAAGTTGATTTCAAAAGTTTGATTTACTGAAAATGAATTGATTTGCGTTACATCTACAACAACATCTTCATTTTCAGAAGAATACAATTTACAAGTAATTTTTGTTTTACAAGGCAATGCATATTTTAAAATGTTGCATGCCACCCTATTCATTTGATCACTTGGAAGAAGATACATTGGTCGTCAACCTTTTTTGTAAAGTTGGAGTTATGTATTTATTGTATTCTTCCACGAGAGTATCTAGTGCTTTATTTTGTTCTTTAGGTTTTAGATTAAGCATTCTGGATAATCTTAGGACTACAATTTTTATTTTTTCTAAAAATTTTTTTGATCTCTCAAGATAGTTTAATGTAAATTTGTCTAAGCTATGTTTATTTTCTTCTAAAAGTTCTACATATTCAGAAAGATATCTATAAATTTCAAAAACGTTTTCTCTTTTAGAAAACGTAAAAGGAATTTCATTATTAAACATATCTATCATATCAGCAATTGTATAATTTCCGTAACCAGTTTCTCCATAAAGAGAAGATCTGATAGGACCACATGTAGACGGATCTAAAAAATATTCATTAATCATTCCGTATGAATCTGGAATATCGTGAAGAGGAAATCTTTTCTTATTGATATAATCAGCTATATGTTGGTAGACAATCATTGGATCTTCCTCATCAAGTTATTTTTCGAATAGCTACATCTACAAGTTCCATAAGAACAGGAACTTTGTAAAAAGCATCCATAAGAGACATTTTTCTATATTGGTTTGCTAATTCTAAAACTTTCTTAATATCTAATTCATGACGAACCAGATAATTATAAACAAGAAGTTCCAAATCATTCATAGAGTCAACGAAACCGTTGTAAAAATCTGTGTTAAATATATAGGATTTACTATATCTTATTGTTCCATCTGAAATAGAACAATCTGTACAAGTGCAATTGGAATCACAACAATTATTACAATTACAATTGTTGTTTGTTTTATTTCCATTTATACCTGTTGTAGAATATGCAGCATATTTTCCGTATGTCATAGAACCACAGGAAGATGCTACCATCGCTGGAGTATTTTTATATTGGTTGGAAATGCATGAACAAGTTGTGTATGCTGTACAAACTTTTTTGTTTGCAATACAATTACAATACATTCCTTTATATGGATGTTTTTCACCACCTGTGGTATGAATAGGTGGTAAACCATGAAGCATTCTTATATAGTCATCTTGTTGTTCAGCGTTCGTACCTTTAATAATAAAAACATCTGAATAACGAATGAAATCGTCAGGTCTGCTACAATAACAATAATTTTTACAACTAGTTTCTGTATAAACTGGAACATCTGTTGTGCTATCGTCAGTAGATTCGACTTGATAAAGCGTAGAATTTCCTGGTATATCTCTGCTATCATACCCAAGAGCAACATAATTATTATTAATAAGAGCATTGATATCAGTGGCAAGTGCTTCGGCTGCATGATATTTGATATGATAATAACAAGCTATATCAGTAAGTGTATCTTTATCTGCAGCATAAGTAAATTTGTCCCACAACGTTTTGTAATAATCTCTCATTCTAGAATAAAGTTGTAATGGTCTGATATCAAATTCTCGTATAGAAATTTTTTTACGTACAAATTCGGTAACATATGGATCGTAAATATTATCCGGACGAACAAATGATTCCCAATCTGGGCTAAAAAATTTGCGAATAAAAAATTGTTTAAGTTCTTTATTAAGTCTTTCTAATGTCATTAAATCGATATACGATTGCTCGTTGAGAAATGTGAGTTCACTTTCCCCAAAATACTTCTTTTTCTTAAAATAAACAGTTTCTTTGGTACAACTTGCTAACCAATCATACATTTCTTCATCAAGAAATGTCCAGCTATTAAAAGTAAGTTCGTAATAAGTTCCTTGTCTATATGTGGTTGGAGTTACATTATCTATGGTAAAAATCATAATCTTTCCATCACCAACATCAAGCTGGAACAAGTCTCCAATATAAGGAGTGAGTACTGATGGATAATAGATAGCTGTACCAGTTAAAGTGATAGTATTGTCATCATCTTCTTTTTCAGACTCTAATTGATTAATGAGTCGCATTTCAAGTTGATTTATTTTAGTAAAATCGCAATGAGTTCTATGAAGCGTATTGCTTAAATCTGCAGGAGCAGTACGAATATCTATTGGACCGATGTTTTGGTGAAAATAAGTAACAATAATAGGATGGCCATCTGGATATGCCATCAACATATTGTACGTTTTATTGTAACGTACTGGGTTATATGAAGTTTGAGTAGTATAAGTATCTGCTATATTTTTTAATTTATCTGCATTTTTATCAGTTGCAGCAAGATTGTTATCTGGTTGTATTCTATTTGTTTCTACAAGTTTTGTTTCTAACGAAGATAGTGTTTTTGAAGCGCCTGAGCGCGGAATAAGTGGCATTTTCTGTACCTCCATAACGATCTATCCAGTTATCATTACCAAAAATCTTATCATGAATATTTGTTTCTTTATTTGTAATAAAGAAATCATCATCTTTAATAAGTGGATACCACTTATCATTTAAATATCGTAAATCAGAAATTTCAGAAATAACAATTCTTCTTTCTTTATGGATGTCTTGACTTACAGGAATTGTTACTTTAAGATCATCATCTATTTGTAAATGTTCAAATCCTACGATATGTTCATCGATAAATACAGAAATATTAAAAATACAATCTCTGAAAAAACTTTCATGTTTTTGTATTTTCAATATTTCTTTTATTTTAGGATGAAGTTCGTAACCATCTCCAAGATCACCATTAAGATCGATTATAATTTTATCACGATATTTGTTATTTTTATTTTCTTCTGTTTTTTCTTCTTCTGGAAGTTCTTCAAGTAAAAACATGGCAATATACATTTGTTTATACGAGCGAGCTCGCAATGGTGTATATGGGGTTTGCCATGTATCGTAATAAGGACATTGAATACAATAAGGTTCAACGCCTTTTACACTGGTTTTTTGCATTTGTGCTTCAAGAATTTTTAATGGGTATGGCGCATCCAAACTTTCTATTGGATTATCTTCTTTTGGTGTTACAATCATATTACTTGGAACTAATTCATTATCTATAACACATGGATATTCTAGAGTCAACATATCCGGTCTTTGAAATTGTATATTAACTGTAAAATTGCAATCATATTGCGTCACTGATTTATTTCTTTTATTTTCAACTGGTTTATCTTCAGTATGATTGATTGTAACAAGCGGATTAATAAGTATTTTTTTAACAACAAGTTCATTATTAGTGGCAGTTCTATTAATATCAAAATTGCACATTTTGTTAGAACATATATCCATCCATTCTTTAAACTTCAATGGTTGTTTATCAAATTTTCTTAATTTATATAAACTATAAATCATAGCAAGAATATCATTAGGTATAGGGTAGTCATACGAAATGACTTCTGTAAATACCATACCTGGTGAAAATCTTCTATACATAAGAGATTGAAATTCGTATGCTTGATCTCTGTTTTTGAACATCATGACACAATTTAAATTGATGCACATGGGAAGAATCATTTCTTTAAGAGTAATTCTTCCTTGTTTATCAACAAGAAGATCTGGAAAAATATCTTGTATATGCGGAGTTTGTATCATGTGACCTGTTGGATATCTAAAAGATGTAAAATCCCAAGTCATATTAGAAGGATGAAGTGTTTCTACTGTTACTTTAAGTAGATTTTGTCTATTAATAAAAACATGATTGATACGATGGTTCATAGGTGCTGTCCATCCGGTATCAATGTAAATTCTATCTCCTAGTATATACTGATAATGTAACTCGTTGACAATTTTGTGAGTTATTTGAGTTGCCACTGGAAGAACAATATGTGTATCTATTTCAGATACTGGAGAATATACTCTTGGCATAAGGCATTTTTATCTCCCGAATAAAAAAATATAATAATTATCTATTCAATAGGACTTAGTCTATAAGATTTTGTTAACAATTTTTATTTGGAGAATTGTTATGTCAGCAAAAAAGGAAACAAAAGTAGAACTTAAAACTATTTCAGAAATTAATGAACCATGCTTTGAATTTACAGTTAAAACAACTCCTCCTATATCTTTTTGTAGTACTGGTCTATTTTTTATGTCTTTAGCTCATGAATTTGGTAATATAAAATATAAAAAATATTCATGGAGAAATGATCCTGAAGGAAGTAATTCTCTTCCTGAAGATTCACTAAATGCTATTTTTAGACATGTCACACTTATGCAAATGGGATTTAAATATGATAGTGAAACAAAATTTTTTCATTTAGGTCATGCTCTTGCTAGAACACAATCCTTGGTATCAAATACATATAGAAAAATTTTAACCAAAACTAATAAAAAATTAGATACCAGAGCTTTTTCTGAAACGTTGTTTACAGCATCCAAAACAAGTTTAATATATGATTTTGAATATATAAATTTGCTTGATCAGATTTCTTCAGAAGTTTTATATTCTCTTGGAAAGATGAGTGATTCTCTTATTAATAAAATGTTTCCTTCCAAGGATAATGTTATTTATTATGAACAAGCGTATCTTGATACTGTTCAAAAGTGTATAATTATTCTTATGACAAAAGATAGAATTATTGATATTGACAGTTTACAAAAAGATATTCTTTTGGAAGATTTAATTTTGTACAATCTTCTTTTTTTGGCTATGACTTATACACCGAATGATATGAAATATGCTTGGGACTGGTATAATAATTTACCTAAAAAAGATGTTAAATGATATAATTATTAATTGTTGATAGTAACTCACTCATTTGAGTGAGTTACTATCATAAAAATAAATTTATTTCTTTTCAGATTTTTCACATTTTTTAGTATCAGGTGATTTGTAGAAAAGTTTATTATTAATAAGAGTACCTGCTATCGATGATACCACAATAGCACATGTTCCAACTATGATGTGTTCCCAACCTATGTTTCTAGGAACAAAAAACATACGTCCCATATTTTCTACTCCTCATCAGATTTTTCATTTTTCTTAGTAGAAAGATATGCCGTAAGAGAACTAGAAAGTACATTAGTAGCAGCTATAGCACACGCAAATACAATATAATAACTGACTCCCATGTAGATATACATAATTTTTCCCTCCCACTAATAATTATTTTTTTAATATTATTATTAGTCCTATATAATTTAATACACTGTATATTGTTATTATATGTAAAAATACATACTTCCTATTAATAGGAAGATGTTTGATCAGGTACGCCGTATGTTACCTTTTCATAAAGATCATCCATTTCTTGTTGAATATAACCTTTAATACTACTATCAAATATTTTTAACCATGGTTTTGCATTTTGTATTCTTTGAGTTAGAATACGCAAATCTCTACACAATGCCTGATACATGACTGTTTCAGGTCTCCAACTATAAAGAGTCATAATAAGTTTGAGTATAGGCAAATCTCGCATAATTTCCATGTATTGATATTGAATAAGATGTGGAACATCCAAGTATTTAAAACTGTATTCAATTCGATCTAAAATACTTCCAGATGGAAAAACTTTTGCAGAAAGAAATGAATTGACTCGCAATTGACCAGTACGTATTAACTTGAATGTTCTAAGGAGTTCATTCATAGCTTCTTCATGTCTTGAAGTAACATAGCCATATTGACGATCACTAATTTTTTGAACTGATGCTATATCTTTATAATCAGCAATTTTATCTTCAATTGCTACACAAAGTAAAATTTGATTAAGTAACCATATTTCTTCAAGATCTTCAAATGCAGTGTTTAATACATGACGATGAATAAAATTGTGCATTGTTTTTTCTGGTTCATCAGGAAGATCAGTTATAAGATACTTGTAATATTTAAAAATAAGTGAAATAGTATCAATAAAAATAATTGCATGTGTAGGTTGTTCTGTTTTAAATGCAATACTATTTTTTAAAAAATTAAGAGTATATTCTTTTGAATTATGATACCAAATATGCACTGGTTTTACCTTTTCCCAAGCATACCAACTTTTTTGAAATGGTAAAATGGAAAGGTAACTTATAGTGTCTATTGGACATAAATATTCGGAAGTACTAAAGAGAAGTTTTTTATCATAAAAAACTTTTCTATAAGCACATCCGTTTTTTACAGGGTCAAATATTTCTTTAAATGAATTTCTATAAAATCTTAATGAATTGAGATAACGATCATAATCATTTTTTTGCAAATTTAAATGATCTACATCTATAAGAGATAGAATATGTTTGAGTATTTGAACACATCTGCTATTTCCACCATAATTGAGCATATAACGACGTTTTAATTCATCTCTTTGATAATTGAGAGCATTTAGATATTGCTCCCATATAGGAAGAGCTTTTGGGGTCATTTCTCTAAAGTGGGATTGTAATGCTTGTAGCATGCTGGACTCCGATTATAATGTAATTAATGACGTACAATAGTTATATGATGCAGATAAATTTCAAACCCATTTCTTTTCGTAAAAATTGTAAACATATATTACTACACTGAAGTCGAATTGTAGTTGGATGCTACAATAAGATTTCTTTATAAAAGTCTGCAGACTTGTAACATTTTAAACTCTCCAAGGAGAAAACAAATGGCTGAAGCACCTGGTGTGAACATGATGGGTTTTGCTGCCGTCGACGGCGATGAAGTAAAAACTAGTGGAGTTAATGATTATCATTCCGGAAATGTTTCTGGACCTTCGGTAGTTTCTACTGGAGCTCGTGGTGGAGCTGATAGTGCTCCTGATTTTCGTATTCGTCTTCTCGGAGCACAGTCTGCTTGGTCTTTGTCTGAAGCAGGTGATACATATCTGAAATCTTTGATGGAAAAGACTCAAGAATTTGGATATAAATGTGAACGTCTTCCAAAGACCAATGGATATTTGTTCCATGATGGAAATCTTGGTGTGGCAATTTATTTTGCAGAACATTATATTAATGCCGCATCAAATGATCCATATGCTCCTACTTCTCGCATTAACTCCAAAGTTATTGACGAAGCGAGCGATATGTTTCCCAACATCAATCCTTTGATTGCTGTACAAGTAATAAAGGAAGATTATAAACTTGCCAACAAAATGGCTGAGTATATTGATCGTGTTCTTAAGTATGGTTTGTCTTCTGTAGTAACTATTTCTGATTTGAATTCCAAGTCAAAGTATGTATTCCGCATTACTCAGAATGTATTTCAAATCAAAAATTATATTGAAAAATATTCTCCTCATGGTGTTTTGCCTCACGTTCAATTTGGTGTCGCCGTTGAGTTGTGTACTAGTGATGATTATACTCCTCGTCGCAATGAAAATGAATTCAATTGGATTCCTTTTGTTGTTGTAGGAGCATATATTGATTTTATAACTGTGGAAAGTGCATATAGTCGTCGTCGTGATGAACCACGCATTCAGCCTGTTGTTCATATTTCGGCGATTGAATCTCCTATGCCTTCTCTTTATGTTCTTCCTGTAGCACTTGCTGCTGCATTTCAGGTATTTATTGGTAACAGTTCTTGGATTAAGGTATTTTCTGATTTTACTGGAAAGCAACCTAATATTGGTTCTCTTCTGTTTGATGAAGAACTCAATCGTCCTGCAATTGTTACTAATGTAAAGGCTCGTAATACCTTTATTGATGAACAATGCCTTGATGCTATTATGGTATTGGATATTCTTGAAGGTAGAGCTACTATTCCTGGGCTAAGTCTTCTTACTCAGTCTAGTGAAGGTCATGCTATTGTATCTTCAATCATTGGCAGATTCTTCACTGATGAACGTGTAGGAGATGATCTTGGAGATATCGTAAGTACGGTATATGATGAATATTGCGGTATTGTCAATGATGCTGGTAGAACGGTAGATACTCGTTCTATTGATTATTTCCGTGTTATTGCGGATAATCCTGATCCTAATATCTTTAGTAATTTCTTGCGGCATAGTGATGCTCCTGAAAACCGTATTCTGGATATTAAGGATGCTGGGTTCAATGACATCATGTCGTATTATACGAATTCCATGTGTGTGTTTGAACCTGAAGATCTGAAGATTATTACTGCCAATATTGGTCAATTCTTTACTCCGATCATGGACGATGATGTTCAGCGTTCTATGTTTGGATTTAGTTGTTCTTCTGATCTTGGTGAAAGATTCCGTAGATCTTTTGATAGCCCACTTATTCGTAGTGCCGGTCGTTATGGAACTTCTCGGTATTCCCGTAATGGTGGCAATAGTCTTCTTTCCACGTATCGTGCTCCGTACCGTCGTTAATTTGTTATAATTGATAATAATATCTAAAGTGAGTGGGTATCTGTACACCCACTCACTTTAGATGATTTATATTGATATTTTATTTTTGACAAAAATCAATAGTTACATTTAAATAAGGATGGTAACGTTGTAATGTCTAAAAATAGAATACTACGGTTGGTTGATTATGATAAACTATTTCATGAAAGTTTAGGTGCTAAAGTAATAAATAGTGGATATGCTGCATCCGGGCAAGCTATAGGGGATCATATTCGATCACTGTTTTATCAGATTGATGATGGTTTGGGATTTGTTCCTTCTTGTGAATGCCAAGAATTTAGAGGCACTTATTTTCTAGGATATGTTTGTCCATATTGTGGAACTGTAGTATCTTCCCAATTTGCGAATAATTTGGCTAATGTTAATTGGGTTGGTATTCCTGATAACATGCCAGATGTGTTGCATCCGGTTTTTTATTGTGTAATGCGAGAATGGATTGGTAAAGCAAAACGTATAAAAAATGGTACATCTAAATCTAGAGGAAGAAAAGTATCTCTTATTGAATCAATTCTTAATCCTAAAGAAGATCTTCCTTTAGATGTACAAGGTCACATTAAAAAACAAGGTTTTACTTATTTTCGTGAACATTATGAAGAGATTATGGATTTTCTTTTGAATAAATATCGCGGAGCCAAATTTAATAAAATGACTCCGTATGTTAGAAAAATGTACAAGATGTATAAAGATAGAATGTTTACTAATAAACTTCCTATTTTACATCCATCTCTTCATCCACTTGCAAGAGAAGGCAAGATGAAAGCTATTGATCAATCAGCTGGACTCATAATGCCGACTCTTACAGATTTAGCTACTGCCGCATTTTCATCTAAACGTTGTATTACTTCAAGTAGATATATTGACAATACTCTTTGGAAAAGTTACTCTAAATATATTATTTATTTAGAAACAATTATAACAAAAAAGCTAGGTGATAAATACGCTCACTTGAGAAGACATGCCATTGGTGCAAGAACACATTATTCAGGTCGTGGTGTTATCGTACCTATTGTGGAAAGACATATGGGAGATGAAGTTCATTTACCATGGTCTATTGCGCTCAATGGATTGAAAAATGAAATTCTTAATGTTTTGATGAATCGTGAAGGCTATGTTTTAAATGATGCACTTGCTAAATTTATGCGAGCTCTTACGATATTTGATGAACACATTTATGATATTGTTAATTTACTGATTAAAGAATGTCCATTCAAAGGGATACCTCTCCTTAGTTGATATAAACATTTGATTCTGATCTTCTGATAAAGCAGTATAAGTTCTTCAATAATGGGGATTGTTGATGAACAAAAATATGGGATATTTTCATCTTACTGAATTTGATTGTCCACAAATACGATTGTATGAAGATGGTACGTTTTATGATGAAATAAAACAAACCATTATATCCATTCCTAAGAACGATGGTAGAATATTTTGTTACTCTCCAATACAAAATAAAAATATTCGTTTATCGTATCTTAAAGTACGTAATTATTATTTTAATTCACCTTTTTCTTCATTAAGTAGAATATTTTTTACTAGAAGAAGTTTAAAATTTATGAATATGTCCAGATACATAGTGGATGATATCGGACGAGTATTCTCTTTAATTCATATGATTTATTTAAAAGCAACTTTGGATTCTAAAGGATATCCAACTGTAAATATATCAGACGATAAAAATGAATTGGGTCAATATAGAGTACATCAATTAATAGCATTAGCATTTATTCCTAATCCATTTAAACAAAAAATAGTTAATCATAAAAATGGTATAAAAACTGATAATCGAGTTGCCAATCTGGAATGGTGTTCAATTTATGAAAATAATGTTCATGCAATTAAAAATAATTTGGTAAATAGAACTATCAATGATGAAGAAACTGTTCATGCTATATGTAGATTGCTCCAACAAGGTTATAGTAATTCAAAAATTGCGTACAGGTTAAATATATCCCCAGAACTTGTACGGAGTATTAAAAAAGGTGCACACAGGCACATTTCACAATTTTATGATTTTAAAAGAACTGCTGCTTTTCCTTATATCAGAAGATTGGAAGAACAAAATTAAATGTTTATATCAAATACTAGGGCCTATCGATAGTGATATTGATAGTGCATACATCATTGAACTGCTGGAAACTCCTGTTAGACTACTCTACTACAACGTAAGATGAAAATCTAAGCGTGATATGTTAGAAAAAGAGTAGGTAGGGACAACCAATAGGGTAGTTCATCAATGAATGAACTATACCGGCAGCCAAGTACCTAAGTCTTACTCATTCGTAAGATATGGTAAAGGTTCACAGACTAAGTGGCTACAAAGTCAATCCATTTTTATATGGTAAATGGTAGTCCTGCGGTGATGGTCTTATTTGTGTCATTTGACAAATAAGATTGAGATATAGTCGATATGTTATCGAAAGATAATCAGTGCGAATTTGTGGGATGTTCGTTACGGTTGATCTTCTGACGAAAGATCAATGATGTTCGTAGGTTAGGACGTAATCCTACTTTGATACACGGAGCAATTCAGCTTGTATATTTTACAAAAGTTAAAACAGATATATTCGATAAGACCGTTGGTTTGTCGCCTTTGATCTGCAAGGCACCAAACGCGGATTATGACGGTAAAAATTCTCGTTGCCGTCAATAAATTGAGGAATGAATCGGGAAAGATAGGCATATCTAATCCGAGTTCGAAGGCTAGTAGTAATATACTAGTCAGACGCAGAGCATAGAAGTTGAACCTTCGTATAGAAGAATATAATACTTCCACGAGTCCTCAACATCGTTTGTACTACGATAGCAAGTAGGAGATGAAAAGTTATGCCGAACTGTGCGTATAATGCAATATTGTAAGTATTTTTGGTGATAATATTTAAAAATACTTACAATTAAGAAAAGGCACAGAACTATCGGATAAAAAGCCGATAGGATAACATCCACATGGACGAGATGTGGTTACAGTTTATTAAGGAAATGAGCATGGTACAGTATCTTAAAAATATGCATCCAAGAGAAACTATGCTCAATGAATCTGAACTTACTATTAGTGGTATGGTTACACCTACTACACAAAGTAGTATTCACATTAATAGTTTTTTGGCTACTGCGATTGATGTTCCTGAATCAGTTCGTTTTGAATTGACATTTTAAGTAAATGTAGTATAAGAGTGAAGAGGTATACCTCTTCACTCTTATATTAATAAAAAGGATAACTATGACAACAATAGGATTAATACTTGGTATAATAGCACTTGTTATTGGAATAATTTCTACGTTTAGTATGGTTTTATTGATCATTTCATTTATTGTTCCAATTAGTATTGGAGCTACTATATATAGTTTATTACAAACAATCAATACCAAGATTTATAATCTTTCTGTTAAAATATTTAAAGGATAAAACAATGAATAAATACAACAAAGAAGATATTTTATATTTTATTTCCTTAATTAGAGGAGAATGTCATTGTGTCAATATAGTTACAAAACAACCACATGAAACAGTAGAAGAATTTAATAAATTAGTTTTTACAAAAGGTGATTGTTTTAGATTTGGAAAAATTATGCAATTTGTTTATCCTGAAGCACATCTTTTGTTAGTGTGGATTAGATGTAAAAATAAATCTAATGTTATTGAGACTCATTTGATTGTAGAAATAGAAGATTCTTATTACGATATAAACGGTGAATATGAGTTATGCTTATTTGATGAAGTAGATGATTTTGATTATGTTGTTAGAAATTATAAACCTTTTTCTATGAATAAATATATTAAAGAGGTGTGTAATAATGAAAGAAGTTTCGGATAGAGAATTTAAAAGACTTACTTTAGATATAAATAGCTTTAAATTTTTGAATTTTTCTGTATATATACCAGAGCTTCTTACTAGAGAAGACATATTTGCATTATACAATTCTTGGAATGACGACATAAAACTTCCCGAATTATTTCCAACTATTTATCTTGAATTTAAATCAAAAAATATGTATGAGTATTTTATAAAAGACGATAATTTTGCAGAAATTAGAGATAGTAAATTCTATCAAGATGTACAAGATGGATTTGGGTATACAGTTGACACTAAATTTGATTTTATTCAATATATCAGTTCAGACGATGTTTTAATACAAAATAAAATTTATGTTGAAGAACAACATGTTCGAGAAGTGTTTTTGGATAATAAGAATATTCAATCTGAACACAGTTATTTGAATATTTTAGGATATCAATTTGAAGGATTAAGACTTGCTAAAGAATTTGGATTGGTTATTTTGTTTGGTTTATTTCGTATGAACCACAATACTACAAAATCTAAAAATTGGTCTAATGTAATAAGAAATTTGAACAAGGGTGATTTTATATGAAAATGTGTGAGTATTGCTATGAATTGTTTGATGTACATTTGGAACATTGTCCTATATGGGGATGTACTGGAAAGTTAGTAGATATTGATGAACAAATATGTGTTGAAATTTCAGCTATTAATAGAATTTTTAAAAAATTGAAGGTGCCTTTAAAGACAACATTTAGTTGTGCATCTCATCCAAATAGAGCAGTTTTTGATCCAACTTTTATAGATAGAATGTATTATATTTCATATCAACCTTATGTGATGTTTGTCTTGCCTCCATTTGTATCTGAAAAAGAATATGTTAAAATATTTGAAAACATAACTTGTTCCTTAAATACTATTGTTACAGATAAACATCGCTATGAACATCCTGAAATTCATTTGACAGTAGAGAAAAATGAATTTAAAGAATTTGATACAGAGTTATCTTATTCAAGAATTATTATACGCTCGCAAGTATGTAAATTTGATGATGAAATAGGAAAAGATATTTCATATGAAGAGCTAGAAGAAAATAGAATAGTTGCAAGTCAACTCTTTGTAACTTTTCTAAGAACTGTTATTAATAAAGCATCTGATTTTATTATAGATAACGGATGACTGCAATATGGACACAATAAATCTATCGGTTGATATATTGCTATTTATATCTATTACTTTAGGTATTGTTGCAATTGTGAGTATGGTGATTGTAACAGGAGTAATAATTTATATTCAAGGTAGTGAAATAATAAAAGCAGTATCGTATCTTATCAAACATCAAAAATTAAACATTGGGTTAGAAGATTTTGTGTGGAATGTTGCTATATCTAGTTTATCATTAGTATTTATAAGCATGGTATGTATTATCGTTAGAGCATTGGTATTACGAATACATTCTTGTTGATATAAATAAGGTTGTAAACATTTAAAGATATATATTACAATAATAGAAAGGATTGACAAGTTATGTTAAAATTGACCTAAGTTAATCATGTTGTGTATATTTATTTATAACACAACAAAAGGATTTTTGAGAATGTTATACATTACAGATTTAGATGCAGTTCCATCTCTTGGCGATCTTGTTGGAGTTCGAGGAGATAGAGCTCTTATTGAAGATATCAATAGAGCAACAGGAGCATCTTCATATTTTGGTTCAGACAGAGATAGATTTCGAGATAATCATAGAACATTTTTAACAAAATTTATAGAACCTATTCGTCGTGCAAATCTATCAATACGAAATATTGTTAGTAAAGTAACTGAACAAGATGAATATAGAAGAATCGAAAGTGAAGATGATTTAAGAAAAATTCCTCCTTGTATGATGATTCCAATGCTTACTTACGATCCTATGTATAGTTTGTTAAGACAAGGAAGAATTTCAGGTTGGGGATTTGTTGCAGAAAATTTGGATGAAGAAAAAACACGTTACGATAGACTTATAGTAACAAATGGTAGAGCAGATCTTAATACAATCGAACGTGACGAAATGGGCAATTTTACAGTATCGACCACATTTGAAAGTACAGATCCTTGGATTACTCCCGAACATAGAGAATTTTTAGAGGATTCTAGAGAGTTCATTCAAAAAATATTGGATACAACTGATCTTGATCCCACTGATTTGTCGGCTCTAAAGGGGTGATACATGCCCAGGTATGAAGATTTAACAGGTAAAACATTTGGTTATTTGGAAGTACTTGAATATGTTGGAACATATGGATCAAATCAATCTGCTCATTGGAGATGTAAATGTCATCGATGTGGAATTGGAGAAACTATTCTTAGCACAAATGAATTGAAACATAATAGAGTAAAATCATGTGGTTGTTTGTCAAAAGATACTAGTCGTATTGTTGGAAAACAAAGTGCAACACATGGTGAAACTGGTACTAGATTATATCAAAAATGGTCTGGTATGAAAAGACGTTGCTACAATCCAAATGAGTCTGTATATCCTTCATATGGTGGACGTGGAATAACTGTTTGTGATGAATGGAAAAATAGTTATATTAATTTTAGAGATTGGGCGCTGTCTAATGGATACAATGACAATCTTACTATTGAAAGAAAAGATGTCAATGGTAATTATGAACCAGACAATTGTACATGGATATCGCTTGATGAACAACGTAAAAATAAAAGAGATACTATTCGATATGAAGGAAAGTGTTTAAAAGATGTTTGTCGAGAAAGAAATTTAAAATATGGTACAGTATGGTTTAGAATAAAATGTGGAAAATCTATTGAAGATGCATTGTATTAGATTAAGTTATTAATTGATTAGGATAGATAGATCTTTAAAGATCTATCTATCCTTTTTATTACATGCTATTTATTTTTTTTTTATGAAATGGAGTATAGACTATGTCTGCAAAACCAGCGATTCCTACTCTTATTCCAGGAGTAGGTATTATTACAGAAATGGAAGATATTGTTCCCCATGTATTACGTCAAGTATTGTCTACACCTGGAAAATCTTCAACACTTTTTGATGGAACAGTATTTTCATTTAAAAATTTAGAATCCCAATATGGGTCTGATCCAGAAACATTGGCATATGAATTGGAACGAGTTTTAAATAGTATTTATTATAAGTATTTTCCAAATCAAGTCAATGCTTCTTGTTCTGTGTATACTTATGATACAAATAAATATGATATTGAAATTAGAGTTAGTGATTCTTCAGGATTGAATGTCATAACTACTTCAAAAATTGCAATTAAAAATCATCAGTTTGAAATTTATTTCTAAAAGGAGAATATTAATTATGTCACAGTTTGACAATGAAGCTACAATGAAAAAAATGGGAACTGAAAAGTCAAATGAGAATATGGAACGTATTAAAAGAAGTTTTATGGAACTTGAGAGAATTGATTTAGAAAGAAATGTTATGTCTGAATCTGAGTTTGAACCTTTTGTTCCTTTGTATCAAAATCACGATGATATTGATACGAATCCGAAAAAGGCTAGAACTTTAATTGCTTTAAGTCAACAATTAAGAGATAAAGTAAATATTTATAAACCAATTGTTATTGTGCAAGATTATAATCGTGAAGAGATAATTACCGTTCTTCCTCCTATTGAAAATCAAGTAAAAATGTATGGTACTGATGTGGCTCGCAGTTTAGGAGATTTTTCTAAAGAAATTACTTCTGATCGTCCTGATATTGCATATAGCGCACAAGCTAAATTAGCTCTTAGTATTATGAATGCACAGAAATTTAATGTGGAAACTGTAGTTGCTCTTAAAGACAAAACATTAATAAAAAGTATTCAAGCATTACAAAAGTTAAATCCAAAACATCCTATTGTTGAAGCATTAGTAAAAAAAGAAAGAGAAGCATCATTACATGCTAGTAAAGAATCTCAAAAACAAAATGAACAATCACAAATTGATTTTTCTTTTGAGGAAGAAGAAGGAGATGTGATTTAAAAGAAAAGGATTTGTATTTATGAAAATAGTTGTTGGTTCCGATTTTCACATTGGAAATAAACGACTTTCTCATGACAATTTTTTATTGAATGTAGAAACTTATCTTTATCCAGAATTGCGTGATTGCGATGTATTTATCATTGCCGGTGATTTTTTTGATAGAATGCTGAAACTTGATGAAAAAGCTACTCACGTTGCAGTAAAAGTAATCAATGATATTTTAGAAATAGGCCAGATAAATAAAATGGCAATCCGTGTATTACGTGGGACATTTACCCATGATAAAAATCAGAACGAACTTTTTTGGACATTAGCAGAGGGCATGGATATTGATTTGGATTATATTTCTTCATTATCAATATCTACTATAAAAAAAGAAATGCGATTAAAAGTTTTATACATTCCTGATAATTTAGTTTATCAGTCTTCTTCTGATTGTATAGCAGCAATAAAAGAACTATTGAGAAATGCCAATTGGGATAAAGTTGATTTTGTAGTAGGACATGGATATTTTCAGCATGTTTTACCTAAAAATATTCCACATGAACCAAAATGTACTTTTAGAGTAGACCAATTTAATGATATTGTTAAATACTATATTTTAATGGGTCATGTGCACACGCCATCCAAATATGCTAATTGTTACTATTGTGGTTCATTTGAAAGACTTGCCCATGGTGAAGAAGAAAATAAAGGATTTTTAACTTTAACTTACGATAAGGATACTGACAATTGGTTTGTTAAAAGAATTTGGAATTTAGATACTACACCATTTTTTACAATATATTTAAGTGATGCTAAGTCATATGAAGAGAATTGTAAAATTTTAGTCTCTGAAGTAGAAAGAAAGTTTACACCTAAATTATGGGGTTATTTACGCATCAAATGCGATGATACTGATTTACGACAAAGATTAGAATCTTTTGCAATGAACAAATGGTGTAATCAACTCTACATAAGTTCTATTTCTAGCAAACAAGAGCAGTTAAAAGAAAAATATATTCCATATGAGTTAGAATTTGAAACATCTACTCTTGTTGAACCTACGTTGGACAATATTTGTGAATTGACTTTTTCACATCTTGCTAACTGCGGAAAAACAAATGGATTGACATTAGAAACAATAACAACTTATATGGGAGAACTAATTGAACAAGTACACAGCAATGTTCCACAAACTTCTACAAATACCTCAAACTGAATCGAAAAAGAATGATTATAATGATAACAACAATAACATTACTCTTGATGACATGCACATTAAGAGCAATGGAATTGATGGTATTATAAATGCTTTAGAAGATCCTAGATTTGTAGCAAGTACTGTTGTGTGGGACACAACATTAGTAAATATAGGAACTTTTATTCGAAATAACAATGACAATAATTTTTCTACAAAAGACATTATTGAAAAAACACTGGAAGATATTTTAAACTTTATCAAATCGGTTTCAAATTTTTACAATAAACATCCTAATGCTCCAGTTTTTCCATACATTATTTTTTATATACCAGATTATTCATGTTTACCTGATGAAAACAAAAGAAATTCTACCAAAGCATCTTTACGAATTCAAGAACTTTTGACATTATTTGAAAAAGAACAAAAAATTAAAACATTTGGAAAAACAGTATTTTTAGATGATATTGAACAATGTAAATTGACCATTTCTGGTGTGGATTGTTATTTTATCAAATGTGGAAATAAAATAGAATTTCCACATAAACAATTAGTAAAAATTGTTACAAGCATTGATAAATTATACGTGCAGAAAAAACATCCTATTTCTTTTGGAATAGATAAAAAATATATACTCATTACTCACTACCCTATTGATTTTCATCTTTTCTTTTTATTTCCAAAAATGGTACTTATGGAAAGTTTTACTGGGGTTCTTAAACCTTTCAGTATGCTTGGAGTTAAAATATTTAAAATACCATTTGTTCCTTTTAATAAATATACACATATTCTTTTTGGAGATGCTGTTCAAATAAAACCTTTAGTACAGCGAAAACTTAAACAAGAATTTCTAGCTATTGCTCAAGAAAATAGATGGAAATCTAAAACATCTGAAAATATTTTGAATGATATTATTTCTAAAGGAAAATTTAGTAGACAATTGTTTATGTCTGTTAAATTGTAAAGATGTGTCTTATATTTTGTTAGAGTTATTATTTTTTTTAATTTTTACATAAAAGGATGATTTGATCATGGCTGAAGATAAAGCTACTGAAAATGGTAAATACTTTAATGTGGGAACTCTCTGGTCTGCTAAGGGTGAAGATAAAAACTATACTTTAAGTATTGGTGCATACGCAGGACGTATGTCTTTTACTATTTTCTCAGGTACTGGAAATGGAAAACCAATTTCTATTTCTATTCCTATGGAAGCTCATGTACTTATTACTGGTATCCTTGCAGAACTTAAAAAAGGTGTTCCAGGAGCTGCACATCCTTTTAGGATTAAGGCATGGGATGCTAATAACAACAAAAGAGAATTGAAACAGGTTCTTACTTTTGGTATTGATGAAAATGGTTGTTACTATATTGATTTTAAAGATGTAGTAACTGGTATGGCAGCTAGATTTCCTATCATTGGAAATAGAAATTATGAAACTGGTGTAGAAGCTGATTCAAGCAGCAATCGTAGTCGTGTTGGATTTGCAGCATTTTGTGCATTTTTCCATCAACTGCCCATGGCAAATCTTTTGACTAAAAATCGGCCTCCAGTGACATATACTAATGGTCGAAGCAATTACACAAATATGAATAATTCGTACAATCGTAACACATCTACTGCACCTGCTTCAGTTCCATCTGAAGATGGTGATATTTACTAAAAGAAAATAAAATATAAAAGTAGTGAAGAGATTAATCTCTTCACTACTCTATGAATATTTTAAGGAGTTACATTTATGAAAAAACCTTTTTCGTATACAGAACTTATCGTACCTTTAGTTAAAAAAGGAAAAGATTATTCTGATTTTTTACTTCCTAGAGTAGATCATTTTTTTTATGGTGAACTTATACAAGGATATACTACTTATCCTAGAAAAGCAGATATTCAATATCACACTACTTGCAATAAAAACGGATCGTATGAACACATTATCCAAACTGATTCGGAAAATACTCACGTAGAACTTTTAAAATCGGATACTATTTATTTTCGTCTTTATGCTAAAATTGATTCCGATATATGTGTGATTAATATTTTTGATAATTCTGTTGTTTTAACTATGTCCAATAGAGAAAAATTTGATTTATTTTTTGAAAATGCAGAATCTTGTTTGAAAGAATTTAAAGTTATATGGAATGAAATAAAGATTCTTATGCTGGAGAACAATGTAAATTGAATAAAGAGGTGCAGTTGTTACTATGAATATTACTAATGTAACCATTGCTAGAATTGAAGAAGTAATAAATAATAAAGACTATTTGCCTTTTATTGGTCAAATAGAACCTTTATCTAGAATACCAGATTGGATAAAGCCACTTTGTAGAAATTGCAAAAATGGTAATATTTTACCTTGGTATAAAGATAGTCCAAAAACAGATGATGGTACTATCGTTTGTTCTTCCGCATCTGCTACTGGGATAAAAACTATCGGTCTTCCCCAACATGTATTTTATCCCATGATGGTATTTGATAATATCTCTACTGAATCACAATGGATAAGCGATAGTAATGATTTAGAAACTCCCCAATATATTGGATATGTATTTGATAATAGATATCTTACATTGAAATCAGTTCAAATTGTTGCAAGAATTGGTAATACTGGAAAACCTGGTTTGGCAGCACCTTCTCCAAGATTATTCAGGATTGAAGGAACTAGTGATGGTCAGACTTGGGAAGAAATTAGTGAAGTTTATGAAATAGAATCTTGGTCATTTTTAACTCCTATTATAATTGATTTTAAAGAGCGTCCTCCCAAATATAGAGGATTTCGTATATATGTTTATTCATGGAATCCAGGAGATACTGAAACTAAAGAAGTTCTCAATACTGGATTACTAAGAGTAAAATTTATATTTGAAGAAGATTCTGAAAATTGGTTCACTATACCCAATTTTACACTTCTTAATAAATCACTTTGTTTATGTACAAAATTAAATGAAGATAATTCAGTATCTTGTCAAAAAGAAGTTAATGATATTACGAAAGAATATTTGGAAGAAACATATCTGCGACAAGATTTATTTAAAACTTTTGGTAGACAATTTTTTGAAAAAGTAGATGAAAAAATAAAACAAGAATTGGAAAATTATCATAACACACAATCAACAATAGAACCAGAGCCTGTTATAACAGATACTACTAGTTACAGTTCTTGTATAGTTAGAGAAAATTTTAAGAAATATGATATTCCCAAACCCGGTAAATATTGTATTATTGGACCAACTGATGTTGTTCTTGAATTTGATTCGGAAAATAAATTCAAAGATGGAGATATTGTTATTATTAAGAATATGAAAAGTGATAATCAACCTGTTCGTATTCATTCTAATAATACAAATATGGATAAACGTTTTATGGTATTTTTGAATAAAAAAGAACGAAAATTGGCAAAAACTATTACAATTGCAAGATTTATGGATGAAGTTGAATTTATATTCCTTGATGATGAAAAAGCATTCGTGTGTGAAGTTCCCTAATAATTAAAATTTTATAAGAAGACTCCATGAGGAGTCTTCTTATATTTTTTTTTATTAGAATTAGATATAAATTTATTTTGTGACATAATTTAGTTATCAGATGTACTAATAATAAAAATATTTTTATCTTTAAATATTAAGGAGTGCTTATGGGTTTGTTTTCAGAAGTTGGAGTTGAAAACGCTCAGATATATCCATATATCAATGTTGGTTCTATGATCGATATTGCAACTGGAACTTTTGAATTAGGAATAAATGGAGAATGGTTGCTTAATGGTGGCCTTGCTCCGATTACTGCAGTATGTGGTCGTGCACAAACATATAAATCGACAATTGTAGATTCTCTTATTGCACAAGCCTTAATTAGATATTCCAGAATGGATGTGCTTAAATATGATACGGAATCCAATTCATTTGGTTTAGAACGTTTTGATAAGATGGCAGGAAAAAGAATTCAAGATCGTATTACTCTTTCCAATATGAGTACTCTTCCACTGCCAGATTTTATTGAAGGATTGAAAGCAGCTCAAGCTTTTAAAATGAAAAATAAAAAAGAATATACAGTCGAAACTCCTTTTTTAGATTCTAATACTGGAAAACCCATTGTAATGTGGATTCCAACTATCATTGATATTGATAGTTTTTCATGTTTACGTACTTCGAATGAAACAGAATTAATGGAAACATTATCAGTAGAAGATAGTAAACAAAATATGACTGCTATGTATGACGGTAAAGTTAAACGTAGTCTTATGCGTATGTTTTCACATTGGTCATACAAATATGGAATGTATTTCCTTATGACTGCACATGTTGATGATCAATATGATCTTGATCCAAGAAAACCTTCGCAAAAACAATTGCAATGGATGAAACAATCTGATAGATTAAAAAGTGTTGGTTCTCAATTTGAATTTCTTACCAACATTCTTTTACAATGTGTATCTCCTACTCCTATTTTAGATAGTTCGAAAAAAGAAGCTGAATATCCAAATGGTAGTGGAACTAATGTTGATATTAATGAAGTTAATCTCCGGTTATTAAGATGTAAAACAAATGCCGCTGGTACTACTATTCCTCTCGTGATGTCACAAACTCTTGGTATTCTTGGAGATTTATCAAATTATCACTATATGAAAAACAATGGTGATTTTGGTTTTAATGTTAAAGGACACAACAGATATTCAATGCTGACTCCAGAAGTTAGACTTCATAGAAAAGAAATTATTAATGTATTGGAAACAAATGCAGAAGTCTGTCGAGGACTTGAAATTTTATCTCAACTTAAATGGATTCTTAATTATTGGAATGTTGATAAAATGAATACCAATATTCCAGAAACTGCAGAAAAATTTATTGAAATGATAGTAGCTAATGATACCATTGCTATTAGTGATATTTTAAATTCACGTGGATATTGGACATATGACAAAGATAATGATAGACCATATATGAGTATTATGGATATTCTTGATATTTTAAATGGAGTTAAGAAATAGAAATGTTAATGTATGAAGTAAGAGGACATTTAAGTCCTCTTACTTCATGTTATTCATTATTTTTTACTTATATATAATTTTCTTGAATACGGATATAAAAATAAATAAACAATACTGTTTAAAGGAGTTTATTATGAATACTTTCGGTAGAGTTATACTTGGTGTTTTGGTTCTCAGTACTGTTAGCAATTTGGCAATTGGTATGATTTGTCATAGTGCTATAAAAGAAGTAAAGAATCGTAATCCTGAAGTGTTTGATCAGGATGCTGCTAATACTACCGTTAATGTAAATTCGTCTAAGTAAAGGAGTTTTACAATGAATAGAAATATCATTCTTCTTTCCGGTGCTTTCATAGCTGCGTATGTGTCTGGACAGTTTTGTAAGAATAGGGCCAAGAAGCTTTTGGAAGTGGTTGAACAGGTACGAGAGTTTAAAGAAAATGAAGAGAAGGCAAAGGAGGCAACAGTTGTGAATTGAAGTTATTTAAGTATACTAGAAGAAAGAGATTAAATCTCTTTCTTCTAGTATACTTATTTGTAATTTATTTTTTTTTGTTCAATGATTTTTAAAGCATATATTATTTATAGAAAATGGCAAAATTGTTAAAATAAAAAATGACAACCAAACATTATATTGTACAAGAAGTACATTGGGAGGTTCCCATGCTTGCATTTGTTCCAGTTGACGATTTTTCTAGTGTGAATCCTGTTATTGAAATGAAATGGTCTGGACTCAATATTGATGGTGCAGATCAAATCCGTCCAGAAATGTGTTTATTTCAAGTAAAAACATTTGCCAGTTTTACAAGAGAAGAAAACGGGCCAGGAATGGCATATGGTCCAGTAAATGATTTTCTGACAACAGTTAGCCCATTTATTCAAGAACAAATTGTATATGCATTTTTACAAATGCAAATGATCATTGAAGATGGTCAACCAGATGCATCCGATATCATAGATGTTGAAGATAATCTTGGTGAAGTTATTGATAATCTTGATAAAGCTACAAATTTATTTGATCTTATCGAAGAATATATTCGTAAAGGAAATATCCCTATTTCCGATATGTCAGATGCTGGTACAAGAATTCAAGACAGCATTGAAATGACATTTGTTGAAGATGAAGCAATTACCATTACAACGATAGCAGTTCTTATGAAACTGCTATCTCCTATTATTGGTATGTTTATAGCCAAATATACTCATGTTATTGATAATGAATCTAAAGAAGGTCATGCACAATGTATCATGACCAAGTTTTTCTCTAGAAAATGTAAAGCTATTATTGAACGATTGGATTTTTATATTAATAGACTTATTGAAGGTAAATTAAAAAATAATCCAACTACTGTATGGAATGGTAGAACTCTTGATAGATCTACTCGTGTTACAATGGATACTATTATCACCAAACGATTTGTTGGTGTAGATTTGTATCGAAAAGATGGTAATATAGTCAAGTATATTGCATCTTGTTGTAGATCTTCTGCAGAACCACATATATCTGCTGCAAATGCAGTTAAGATTATTGCTGACCCTGTTGATCTTGAAAAGAAAGATGAAGGTAATACTTCACGTATTGAAGCGGAAAGTCGTCAAACTATAACAACTGCCGATGTTCCTATTCTTATTCGAGTTGCAGCAAATAGATTGTGGCAAACAACTATTGAAAAAGAAGAATTAGATAGAGATGTAATCGAAGCAGCTATTGCATTTTATAAAAGAAATCCTGTTACTATAAATCCTATTAGCGTATATTTGTTGAGTTCTTATTTTGGACCAGATCTTGGTGGTGGAGAATCCATATTTCATTTGAACAATCAACTTATGTCTTGTCTTACTGCAGTTTTACAAGTACTATCAATTAAAAATGGTGCTTCTTATATTTGTCATATTCTTACTGCAAATTGTAGTGTAGATAATAGAGCCAACATTCCTAGTGATTTTGTATTTATTAATTCTTGGAGATCCACTGGTGCATATACAGAATGCAAAAAAGTGTTTCCAAGTGGATTTGGTGAAAAAGAATGGGATTCTAAACTTAAACAAATTTCACAATATCTTATTCAAAAAAATATTTATTATGCGACTGCTCCGTCTATTTGGGACTATGCACAACTAGAAATGCAAAATGGTAAATTGTTTACAGATTATCTTAATCTAATGACAGAAATTATGCAATTTATTAGAGTATTGTTCAGAAATCGGAGCATGGAATTATGATACAAATTTATCACCTACCAAATCTTTTTCCAGAAGAAACTATATTAAATAATGTTCAGTTGTACGAATTTCCATCGTCATATACAAATAATAATTCTAATTTTGTATCCAAATCAGCAGACACCTTAAAAGTAGGTAATATATTTAAAGCAAATAAAAATATTGAAAAGTTTATACTTTCAAAAAAAATTAATGATGTAATATTGGATGTACATCTCATTGGAAGTAAAGAAAATATAAAACAAGGAATTCTTACTCCAATATGTATAACTGCAAATAATTTAAAAATGCCCCAAAAGAAAATTTTATTGTGTACTAAAGGTATTAGTGATACTCTATATACCAGAAATTTGTATTATTTAGCTCAAGAATATCTTGGAAAAATTTTAGATATATTTATAGAATGCAATGAATTTGATATAGAGCTTTCTTATTTTGTAAATTTCTATAAAAGAATGAATGATTTATTCAAAAGATATGGTAATGAACAATTTTTTAAAGATATGCCAGGTATACATCAATTAATTTTAGAATTGGAACGAAAAACTGATTTGATTCAAGCAGGTGTAATTTCTCCAGCACAAACTATTTATGCACTGGAAGATTTTGTTCGTACGTTTGAACCAGATGTTCCACAGAAATTACAAGCAGATGATTTTATTCATTTAGTAACTGATAATAATGTTGTTGAAATTCCACAATTGACCAAACAGTTAAAGATTGATAAATTTGAAAAAATAAGTAAAAATGAATTTAATACTGATATAATTACAAAACGTCTTGAGTTGGCAGATATAATAAATTGTGAAATTATTAATGATTGTAAATTGGTAGAAACTATTAATCAATGTCCTTGTACAAATTTACAATTAACATATACAATCAGACAATATAAATTTTGTTTATTAAACGAAAAGATATATCCAGAATATAAGACAATTTCAAATTCATATAGAAATTGGTTAAAATATTTTCTTGAGCCAATGCTCTTGTTAATAGCAGAATATTCTTTTGGTGAAGATTCATTTCGTATTGTCAATAAAATAGAATTTATTGTACATAGCGATATTGCACTTATTATGCTGTATTCAAGTGAAGGTATTGTTGCACACTATTTTGATATGACATATTTACGAATTATATCAGATAGTATTTCCACTGTTTCAAATGAAGACGAATAATTTTACAAAGAAACTGGATAAATTTCTCAGGAGGCAGAGAAATGTTTGATACTAGAAATAAGTATAATGTTGATGGTCAAATTTGGAGTGTAGATGACAAAAAAGCAATTCTTTATTTCTTTACCCCAAGAGATATTCCAGATCACAACATACGGCCATTGCTTTATACATTCGACGAACAAATTACGTATGATTTAGACAGAACTATTCGGAATGCACAATTAGAAGCAGATAAAACTATTGGTGGTACCATTGGGGGAGATGTTACCAGAGAATTTGTAAAGTATGCAGATTCGGCAAATCATTGGATCAAACCAAGTAGCGATTGTGAAAGGTTTAAAACCAAATTTTATACTCAGAACTGGACATTTATTTTAGTCATAGATAATGCAGAACTTGAAGGAAGACACAGACGTATTAGACAACCTAATAGATTATTTTATTCCGGATTTTGCATTGGTGATGATCCAGTTATAGAAAGATATGGAAAAAAGATTTTTAATGAAGATTGCATTCTTGTTGCGACACATTTTACTCAGTTAAATGTACAAGTAAGTAGAAGTGCTAGAGGTGAAGGAATTATTGTTAAACCTCTTTTGGATGTTGATATTGTCGTTCCAAGACATGTAACTGAAAATAGTTCTAAACGAGAATATCTGTTGACACCACAAAGTTTAAGTGCTACTTGGGCAAAAGAAGATCTTTCTGGAATTTTTAATAGTAGTGGTTATGATGAGTATGAATTTGATAGGTTAGAATATGACACACCTTCAATTGATAACATTAAGTATGCAGAATCCAATATTATTCTAGATTCCGCAGAGCGTTCTCCTAAATATCAGGTAGGACGTATCATTGATGGTATTTGCACTACCATTAATAAACGACGTACAAATAGATTAAGTTCTAATTCATATTTTAGTTCATCTACTCCTATTGTAGATCCTTATCTGGATAAACGAACTTTTTGCGAGAGTGTACAACGTAAGTATCACGATACCATGCTTGGTATTGATATTAATAAGGAAATTTATCTTTCCGATTTGTTGAGAAAGTATAATTCTTTATATGACAACACTGTTATTTGCAATATTCCTTTTGATATTGATTGTGATCTGATGGATGATGGAGGTCAAGATGCCTTGTCTGTCTGGTCATCACTTGTTAACAGTGCTGTTCCTGGTATTATGGGAAATTGGGGCATTTCTGATTGTGCATTTAGATATGCTTCGTATAATCCAAATAGACGTTCCATTTCTCTTAGTGAAAATGAAGATGTAGTTAAACTTGAAGATATTGCAACATTTATTCAAGATTCTAGAACTATGCTTGAACACAGATGGTTTGGTGCACTTGACGATATGCGTGTTCAGCTGTTTAGTATCATTAAAAAGAATTGTGGAGAATTTGAAGTATTTGTAAATTATAGAAGTGCCGGAGAATGTGTAGTTCAGTTACAACTTATTGATGTTTATAACGATATCAATGATGAATATGTTGTTACTAATGGTCTTCTTGGAGGATTGACAACATCTGTTATTGGAAATTCGGCTGCTAAAGATACCAATGCTGATTCATTGGCATCTGTTATTGAAACCGTTATGGATGTAGATGATTTTTAAATTTAAAGGAAGGTTATAATGTCAGGTAAGATGGATGTGAAGCAGGAACATAAGGATATTGAAGATCTTCTCAGCAAAATGATTACTGCTGGTGGGATTATAGGACGTGACGAAATTGGTCGTCTTCACTATATGTCAGATCCCAATGAGCCTATTACAATGGCTGCTGGAGATGATGCAAGACGAACGTTATATATTTATAATTTAAATGTAAAAGATCCAGATGGAGTTATTCTTAATCCAATTGGTGATGGAATTTCTATCGGTCGTGAAAAATTGTGGTTTTTCCAGCAGCTTTCTGCAACATGTTGCATGTTCACGAAAAAAATCATGACAGATATTCTTCTTCTTACTTTGGAACATAAGAAAGAAGATGTCAAATCTGATGATATTGATAAAAGTCTTCTTCCATTGCTAGCCAATATATCTTCTGATGTTGACGAAAAATTGGTAGATGAATTTAATAAAATTTTGAACGCTTCTCCTGGTGAACTGTTTAAAATTTATTATGATAAAAAACATAAAACAGCAAAAGCACTTACTTGTTTCCAACCTATCAATAACGATACTTCATTCCAGACATCGTTTGGAACAAAGATTCGTAAAAAGAGTTGGAAATTTTTCGATGAGTTTATTGGGATGATCTTTGGTACTGATAAGCCTATTATTGAAGAATATCAATTTACTAGTGTCAGTACTGGATATGCATATTTTGAAGCATTTACTTCAGTATGGCTTAAAGTTTGGAAAGTATTCATTCCTTTTCTTGAAGCACTCAATGTTGATATTAGAGATACGAAAGATAATTTGAAAGATATTGAAAACTATATGAAAGATATTGATATGTATCATAAACGTTCTATGTGGACAGGTCAATCTACATGCACAAAAAGTTTGATAGTTCCTGGATCGACATCAAATAAATCTAAAGAAAAAGAAACAACTCCTCCATGGGAAGATTCTAAAAATCAAGATACTGAAAGAAAAGTTGATACTGGAATTACCGATGCTATGGAGCTTCTACGACGTAATAGAAGAAGCGATGATTATGTAGTTATTGATCGTGAAGACAGATCTTCTCGTAGAATAAATTATGGTCGTGATGACGACTATGTATATTCAAGATCTTATTCTGGAAGATCTTCATTTAGCGGATTTACTTTAGCTACTGATCTTCCCGTTAGAAGCAATAACAGATGGTCTTCTCGTGATCGTCGATATCGTTAATGTTTAGATGATGGTATAGATATATCCCAACATGGGATATATCTATACCACTTTTATATAGAAGAGGATTTTATTTTTTATGAGCAACATATCTGCAAAATCACAACAAGGCAATAATTGGTCAATTTTTCTTGGATTAGTACTAGAAGATAAAGATCCTGGAAGTAAAGATATAAAAGTTCATTTGGAAGAACTGATTCCATTTGTAGAAGGAGAAGTAAATCCTAAAAAAATGGAATTACAAGTTTCTAGTGATTATTCTGAAAAAACATATTCCGGAACAGTAGAAGCATCTAATTTTGTTACAGCAACATATTTAGGTACTGAATCGAATCGAAGATATCCTCCAGATGTCAGAAAAAATGAACAAGTTTTTGTATTTAATTATAGTGATCAAGACAAATATTTTTGGATACCTTCAGGAAGAGATGATGTATTAAGAAGAGTAGAACGATATAATATCTCTGTTTCTGATTTGTCCAGTTCTCCAGTTGATCAACTTACCGATGATAATACCTATTTTTTTGAATTGGATACCAGATATAATAAACGAGTTATGATTTCTACATCTACTTCAGATGGAGAGACTTATAAATATACATTTCTTATAGACACTAAAAATAGTGTTGTATCTCTTTGTGATAATGATAATAATGAAATTCAGATAGATAGTAAAGTGCCAAGAGTTATGATGAGAAATAATGGTGGATCTCTTATTGATTTGGCACAAGAAAATATTTCTATTGTGGCACCTAAAGAATTACTTATTAAAGTTGGATCTAGAGGTGTTATTGAAATACCATCTATTCTTATTAAAAACTCTGGTGGACAAGGAACAGAGTGGGAGACTGCTAGTTTTTCTCTACATGGTTCAGGTAATTGTGTTATCAATTTTCCAGCTGTAGGAATAAATAAACTTGTTCGTTTACAGTCTGTTGTCACTGGACCACTTCAAGCAAGTGTTCTTAATTTGGGTACTCCAGGATCTCCATTTAAAGCTGTAAGCATTCCTACTACAGATGGATACAATCCAGCTACAAATAATCCAAATATTTCATTATCAGAAGCTGCGGAACTTGCAAAGAAAGCAGATGATGTAGCAGACAATCCTTATCAACAAATTTCATCTGCAATAACTAGAACTATTACTACAGTGAATAACATGTATGCAACAACACGTGGTGTACCATCTCCTTTATATGGTGAGTTGACTACTCCTGGTGAAAACACAGGTATGTATCATATTTGGAAAGCTTTATATCTATTGGCAGATGCTTGTGATACATTGGCAGAATATCATTCTATTGATCTTACTGGTCAGTATACAGATCCTGCTAGAGAACATGCTGATATGGCATACAAAGGACATTACGTAGCATAAAAGGATGGTAAAACAATGTGGTGGTCTGGTAAATCACAACCTGTAAAGCTTGAAGCACCTATTACTATCACAAGAGAATCTTCTAGTATTTGTCTTACTCGTTTAAAAACAAGTTTATTGTATTCTGAATTAATGCCTCCGGAAGAATATAAAGCATATTTTATTGATTTATTGGAATCGTTCAAACGTTGGAATGAAAATAGTGATTATGTATATACTGAAGTATTTCAAAGTGGTGTAACAGATCCTATTCAATATTGTTTTCAATTCACTCCTTTAGAAGAAGTAATTTTTAATAACGAAGAAATACATAAAAATTTTATGTTAGCTCCAACTTATTATTTATTGTTTACAAAGTTTATTTCTACTTTAAGTGTTTCTTTTCCGAAACAATTTTTGGAAACAGTAAAATATAGATTTATAGATCATGTACTTATGTACGCACTTGAATATAAAGAAAGTACTTCATACCAATATCCAATTTTAGAATATGCTGGATATAATCAAGAAGATTTAAATAAATTGTTTAACACTATGATTAGAAGTGGGCATTGGATTTATCTTATTCCAGCGTATAGAACAGTATTTTATAATCAAATTCCTAATTTGGTAACAGGAGAAATTGCAAATGTTTAAACGTTATGCTAAATCACGAGAATTTAAAGTATGTATGTATTGTCCTAATGGAAATGAATTTATTTCATTTGAGGAAGTTGAAAGTGAATTTGATTTGGCGGTTATTATAAATACTATTTTTAAAACTGAATATAATAATGTTTATGAATCGCAATTTGTTAAAGATAAATCTCATGAAACGGAACGATGGCTTTTAATAAAAAATGGTGTAACTATTGGATATATTGAAGAAATTTAAATATTGCTTCTTTGTAAGTTAGCTTTAAAAGATCTATATTGTTCATATAGAGAATTAATATAATCAATTTTGGGTATAATAAGTTCTTTTACATTGTTGAATTCTATTTCATTATAAATCTGATTGATCCACAACACAATCCAAAGAATATCCGGATCTATATTGTTATCTTTTAAAAATTCTTTAGGTCTGAATCGATAAAGCTCATTGTCATTTGCATCAAGAAAATATGTAGTACTATTTTCAATGATAAGTTGACGATGATCTTTAATGAAAAGTCTCCATTCACTATCTGTATCGCTGAGATTATAATTAGCATAAGTTTGTTTTAACCAATCGACAAGAGACATAAATTTTCTCCTAAACTTGAAATATATATTACTCTATTACAATGGTGTGATTTTGGACATCAATTGTTTATATTGTAAGAATTAAGCAAAGGGGAAGTTACATCTACAATTTGGTTAAGGCTAAATGCATTTTTAATAAATGATATTTAAGAAGGAATCATGTAATGGGAAAAAGATTTGATTCTGATAAATATCCGATGATTTCAAATCTCAATGCTGATCCGCGATTAATTGGCAATGAGGCATTGTTATGTCCGTTTGTACAATTCAATTCGTCTCAGCGAATGAACATGTTTTCAAATAATGTAACACAAGCATTGCTTATTGATGGATGTGACTTCCCAGCAGTATCTTCTGCGTACGAACATGAATTTTTAAAGTATAATTTTAATTCAACTAGATTTGATCAAGATGCTAATATTCTTGCTATTATTCCAAAATATAAAACTAATGTCGGTTCACAACCTATAACATCGACACCTTCATATACGGTTATTTATCATGGTGTTGATGATGACATGATTCATTGTCTTGAAGTATCCAAATTTGTGAAAGGAACAGATGGATTTGGATATGACATGATCATAAATTATGATAAACTTGTTCCTGATATTGGCATTAAGAAAAATGAATTTATTGCACATTCAAAAGCTGTACAAGGTTCTAGATATTGCATGGGTGTAAATGCCAATGTAATATATTTGACAACTAAAGAAACTGTCGAAGATGCATTTGGCATTTCTGATGAACTTGCAGATAAAATGGGATCTTCTGGATACAAAACATTAGTTATCAACATTGATAAAAATTATCATCCGTTAAATCTTTATGGTAATGTGGATGAATATAAAATATGTCCAGATATTGGAGAACGAGTTCGTGAAGATTGTATACTTTGTGGATTCAGAAAAGTTAACGATTCTACAGTTATTGCAGATATGCCACTAGAATCTTTAATGCGTCCACAGTATCTCCATGATGATATTTATTATACGGTTTCTCCTGATGCCGAAGTTGTTGATATTGAAGTTTATGAAAATCCGACTCGAAAAGTAAAGACACAACCTATGGTATTTGAACAATTGCAAAAATATAAAGATGGTGCAATTGCGTATCATAAAAAAATTCTTGAAACATATACTAAATTTTGTGTTCACAATCACAAAGAACCATCTCCAGAATTTAATACTCTTGTAACTCGTTCTGGAGCAATGCTTGCTGCATATCGTGAAAAAGTATTTAATGTAACTAGAAAATCTGCACCTAGATTTTCTATGAAAAATGAAGTTATTTCATTTATTCAGCTTATTATTACGTATAAATTTAAAAATAAAGTTACTAACGGTTATAAACTTACCGGGAGGGAAGGAGGAAAAGGGGTCATCTCCAAAATCATGGCTAAAGAAGATATGCCAGTCAATGATTATGGAGTAGTTGCAGATATTATCATGGCCCCAGAAGCTGTATTTAACAGAATGAATCTTTCTCAGTTATATGAACAGTTTCTTAATTGCATGAGTGAATTCGTTATCAAACGAATGAAACGTATGTATGATGCAGATAAATACGGTTATTCAAAAGCATTTGATTATTTTATCGAATATATAACAGATATTAATCCTGAATATGCAAAAGTTATTTTAAAAGTAGTTGCAACAGAAAGAAAGAAAGAAGCTTTTGTATTCAATATTCTTAAAGAAGAAGTTATTATATTAGTCATTCCCCCATTTTTGGATACACTTACTCCTGAATGGGTACTTATGATGACTGATAAGTATAAAGTAGAAGCTACTCCGGTTGAATACAATCTTCGTGATGAAAATGGAAAACTTATTCGAAGAGTAAGAACCATTCGTCCTGTTTGGATTGGAAAAAAATATTTGTTAGTACTTTGTAAAGTTCCACATGCAAGATCTTGTGGGATGAGTCATGTTAATCAGTGGGGAACTCCAATCCGAATCAAATCTTCCAGAAGTAAATCACAATATCCAGTCGGACTTACTCCTATTCGAATTGGAGAAGATGAAAATAGAAATATCATGATGATGGCAGGATCAAATATTGCATTTAGAATCCTGTCGTTATATGCAAACACTCCAGAAGCAACAGAAAAACTTACTGAATCTTTATTGACTGAAAAATATCCGACCAGATTGACTTGGGCAGATGTCGATGATGCTGAACTTAAAAGTAGTAACCAAATGATAGCAGTAGCAAAACATATGCTACAAACAGTTGGTGTTGACATTACTGACCATATTGTCCATGATGATGAACAATCTTTTATCTGTGATCCTAATGATGAAGATGTGGATGAAGTTCCGACTCGTCGCAAAAGAAGAACTAAAAAGGAAATGGAAGAAGCACGAAGAAATTTGAATATGCTTTTACATCAAAATAATGATAGTATAAATTTAACAGGTGATACAAAAACTATTTCAGAAGAATTTGATCTTTAAACAAATCGTATTTATTTCACAATCTACATTAGCCAGTAAGAGTACGTAATTGCTCTTACTGGCTAACAAAGGGTGTTCTGGCATGATCATAACGAAAGATATGATGAACTATAAAACAGCCAATGAAATCATACAAAAAGATAGATTTCCAGTGGGCTGGGTTACAGTTCGTTTTGATGACAAAGATGTTGATTTGCCAATTCAATTAGTTCTTATCTTACTTCCAGTTTGGGAAATCTATATTAATTTAAATCTTCCAGTATTGTCAAAATGTATTTATTTAAAAGTTGGTCCATTTGGAAAAAGTACATTTGTTAAGATGATAACTGAAGTATATTTGGATATTTTAGAAAATTATAGTGATAGAATTTCCCGTAGCGAATTTATGGAAGAAATTTGGCAAACGGCAAATCATATCAATGATTTCGGTATTTTTCAATTAAATGAACATCATTGTAGTATGTCGCTTGTAGATTTGTGTAAAATTTATCTCGACCCTCTTATTCAACCAATAGTTAATGTAGATCTTGACGAATCAAAAGGTACGGTTTATATTGAACGTACTATGGAAAATGCAAACGCAAATTTTATTAAATCTATTGGTACAAGAGGACTTCTCAAAGATAATATTCTTCTCGAATATCAAGAAGCTGGTGTCTTAAATAATAAACAGATTCCTCAGGTAATGATTGCATTCGGTCTTCGTACTGAAGTTTCCGATAAAGTTATTGGTCTACCAGTTACAGGATCGTCTTTAACTGGTATGAAAGATATTTGTGAACTTGCAGTAGAACATCAAGCTGCAAGAAAATCTGTTTATTATAATAAAGAGGCTATTCGAAAATCACAGTATTCCGGCAGAAAATGGCATATTCTTTGTTGCTCTATTGAAAAAATTTATGAAGGTGATTGTGGAACTCAAGTAACATTGCCATTTGAAATTACTGCCGCAAATTGTAAGAAATGTATTGGTAAAAATATAGTTGACGATAATGGAAATATCTTTCCTTTGACTCGAAATAATATTAATGATTATATTGATAAAACTGTTAATATGAGATCTGCCATTACATGTCGCCATACCAATGGTGTATGCGAAGTATGTGCAGGTCTTATTCATAGAAATCTTGTTCCTGGAATGAATATTGGAATTAATTCTGCTGCCAACTTTGTAGCAAATGTATCACAGATGATTTTGTCTACTAAACATTTTAATAGTACTAAATCACAGCTTTATCAAATTCCATATCCTGCATCCAAATATATTGAAAAAGGAAGTTCCGGATTTTATTTTAAACCAAGTTTGTTAGGTGAAAAAGTTAAATGGAGTATGGGAGTTTCTTTATCTGATATTAGAGGTAATATTACAGATCTTCATCACATTACAGAAGAACTTCCTATTCCAGAAGAAAGATATAGTGAACTTATAAATTTCTTTATTAAAACAGATCAAGGTGAAATTATAGAGATTCCTCTTTCGGTAGAAGGACAATCTCCATTTCTGACTATTGAATTTTTATTGTATATGAAATCGAGATACAACGATTTGGAAGTAACTCCAGATTGTGTATGGATTCCTATGAATGAATGTAAACGTATTCCCATTATGCGTACGACAATTGTTAATGACTCTATGATGGGATATGTTAATCTTATTACAGATTTTGTAGAAAGTGGAAAACTTACCAAGTATAAAGATGCTAGCAAGGCACTTTTTGATTTTAGTAATTTAGTATTTGATAAGGTATTTGTTAATATTTTTCATGTAGAAGTAATGTTAAAGGCTCATCTTGTAACAAGTAAAAATAATTGGTCTATTCCTATTGTAGAAGATCCTACCAATGTAACTTTTAGTAAAACAGTTAAAATTATCAGTAATAGAACTATTTCTGGTGCACTCAGTTTGCAAGGACATAGAAAATTCTTTGCTAATGCAAAGACATATACTACTCCACATGAAAGTGGTCCTTTTGATAATTATTATGATTTATAAAAATAAGATATGATATCCTTATCTATAGAGGAATAGATATCTATTCCTCTATAGATAAATTAAAAAAAATAATAACTTATGAATGTTATAACCATTAGGAGAAATTGATTATAATGTTACGCATGCTTATTATTTTGGCAATTTCTATTGGTTGGTTTGTTTATTGGTACAAAATTATGAAAAAGACTTATGATTCACCTATTAAACTATTGTTAGATAAAATACCAACTTTATCAGGTAGTAATGAAGATATTGCTATTACAATAGTAGATATTTTTAAGTTACTTATTTGTTCTGGACCAATAGGCTGGATCATTCTTATTTATATGATTGTTAAGTATGTAGGATTTATTACGATTTTATTTTTTGTTTCTGCATGGAAGAAGTTGACTAATAAATAAAATGTGTATATAGAGTTAGGGAATATCCCTAACTCTATATACATGTAGTGTTATTCATTTTTTGTTAAATATATATAATTTTTTAAATAAAGAATAGAATTATTGTAAAAAAGGAGTAAATGAATTATGACAAGTTATGATTTTATTTGTAAATATACAGTTCCTTGGATTACAGGAGAAAGATATTTAACCATTGTTGGAGTAATGATAGATAATAATTTTTATTTTACTCCAAAAGATCTTTGTGTACGTTATCAACAGACATATCCGTACATTTCAATTACGGATATCAAAGAATATGTTCACATTCTTCCAGTTGTTAGTAAACTGGAAGATATTCTTAAATTTATCAAACGACACAGATCGTTTGAGAATGAAACTATTGAAAGTTTGAAAGCACAACTTAATGATATTTATTTTCATCCTGAGCATCACGATTCTTGGGAACGTTTTCTTAAACTACAATAACATTTTGATACAAATGAGATGATTGAAGCGGATAAGTCCTTGGCCAAATTTATTTAACAAATGGAGATTATTATGTTTAATTACATCATGCGTATTGTTGTAGCTATTCTTTTGTCAATTGTTCTTTATGTTCCTTCTCATGCCATGTCAGGCGAAACTCCTACTTGGAGTTATGATTTGTATAACACTGAAACAGGAGAGTATTTAGGGGAAGCTATTAATGTTCGGCACATTCCTGAAGGATGGTACATTGATTATTATCCTGAAAATTCACAACTTTATGTAACAGGAGAATTTTCTGCATATGAGATAGTTCTTGTAGGACCTGAAGGACGAGTGGATCACGAAACATTTTTTGAATATCCTTTTGGACACAGTTACGCTGTGGCTGATAACATGTAATTACAATGAAAGGAGATACTTTTATGGAACAAAGACATTTACTCATCAGCAATGAATTTAAGCATCTTTTGAAAATTGTAAACATTTGGAATGATAAATTTCCTGGTTCACCAATACCAGAATGGATAACAAAACGATGCGATACACTTAGTTTACAAGCTAAAAGAATTCGTTCTGAAAAATAACAAAATATGAAGGATAGAGAGGGAAATTCCCTCTCTATCCTTCATTGCTCGTTTTTTTTTGTGTATATATCATAATTTTAATATAAACCATTTAAAGGAGTTTTTAAAATGTCGAAATCTATTGTTAAAAAAGTTGAAAATGAACTGAACGATGTTAAAAATGTACAACCTCTCAATGTAGTTGAAGACGTGAAAAAACTTCTTAATACTAAACCAATAAGAGGTTTTACTGATGATATAATTAATGATGTTAAAAACGATATTACTAATGGTGTTAGTGATATTGAAATTATGGATAAATATGCTCTCACTAGACCAAGGTTTAAAAATCTTATTTTTGAAATTGCATGTTCCGGATTTGACGTGAGTAATCTCAAAAAATCTTCACGTAAAACTTTTTTAAGAACATTTAAATGTGGTACACAAGGTATTATAATAACGAATTCTCGGCTCAAACAAAATGGTATTAATATTCAACCTGGAGATAATTTGAATTTTATTAAATTAACTGATGAATCATTTGCAATTGAAATAATTAAATAATTTGAATTTTAAAATAAGAAAGGAAGAGTTTTACAATTCTTCCTTTCTTATTTTTTTTTTAATTTCAATGTGTTTTTAGTGATATATTATCTTTATGATGTAGATAAATAATACTTCTTAGTGGAGTTAAAATTGATGAAACCTGTACGCATAGAAGTATATTCTACACATATAAGAATAGATTCTACTAATTATGGTGATGTGTGCGATGGTTTAGGCGATATTCGTAAAGTATTGGATAAATTTAAAGAAACTGATTTTGATAAAAGACAAAAAAGAGTTTTTGTTACAGCCAGATATTATTTTTATAATAGACAAACATTTCAAATGCATCTTCCAAGACATGCGTTAAAACTAATAGTTGAAAATTTAAAATCACAAAATATTCAATATGATATTTGTGTTAAAAAACCATATGTAGATAAACTTGAACCTCCTTTACAAATGCTTCCGCATTGGGTAGATAGACCTGAACATCAAAATGCTATTAATCATCTTACAAGAACAGATGAACCAATGCTTTGTTGTTCAATGCAAACTGGTAAAGGTAAAACATATTGTTCAACAAAAGCAAGTATTTTTTTTAAAACATATATTCTTGTTATCTGTTCTGGTTTATTGGAACAATGGAAAGAAAATTTTTTGGAAAAAACTAATATAGATGAAAAAGATATATTTATTATTCAAGGAGTTTCAGCAGTTCAAAAAATAATTCATATACTTGAAACTGACAGAGAACATAGACCTAAAATATTGATAGGTTCTATAGAAACTATTAGATTATGGGTATTAGCACAATCTAATCCTTATGATCAAATTCTTTCATGGTTTGATTTTTTAAGCGAATATGGAATTGGTGTAAAAATAGATGATGAATTTCATTTGAATTTTGCTGCTTTAGTATTGATAGACCTCATGTCAAATGTGCAAACAAATATGTATTTGTCAGCAACTCCAAAACGAAGTAAAAGTCAAGCACAAGCTATTCTTAATCGAATATTTCCTTCTGAAATTATAGGTGGACAAAATCAATATGATAAATATGTTGATACCACTATGTATACGTATAGGTTAGAAGTTAATAGACCACAAAGATTTAATACAAATTATGGTTATTCACATGCCAAATATGAAATGGAATTAGTTAATAACAGTCAAACAAGAAAAAGATTTATTAATGAAGTATTGTTTCCCATTGTTGATAGTGAATATGTTAATGTTAGAATGGAAAAAGGACAAAAGTGTTTGATTTTTGTGCAAACAGTAGCATTTGCACAAAAATTACAACAATATCTGGATTTTTATTATAATGGCAGATTTGATATTAGAACTTATCTAAGTGATGATTCTGAAGATAATTTAATTGAAAGTGATATTATCGTAAGTACTCCCAAATCTTGTGGAACTGGAGTCGATATAAAAAATTTAATAACAGTAATCAATACAGTTTCATTTTCTTCTGAACCTTTGTGTGAACAAATGTTTGGAAGAATAAGAAAAATTGTTGGTCCTATGAAGTTTATTGATCTGACAAACAGATATTTACAACAACACATTAGACATTTTCATAAAAGAAAAAAAATATTTTATTCTAGAAGCAAATCTTTTAATGAATTAAAATTGTAATTTGTAATTAAAATGGAGAGATGAATATCATCTCTCCATTTTAGTAAATAAACAAATAACAATATTACCATATAGTGGAACATTAAAACTAATTTTAAGGATGGGTTGTATGGAAAAAATGTTTCTAGAAGGACTTATAGTATCTCTTATTACAGCGTACTGTATGTGGGCGCTTTATTGTGAATATCGAGTAGTGAAAGAAATTTGTACTCGTTCAAAAAGAAAACATTCAACAGGAGCAGATGACGAACCTATTCATCCAAAAGTATATTTTTATTTATTTTGGGGTGGACCACTTACTTGGTTACTTACTTTATTTTTGTACAAATTTTTATGTATTTTTAATAAAACAAGAAAAGGATAAATTATGAATATTTTATTAGTGGTAATAATTTTTATTACAATAGTAATTATTAGAAAATTGTGGATAGAATATAAAGATAGAGAAAACAGTTTTCGTAAAATAAATCAAGCAATTGATCAAAAATTGCTAAACAAAAACTACATGGATTTAGAAGACAGTCGATGTTGTAAATTTGGAAACTTACTGTTTCCTTCATCAAAAAAGTTACATTCAATAGGACAAATTTGTGTCAATAAATTACAAACTGAAGATAATTTTCTTCAGGACGTGTTATATACATCAATGTTTGGAGAAAAGATAGTAGAAGGAATTCCTATAAAAGACAATTGTCAAGCATATAAAGTTTTTCAAGATGACATTAATAAATGTCAATGTTTACACAACTTAATATTTTTTCATTTTGAATCAAACAATAAAAGAAATTGTACTGAAGAAAATAGTAATGTAGTTACAATTTTGAAACAAGATATTGAAAATACTTTATCTTTTTTACATGATCTCTATGAAGAACAAGATCCAATTAGATTTAGATATGTCGATGTCAATAAATTTAAATCTGATGAATTTGAAAGGTATTTACAATTAAAGCTTTTTTATTTTTGGCTCAAAAAACTTGAACAAGAATTTTTTAAAAAGAATATTAATAAATCCAAAACATCAAAATCCATATCTAAAAAAGAAACATCTGATGAAACAAAATCTACAGAAAAAGAATCTAATAATGGAGTGACTAATGCTAAGCGTCGCCGTACTAGGACATCGAATTCAAATACTAAAAAAAGCATTGATTCAAAACAAAAAGATATTCAATAGTCTTGATAGTTATATTCAAAAATCTATACAAATTTTGTATGAAAAAGGTGCGCAACGATTTTTTGTTCTTGGATCATCTGGAGTAGATACTTGGTGTACACAGAATTTAGTTATGTTTAAAGAAACGCATCCTGAATTAAATGTAACTATGGTTAAATCTACTCCAGATCAAAATGATAGTTGGCCAAAAACTTCTTTACTTGAACACGATAGACTTTGTGAAAAAGTTGATAAAGTAATAATTTTAAGTCATAATCCAGGAAATTCAAGAAAAATATTTAATCGTAATGAATGGGTAGTAGATCGAAGTGATTTTATATTAGCTTTTGAATTTCCAGAAATTGTGGCTGGTGGACTTACCCAAATGATTGATTATGCAAAAGTGAGAAGAGTACCAACTCTTGTAGTTGACATGTATAATTTAAACAAAGGATATAATTCATTAAAAGAAATTACATTACAAAAACGAGCATTTAAAAGTTGTGGTTAAATTATGTTTACACTGTCAAATGAAATAAAGGCGGATCTTATTACAATATTTATAATTCTCTTTTGGATAGCAATTGCAATTTATATTGAATTAAGGAGAAAGTAAATGTCAATCAGTGCTGTAATTTTATTGATGGTTGTAGCAATTCTTGCTTGGATGTATTTTTATATAGCAAAACCATTTTTTGAAGAATTAACCATACTTAAAGAAGATACATATAAATTAAGTTTGTTTCTTAGTGGGTTAATAATTAAACATAATCAATTAGGAAGAAAAATTTATAATTATGATTTGTGCTCCAAATGTCCCATGTTTAAAAATTGTCATGAACTTAATGAATATCGTGTTGAAAAATTTGGAGATCTTATAAGAAATTTTCGAAATATTACTTCGTCAGATGTAGTTGAACAAATTAATGAACTTTGTAATACATGTTATTTGTTAAGTAAGGAATATGCCAGTACTACAGAAAAGGGAGTAGATTTATCCAGTATTCGTTTTGAAGATTTGGAATTTAAAGTAGAATATAGTTCTTTTTATAATCATTGGGTTGGATCTTGTTCAATTTTTCCAAAAATGTGTTCTCTTGGAAACACACGCGAAGAAGCTTTATCAAATATTAAGGAATGTACTAAAAATATGATTGAATTTGGAATTAAATGTGAGACTGATAAAGAAATACAGCGTATTCGTGATTTAGAATCATCTGCATTAAAAACAGAATAAATGACTATATAAGAAGAGTACCTGGTAAAATCCAGGTACTCTTCTTATATAACTAATGTATTTTTTTTTTGATTAATTTAATACATAAAATTAATTTTGACAATGTAACTTAATTCTATACTGATAAAAATACAAAGGAGTTTTTTAATGAACAATTTTACAAAAGAATCTGATAAAAATGAAGATAGTTATTTTCCTTATAAATCTTGGAAAGTTATTAAAAGAGATGGTATCACAGAAGTTCCGTTTGAACAAGATAAAATAATAAATGCAGTTAAAAAAGCTTTTAAATCTGTTAATGGTACAGATGAAAATTGTGATGATATTGCAGTTGCTATAGCAAATAAAACTATTGTACTATTGGAAAAAGACTTAAATAATAAATCGAATTCAATTATATTCTCAGTTGAAGAAATTCAAGATAAAGTAGAGCAAGCTCTTATCCAATTGGGATACAGTAAAATTGCTAAAGAATATATTGTTTATAGAGAAAAACGAAATCAAGTACGAATGATGAATTCTTCTCTTATGCAAACTTATAAAGATTTTGTTACTAAACCAATTTCTGAAATTGATGAAATGCGTGAAAACGCAAATATTGATGGTCAAAATCCAATGGGAGGAATCCTTAAATTTGGATCGGAAGCATCTAAAACATTTACTGATTTATATTTAATAAAACCTTTACATGCTAAATATCATAGTGAGGGATACTGGCATGTTCACGATAAGGATTTCTATACATTCAGAACTACCACGTGCCTGGATGGATTTACTGAAATTACGATAAAAGATAATGAAGATAAAATTGTCACGAATACAATTATAAATATTTTTGATAAGTATTTTTCTAGTACAGAAAAAGAAATTGTAGATTTTAAAAATAAAAAATATAAGATTAAATCCAAAAATGAATTTGTTAATATTCGTACAATTGTACGTACTCCAAAACAAAACGAACAAATGTACAGATTTATTACAAATTTAGGTAAACTTGAATTAACTGGAGATCATGTAGTTCCAATTATTGTGAATAATATTGAAAATGAATTGTTGGCAGCAAATATTCGTATTGGAGACAAATTTATATCTTCAGCTGGTGAATGTGTTGAAATTATTAATATAGAACAATATACATATACAGGATTTGTATACGATATAGAAACTGATAATTATTATTTTGATGCCAATGGATATGTAGTACACAATTGTACCCAGATAGATATTAAATCTCTTCTCAATAGAGGATTTCATACTGGACATGGATTTTTAAGAACTCCCGGAAATATTATTTCTGCTGCTGCACTTGCTTGTATTGCAATTCAAAGTAATCAAAGTGATCAGCATGGTGGACAATCCATTCCTAATTTTGATTATGGATTAGCTCCTTATGTAGCTAAAACATATATTAAGAAAATTATTGAAATTTTTGAAATCTTTAAAAGATTTCTTTCAGAAGAATCTTTAAAAAAGATTGAATCATATTTAAAAGATTATTATGAAAAACACAATGATCTTTTATCGAAGACCGCACAAGATTCATTGCTTGAACAATTAGTTTTTGTATCAGATACAAAAGGAAGAGAATTTCCTGATAATTTTCAAACTTTATTTGATGCATATAAACCTTATGTAGAAAAGGCAATCGAAAGAACAAATAAAGATACATTTCAAGCAATGGAAGCATTGGTACACAATTTGAATACCATGAAATCCAGAGCAGGATCTCAAGTTCCATTTAGTTCTATTAATTTTGGTACGGATACTACTGAAGAAGGAAGAATGGTATCTCGTAATTTCCTTAAAGCAATTGATGCTGGATTAGGAAAGCACGAAACTTCTATTTTTCCTGTAGCTATTTTTAAAGTTAAACGTGGTTTTAACTATAATAAAGAAGATCCCAATTATGATCTTTTTGAATTAAGTTGTGAAGTATCCTCTAGACGTTTGTTCCCTAAGTCAAATTGGGGCCTATTTGTTATATACTAAGTTTATATAGCAGATATGGAAAATCTTGCTAACCTAGACATCTAGGGTGTCAATTATTAAATATTTTTAATATTTAATGGTTGGCTAACGGTAGAAGTGAAATATATAAATAAGCTTCGTAAGAGAGCCTAAGGTCCTTATTTATATAAGGATAGCTGGTAATACCGTGTTTTTGTAAAATTTATACGTTGTTATAAATCTTACAGGAATGTAACGACTAGATCGTAAGATCGTAGGTTATAGGTGAAATTCCTATGCCGAAATGCAAGGGCCGAAAGGTGTGAGATAGTCTACTCCCCTAATAAATATCGGGAAACCGAGGGTATAAAGGAATTTTCTTTTCGAGGATTCTTCATTCAACAAACCTTATTATAAAGAAGGACATCCGGAAACCGAAGTAGCTGTCATGGGCGCTGCTCATTATAATGAAATTGTTAGAGTTCGTTTGAATTGTACTGAAGTTATCAGCGGTCAAATTGGTGATATAGTAAATTATCTATTTGAACGTAAAGATTGTATTGATGGCGATATTATTCAATTTGATGAATATACTCAATATTGCAATCTTAAAAATGTTGAAATACAAAGTACCGAAGAAAATTATTTTACACATGTTAAAAAATGTATGCGATGGGAACAGCCAAATTTAGATTGGCGTGAAATTACATTTGCTGATAATAGTAAAATTGTAGTTACACACGATCATCCTTTATGTTCTAATAAAGGACGTAAAATTGCTGATGAACTTAAATGTGGTGATAAAATTTTAGAAATTAAAAAAGCAGATAGAATGTATCTTATAGCACCATACAAAACCATTACTGCTATTAATAAAGTAGTTCCTAATAAATCTAATTTTGCATATGACTTTGAGACTGTAACTGATATATTTGGATTATCTGGCATAGTTTCACACAATTGTCGTACACGTGTTATGGGAAATGTATATGATCCTGAACACGAAACTACATATGGGAGAGGGAATCTTTCCTTTACTACAATTAATCTTCCTATGCTTGCACTTGATGCAGTATCTGAAAATCCTGACGATGCCATTACACTTTTCTTTGAAAAACTGGAACATATGGAAGATGAAGTATTTGATCAGCTTTTAGATAGATTTGAATATCAAAAACACGGACTTGTCAAATCATTTCCGACTTTGATGGGTCAACACGTATGGATGGGAAGTGAACATCTTAGTTTAGAAGATGAAGTAGGATCTGTTTTAGGACACGGTACTCTTACAGTAGGTTTTATTGGACTTGCTGAAACACTCATTGCTCTTATTGGAAAAGCTCATGATGAATCCAAAGAAGCACAAGAATTAGGTCTTAAAATTGTAAAATTTATGCATGATAAATGTGTAAAGAAATCTAATGAAATGAAACTCAATTTTAGTTTAATAGGTACTCCTGCAGAATCGACAGTTGGTACTATGATGCGTAAATTGAGAAAAAAATATGGGATTATTCCTAATATCACTGAACATGAGTATTTAACAAATTCATTCCATAAACTCCAGTGTGGCTTGTATTAGTAATAATACATGAAAAACGACGTGAACCTGGACATCCAGGGTGTTATATACACCTTTTGTATATATGTGTATATAGCTAACGGCAAAACCTACGTTTCTATATGAAATATGGTAATGATCGTGCTAAATTTCTCCATTAGCAAATATTAAATTATAATAATGCTAGCGGATGAATAATAGTGTAACGACTATCGAAAAGACTATAAGAAATAAATATTATATTTTCTTATAGGAACTGAGTAGAGTAATCTATTGGTGAAATTCCAATAGGTGAAGCGCGTCGGTACGTACTAGATATTAACTATTTTGATGATATCTAGCGTATATGAAATAGTCTACTCCCTTTTGAAAAAATGGGTATGTTACGGCTAGAGTTTACAAAAAACTTAGTATAAAAGATAAGATTGATATCGAAGCTCCTTATCACAAATATTGTTTGGCAGGGGCGATCTCATACCTTGAGCTTAATGGAGATCCTTCTAAAAATGTTAAAGCTTTTATGGATATAGTAAAATATGCCGAATCTAAAGATATGGGATATTTTAGTATTAACCATGCAGTAGATCGTTGTCCAGTTTGTAATTATGTTGGTGTTATTGATGATGCTTGTCCAAGATGCGGATTTAGTGAAGAAGCTGGTGTAGATTTAGAAAAGCTTAAAGAACTACAAAAATATTATCCTGACATCACAATTCCTAAAATTTAATTGAAATTTCGATACGTATTTTTTAACTTAAAGTTGTTAATGTATTTGATTATTATTGAATGCGAAATTAATCATACTTTTAGGAGTTTTATATATGCCTATTCATCGTACTTCTGACGGTCGTATCGTTGTTGGACGCGGACTCAAAATTGAACGTGTTCGTAGAATTTGTGGTTATCTTGTTGGTACTATAGACCGTTGGAATGATGCTAAACGTGTTGAGCTTTCCGAACGTGTAAAGCATACTAATGAATGTTAATAATTTAAAAATTCATTGTTTTTAAAAATTACTAAAAAATAGATTACATATACTTGGAGTGGAATTATTCCACTCCAAGTATATATTGTATTTTTAATATTTGAAGAACTATAAACATATATATTATTTTTACAACAAGGAGTAATAAAATGGAAATAATAGTAAATTGATTTTGTTAAAAATTGTACAATATGTTATTTAATTATAAGGAGAATCAAATATGTTGTATGAAGTAGATCGTATTCTTCAAAATAGTAGTTCTTGGCACAGGCTTCTTAATCTTTGTAATTGTGATCCGCATGGTGTTTGTCTTTTTAAAGATAAAGATGAAAAAGGAAAATTTATTAATGAACGCAATGGATTTTCTTGTGAACTATTTGAAATTAATCCCTATTATTGGGGAGATTGTACGTGTGGTGTCACTGATCTTTACAGTGAGATTAGGGAACATTCTGGTGATTGTCCTTTCGTACATCATAACTTTATTTATCATCCAACAGGGTTTTATATTGATTGGTATAAATATTCCTTTAGAAGTAGTGATATGAATCAAGATCTCACTATTCGAGAAATTGAAGATATTTTTGATATATGTTCTGAATATCTTGAAAACATAGGATTTGATACTAATAAAAATTCGATTGAATATGCGATTGAACATGATCCTGAAATTATGAATCTTGTACAAAAACAATTTGAATGTAAATTAAATATAAATACAATACTTGGTAATAATTTAAATGTAAAATCTTCAGAAAAATCAGATGAACAATACATTATCCATCTTCTTAATGAACGAAGAAACATAGAGAAAGAACTGGATACTTGTATTAAACAACTTAAAAAACAAAGAGGTTGTGAATGACAGAACCTTTTTATTTAAAATATGAGACTATAGAACAATTTAGAGATTTGGTATGTGGTAACAAGTTAACAACACCACTGTGCGAAGCATTGTGGCAAAAATTACACACTGATGTGTTTATTATAACTGTTCTTCATGTGAAATATAAAATAATTAAATTTGGAACTATTCATTTAACATCTAGTTTGATTATAAAAATATTTGATGTAATTTATGATGAAACGACAGGATATGATAATGTCTTGTTTGATATTTGTCATATTGATCAATCTTCAGTTTGTGGAACTTTTGTAATGTGAATAATTATGAAAGTACAATATGTTTTTGTTGTTGGAGATATTCATGGTGAATGGGAAATTTTCAACTCATTTATTAATAATAAAATTAGACAAAATAAAGACATTTTAAACGATATTGAAATGAGGCATGAAGTAGAAGTTATTATACTTCAATGTGGTGATTTTGGGTTTTGGCCACATTTTGATAAAACAAATAATTTTTCAGGTGGTCGTAAAATATGGGATCAATGGGGAATAAAACATCATTTTCCAGGTATTATTAATGATACTATTAAAATCATTTGGTGTGCTGGAAATCATGAAAATCACCATGTGCTCGATAGTTTAGAAATGAATACTACAGAAAAATTTATTGAAATTGATCCTATTAGAGCACCTAATATTTTTTATGCTACATTCGGTTCTGTGTATACTCTTTTAGATAATAGTAAAGTATTATTTTGTGGAGGAGCTTCAAGTATAGATAAAATGCTTAGAATTCCAGGAATAAGCTGGTGGGAAGGAGAATCTATTTCGAATTTAGATATGTATAAACTTCCTAAAAATATTGAACAAATAGATATAGTTATTTCGCATACTTGTCCTAAATGTTTTGATCATACCCACAGTCGTTTAAATTTTATAAAATATCATGATCCATCCAAATTAGCACTTGATGAAATATTTGATACCTATAAACCACGTAAATGGTTCTATGGTCATTATCATCGTTTTTGTCACGCATTTGTTAGACAATGTGAAACATTTATGTTAAATCGTATAGATGGTTCTAATGGAAGGTGTTTTGTCAATTGGAGATTAGTTTGTGATTAAACAGTATTGATTATATAGAAAATATATAATTAATAAGGGAGACTTAAAAATGCCATTACCAACTCCGCATAATGGAGAAACACAATCAGAATTTGTTTCTCGTTGTGTTAAAAGTTTAAATGATTCTGGTGAATTTGAATCGAATAAACAACGTGTTGCTGTGTGTTATTCACAATTTAAAAAAGGACATTCTAAAAAGAAAAAACAAGTAGATACAAATAATTATGGTTCTTTTTCAGCATTAAATACATTTCTTAAAGATGATTAAAATACAAGCAAGGGGTTTCTTCCCCTTGCTTGTATTTTTTGTTATGTAAAGATGTATCCATTCATTTTAATTAAAGATATACATTATTGTTTAGAAAGTATGAAATTTTTCATATTTTTCTTGACAAAAAGGAGGATGCGTATTATCTTGTAATCACCAAACAAGGAGAAGTCACAATGGCTAAAGAGCATTGTCAGCTAGCTAAAATTTTTGGTCTCAATGTTAAAAGAAGAAGAGTAGAATTAGGATTAACACAAGCTGAAGTAGCTGAACAATTGGGAATAAGGGTAAGTCCAGATAATATATCACGAATAGAAAGCGGTTACATAGCACCAAGATTTAACAGAATAGAAGAAATAGCTAAAATATTAAAATGTAAACCATCACAATTGTTTGAAGAATGATACAACATAAAGGAAGAGTGTTAAGCTCTTCCTTTATTTTTATTTGTTATTACTAGAAGGAGAAATATAGTGTATCGTATTAAAGTTTGTTATGTTAAATCAAAAAATATGAAACGTCTTGTACATATGTTGGATTATTTAGATGTAGAAGAATCTTTGTTACCTGAAACTATCGAACAAGATGTAAAGAATCTTTTAGAAACAAATGATATTTTACATATTCATACCATCAATAGTTTTGTTGTAGATTGTTTCCGTGTATTGCTTGTAAAAGGAATTGTAAAGCCAAGAGAAATTGTATTTACTGTGTACCATCCTGATTTGGAAAATGAATATGAATTTTTTGAATATCCACATGAAAATGGAAAGATGAGTTGGGATTATTGGGGAGAACAAGAAAGAAACAGAGTAAAGGTACTTGCTCAATTAGCTAGAATGTGATTGAAAGTGATATAAATCTATATTACTCTTTTAATAAACAAAAAGGAGGAAACTATATGTATTCTAAAATCACAGAAGACAGAATGAATTTGGAAGGAATTATTGGTCATGCTGATGATTTTTATAATGCGTACAAACAAGCACAACAAAAAATTAAAGAAAAGAGAGCAGATGATTTTGATTATCGAATAATTGAATGTATGCCTATTGTACATCGTTTAATAAATAATCATCAAGATCTGTTTGTCAGTGAACAAAAACAATGTATCGAATATATTCACAATACTCTTTTTGATATGGAAATAAATAATACTATTGTTAAAAAGAGAAAATGTTATATTTGTCCTGATGGACATATTTGTGTTTTTCCATATGTTGAATTATACGTTGTAATAGGTGAATTGCCTTTTTCTAAATACAACAAAAATAAATATATTTGTCCTATATGTGGTCAAAAAATGGATTATGTAGGATTAATTAATGATGATGGATATTGTAGTTTTAAACTTGAAATAACTGAAGCTAAAGAAATATATTCAAAGGATGATATTAACGTTATTGAATATAAATATAAAGTTATTTATGATACTGATTCTAGAAAATTTGATGATATGTTGTTAAAAATATAATAAAAATTTAGATAATAAAAAATAAAAAGTGATTGGGACTAGTATGAAATATTTGAGAATAAAGAAGCCTGATGCGATTTTCGGTGACGATGTCATTGTTATCTTTTCTGAACAAATATCACATGACATAATGGCTAGTTGTTTTTCTGATGAAATAGTATCAGCTGGATTTGTTAAATTGGATAACGATGTAAAATCTGGAAATGTGTGTTATGGAGAATCAGTATCATTAAAATTGAAAAGTATTCCTGAAGAAGATAATGTACTTTTACGAATCCAATATTGGGATAATTGGATTGGACATTTAAAATAAAGTAGTATAAGTAGGGAATTAAATTCCCTACTTATACTCAATCGTTTTTTTTTTTGTGAAGATGAATTTGTAGATAAATTCAGAAATATATTACATTGTAAGAATAATTTAAATAAGGTATCTCATTGGAAAGTAATAAGAATAGTAATTTTTAATATAAAAATGGGAGATGACATGAATGCTTCAACTGAAGAAGTGCTGACAATTATTAATTTGTTGATGGAACGTATTAAAAATGACAATGGTGATATATTGGTGAATGCTTTTACAGCGCAGGAATTATCTAATAATCGATGCTCCGAAGGTTATAGAATATGTGTAAATTCGATTAATTTGGAAATAAAATATATTTACACGAGGTCTTGTTATGCTTCTAATACAATTATAATTACTAAAGATATGGAAAAACGTACGTTTTATATGAGCAACAACGAAACTGAATTTTTTAGTTTTAGAGAATTATTAAAAAATGTTTGTGAGAATAACGACAAGAAACGAGAAATAAACTTTTTGAAAAATATTCAAAAAATGTTGGCATAATAACTTTTATTTTAATTAATATTTTAAAAGGAGAAATGAAAAATGTCTAATAAAAATGTTGTTATCATGGAAGACATTAAACATCGTTTTGTATGGAATACTATAATTGAAGTATTGTCCCATATAAAAATGGATGGTATTAAATCTGATTTTAAATATCAAATTCAACATCCTGTAATACATGAAGATATCCAATTGGATATCTTCATGTATAGACACATCGATTTTTTAAAATGGAATATCGTTCAACAAAAATTAAAAGATCAAGTTAAAAATGGTTGTTATTTGTGTGAATACAATTTTCTTACACACGGACTTTCAAAAGAAAATAAGTATATTGATTGCATAAACTGCCCGTCAAAAATAATAACAACAAACACTGGTTGTATGGGAGGTTCTTTTCCAATTATTTGGAATGTATATTTTAGTAGTGTTGCTAGTATGTCAAATAAAGAATTTACAACAATTCTTGATCATTGCAAAAAGATTCGAGATACTGAATTTAAAGAAAATGTACTACTTAGAAGTAATGTAGAAGGAGAAAACAATTATGACTAATGAAAACAATGTTACAAAAACTATGGAAGATGTTAAACATAAATTGATGTGGAATTGGATAATAGATATTTTAAAATATGTAAGAGAAAATGATATTGAAAAAAACTTTAAATATACAATAACTTACAATAATAAGGATATAAAATTAAATATCAGAATACTTGATGATATTAGTGATATTAAATTTAATATTACAAAAAAGGTATTTAAAGAAAATAAAAATATTATAAATAATTGTTATTTATGTGAATATATTAGAAAAGGTGATGTTTTTTATGTTGATTGTGGCAATTGTCCTGCAAAAGAAATAATAATAGATGAACAATATAAAAAATATATAGAGCATCCTGATACATGTTTGAATGGTGTTTATGTTGTTTCTTGTATTGATAGTTTTTATCATCTTACAATTATATCACAAGAAGAATTTGATAGTGTTATTTATTGTTGTGAAAAGATAAGAGATGTAGAATATAAGGATAATGTTGTATTAAGAAGTAAATTGAATAATGAATTAAATAAATTAAAAGGTTCTAATACTAAAGAAATAGGATGGAATAATGATTTATCTTTATTCACAGCTGGACGAATAGTTTTGTCTACTAAAACAAATGAATTAGGGTTTATCTCACAAGTTACATGTTTTGATAGATTTCCATCGTTTAGAGTTTCTTGGATTTCTGATTTAAACAATGAGGATGATATATTTATTAATTGGTTGTTTAAAGATAAGCATTTCAATTCTATTAAATATTTTGATGCAACCTTAACTTATTCAGAATTAGAAGATATTATTTATTATTCTAATGATTCTGAACAATTTAGATTTGAATTAACTGAGTTGTTGAATGAAAAAATTGTCGATAAAAAACCTATTGAAATTGTGATAAAGAATTAAATTTATAAAATTATAAGGGGGACTATTATGTCTCATTATTGCGCAGATACTGGTTGCAATGAAGAATTTGATGGCATGGGATTTCACATTAATCTTTGTTTGTCAGCTTTGTACAATAAAGAAACTAAACAATATGAAATAACCAAGGAACAGTTGTGGGAGTCTTTTAAAGCACAAATGGAAAATGAAGATAACATTTCACATAAAGTTCTTTATTGTAACAGTTGTGGTAAAACCAAAACACTTCAATATGGAACAATACTTCCAGTACGTAAAGAAGTAAAATAAATTTAATATTTTATCTGATAAGAGGTGATCTAATAGGATCACCTCTTATCAACAATTCAACAATATAAAGGAGTAAATAAAATGTCAAACAATATTGATGATATTGAAGAAATTCAAATTACAAAAACTATTTATGTCAAAAAAGTGACATATAAAGAATATTTGGAAATTCATTATCCAAAAATAAATACAGCACTTGTACAAAAAGAAGTAGGAAATAAACAAGGTTTTATGACTTTTGCAAAAGTAGGAGATTCTTTTATTCCTTATGGATGGTTTTCTGAAACTATTGAAGGTTTAAGAATATGAATGAAACCAAAATCATATTTTTAGATTTTGATGGTGTTTTAAATAGATTTCATTGTGAAACTACGGAGTTATATAGATTAGAAAAAGATATAGTACAAATATTTATTGATACTGTAAAAGAAGTTAATGCAAAAATAGTTGTATCTTCTTCATGGAGAAGACATGGAAAAGAATTTATTGTAAATACATTAAAGAAAAAGAATGCTTCTGAATTATTAAATTATTTTCATGAAGATAGTATTTGTCCTGAAGATAATAAAGAAGCTTTTAGAGGAAATGAAATAAATTTATGGTTGAAAAATCATCAAGATGAGAATATCAAATATCTTATTTTGGATGATGAATCAGATTTCTTTGAAAATCAACCAAGGCTACAAATTATTCCAGATATAGGATTTAGTGATATTGATGCTTTGTTTGTAAAAGCTTATTTTGGAATAGATATTGAAAAAATACGGTATTTTTATAGTATTAATTCAACTATTTTAAAAATAGTAAATAATAGATTGAAACTTGCAGATAAATTTATTTTACAGTGAGAAGATGTATTGTGAACAATGAATTATACATGATCATTGAATTGAAAAATGGTAAACTTATAGAAGTTTATCGACTTTTAGATACCGAAGAAGAATATTTTGTTGCAGAAGATATTATTTATAAATCATTAACTGAACTTTTTGTAAATTATTTAGATTATCAACCTCCGAAAATTATTGATACATTTATAAAGAATATTGAAATGTGTGATTCTAAAAATGAAACACGAATAACTATGTCACAAAAACGAGCATTGTATAATTTTCATGTTTTTTGTTCAAATAGAGATACCGATTTTAATAATTTTCTACAATGGGCAAAAGAATGGGAAATGAAAGAAATTGTACAATAAATAATTAACTATAAAAAGGAATATTTAGTTATGGATTTAAAAAATGATTTCATGAAAGATTATAGAATATCTGATGGTGTTTATGAAATTGATGGGATTATTTATGATACCATAGAAGATGCTCTGATGATGGGTGTATTTGGATTTTGTGGATGTGGTATGCCTTTGTATACATTAGCATATATTCGTGACGAACTTGAAAATATAGAACGTTACACTGAATGGGTAAACGAAAATCATCATATAACTAAAGATATTCCTTCACCAATGGAAAACAATAATAAAGAAGAAAATCTTGGAAGATCATATTTTATTTGGTATTGGTTTGATAAAATGGGATATACTGATCATGGTGGGAGTGTTCCAGGATGGTTGACAGATGAAGGAGAATCTTTATTGGAATGTCTTAAAGAATTGGATCTGGATTAAAACAGATAAGATAGGTGGGATCTTCCACCTATCTTATCTGAAAGGAGAATTAATTTAATGGCTAAAATTTTAAAGTTTGAGAAAATTGAAAAAGAACATGTTAATATGCATAATAAAGCTATAATTATTCCGTTTAATAAAAATATAACATCTCCATTAACTATAAAGGAATGGAAACAAAAATATTTAGATAAAAATAGTAAGTTTAAAACCTTACATATTTTTGTTTCTGCTGTTGGTGCTAGCCTTCTTTTAGATAAGTTATTGATTCCTTGGGAAGATATGCCAGATTATGAACGCTCAAGAAAAGAAAATTTATGTAAAAGATTGTATTGATATTAATTATAGTAGTTGTATAATTAATCCAAGAGTAATAAACAATAAGTTTATGTTTCGTTTTACTTTTCTTTCTGATTGGAGTCGAAAAAGAGGATTGCTTAAAAAGTTAAATAAAAAATCAATTCTCAATTTTGTGAATAAATTGGATAGTAATCACATATTTTTGTATTAAAGGATAAAATATGAAAGTTTTATTTATAAATAATGAAGATACTAAAAAGTTTACTACTTTTCTTGATGAACATGCTGTAAAAAATTTATATAAAGATAGTGATTATGAAAATTTCTTTATCGATGCAAAGTGTTATGAAGACTATCTTTCAGGTGCTCGAAAAAGGTATTTTAATATTTGTTATAATTTATATAAAGTTAATGAATTTCAATTAGTAGAATTTGATATAGTTGATATTCCTGATAAGGAAGAATTTATTGAAGCACATCAAAAAGTACAAAAAGCAATAAGCGATTGTAACGGTTTGGAATTTAAATATGAAAATCCTTTTGAAAAAGCTTGGGGAATAAATTAGTATATAAGAGATATTAGATATGGTGTATGACCATATCTAATATCTCTTCATTTAATGTTGTTCTTTATTTTTAGACTATATATTACTTATTTGAAGTGTTATAAACAATTTAAATATGGAGATTAAAAATGACTCGTAAAGTATTTCTTGATGATATTCGAAATCCAAAAGATTCAAGTTTTGTAGTGTTACGATCATCGGAAGAATTTAAAAATTTTATTATTACGGAAGGTTGTCCAAATTATATTTCATTTGACCACGATTTAGGGGATGCTGTAGAATCAGGATATGATTGCTTAAAATGGTTAATTGAATACGATTTAAAAAATAATAAAACTTTTATTCCGAATGATTTTGAAATTAATGTTCATTCTGCAAATCCTGTAGGTAAAGAAAATATTGAAAAGTTGTGGATTTCTTATAAAAATTTTAAGGAATAACAACAAGACTGATTTTAATCGTATCAGTCTACATTTTAAGGTATATTGGGAGTATGTATGAATAAAAAAGAAATAATTAATACTGAGCATGATTTTGATTGGTTTAAGAAAATTATGATTCAAATTTTTGTTGGAATACTCTCTATTCTTGGAGGTGTTTGTAGTGTATTAATATTGTACTTTATGACGTGTTGGATACAATATTCCATTCTTACATTTGAACAATGTGGTGTGTTTTTTCGTATGTTGGCATTAATGTTGTTTTGGTATGGAACTTGGAAATGTTATACTTTTCTAATGCATAAGTTTCTTCCAGAATCAATAAATGCACATAAAGATTAATATTTTGTATCTTTTAAGACAAAACGAAAAGGAATTTAAAATGGCTAGATTGTTTACTCTGGAAGAATTGGAAAATCGTTGGAAAATTCCTTATGAGATTTTGTTTAAAATGTTATTTGGGTTTGAAACTGGAGTTTTTAAAAATACGGATATATTTAGTCGAATAAGTATTCCTTATTTTGGAAAAGAAATAAAAGGAAGTTTAAATTTTCGTGATCATAAAAAGAGTTCATTAACATTTGAAGAAACTACTAATTTTGCAAAATTAGTATCTCAAGCAATTGAAGTTGATAAACAAAATATTAATATTTTGATACGAATTGCAAAAGGAGATAAACAGCAACTGTTGCGTTTGACAAAAAAAAATTTGAAGTGGTATCTTGGAATGACCATGAGTGTTTTTGGAATAGTCAAATACAAAAAGAGTGATGTTCATGATTTTAATTATAAAGTACACATTTGCCTGACTGATGTGACAGAAATTGCTACCAAAGATTTAATCGCAGAACATGTATGGATAACAATATCTGATTATATGGCTAAACAATATCATCCATTTATTTATAATGGTACAAAGATTGCTTTTACTGGAACTATAAATGAATATGTTCACAATGATACTACCAAATACGATTTCAGAAATATTAGAGATTTTAAAATCTTATCAATAACTGAAAAACAAAAACAGTATCTTGAACAAAAACAAAGAGAACAAGATGAGAAATTATATTGTAGAGGATTGTATAAAAGGGTGTAATCTGTAACAATAGTTAAGAAGTAGGGAGTTTTTGAAAACTCCCTACTTCTTAAATAGATGTATCTTTTCATTTTTTGAAATTATTACATGCTCACCATTACAATAAGGAGTTTGTATGGAATATCCTACGACTATTGAGAAACTTAATGCTGAAGAAAGTAATGTTTTGTATGGTACATTAGACAACGGACAACGTATTAAACTTATAAAGAAGCAACATCCTGGATTTCCAGAGCTTTCTTATTATGAAGTTATTTTTATTATGGAAAATAACAATAGTCCTTATGTAAAAGAAAGATCTTGGGTTCTTAAAAATAAAAATAGTTAATCACAATAATTTTTAATAATTATATTAACATCTATTTTAAATATATTTTCATTTTTAATAGAAAAATATATGACATGTTTATATAATTGGAGAGAATATAATGCAGGATTTAAATGACATCTTTTTACGAATTGCTGGAATAGAATATGAATCTATTGTCGATGGTCCTGGTATACGAAATACTATATTTACACAAGGTTGTAATCACAATTGTAAAGGATGTCATAATCCACAGACACATAATTTCGATGGAGGATTTGAAATTTCCTTATCTGAAATATATGATAAAATTACAGACAATCCGTTAGTTACAGGAATTACTTTATCTGGAGGAGATCCTATTTTACAATATAAAAAACTCATTCCTCTTGTACAAAAACTTAAAGAACACGATTACAACATTTGGATGTATACAGGTTATTATATTGAAGATTTGTTATGTCGGTACACTGATTGGGATCTTAGAGATTTCTTTTTACCTTATATAGATGTTATAGTTGATGGTCCTTTTGTAGAAGATTTAAAATCATTGCATCTAAATTATCGTGGTTCCAGTAATCAGAGATTTATAGATGTTCCAAAATCTTTAAAAATAAAACAAACTGTATTTTGTGAATATTAAAAATATCTTTAGGAGTATTTTTCTAATGCATAGACAAACAGAAGTAGTATTTAAAAAATTTTTTAGCAACGGAAAAGATTCTGCTACTTTTTGCTGGAATATTGGAGAATTGTATACTGAATATAAACATTCTTCAAATATTTCAAATATTCGCATATTTAGTCCCAGTAAAAATGATTGGGAACCGTTAAAAAGATTTACAAGAAAACCAGTAACTGGATTTATACGTCTTTCAACATACAAACATCCTGATGGAATATTGTTTGATTGTGATAGAGTAATAGATACTAAATGTTCATTATTTGACAATGGCATTCATCTTCATGCAAATATTGAATCGTATGTATTGAAAGATCTGTACAACGAATTGCAGATGAATGTCGTTACTGATCCTGCATCAATAAATATTCCTTATATGCCGACAAAAGATGAAATAGAAGGTTGTGATGTAAGTTCTACTACATCATTTTGGGAACCTATACTTAAACTTGAATATAAAGACATGAAACATATTCTTGAATATGCTTATGGTTTTGAATTTGAAGATGATGAATGTTTAGATTTTTGTTTGGGTCCTGGTAATATCATACTTCCTTTATAGAGTAAATAGACAAGTCCACTATTAATAGTGGACTTGTTTTTAAATATATATTATTTTTTTGAATATTATAATTTAAATTAGGAGGGTTACAAATGAAAAAATTTATGGAATCGATTCATTGCGATTGGGATGCAAAAGCAGCACTAGTACACACTTGTTGTGTTTCACTATGGATTATGAGTTTATGCATTCCAATATCTTCAATTATAGTTTTTATAAAATCTTTAATATTTGACAATGTTCCGACGGATGTAATTAGAACTACAAGTTATGTTTTTGTAACATATTTTATCTTTATAAATTTAATCAAATGGCAATATGTTAATATTTTTAATTGGATTATGAATCGTATTTATCGACGCACTAAATGGAATGGAATAATCGAATGAAATTGTTGACATCAACTATTTTTATTTGGTGGTTTCTTATTACTGTAATTTTTATATTTCCTTATTTGTTAATAAGTATTCCATTTAATGCAGGATTTGATGTTTCTAATTGGAGTGAACACCATCGATACTATTATGTTGGGCTTGTATGTGTTACAACAATGTTAAGTTTAGGTATGATAGTATTAAACGAATTGTTTAAAAAATAATTTTATTATGAACAATGAGGATAAGTATAGTGTTGGATGCTTTAAAACAAATGTGGTTAATAATAAAATATTTATTTGGATTTAATACTAATGATGTTTTTAAAAATATTGAGGATACTAAATGGTTTAGATATGAAGTAGAATTTACAAGATATGCATTACTTGTTTTAATTTTATTTATGTTAGTATTTTTTGTAATATGTCAATTAACACTTCATTTAATGAATGAATATGTAATATTTGCATTTTTTGTTTGTTTGGCAGAAACAATTGGTTGTATATTTTTATACGATAAATTACTTTACACGATAAAAAGAAAATTACAGAAAAAATATGATATCTATAAGGATGATCAATAATGCTTAAATATATTCAAGTATTTCTTACTTTGTTTTGAGGTAAGTAATCTTAACAGTGGATGTAATATAAACACAAGAAGATGGAGTAATTAAATATATACTCTATTTTCTTATATTTATCATCTTAAAGGAGAACTTTATGACACTTGATCATTTGAATTATTTGTGGATGATTAAATTTGGAGTAGCTATTGTTATTTATCTTGGTATAGTGTCGATAAATGGATCGTTCAACATCAATAATTGGAACATTCGTTGTGACTACAACAAGCTGTTGTGCAATTGGAAAACTTTAACATTTATGGGTACACTATATTTCTTTGATGCATTGACAATGATGAGAGGTTAAAACGTAGGCATCGGTGGAAATAATTATAAAAAGAATTTATAAATAACATAACTGATACGAGTGAAAAATTCACTCGTATCAGTTATAAGGAGAAATGTTTATGATTTGTGAATTGATCCCAAAAGAATTTTTAGTTGTTCCTTATGATGATCGTCATTTCTTTGATGGATCTGAATTTAAAAATATTCGTTTTTCTACATATCACAACGAATCATTTACATATAATTTAAAAATATTTGAAGATTTTGAAAGATGTCGTCGTATGTTTATTGAATATTTTGGTAATAAGAAATTAGAAAAAGTTATTCCAAAGGACCTTATAGAATTTTATATTCTAAAAACAATAAAAAATGAAGATACTAAATCTTTTTATCAAACGCACAGAGAAATTATTAAAAACCATTTAAAATTATATCAGGATAAACTATACATTCTTCCTGATGTTTATATTAGTTTAAGTACTAACAATGGTGACGGAATATTGCAGTTTAAAGATAAAATTGTAGTTAATTATTGGGTTAAAAATCTTATTGATGAAATATTGGATGCAAGATACAATAAAATAATATTAGCTACTACGGATGATTCTTCAGTTAGTTTTTCATCCGGTGTCCTAGATTTATATATTGTTGATGCTGAATATATATTAAATAACATTCCAGATTGTGTATTTTGTAAACGTCACAATTTTAAAATTAGGTATATTAATTCTCAGAAAATAATTGTGTGTGATTCTTGCGGTTTTGAAATACCAAATCTTAGACAATTTTTATATTGGATACATACTAGCAAAAAAATAATGAAAATTGATGAAAAATAAGGAAATGAATAATCATGATTGAATGGTTGACTACTGTATTTGATGCGATACAGACAAATCCTATTGTTGCCGGGTTATTTGGAACAACTCTTATTGGTGGTATTGTTGCGTATTGCAGAAATATTCCTAGTGAACTTTATAATTTATTTTATAACTTTTTTACAGTAACGATTAATATTTATGAAACCGAAGATAAACCATTATATTACATTATTGATAAACATTTGTCTACAAAGCAATTGTATACATTAAATAAAAATTATGGAGTTATAAGAAAATCACAACAAGATTGGTTTTCTGGAACAAGTGAAATATCTGATGTAGATGCGATTCGGACAAATGTAGCATATGATGAGAATCAAAATGCGTTTCCATCTAGACTTAAAAAGGTGCTAGATTATATTTACAATCGTGCATCTGTAGTGGCAGAAATGGATCATTATAAACAAATTAAATCAATGATTTCTTTTAATGATAGATATTTGAGATTGGTAAGTAATGTAGGAAATTCTTATTATTGTAAATTTGAAAATTTTTGGTGTAAAGTTAAAAAGAATGTAGATGAATCAAACAAACTAGTTAAAACTGGTATATATAAAATTACATTTTTTACAAGAGATGTTGATTGTGTACATCAAATGTTATCCAATTTAGTTGCTGAGTATGAAAAAGAAGAGGAAGAATGTAAACAGCGTATTAATATTAGAGACGGACAAAGTTGGCTAACTGTTATTAAAGATAAGACAGATAATAATATTTTTCTACCAACAGAAGAAACTGAATCTATTTACAAAAAGGTAGCATATTTTTTAAATAATAAACAATCTTACAAAGAGCGATCAAAAGTATATAGAGAAGGATTTTTGTTATATGGAATGCCTGGTTGTGGAAAAACACATTTTATTCAACAATTAGCAAATGATTTTGAGTTAGAACTGTATGTTATTAATTTAAATGATTTTAATTCGGATAAAGCATTTATTTCCGCAATGCTTGATATCAACTATCCTTCTATTGTCGTCTTTGAAGATGTTGATGTGATGAACACTAAAATCAATAGAAAAATGACACAAAATAAACCTCAACAAAATAAAAATGAGGATGATATTAACTGTGTAGAAGCCGTTGAAAATGAAGAAGAGTTTTATGTAGGAAATGGTGGTGTTTCAATTTCAGCTATTTTAAATGTATTTGATGGTATTTATAGTCAGGAAGGTCAACTCATATTTGCTACTACTAATTATAAAGATCAATTAGATCCTGCGTTTGTTCGTGCTGGTAGATTTAATACCAAAGTTGAATTTGGTTATATGACCAGATATGAAATATGCTTGAAATTGAAAACATATTACAAAGGAGAAACATTAAAAATAAAACTTAAAGATGATATTCATATTACTATAGCAGATCTCATGAAATGCTGTATTGACAATGAAAAACTAGAAGATTGTATTAGAGAAATAAATACTTACGTTGTGAAAAAGGAAAACTAATATGAAATTTATTCCTCAATTTGAAATGGATGATAAAGTAATTGATCTTAATTACGGTTATGGAAAAGTAGTAAAAGTATATAACAATATAGTTTATGTAAGATTCGATGAAGGAGATAATTCTAATACATATCAATATCATAGATTGTACAATCAATATATATCTATATCTACCAACACTTCATTATTTTCTTGTGAAAGTACCGAAATAAAACAATATCGTGAATTGTGTGAAAAATTTCCTCTTAATTCAACAAAATTTAAATTTAATCATTTGTATTGGGATATTCGTTTGAATTTGTGCGGTATATTGATGGCGATAAATGATGAACAAATTGTTATCAGATATTACGATAAAAGTTGTTCCTATTGTACTATATTAAGATATTCGCGTAATCATTATCCACAAGTTCTTTTTGATAATGATAATATTGCAATGTTCCCAGATCTTAAAAATTATAAATTATGTTTGGACAAATTAACAGACGAACATTTGAAGTTTAATATTGGTGATGTTGCTTTTACAACAAATAAAGATGCAAAACTATGTGGAAAAATTTTTAGTATTGATTATCTGCCTAAACCTGTAGAAGTTACAATAGTTACTTCTACTGGTATGTTTCATAAATGTAATATAAACAATCTTCAGTTAGGAGAATCTATGTCAATGGACAACAATATCAATATAAATAAGTTCAAATCGTTTGACAGAGTACTTGTGAGAAATCGTGACGACGAACAATGGTATATCAATTTCTTTAGTCACTATTATTCTGATAAGGATACTACTTTTTATTGTTGTTGGGATCGTGTAGGATATCTTCAATGTATTCCATATGAAGGCAATGAAAAGCTTGTTGGAACAATGGATGAACCAAGATAATTATACTTTATTAAAATGAATATAAGAGAAGTAGGAAATTTCCTACTTCTCTTATTATTTATAATATTTGTTTTTTTTTGTTTATAATA
>OIWQ01000302.1_pt1 | contig 63651 bp, 43 predicted proteins | sample 1587571 | NCBI WGS metagenome assembly OIWQ01 (sample SAMEA3888910, study PRJEB22519) | human gut metagenome | biome: human gut; feature: human-associated habitat; material: faeces | place: Denmark | collected 2010
TATTGAAATCATAGGTCTTGCCTTGGTCGGAAGTATAGGAGATGTTTTCCTGTGTTAGTTCCTTGATGGCTCTGAGGATGGTATCAGAGCTGCATGTACGAAGGGTAGGATGATACGAGAGATGGCGCATCAGTTGTGACGTTACGTCTTCCACGCATGAGCCGCCACAGAAATAAACGCTCATCAGCGAACGGACTATCTCGCTGAACTGATATCCGATGATACTGCGGCATCTCTGACCCAGTGTTGAGTCGATAACGGGTGAAAGCATGGAGTCAAATTTCTCCATGATTGAAAAAAATCCTCCAAAAGGTGTGAGTTTCTCAGATTTTATTTGTGCCTTTGCCATGCCTTGTTACGATTTTCGCTTGTTTTCTAATTGCAACACTAAGATAAGTGAAAAATCTGACACGGCAAAATCCTGGGCAACTTTTTGTTGCTCAGGAACTTATAAATTAATTTAAATCAAAGTGTTGCGGAATTAAGGTTAATTAAAACCAAAATACGTATGAATAAAGAGACAAAAATGTGGAAGGCACTTTTGTTGTCTGGTCTCATTTCGGTTCCGTTGTCGGCATCGGCACAGAGCGTTAAGGGCCAGGTAAAAGATGCCACTACGGGTGAACCTCTTATTGGAGTTACCATTCGTTCGCTTGGAAGCAAGAAAATGGCAGTAACCGACATCGACGGCAATTACACCATTGAGGCGTCAGGCAAGGAGCGTCTGCGTTTCTCTTATGTCGGATACGACGATACCGACATTACTGTTGACGGACGCAAAGTTGTCAACATCGGGATGAAAACAATGGAGAACGACCTTGGCGAAGTGGTTGTCATTGGTTATGGTACACAACGCAAAGCCGACCTAACTGGCGCAGTAGGTGTTGTTGACATGAAGGAGGCTAAGAAAACTGCAGCTACCAATATATATGAAATGCTGCAAGGTCAGGTTCCTGGTGTTTCGGTTTCAACAACAAGTCAGCCTGGTGCAATGAGCAACGTGATGATTCGCGGTGTGGGCTCGTTCAACACTGTAGGTCCTCTCTACGTTCTTGACGGAATGATTGTAAACGATGGTCAATCACCTTAATCCTACTGAGATTGAGTCGATGCAGGTATTAAAGGACGCATCTGCCGCTGCCATTTATGGAGCACGCGGTGCCAATGGTGTTATACTTATTACTACAAAGAAGGGTAAGAAGGGTAAGCCAAGCCTTGATGTTTCTGCAACATTCAGCGTAGCCGACATGCCTAAGAAGATAGACATGATGAACGCTGTCGACTTTATGTACTACAACGAGCAAGCTTATCTCAACGCCAATACTGCATGGCCTGGCAAGACCTTTGCAACACAAAACATAGGAAAATACATTCCTAATACCGATTGGCAAAAAGCAGTATTCAAGACGGGCTTTACCCAGGACTATAATATGATGTACACGCAAGGTTCTGACAACGTGAACTTTGCTCTCGGTGCAGGATATATGGATCAAACCGGTGTTATGGAGGGTCCTGAATACCAACGCTTCACAGCCCGACTCAATAGTGATGCCACTTACGGCATATTAAAGATAGGTGTAAACTCTACCTTCCAGCATGCCATTAACCACGAGACCAACTCTGGCTCGTTTGCGAATGCCCTGGCAATGCCTTCTGTTATCCCCGTATACAACCCTGATGAGCCATCGGGTAAAGGTGGATTTGGCTACGGTAGCGCCGACTTCCCTACCTATTCGAGCAACCCGATAGCTATACAAAAATCCTACGAAGGATTGAATGTAAACAACCGTGTTATTGCCAACGGATTTGTTGAGCTTAAGCCTATAAAGCACCTTACATATAAGCTCAATGTGGGTGTAGACGCATGGTTTGGTCGCAATAAGTATATCAACCATTGCTACACTATGCGAATGGCCTCAGGAGAAACCCGTTACAACGACGTTCTCACCGACAATCGCGACCAACGCATCACTACACTTGTCGAAAATACACTTACTTACGACAACACTTTCGGCAAGCACCATATTACAGCATTAGTTGGACATACTGCCGAAGATGTAAACTGGCATTGGCTGCAGAACCAAGGTTACAACCAACAGGTACCCGGATTATGGGAAATAGACCTCGTTGGCACGCAGAACGACATGCAGGGTTCGGAGCAAGAACGCAGACAACTGTCGTACATCGGACGTCTTGACTATAATTATGCAGAGCGCTACCTCCTTCAGTTCAACTTCCGTTCTGACGGCAGCTCTAAGTTTGGTCCAAACAACCGCCGTGGCTACTTCCCGTCATTGTCGTTGGGTTGGCGTGTATCTGAGGAGAAGTTCTGGGAGCCCGTCAAGCACATCGTAGACAACCTCAAGCTGCGTGCAAGCTGGGGTAAAGTGGGCGATATGCAGTCGTTGGGCAACTATAGCTACATTCCGTCCATCGACCACTCTGGTCCATACGAAGGTCTATATGCAATATTTGGTCCTTCAGGCAGCGAGAATATACATTATGGTGCCACACAGACAGCAAAGGTTAATGTGAACCTTGGTTGGGAGACAAAGACAACCACAAACATCGGTATAGACTTTGGATTGTTCAACAGTCGTCTGTTTGGTTCGCTCGAATGGTTCAACGCCAAGTCGACAGACCTTCTTCTCAATGTTCCTCAGGCTTGGGCTACTGGTGTTTCAACCCTTTGGACCAACTACGGCGAGATGCGCAATCAAGGCTTCGAGCTCACACTTGGATGGCACGATCACATCGGCGACTTCGACTACAACGTTAGCGCCAACCTCTCTACCTTACGTAATAAGGTACTGAAGATGGGCGACGCTTACGTACAGGAGGGTTACACACGTACAGAGGTTGGACGTTCTATCTCCGACTTCTATCTGCTTAAGACAGACGGTATCTTCCAGTCGATGGACGAGGTATACAACAATACTACCACTCTCAAGGATGGAACGGTCAAGGTTATTCAGCCCAATGCACAGCCTGGCGACATACGTTATGTTGATGTCAACGGTGACGGACAGATTGACGACACCGATAAAGACTGGTGCGGAAGCCCTATGCCAAAGTTTGAGCTTGGCTTCAACGTGTCGTTAGCATGGAAGAACTTCGACTTCAACATGCTTTGGGCAGGCAAATTCGGCAACAAGATTTACAATCAGGTACGTGCCAACACGCTCAACTTCAACGTTGACAACATTCCTGCAGATGTTCGTCCTTGGACATGGGACAATCCTTCAAACGAGTACCCACGTATGTATGCCAACTCTACAGACAACAACAAGGCAAGCGACCGCTTCCTCGAAAGTGGAACCTACTTCCGTCTGAAGAATATACAGTTAGGATATACATTGCCGCAATCAATAGCCAAGATTCTTAATCTACAGAAGTTGCGTGCTTATATCAGCGGTTCCAATCTCGTGACATTCACTGGTTATAAGGGCTACGACCCGGATATCATTTGCACCTACGTTTACGCTCAAGGCATCGACTCTGGTCAGTATCCGTCTTCTCGACAGCTTAACTTCGGATTGCAAGTAACATTCTAATCAACTCACGAAAAGAAACATCAATATGAAAAATATATTAGCAAAAATAATGGTGGCTGGTGCGCTGACACTCGGATTCACATCGTGCAGCGACGATTGGTTGTCGCTATCCGATCCCAACCAAGAAACAGCCGATACATTCTGGAAGACAACCGACCAGTTTGATCAAGGTCTCTCGGCTGCCTATTCCACCTGGCGTCGTCCTGGATTCTTTAGCCGTTGGTTCCAGATACATATGATTCTGCGCAGTGACGAGGGCTGGAGCGAGAGTCCTAACGCCGAGTTCCAAGCCGATGCCAACTTCGTGGCGTCTGCCTACAACTACGACAGCAACGAGGGTCTTTGTCTTCCTTGGCAGGCTATGTACAACAGTGTTTACTACGTCAACCAGGTTATCGACAACATGAACGACCACGGCTACGACCTTTTCAAGAAGGAGGAGGCCGACCACATTCTCGGTCAAGGCTATTTCATACGCGGTATTGCCTACTGGGCCATTGCCGGCGTCTACGGCAAGGGACCTATCCAGACCAGCTCTACAAGCGATGGCGAGATAGGTTCGCAGGAAGATCTCTTCAAACAAGCGCTCGAAGATTTCAGCAAGGCCTCTACATTGCTGCCCGAATCATGGCCAAGCGAAGAAAAGGGCCGTGTCACAAAAGGTGGCGCTCTCGGTATGATGGCACGCTGCAATATGCAGCTTGCCGGCATTAAGAGTCATCGTCCTTGGGACAGTGCCAACCAGGATGCTAACGCAGCTCGCCAATACTGGGTTGCAGCCAAGACCAATATTGAGGACATCTTCCGCCTTGGCATATACGATCTCTGCGACAACTGGATGGACAACTTCACCGAAGAGCACGAGAACAACGTCGAGTCGCTATTCGAAATCAACTTCAAGGATGGACTTATCAACGGCAACGAGGTAGGCAACCAGCGTCCAAAGTTCCTTGGCCTCTATATTAGCGATGGCTCGGGTGCATGGAACGACGGTTCTGCACGCGATTGGCTGCTCGACGAGTTCAACAAGGAGCGCGACAAAGACGGCAACATAGATATGCGCAAGTTCCATACCTTATTCTATTACGACGAAGCCGAACCGCAAACAGCCACAGCCAACTATTACGGCAAGACATGGCCAGAGTGGTGCAATACAGAAGGTTATGTCAACAACAAGTTCCCACACGCTTGCTATTGGAAGAAGTACACAAGTGTTGAAACCGACAACAAGAAGGAAGACTACTCGTCTGGAGCCAACTTCCGAGTTCTGCGTCTCGCCGATGTATACCTTATGTATGCCGAGGTTCTCAACGAGCTTGGCGAAGACAGAGCTACAGCTGTAGAGTATATCAACAAGGTACGTCGCCGCGTTAATATGGCCGACTTACAGGCAGCCGACTTTACCGATTACGAAACACTGCTCAACCAAATCAAGCACGAACGCCTTGTAGAGCTTTGCGGTGAATGTACACGCTGGTACGACCTCGACCGTTGGGGCGACCTACACGACCAGGCTAAGGTGAACGAGATATCAGAACGTGATGCCGACTTCCTCAACTTCAAGGTTGGAAACAACCACCTGTGGATGATTCCTAACCACGAAATCAACCTTTGGAAGGGACTCACACAAAACCCTGGCTACTAAGCCAGGGCACTGACACTGTTCAAAAGCAAAGAAAGTAGAAACAGAAAATCAGCAAACTAAAAAACAATCATCAATGAAAAAGATATTGAATATGTTGATGGCAGCCCTGTTTACCGGATGTCTCATACCAACGGCAATGACAAGCTGCACCGACAATGGCGGCGACGGCATCGACTCTATAAAATGGGACGGAAGCCAGAACCCAGAGAATACGAGTTTCCGTAACCCCGTATGGGAGCCATCGCTTGAAGCAGGCACAGTGGTTAAGGGTGCAAGTATGTTTGTCGCCGTATCGGCCACATCACAGTGGGCGCCTGGTCTTACATACATTTGCAAGGCTCTTACATCCAACAACCTTATGACATGGAATGCCGGCAACGACACATTCACCGAGTCGCCTACATGGGGCGAGGGCCGTGTCAACTCTCTTACCATCGATTATGCCCGCACCGTCACTGGCGCCACATATTGGATGTTCTACACCCTTGAAGGCGGCAACGCCATCGGAGCAGCCACTGCCACAGCGGCAGCAGGTCCATATACCGACCGCGGCACATTGATCACAGCCGAGAGTCTTGGTAAGACAAGTGTTCGCAACCCGTTCTTCATCGTTGTTACGACCAACTTCTATTTGTGCTACACCACAGACGACGGCACATACATACAGAAGCTTAAGCTCAACAAGAAATCGGGTGCCACCCTCAACGGCAGCGCTATAAAGATTGCCCCTGAGACATTCGACGATGTTGCCATTATACGTGCAAGCAGTTCTCGCTTCTATCTCATGGGCACTGTAGCCAATGGCGGTTCTAAGGAGATACATTATGCTATGGCCTCAACCATCACCGGTCCTTACAAAGACCGTTCGGGTTCCGACCTTACAGCAGGCAGCATTGGCGAGCCTATCATTGTTGGCGGCTCCGAAATCATCAATCCAGAAAATCCGATGCGTGGTTTCATCAACGAGGCTGGCACACATCTCTTTGTTGCCTACAACGCCACAGAGCAAGGACAGGATTTGATGAAGAGTGGATACGCACGCCGTCCGATGTTCGTGACTCCGCTCGAGATAGACGAAGACGGATGGTTTAAGGCTCCTGTTACAGCACAGAAGGGTTGGACAAGTCCACGTTACGAATAATAATTGTTAGACGTAAGAGTGTCACGACAGCTCTAAGCGGTACGTCGTGACACCCCTACCCCTTTCTACCAACATTCAAGACACATCTTAGACAAAAGATTATAAACAAATAACTAAAACCAAATTATTATGAAGAAATTACTTACTTTAATGGCAACATCGTGCCTTGCACTTGGTGCCAATGCACAGTCTATCACTATCGATCATATCGACCAGACTCTTGCAAACGACTATGCCGGTGGTTGCGAAATCGATGTCAACAACAATGGATTGAAGGAGATTATCGTTTCGGGCAAGCCTCAATGGGCAGAAGCACCAGGCCGTGTATACGAAGACAAAGATGGCAACGAGGTACAGTCTGAATTGCAATCTTGGATTCTTAAATGGAACGGTTCTGCATACGACAAGACCGAGTTTCCCGAGCTATGCGGTCTCCGTGCTCACATCATCCCAGCCGACTTCAACGGCGATGGTTTTGTCGACCTCTTTATAGCTGGCGAGGCATACGACAACTCTGGCGTATACCTCAACGACGGCAAGGGCAACTTCAAGCTCGACCCCAACTTCAAGGTTAAGGACCTCGAAGGCAATGTAGTCAATTGGTATCCTCGTGCTGCCGATGTGGCCGACTTCAACCAAGACGGCCTACCCGATATCGTAACCATAGGATGGAGTGCGGTAGACAGCAACCGCCAAGCCAACTGCGGCGTACTCATAAACCAGGGCGACGGCACCTTCAAGAATGTTCTCGAGAAAGGCGTTATTGGCAATGGCGATGTCGACTTCGAGATGGCTCTATGTACCGTACGTGCCTACGACCTCAACAAGGACGGTTATCCAGACATTCTCCTTCAGGGCAACATCGACAATGCCGACGCCAAGGCCACAACAGCAGGTGGTGTAGAGGTAGGCCGTACATTTATGGCATTGCAGAACGTAGGTCCAATGGACGACGGCTCGGCAGCTTTCTTTGATATGGAGCTTGGTACCGGCGTGTCTCACCAGATGGGCAACGGCAACTTTGCCGTAGCCGACTTCAACAATGATGGCACACCCGACATCTTCGTTACCGGCGAATCGCCTGACGACGCACGTCCTGCCGGCGAGTGGGGCTTTTACCCTCAGTTGCTCATCGGCAAGATAACCAAGGGCGACGGCAACGAGGTTTCTTACACCGACAACACATCCTTCGTGGCTCGTGCCAAGGACATCCGTCCGCTCAACAGCAACAACGTAGGCATACGCGCCATCGACTATAACGGCGACGGATTCTACGACCTCTTCCTCGATGGTTGGACAGTGGATATGCTTGACGGCAGCGCTAACACACAGGCAGGTTGGTTCTTGCCAGGTTCGGCAGCCGGACTTACATCTTATACACGCATCCCGGGCGCATCAGAGCAAGGCATCTTCTTCTTCGACAATGGTGTAGAGAACGCTCTTAACTATGCCTTTACCGGATATCATAGCGACAAGACCTACTTCGACGACGAAACCGCCATTAAGCAGGGACGTTCTATGGTGTTTACCAAGAACCCTTGGTCGGTAGCCACACGTCCCGACGCTCCTACCGCTCCAACAGCCAAGGTCGATGCCAACAGCGTTAGCCTCTCTTGGACACCAGCTTCTTCGGCTATGAAGAACGTCACCTACGAGTTCTATCTCAAGAACAAGCAGACTGGCAAGTTCTACAACAACGTATGCTCATTCGTTGGCGGCGAGCGCGACGGACAGCGCAAGGTGCTCCGCGAAGGCAATGCCTACATGAACACATCCCTTACCATCAACAATCTGCCAGAGGGCACATACGAGTGGGGTGTACAGACTGTCAATGCAGCATTTGTCGGTTCTACATTCGCTAAGGGTGACGACATTGTTATCGGCAATGGTGCTACCGGCATCAACAATGCCACATCTACAAAGAGCAACAGCGTAGAGGTAGCTCGCTACAACCTCAGCGGACAGGCTGTAACAAAGTTGCAGAAGGGTGTCAACCTCGTACGTATGAGCGACGGCAGCGTTAAGAAGATGATTGTTGTAAAATAAATAGTAACATTAGGTTTGTATGAAGAAGATATCATTATCGATAGTCTTCCTGCTACTTTCCCTTGCGTCAACGACAAAGGCTCAGAGCGTGATTGCTGTTCAGATAGAACAGCATCCGCCCTTGGGCGTTGTCGCCGACAACGTGCAAGTGGATATGCCGGCAGGCGGAATGACTTTAGGAAGCAGTGTTAGTGTCAACGGGGGCGACGGCACCTACACTTATAGTTGGACCAATGCCAATGGCGATGTTCTTGGAACCGAACGCACATTGGCTATAACCAAGGAGGGCGACTACTATCTCGCTGTAACCGACGCAAGCGGATGCACCGTAAGCGTCAAGTTTACAGCCTCTAATTCTACTGGCATAGAGTCGTTGCAGCAAGGTCCATTCTCGCTTACCGCCACCGACGGCACACTCAACATCGTCTCTATCAAGCCTTTGAGAAGCGTTCGCATCGTTGCAGCCAACGGACAACTCGTTGCCAACACCAATCTTTCTACAGCTACCAAGCATGCCTCCCTGTCCACAGCATCATTCTCAAGCGGCGTATATCTCGTTGGCTGTGTCTTTGACGACAACACCGAGACTGTGAAAAAAATAACAATTAAGTAAACAAAACTATTCGACATGAAGTACATCAGAAGCCTGACTGTTGCCATGCTGTTAGCCTGCTCATTGGGAGCAGTGGCAGACGAGGCGACGACAACATACGCCCGAAGCGGTATGAGCACCACTCTCGCACTGAAGTGGACATCCAACAACTATGGCACCATTAAATGGCAGACATCTACCGACGGAACCACTTGGACCGACATAGCTGGAGCCAATGCCACAGCCTATACCTTCCAACCACAAAAAGACACATGGATTCGTGTCGTAGTAAACGGCGACAAAGCTTGCAAGCCTATCATCAAGACATATCTCGTTAAGACCGCTACCTTCAGCGTCACCAACATCGAGACCACCGCAAGCACCGCCACATTTGAGATATCGGGCCTCAACGTGCCCAAATCAGAAATTACCGAGTGGGGATTCTGCCACAACTACAACGGATTGAGCCGTACATACAGAAATATGTATAGCCAGCGTGGCGGCAACACGCTGCCCGACGGCGACACTTTCGAACTTACATGCGACCGTCTGCAACCCAACCAGAAACACTCTGTACGCGTCTACTTCAAGACACGTGGCGGCTCTACAATATATGGACCGTCTAAGATAGTAAGCACACTGCCCGGCATCGAGTGGTCGTCAGAGAATTGGGAGATTGGCAAGACTGCCGTAACAATGCGTTTCCGCGTATCAGGCTACAGCGGCAACATACCAACAATGAAGCTGCTCTTCGGCACGAAGGGCAATATGAAGAGCTATACACCGACCTCGGAGGGCAACGGACTCTGGTCGGCGAAGATTGAAGGTCTGCAACCTGCAACCAGCTATGAGGCTCAACTCACAGCCGATGTCGACGGCGACGAGCAGACCATAACCAAGACCGTGCGCACCTGGACCGACTACTCTACCTATAATGTCGACCCAACTGTCAAGCCTGTATCGCACAAGATAGTGTGGAACAGAAACGACCGCATACAATTATCACCCGACAACATCCAAGCCGAATACCCACGCTTGCAGCGAGTATCGGCCGACTCCATACTCCTTACCTATCACGGAGGCGACGGCACCGCCGTCAACACAGACCATTGGCAGGACATCTATCTGCAACGTTCTACCGACAATGGCGCCACATGGTCTACACCAGAGAAGCTTATGGACCACACCAAGCGTATGTCTAACGACACTTATGGCTGGCACCGCTTTGCCGACCCTACATTCACACGTCTTAAAAACGGCTGGATCTTGATGCAGTTCATTGGCAACGCCAACCCCGAGACCAACAACAACTGCCAGGTCTTCGTATGTATAAGCAAGGACGGCGGCAACACTTGGGGCAACCCCATTACCGTAGGACGCGGCCGTACATGGGAGCCTCAGATTGTGCAGCTGCCCGGCGGCGAACTCGAGTTGCTCGTATCGAGCGAGGCTTATTGGTGGGACAATCAGCGCAACAACCTCTTCCAAGAAATTCTCTGCTCGCGCTCTACCGACAACGGCGAAACCTGGACCACCTTCAAACGTGCCAGCTACAACCCAGGCAAGCGCGACGGCATGCCGGTACCGGTTGTAATGCAGGGCAACAAGGGCATTCTCTACTCTATAGAGAGCATCAACAGCAACGAGAATCCGTCGCTTATATGGCGTGCTCTCGACGGCGAATGGGATGCCAACGACTGGGACGGCAAGTACGACGACAACCGTTGGGTAGCCGAACCTATACGTGGCGGATGCGCCCCGTTTGCCATGCAGATACCCACTGGCGAGATTGTAGTCATGGGACACCTCGGACAAAGCGGCAAAACATGGCAGACCAACCGCAGCCAAGTGTGCATAGGCGACAATACCGGCCACAACTTCAAGTATCGCACCATGCCCTTCTCGTCGCTGCCTTACGGCGAAGGCGCCTACTACAGCTCTTTCTTCCTCAAGGATACCGACACTATATGGCTCGCCATATCGCACAGCTACTACTCGGGCAACGACTGCAAGAAGAATGTCGTTGAGTATATAGAAGGCAAGATTGTTGAAGACTGAATAATAACACGTCTCTAAACCTATAGAGACACTAAGCATACAGAATAATGAATAAATTTTTGGTTAAGAGTTTGTTAGTCTCTACTCTGCTGTCATTGGCTGGTGTTGTAGCCGCCAATGCACAGTGGAGTGCGCAAGGCAACAAAATCAAGACACAATGGGCAGCCCAAGTGTCGCCCAACAATATATCAACCGAATATCCCCGTCCTATCATGCAGCGCAACCGCTGGCAGAGCTTGGACGGCCTGTGGAACTACTCTATACGCCGACGTGGAGCTGCCAATATGGGCAATGCCGACGGCAAGATACTTGTTCCGTTTGCTGTCGAGTCGAGTTTGTCTGGAGTTATGAAGACCGTTGGCAAAGACCAGGAGCTATGGTATAGCCGCACCTTCGACATACCTGCCGACTGGCAGTCGGACCACATTCTGCTTCACTTTGGTGCTGTCGACTGGCAAGCCGATGTCTACATCAACGACATACGCATCGGTTCGCACCGCGGAGGCTACGCCCCATTCAGTCTCGACATTACCCCATATATAGACAATGCCAAGCAGCTACAGAACATAACCATACGTGTGTTCGACCCTACTACCGACGGCTATCAGCCCGTTGGCAAGCAGAAGTCTAAGCCCGAAGGTATATGGTATACACCTGTTACGGGCGTCTGGCAAACCGTGTGGATTGAGCCGGTAGCCGCCCACCACATCACAGCCATTAACACTGTAAGCGATATCGACAACAACCGCCTTTGCATTACACCTCTTACCAGTACGCACGAGGGCATTGTGGAGGTTACAATATCAGACGGCAAGAAGATTATAGCCACTGGCAAGGCTGCCGCCGGACAGCCTGTCGACCTTACTATCGACAATCCTCACCTATGGAGTCCTGACGATCCGTACCTGTATACGGCTAATATAAGTCTGTTCAAGGACGGCAAGCAGGTGGACAAAGTGGAGAGCTATGCCGCTATGCGCAAGATTTCGACACGACGCGACGCCAACGGCATTATGCGCATACAGCTCAACAACCGCGACATCTTCCAGATGGGTCCGCTTGACCAGGGCTATTGGCCCGACGGACTGTACACCGCCCCCAACGACGAAGCCCTGCGCTACGACATCCAACTGGCAAAGCGTCTTGGCTTCAACATGATACGCAAGCACATGAAGACGGAGCCTGCCCGTTGGTACACATGGTGCGACCGTCTTGGCGTACTGGTATGGCAGGACATGCCGTGCGGCGACTCTTGGCCCGAGTGGCAGATGTACAACTTCTACAACGGAGCCGAGGTAAAGCACAGCGCCGAGTCGGAGAACAACTTCCGCAACGAATGGAAAGAGATTATCGACGCCTTGCAGCCTTATCCTTGCATCGTTACATGGACTCCCTTCAACGAGCGTTGGGGACAGTTCAAGACACAAGAAATTGTGGAATGGACTAAAGCCTACGACCCTACACGTCTTGTCAACCCCGCAAGCGGCGGCAACCACTATGCCGTGGGCGACATGCTCGACATACATCACTACCCCGACCCGTCCATTATGCTATACGATGCCAACCGCCCTACCGTTCTCGGCGAATACGGCGGACTCGGACTTCCCGTCAAGGGACATCTATGGCAAGACGACAAGAACTGGGGCTATGCCGAATTCAAGAACGTCAAGGAGGTTACAAACCGATACGTCGAGTATACCGACAAGCTGCAACAGCTTGTCAAGACTGGTTTCTCGGCTGCCGTATATACCCAAACCACCGACGTGGAGGGCGAGGTCAACGGACTCGTAACCTACGACCGCAAGGTGCTTAAGGTCGACGCCAAACGTGTGGCTAAAGCCAACAATGCACTTTGCCATGCCTTAGACAACAACAACTAAAAACAATACACATTACCATTATGAGAATAAACAAGTCTATTTTGCTCAGCACTCTCGGTGCGTTTGCCGCATTGTCTGCCTACGCACAAGATATTGAGGCGTCTCTGCTTCTTAAGCAGCCAGGCAACAACGCTGTGGCTTACCGGCTACATCTCGACAACGGCAAATACGAGGCACGTGGCACACACTTGCCTATGCAGATTACGCAGACCGTTACCAACGATGGCGACGACAAGATTGTAAGCGTCAAGATGAAGGCCGATGCCGACGTCTACTTCAACTTTGGCGCACAACTTGCCACCGGACTCAACACCGATGGATGCGAGTTCTATATGCCGGGATTCTGGTATCACCGCAATATGCGTTCGCCCAAGGAGGCTCCCTCGTTTGCTACAAGCAGCAGTTGGAACTTCAGGGACGACCGACTCTCCACCCCTCTCACCAGCGTGTACAGCACCACTACGGGCAGCGGCTGGAGCGTGCTGCGTGTAGAGAAGGACGCTGCCGACGTGCAGACCCAGCTAACGCAGGGCGAGATTATACTCCCCGGCTACACCACTATAGGCTACCTTGGCTTCGACAACGAGACGGGCAAGGCCAAGCTCACCTTTGGCTATCCCTATGTGGAGACACCTCGACGCTACATACGCAAGCTCACCCTCGCTCCGTCGGTTACGTCGTTTGTCAAGCTTAAAGCCGGCGAAGAGAAGACGCTGACGTGGCGCATACGCCAAACCAAGGCTGCATCGTATGGCGACTTTGTAAGCAGCATGTGGCAGTACAGCTTCGACAAGATGCAGCCAGAGCCTCTCAAGCAGCAGATGTCTGCCGAGGAGGTCAAGGCACAGCTGTGCAACTACTTCCGCGAGTCGTACGTTGCCGATTTTCCCCTGAAGTACAACTCTGGTCTTACGATCCTTACCAACGACTGCAAACCGGCACGAGAGATGCAGATTGGTTTCTGCGGCAGAGTGTTGCTCAATGCCTTCAACGAGATAGAATGGGGCGAGGCTCACGGCGACAACAACCTCAAGCAGATGGGCGAGAGCATTATCGAGAGCTTCAAGCAGAACGGATTTACACCGGCTGGCTACTTCTACGACTTTGTCAACTTCAACGAGGGCATGCCCAAAAACGTTGTCCACTCTATCCGACAGCAGAGCGAAGCAGTATATGCCATACTGCATTATCTCAAGTACGAGCGCCAGCACGGACGCCAGCATAAGGATTGGGAGAAGAAGATGCGCACCCTGCTCGACAACCTTATAGCTATACAGAAGCCCGACGGCAGCTTTGCCCGCAAGTACAGCGACGGCGGTACCGACATCGACGCCTCTGGCGGCAGCACACCATCGGCTACATCTACCCTTGTTATGGGTTGGAAGTACTTTGGCGACAAGCGCTACCTTGCAGCCGCAAAGCGCACTGTCGACTATGTGGAGAAGAACATCATTTCCAAGAGCGACTACTTCTCGTCTACCCTCGACGCCAACTGTGAGGACAAGGAGGCTGCCATAGCTGCCGTTACCTCGACATATTATTTGGCTATGGTGACCAAGGGTAAGGAGCGCGCCCACTACATCGACCTCTGCCGTCAGGCTGCCTACTTTGCCATGTCGTGGTACTATACATGGGACGTGCCGTTTGCCAAGGGTCAGATGCTCGGCGACGTTGGGTTCCGTTCGCGCGGTTGGAGCAACGTGTCGGTAGAGAACAACCATATCGACGTCTTTGTCTTCGAGCTGCCGCACATCGTCAAGTGGCTGTCAACCGTAACCGGCGAGAAGCGCTTTGCCAAGATGTACGACGTTATCTACTCGTCGCTGTGCCAGTTGATGCCTACCAACGAGCACCACTTCGACATTGCCAAGCCTGGCTACTATCCCGAGGTTGTGCAGCACACCACTTGGGACTACGGCCGCAACGGCAAGGGATTCTACAACAACCTCTTCGCTCCGGGCTGGACAGTGGCATCGCTTTGGGAGCTCTACTCGCCCGAGCGCACGGTCAACTTCCTCAAGTAACGACAGCTGCGTGCATTTAAGCACGCTGCTGAAAAATAAGAACTGAATGATGATACGGATATTGTGATTTATTAGTAATTTTGAGTCGCAAATACAATACGAAACAATCTGTTTATGAATAAGAACAATATCATTACCTGCCTACTAACATTGCTTGCCTTGCTTTGCTCCATGCAAGGCAAGGCAAGCTATATGTTTAAGCACTACGGCGTACAGAACGGACTCTCGCAGAGCACCGTCTACACCATTATGCAAGACCGTACCGGTTTTATCTGGATTGGAACAAAGGAGGGACTAAACCGCTTCGACGGCACATCCTTCAAGATTTATCGTGCCTACAACGACGAGCATAGCCTGCAAAGCGACTTCATTACATCGCTCTACGAGGATGCCGACGGCAACATCTGGGTGGGCACCGACATTGGTGTGTGGATATATAATCCGATGACCGACTCGTTCCACCATTTCAACACCATGACTGCCGGAGGTACCCTCATTACCAATTCGGTAAATGTTATAACCGGCAACAACCGATACATATACATCTCTGCCAACGAGCAGGGCGTCTTTCGCTACAACATCAAGGAGCGCTCGCTTACCAACAACCCTCTGCCTGGCTACAGCAATGTTGTGGGCATGAGCCTTGGCAAGGACAACCGTATATGGTTAGGACTCTTCGGCGATGGACTGTACAGTGCCGACCTGTCGCTGCGCAACGTGCAGCCATTCACCGCTGCCGACGGCTCACACCCCTTTGCCAACGACATAGTGTCGTCCATACTGCCCTACTCTGCCGACCGGCTATATATCGGTGCCGACCGACACGGCCTGTGCGAGGTAAACACAAGCACCAGACAATGCAACATTATTGCCGACAGATACGACAGCAAGAATATATTTGTGAGAATGGTGGCACAGAAGCAGAACGAGATTTGGGCTGCGTCCGAAATGGGACTGTATATATATAATGTGGCGACACGCTCCGTGCAACACTTTATGTACAACCCTGCCGACCCCTTCTCGTTGTCCGACAATCCGCTCTACTGCCTGTTTCAGGACCGTGACGGTGGAATGTGGGCTGGCTCCTACTTCGGTGGCGTCAACTATCTGCCTAACACCAACCCTCTGTTTGAGCGCTTCGTGCCGCAAGGCAACATGCACGGCAGACGTGTGCGAGAGATGGTGCAAGACCGCAACGGGCTTGTATGGATTGGCACCGAGGATGCCGGACTGAACTGCATGAACCCTCAAACGGGCGAGATACAGTATATAAAGGATAGCGAGAGCTTCCCCAACGTCCACGGCCTGTGCATAGACGGCGACCGTCTTTGGGTAGGTTCGTTCTCATACGGACTGCGTATCATCGACACCAACTCTAAGCAAGTGGTGCGCACCTTCCTTGCCAGCAACCGTCCCGGCGACCTGCACGACAACACCATCATCTGTATCTGCCGTGCACCCAATGGCTCCATCTACCTTGGCACCATACGCGGTGTATGCCGATACAACTCTGCCACCGACCGCTTCGACTACATTGCCGGCGTCCCACCGGTGCTTATCAACAACATCGCCTTCGACTCGAAGGGGTGCCTATGGGTTGCCACACAAACCAATGGTGTGTATATGTTGCCGCCCAACAGCAGCAGGTGGACCAACTTTACCGCCCACAACAGCGGCCTTACATCCAACAAGGCCCTCACCATATTCGAGGACAACGAGGGTACTGTATGGGTTACCACACAGGGAGGAGGCGCCTACCGATACGACCGCACCGACAAACAGCTTAAGCAGTTTATGGTGGGACGCAACAACATAGGCTCTACCATCTTCCGAATTGTGGAAGACCGCCATGGCTGTCTATGGTTCACCACATACGCCGGACTTGTGAGCTACAACCCGTCCACCAAGCAGCTGCGCAGCTACAGCAACAACAGCCTTCTGCTTGACAACCAGTTCAACTACAACTCGTCGCTCCTGGCAAAGGACGGCAAGATATATCTGGGTAGCCTTAGCGGCATCATACGCTTTGCGCCCGAGAAGCTCAACAACAACGTACGCTTGCCAAAGCTTGTGGTTACGCAGCTCAACATAGGCAACGAGGCTATCAACAACTTCAGCCCCAACTCGCCTTTGGAGAAGAACATCGTCTTTACAAAGGAGCTGTCGCTTGCCCACTCGCAAAACTCCTTCGCGCTGCACGTTGTGCCTCTCGACTATGCCAACACCCTCGGACTTGAGATAGAGTATAAGCTCGAGGGCTTCGACCGCGACTGGCAGCCCATACGTGCCGACCACATCATTGCCTACAGCAATTTGCCGTCGGGCTCGTACAAGCTGCGTGTACGCATGAAGGACTATCACAACCAGTGGAGCAAGGACGAGCTTGAGCTTAAGATAGATGTACGACCCCACTTCCTGCTGTCTATCTGGGCTAAGCTGTTGTACCTTATGCTGCTGTGCTTCATAGTGTGGCGCGCTGCAAAATATGCCAACGAACGCTCTATGCAGAAACGGCAGAAGGCCATCGAGAAGTTTGAGCACGAGAAAGAGCAGGAGCTGTACCAGAGCAAGATTCACTTCTTCACCAATGTGGCTCACGAGATACGCACACCGCTAACGCTTATCAAGGCTCCTCTTGAGAACATCATCAGCAGCGGCTGCATAACCAATGCCGAGGTTAAGGACGACCTCGACATTATGGCTAAGAACACCAACCGCCTAAGCTACCTCATCAACCAGCTGCTCGACTTCCGCAAGACCGAGCGCGACGGACTGCGCCTCAACTACGAATTGTGCAACATCGAGAGGCTCGTTACGGCTGTGTACGACCGCTTCCGTTCGGTTATGCGCGAGCGCAGCATCAACTCGTCGATATCCATGCAGAACAGCAACCTGCACGCATACGTCGACCACGAGGCCTTTACGAAGATTGTAAGCAACCTTGTCAACAACGCCGTTAAGTATTGCGCCTCACGTGTGTCGGTTCTGCTAAGTGCCGACGACGAGCGGTTCACGCTGATAGTGAAGAACGACGGCAATATCATACCGCCCGAAATGCGCGACAAGATATTCCAGCCTTTCTTCCGTCTCGACACCACTATGCACACCACCGCAAGCGGTACGGGCATAGGTCTGGCGATGGCTAAGTCGCTTGCCGAGCTGCACGGAGGCACACTCGTTATGGACGACGACCTTACGATGAACGTCTTTCGCCTGTCGCTGCCCATAAAGCAGCAGCCCACCGTTGTTATGCCTGCCGACGACAGCCGTACTGCCGACGACACCGAGCAGCACGGCGACAAGAAGTACACGCTGCTGCTTGTGGAAGACAATGTCGAGATGCTCGACTACGAGCGCAAGCATCTGCTTAAGGACTACAACATCCTTACCGCAAACGATGGCGAGGAGGCACTGCAAGTGCTTGCCGACCATACCGTAAACCTCGTTGTGTCCGACATTATGATGGAGCCTATGGATGGCATGACGCTACTGAAGAACATCAAGCAGAGCGCCACATTCTCACACATTCCGGTTGTGTTGCTTACCGCCGTAACATCCGACAGCGCCAAGCTCGAAGGTATGGAGAATGGTGCCGACGCCTATATCGTCAAGCCGTTCTCGATGAACTACCTCGCCGAAACCGTTGCCAACCTGCTGCGCCAACGCGAGGAGATAAAGAAGGCATACATACAGTCGCCCTTCGTCAGCTCCGAGTCGGTATCAATAAGCACTGCCGACACCGACTTCCTTACACGTCTAAAGGAGGTTATGAAGAAGAACATTGATAACAACGACTTCAATGTAGACATGCTTGCATCCCAGCTTAACATGAGCCGCTCAAGCCTCAACCGCAAGATTAGAGGCACTCTCGACATCTCGCCCAACAACTATATAAGGCTTGAGCGTCTGAAGGCGGCTGCCACCCTGCTTAAGGAGGGACGCTCTAAGGTAAACGAGGTATGCTATATGGTGGGATTCACCAGCCCAAGCTACTTCACCAAGTGCTTCTACCAGCAGTTTGGACTGCTGCCGAAGGACTTTAACAAATAGAAAATTGAATAACAAAAACAGAGAAAACCAACTAATATGAAACGAATTGTTACACTCTGCGCACCGCTGTTATTGTCTATGGCGGCTGCCGCGCAGACATCAACCTACCGCAACCCGGTTATCGACAGGAGCGCACCCGACCCCACCGTGCTTCGCGCCGACGACGGAACCTTCTACCTGTATTCTACCGAGGACGTGCGCAATCTGCCTATATATAGTTCGCGCAACCTTGTCGACTGGAAGTTTGTAGGTACCGCCTTCAACGAGCAGTCGCGCCCCCAGTGGCTGCCCGACGGTGGTATATGGGCACCGTGCATCAACCGCATAGGCTCCAAATATGTGCTCTACTATTCTAAGTCGGTATGGGGTGGCGAGTGGGATGCCGGTATTGGCGTTGCCACAAGCTCCTCGCCCACTGGTCCTTTCACCGATTGTGGAAATATGTTCGTAAGCCGTGGCATCGGTATACAAAACTGCATTGACCCCTTCTACATCGAGGATGGCGGCCGCAAGTACCTGTTCTGGGGTTCGTTCCGCGGCATATATGGTGCCGAGCTTACCGACGACGGCCTTAAGCTCAAGCCCGGTGTCAAGCCACAGCAGGTGGCAGGCACCTTTATGGAGGCTACGTACATCAAGCGTCGTGGTGGCTACTACTACCTGTTTGGTTCTGCCGGCACATGTTGCGATGGCGAGCGCAGCACCTATCGCGTAACGGTGGGCAGGTCGCGCTCCTTGTTTGGTCCCTACACCGACCGTCAGGGACGCCCTCTTCTCGACAACCACTACGAGGTGATGCTGCATCGCAACCAGCGCGTTATTGGTCCGGGACACAACGCCGAGTTTGTTAGCGACGCCGAGGGCAACGACTGGATGCTATACCACGGATTCGGTGCCGACACTCCAGACGAAGGACGCAAGGTGTGGCTCGACCGCATCGACTGGGTAGACGGCTGGCCACACGTCATGGGCAATGTGCCATCGGCTGTGGCTGCGGCTCCTGTGGTTGACGGTATGCGCAACCTTACGCTGTCGGGGCTTAACCCGTCTCACTTCGAGATGAACATTGAGGGCAAGCAAACCCATCTCTACACCTTGCGCAACAGCAAGGGTATGGAGGTGTGCTTCACCAACTTCGGAGCCCGCATTGTGTCGATTATGGTGCCCGACCGCAACGGAAAGATGCAGGACGTGGTGCTTAGCTACGACAATATAGCACAGTATGCCGACCGCGAACACTTTGGCAGCGACTTTGGAGCAGCCATCGGCCGCTATGCCAACCGCATAAACCAGGGCCGCATAACCATTGACGGCAAGACCATACAGCTGCCGCAGAACAACTACGGCCATTGTCTGCACGGCGGTTTCACCGGTTGGCAATACAAGGTGTACGACGGACGACAGCTCAACGACTCGACATTGCAGATGAGCATCTTCTCGCCCGACGGCGACAACGGATTCCCCGGCAACGTCAACGCTACCGTTACGTATACGCTTACGTCCGACAACTCGATAGACATACGCTACGAGGCGACGTCGTCTAAGAAGACCTTTATCAACATGACCAACCACTCTTACTTCAACCTTAATGGCGACCCGTCGCACGATGGAGAGAACCAGATGCTCTATATCAATGCCAACCGCTACACTCCTGCCGACACTACATACATGACTACTGGCGAGGAGCTTAGCGTTGCGGGCACACCGATGGACTTCAGACGCCTCACTCCGCTAAGCCGCGACATCAACAACAAGCAGTTTGACATGACACGCAACGCCGGCGGATTCGACCACAACTGGTGTCTCAACACGTGGCGCAAGGGCAAGGGCAACGACAAGCTCATAGCAGCTACCCTATATAGCCCTACTACGGGCATACGTATGGACGTCTACACCGACGAGCCGGGCATACAGGTATACACGGGCAACTTCCTCGACGCTTCCTTCACCGCCAAGCACGGCTACCGCTATCCGCGCCACTCGGCTGTGTGCCTCGAAACCCAGCACTACCCCGACTCGCCCAACAAGCCTCAATGGCCGAGCGCATTGCTTGAGCCTGGCAAGAAGTACACCAGCCATTGCCGCTACCACTTCTCTATAGGCAAGGAGGAGGTGATAGTGCCGATGAAGAAATAACTATAGCGTCCCCCTCCCCATCCTTTCTCTTCCCCCTCGCTCGGCAAAGCCGAGCGAGGGGGAAGAGGAAAGATGTGGTGGGGACGCTATTCCTCGGGTTCCTTTCAGTCACCCGAGGTTAAGCATAATTCGCCGTCTTCGGCGACACTGTACAAGCAATCATTTCTGTACCTTCTGTCGTATGACGCGCAGCGTCTATACGGTCTGTGGATTCTAAAAGCTTAAGTCCGTAGGCTTCTGTGTAGTCTGTGAGTTCTGTGGGAACTACAAGCAAAGGAGCCAAAACAAAGGAACCACAAGTACAAGAGGGGCAGTCGCCTAAATATTATACGTACATTAACGAACCATATTATACGTCCATTACACGAACAGTAAATTATACGTTCATTATACGACACGAACCAGGAGGCGTGCAGCCCTAATCTCTCCTGAATATATCCCTTGTATATACTTTATCCTCAACATCGTCGAGGCAGTTGTCGAAGCGGTTGGCGATGATTGCTTTGCTTAGACGCTTGAACTCGGCGAGGTTGTTTATCACTTTGCTGCCAAAGAAGGTGGTGCCGTCTTGTAGGGTAGGCTCGTAGATAATGACCTCGGCGCCCTTGGCTTTGACACGCTTCATAATGCCCTGGATAGCCGACTGGCGGAAGTTGTCGGAGTTGCTCTTCATAGTAAGGCGGTAGACGCCGATGGTTGGCGGATTGGCTGAGGCGTCGTCGTGGCTATACTCGTTGTTCTCCGAGTAGCCGTACCAGCCTGCCTTGCGCAGCACGGCGTCGGCGATGTAGTCCTTGCGGGTCTTGTTCGACTCAACAATGGCGGTCATCATATTCTGCGGAACGTCGGCATAGTTGGCAAGCAACTGCTTGGTGTCCTTAGGCAGACAGTAGCCGCCGTAGCCGAAGGAAGGGTTGTTGTAGTGGGTGCCGATGCGTGGGTCAAGACCTACTCCCTCTATGATGGCTTGACTGTCGAGGCCCTTAACCTCGGCGTAGGTATCAAGTTCGTTGAAGTAGCTCACACGCAGGGCAAGGTAGGTGTTGGCAAACAGCTTGACAGCCTCTGCCTCCTTCATTCCCATAAATAGTACGGGGATGTTCTTTTCGTGTGAAGAGTGAAGGGTGAAGAGTGAAGAATCCATTTGCGTTGTATCGCCATGATGGCCTATTGCGCCCTCCAATAACAGGGAGGCAAAGGTATGGGCAGCCTCCTTAAGCATCTCTACGTCGGCGATGGAGGCAATGGCTTTGTTGGCTTCGTCCATTTCGGGGTGCTCGATAAGCTTTGGATGGCCTACGATTATGCGACTGGGGTAGAGATTGTCGTACAACGCCTTGCTCTCACGCAGAAACTCGGGAGAGAACAGGAGGTTGAGCTTCTTGAATCCACGCTGTGCATACTTGATGTACAGGCTGCGGGTATAGCCTACGGGGATGGTAGACTTGATTACCATTACGGCATCTGGATTGACCTCAAGCACGAGGTCGATAACTTCCTCTACATGACTGGTGTCAAAATAGTTCTTAACAGGGTCGTAGTTGGTAGGCGCCGCAATCACCACAAAGTCGGCATCGGCGTATGCAGCCTTGCCGTCGAGGGTGGCTGTAAGGTCGAGCTGTTTCTCGGCGAGATACTTCTCTATATATTCGTCTTGTATAGGCGAGATTCGTTTGTTGAGCTTGTCCACCTTCTCTGGTATGACGTCAACAGCCGTAACATGGTGGTGTTGCGACATCAGTATGGCTATGCTCAGACCCACGTAGCCGGTTCCGGCAACGGCAATCTTTATGTCTTTGAAATCACGCATAATGCAGTAGGTTTGGTTGTTTTGTATTTTATTGGGGTGCTTTAGGTAAGCTCAAGTCCCATCGACTCGACAAACGCTCTGACCTCCTTTTGTTTCATAAGCTCGTCGAACACTTCCTTCTTGGTAAGCTTTCGGCTTATCTCCTCAGCCTCGGCAAGGCGCAGTGTGAGGTTGACGCTGCCGTTGTGCAGAGCCTTGGCAAGCGTAACGCGTATGCGACCTTTAATCTCGTTGATTTGGTCGAGCAGAATCTGGTTGTCCACAACAATCTCAATCTCGGGGAAGTTGGATATTTGCGGCTTGACATTCTTCATGCGCGAGGCAAGGGCAATCATCTTCTGCGGCATGCGGTTGCACATCGACAGCCATTGCAGCTCGAGCAGTTCTTGTGTGAACTCCTCGTTCTCCTCCTTGTTTGTTATCTCTGCCTCTTGCTTGACGGCAGCCTCCTGTTTGCGCTGAAGGCTTTGGAATGTTATGCCGAGACCCGACAGTTTGATAGCCTTATGCTTGGGTTGGTTGCTGGTATGCGGTTGGGCAGACGCAAGAGAGGCAGCCGATGTGATAGTGTTGGCAGCCGCCGTCATGGCTTGGCTCAGCGCCTGTGTGTCGTTGGGCACGGCAGATAGGGCTGCGGCACCAGTGTTATGTGTGCCGTAGCCGAGGTTCTTGCCCGGGGCAGCCACCTGCTGAGCCGCCGTGTTCCGGGCCGTAGTAAGATGTATGAACAGGGATTTCAGACGTTTGGGGCTACGCCCCACGCCGTCGGCGGCATCTTCGGGCTGTGTTATCTGTGCCACCTGTATAAGCGTAAGCTCCACCAACAGGCGCTTGTTGCTGCTCTGTCGGTAGCTAAGGTCGCACTGGTTCATCAGCTTAAGAGCCGTGTATAGGAATCGGGTAGGGCAGCGTTTGGCTTGCTCGGCATACTTTTCGCGCTGCTGCTGGCTAACCTCAAGCAGCGTAAGCGTAGCCGCATCCTTTGCCATGAGCACGTTGCGCACGTGCGAAGCCAATCCGTTGATGAGGTTGCCGCCGTCGAATCCCTTCTCAATGATAGAGTTGAGCAGCAGCATTATGTCGCTCACCTTGTTCTCCATAGCGAGGTCGACGATGCGGAAGTAGTTGTCGGCATCAAGCTCGTTGAGGTCCTCAATAACCTTTTGGTATGTTATGTTGCCCTGGCAGAAGCTTGCAGCCTGGTCGAATATGGACAGGGCGTCGCGCATACCGCCGTCTGCCTTCTCGGCAATCATGCTCAGGGCTTCTTCCTCGTAGGTAATGCCCTCCTTCTCTGCCACGTGCTTAAGGTGCGCAATGGTGTTCTCCACCGTCATGCGCTCGAAGTCGTATATCTGGCAACGAGATAGGATGGTTGGCAGAATCTTGTGCTTCTCGGTAGTGGCGAGTATAAAGATGACGTGTGCCGGCGGTTCCTCAAGCGTCTTGAGGAAGGCGTTGAAGGCAGCTGTAGACAGCATGTGTACCTCGTCGATGATGAACACCTTGTAGCGTCCTACCTGCGGCGGGATGCGTGTTTGCTCCATTATCTGCTTGATATTCTCCACAGAGTTGTTGCTCGCGGCGTCGAGCTCGAAGATGTTGTACGACCTCTGCTCGCTGAAGGCGCGGCAGCTTTCGCACTCGCCGCATGCCTCGCCGTCGGCAGTTGGGTGCAGACAGTTGATTGCCTTGGCAAAGATACGTGCACAAGTGGTCTTGCCTACACCGCGCGGTCCGCAGAAGAGGTAGGCATGGGCCAGCTTGCCGCTCTTGACGGCGTTGCGCAATGTAGTGGTTAGGGCGGTTTGTCCCACCACCGAGTCGAACGACATCGGACGGTACTTGCGTGCTGAAACTATATATTCTTCCATATTGCTAATTGTGAGCTGTTGATTAGTGGCAACACAAGAGGCTTGTGGGCTGTCTGTGCGTTGCAACTGCAAACTTACTATAAAAATTTCTATTTTCGTGTATGAATACCAAAAATTATGAGTAAGTTTGCAGTCAAATTAATTAATAATGGGTCGTCTCAAACTTTTATTGGCTCTTATAAGCCATTACAAATACGCTATAACCATTGTCGTTGGCATACTTCTCGTGGGGTTTGTCGACGAGAATAGCTTTATGCATCGTGTTCAGTTGGAGATGCGCATAAGCGACTTGACCGACGAGATTGAACGCTACAATGCTCAGAACGAAGCCGACTTGAAGCAGCTCAAGGAGTTGCGCCGTGGTCCGGAGGCATTCAAGCAGATTGCGCGCGAACGTTATATGATGAAGACCGACGACGAGGACATATACGTATTGAGCGACGACGAAAAACCAGTAACAAACAACAATGAAACAACTGAGTAGAATCCAGAGCACATTGTTCCTTATCGGAGGTGTGCTTATGGTGTTAGGAGCAGGCTGCTACGCCTTTTTGATAGGGCAGAAGGTGGTTTGCTGGGTATATCTTGTGGGTGCGCTAATATTTGCCTGGATGCAGGTGAGCCAGACGTACGAGGGTCAGAGCACCACAATAAAGCGCTTGAAGCGCATCATGACAACAGCCGACATCTTCTTTGTGTTGTCGGGATTGCTGATGGTGGACAGCGCCTATCAGTTTATGCGCTACTCGTTTGCCGACGTCAGCACTTACTTCAATCTGATATACAACAAGTGGGTACTGATGCTTCTCGTGGCAGCCATACTCGAGATATATACGATGCACCGCATAGGTTCGGAACTAAAGAAGGAAAGTTAAGGGTTGGAAATTACGAATTAGGAATTAGGAGTTAGGAGTTGGAAGTTTTGAATTATGGGTTTTGACTTATGAATTACGAAATTTTCCTAAATAAGAACAATCATAACTTAAAACTAATAAAAAATCATCCGTTATTCAACAATACATATTAACTTTGCCTGGATGCAAGAATGTGAATAATAAAATCTATGAACAAAATAATATACGCTTTTCTCACTATTCTGGTGTTTGCATCGTGCGCAAGCCAGTACAACATCCAAGGTTCGTCAAACATCTCGACACTTGACGGCCGAAAACTGTATCTGAAGGTCTTAAAGGACAATGACTTTAAGAACATCGACTCGTGTGATGTTGTGCACGGACAGTTTCAGTTCAACGGAACTTTCGACACTGTTCGTATGGCTAACATCTTTATGGAGGACGAGAGTGTGATGCCCCTCGTAATAGAGACTGGCGATATAACAATAAAGATAGACAACACTCAGCAGACCGTAAGCGGCACCCCCTTAAACGATGAGCTGTTCAAGTTCTTTAATAAGTACAACCAGCTTAAGAACCAAGAGGCTGAGTTGGTACATACGCACGACCGCGCCATTATGAACGGACAGGACATGGACGTCGTTACAAGTCGCCTCAATGCCGAGGCGCAGCGCCTTACCGAGCTTGAGGACAAGCTCGTGACATCGTTCGTAACCGATAACTTCGACAATGTTCTTGGTCCGGGTGTGTTCTTTATGGTGACAATAGGCAATCCATATCCAGAGCTTACCCCGTGGATTGAGGACATTATGAGCAAGGCCACCGACAAGTTTAAGAACGACGCTTACGTTAAGGACTACTATAAGAAGGCACAGGAGAATCAGGCTATAATGAACGGTATGAAGACTCCGGATATGCCGCCGGCTCCAGCTGGAGCACCGGGTATGGCACCACAGATGCCGCAGCAGGCTCCGGAAGGTCCGACACCCAACGAAATGGCAAAACCAACAGAATAGCATAATATGAAAACACTGATATTTGGAGGAAAGGTTGTTAATGAGGGCGTGGTGCGCGCAGCATCCGTTGTTGTAGACAACGACCTCATTACAGATATTATAGAAGGCACAGAAGCTCCCCGTGGCAACTACGATCAAATCGTAGATGCTACGGGGTGTTTTGTATTGCCCGGAGTTATTGACGACCATGTTCACTTCCGCGACCCGGGACTGACACAGAAGGCAGATATGGAGACAGAGAGTAGGGCAGCCGCATACGGCGGTGTGACATCCTACTTCGATATGCCAAACACCAATCCTCAGACCACAACAAAGGAGGCTCTCGAAGCCAAGTTGGAGGAAGCGGCTGGCAAGTCGCACGTCAACTATGCCTTCTTCATTGGCGCCACCAACGACAATACCGACACCGTGTGCAGCGTCGACCCGCACCGCGTGCCCGGCATAAAACTCTTTATGGGCTCAAGCACAGGCAATATGCTTGTAGACAAGCGCGACGTCTTGCAGCAACTCTTTGCCAAGGCAGAGTTGCCTATAATGGCACATTGCGAGGACACCGACATAATCAACCACAACATGGCTGAGGCAAAACGCCTTTATGGCGACGACCCGGCTGTGGAGCATCACCCGGAGATTAGGTCGGAGGAGGCTTGCTGGCAGTCGACAAAGCTCGCCGTGGAGCTTGCATCCGAGACGGGAGCACGTCTGCACGTGGCACACCTTACCACAGAGCGCGAGCTTCAGCTCTTTGGCAGCAACCCACGCATTACAGCCGAGGCGGTTATTGCGCACCTCTTCTTCTGCGATGCCGACTATGCCACACTTGGCACACGCATCAAGTGCAACCCTGCCATTAAGACCCAAGCCGACCGCGACGCCTTGCGCCGTGCGCTAACCAATGGCAAGATAGCCACTATCGGTACCGACCATGCCCCACATCTCTTGAGCGACAAGGAGGGAGGATGTGCACGTGCGGCATCGGGTATGCCTATGGTGCAGTTCTCGCTTGTGGCTATGCTTGAGCTTGTAGACAAGGGAGTGCTCGGCATAGAGCGTCTTGTGGAGCTTATGTGTCACAATCCGGCACAGCTGTTCGAGGTGTCTAAGCGCGGATATCTGCGCAAGGGATATAAGGCCGACATTGTTCTTGTGAAGAACGACGAGCCTTGGACCGTAACCACCGACTGCATACAGAGCAAGTGCGGATGGAGCCCAATGGAGGGACACACCTTCCAGTGGCAGGTGCGCACAACTATATGCAACGGCCACATTATATATAATAACGGAGCGTTCGACAGCAATAGCCGTGGCGAAGAGCTCCAGTTTAGAAGAGCCTAAAGTCTGATGCCCAAATACATCGAATATAATATCTCACAACTGCGGCCCTATATCAACTGGCTCTACTTCTACTTTGCGTGGGGCCTGTCGGGTAAGCCGCAGGAAGAGAAGGACAAGCTTAAAGCCGAGGCGGATGCTATGCTCGACATCTTCGAGGCACGCTATCATACGCATGCAGCCTTCGGGCTGTTCGAGGCAAACGGCGACATGGACGACATCGTCATTGGCGACACACGTCTGCCTATGCTGCGACAGCAACGCAAGGCTGACGACGGCGAGCCTAATATGTGCCTTGCCGACTTTGTAAGACCTCTGTCGCAAGGCATACCCGACCATATTGGCGTCTTTGCGACGTCCATCGACTCGGCTGTGGAGCACGACTTCTGTGACGACGACTTCCAACGTATGCTTGCCCAGACACTTGCCGACCGCCTTGCTGAGGCTACCGCCGAGGTGCTGCACCTACAGGTAAGACGCTCGTTGTGGGGATATGCCCCCGACGAACAGTTGTCGATAGAGCAGCTTCTGCGTGAGGACTTCCAGGGAATAAGACCCGCTGTGGGCTATCCCTCGATGCCCGACACCAGCATAAACTTCATCATCGACCGCCTGATAGACATAAAGCGCATAGGCATACGCCTTACAGAGAGTGGGGCTATGAAGCCGCACGCATCGGTATCGGGGCTGATGTTTGCCCATCCAAAGGCACGCTATTTCGACATAGGGAAGATAGACGAGGAGCAACTGCGCGACTATGCGCAACGGCGACATACGCCGGTGGAGCTTATGCGCAGGTTTCTTGCTGTCCGACTGCAATAGCTAATACATTAATAAATGATTGCACGAATATTCTTTCTGATAATATTGGCGGCACTTCTGCCCGACATCTACATCTACCGACGCTACTTGCGCCACCGCTTCGACCTTGGTTTGTGGCAGCGTTTGCTATGGTGGCTGCCGGGGGCGGCTATGGTAGCCCTTACCTTGGTGTATGCCATGATAGACAATTTTGCACCCGACAACCTCACGTGGTTCAACATCTACCTGTTTATGCTCGGCCTCGTTGTGGTGCCAAAGGTGCTCTTTGTGCTGTCGTCGCTTATGGGCAGACTGGTTCGTAGGGTGTTCGGGTTGCGCCGCAACTGGGGCAACTACGTTGGATTGCTGCTCGTCTTATGGCAGCTGTATGTGCTCTTTACAGGCTCGATGATAGGCACCGACCGACTTGCTGTAAACGAAGTGACCATTGAGTTTGACGACCTTCCGACAGCGTTCGACGGCTATCGCATAGCGCAGTTTTCCGACATACACCTCGGTTCGATGCGCACCGAGCTGCTTGAGCGTGCCGTTGTAGAAATAAACAAGCAGCACCCCGACCTTATAGCCTTTACGGGCGACATACAGAATATGCGTCCACAGGAGTTGACGAGGTTTGCACCGGTGCTCGCAAGGCTTAAGGCTAAGGATGGAGTCTACTCGGTTCTTGGCAACCACGACTACTCTCAATATATGCCTAAGCTCGACGAGGCGCACAAGCGAGCCAACGAAAGGCTTACACGCAGCTTCCAGACATCCATCGGCTGGAACCTCTTGCTAAACGACAACCGCATAATCCGCCGCTCTGCCGACTCTATCGTCGTAGCCGGAGAGGAAAACGACGGACGTCCGCCATTTCCGCAGAAAGCCGATTTGGGCAAGACGTTGCGTGGCGTGTCGGCACAATCGTTTGTCGTAATGCTTCAGCACGACCCTTCGGCATGGCGCCGTTCAATACTGCCTAAGTCGAAGGCGCAGCTCACCCTCAGCGGACATACACACGGAGGGCAGGCAAGCTTCTTCGGATGGCGACCTACTGAGCTGTTTGGTAGGGAAGACGCCGGACTATACCGAGAGGGCAACCGTGCCCTGTACGTGTCGACCGGACTTGGCGGTTTCGTACCCTTCCGCTTCCACATGGATCCTGAGGTGGTGGTGATAACGCTTAAGAAATCAAGAAATTAATAAACTAATAAATAAGAAAAAACCAAAAATTAGAAACAAATGAAGTACCTATACCGCACCTATCAGCTCCTTATAGCTCTTCCGTTAATAGCTATCTACACCGTCATAACATGCTTTGTGGTAATAGTAGGCTGCGCTATCGGCAACGGCCACTTTTGGGGTTACTATCCCGGCAAGTGGTGGGCGCAGTTCATTGTGCGTGTGCTTATGCTGCCTGTAAAGGTAGAGGGCAGGGAGAATCTGGAGAAAGGACAGTCGTATGTGTTTGTAGCCAACCACCAAGGCTCGTTCGACATCTTCCTTATATATGGCTTCCTGTGCCGCAACTTCAAGTGGATGATGAAGCGCCAGTTGCGCCAGATGCCATTCGTTGGCAAGGCGTGTGAGTCTGCCCACCACATCTTTGTCGACAAACGAGGTCCCAGCAAGATACGCCAGACATACGACCAGGCACGCAAGACGTTGCAGGGCGGTATGTCGTTGGTGGTTTTCCCGGAGGGAGCACGTACCTTTACAGGACACATGGGCGTGTTCAAGCGAGGCGCCTTTATGCTTGCCGACGACATCGACCTGCCCGTTGTGCCATTGACAATCAACGGTTCGTTCGACGTAATGCCACGTCAGCGCGACATGCGTTGGGTAACATGGCATCCGCTGCGCCTTACCATACACAAGCCGATAAAGCCCATAGGCAAGGGTGCCGACAACATCAAGTATCTCGAAGAGGAGAGCTATAAGGCAGTGATGTCGGGTTTGGTAGACCAGTATAAAGGCTTTGTTGAGAACCCCGACCAGTAGAAAATGTTGATGAAAAGGGCGTTAGGCACGTGCAATAAGTGTTTGTATCGCCCTTTTTAGGTTTTTTATTCTTTTAAAAGTGTGCCATTAGAATAATCTTTGTATTTTTGTATTCGCATACGTCAACATCAATGTTATTAAACTAATAAGTGCATTATGAATACCAGCGACAGCATAGTAATAATCCCCACATATAACGAGAAGGAGAATATAGAGAAGATAATCCGTGCAGTGTTGGCTCTTGAGAAGGGCTTCAACATACTCGTAATCGACGACGGCAGTCCTGACGGAACAGCCAAGATTGTGCATAGGCTTATTGATACCGAGTTTCACAACCGTCTCTTCATAATCGAACGTTCGGGCAAGTTGGGCTTGGGCACCGCCTATATCACCGGCTTCAAGTGGGCTTTGGAGAATGGTTACGACTACATCTTCGAGATGGATGCCGACTTCTCTCACGACCCCAACGACTTGCCGCGCCTTTATGCGGCGTGCCACGACGAAGGCTACGATTTGGCTATAGGCTCTCGTTATGTAAGCGGTGTTAATGTTGTAAACTGGCCTATAGGCCGTGTGCTTATGAGCTACTTTGCCTCTAAGTATGTGCGCTTTGTCACCGGATTCAATGTACACGACACCACAGCAGGCTTCAAGTGCTACCGCCGTTGTGTGCTCGAGTCTATTCCGCTCGACCAGGTGCGCTTCAAGGGGTATGGCTTCCAGATTGAGATGAAGTACACCGCCTTCAAGATGGGCTACAAGATAAAGGAGGTGCCGGTGGTATTTGTAAACCGTCGCGAGGGCGTAAGCAAGATGAGTGGCGGTATCTTTGGTGAGGCTTTCTTCGGAGTGATGCGTCTGCGTTGGGACGGATGGTTCAGAAAGTATCCACAGGCAAAGCATTGATAACATCCGTTTGTTATGAAGATAAAGGAAATTAGCAATATATACTCAGCCCTGCCACAGTGCGGGGCTTTTTTGAAAGCATTAAATGATAAGTCGGTGAGGCATATATTTCTTAAGGGAATGTATGCTTCATCGGCTTCTGTGTTTTTTGCGGCAGCCGTTGAGGGAAGTGAAAAGGGAAAAGAGAAAAGTGAAAAGTTAAAAGTGAAAAGGGAAAAATCCATATCCCTTACAGCCGTGTTTGTACTACAGGACAACGATGAGGCTGGCTATTTCTATCACGATCTTACGCAGATATTGGGTACCGACAACGTGCTGTTCTATCCCTCTTCGTACCGCCGTGCCGTTAAGTACGGACAGCGCGATGCCGCCAACGAGATTCTGCGCACTGAGACATTGAGCCGACTTGCAGCCCAATCGGACAGCTATATGTATGTGGTTACGTGTCCGGAGGCACTGAGCGAGCTTGTTGTGTCGAAGCGCCGACTGGACGAACGCACTATAAATATAGCTGTTGGAGATATTGTGAACCTTGCCGACTTGGGCAGAAAGCTGCGCGATTTTGGCTTTGCTGAGGTCGATTATGTATACGAGCCGGGTCAGTTTGCAATGCGAGGCAGCATTGTCGACGTCTATTCCTACTCGTCCGAACTGCCCTTCCGCATCGACTTCTTTGGCGACGAGGTAGACACCATACGCACATTCGAGGTTGCCGACCAGCTCTCTAAGGAGTCGCGGCAGTCGGTGGCTATCGTCCCCGAGTTGGCTCAGATAGTAGAGGATAAGCAGCCCTTCACCTCCATGCTGCCCGACGATGCCGTGCTTGTGGTAAAAGACCGCCTCTATCTGTGCTCAACAATAGAGCAGATATACAACGACGGCTTCTCGCATCAGGCTCTAACCGAGCGTCTTGAGGGTGCAACCGAGATGGAGCAACAGCAGATTGTGCGCGATATGCGTAAGGAGAACAACCTTGTTTCGGGTGTGCGCTTTCGTGAGGAGATGTGCAAGTTTCGCATTGTCGAGTTTGGAGCGCAGCCTACCGGCACCCCACAGGCAACCATTGCCTTTAATATCTCGCCGCAGCCATTGTTTCACAAGAACTTCGAGCTGCTTGCCCAGTCGCTTGAAGACTATCTGCTTCGGGGCTACAAGCTGTACATCCTTGCCGACAGCGAGAAGCAGACACGCCGTTTGAAGGAGATATTCCAGAGCGACGAGCTTAAGCAGATGCGCAATATACACAGCGGAAAGTCGGCCAACTCGGAAGCCCTTTCGGTTGCCGACAACATCTGCTTCACCCCTGTCGACCGCACTATTCATGAGGGATTTGCCGACAACGACCTGCGCCTGTGCTTCTTCACCGACCACCAGATATTCGACCGATTTCATAAGTATAACCTCAAGAGCGACTCTGCCCGTACCGGCAAGATGGCTCTAACGATGAAGGAGCTACAGGAAATGGAACCCGGCGACTTCATTGTGCACGTCGATTTCGGCATAGGCAAGTTTGGCGGACTGGTGCGTGTGCCTGTGGGCGACAGCTATCAGGAGGCAATACGCATCTACTATCAGCGTGGCGACATTGTAGACGTGTCTATCCACTCACTCTACAAGATTTCGAAGTACCGCCGTTCGGACACCGGCGAGCCGCCCCGACTAAGCACCCTCGGCACCGGAGCGTGGGACCGACTGAAGGAACGCACCAAGAAGCGCATCAAGGATATAGCCCGCGACCTTATAAAGCTCTATGCCAAGCGACGTCATGAGAAAGGCTTTGCCTTCTCTGCCGATTCGTATATGCAGCACGAGTTGGAGGCTTCGTTTCTCTACGAGGACACCCCCGACCAGTCGAAGGCTACGCATGACGTAAAGGCAGATATGGAGTCGGTGCGTCCTATGGACCGCCTTGTGTGTGGCGATGTAGGCTTTGGCAAGACCGAGGTGGCTATACGAGCTGCCTTCAAAGCCGCCGTTGACGGCAAGCAGGTGGCTGTGCTCGTGCCTACAACGGTGCTCGCCTTCCAGCATTACAAGACATTCCAGGACCGACTGAAGGATATGCCCGTACGCATCGACTACCTGTCGCGTGCCCGTACAGCCAAGCAGACACGCCAGGTGCTTGACGACCTAAAGGAGGGAAAGATAGATATCCTCATAGGTACGCACAAGTTGATAGGCAAGACGGTTGAGTGGCACGACCTCGGACTGCTCATCATCGACGAGGAGCAGAAGTTTGGCGTGGCTACTAAGGAGAAGCTGCGCAAGCTTAAGAGCAATGTCGACACCCTCACAATGTCGGCTACCCCTATACCCCGCACCCTGCAGTTCTCGCTTATGGGAGCCCGAGATATGAGCATCATGCGCACACCGCCACCTAACCGATACCCCGTGCAGACCGAACTGGGTGTCTATGGCCACGAGATAATAGCCGATGCCATCAACTTCGAGATGTCGCGCAATGGTCAGGTATACTTCGTAAACGACCGCATAAGCAACCTTCCAGAGATAGCTGCGCTCATACACAAGTACGTACCCGACGCACGTGTGGCGATAGGGCATGGACAAATGAACCCCGAGGAACTTGAAAACATCCTCATCGGCTTTATGAACTACGACTACGACGTACTCTTGTCCACATCCATTGTGGAGAACGGCATCGACATATCCAATGCCAATACCATAATCATCAACGATGCACACCGCTTCGGACTGTCAGACCTCCACCAGATGCGAGGCCGTGTTGGACGCTCCAACCGCAAGGCTTTCTGCTACCTGTTGGCACCGCCAAAGTCGGTTCTTACCCCCGAGGCACGTCGCCGACTTGAGGCTTTGGAGAATTTCTCCGAGCTTGGCAGCGGCTTCAACCTTGCCATGCAAGACCTCGACATACGTGGTGCGGGCAACTTGCTTGGTGCCGAGCAGAGCGGATTTATGGAAGATCTTGGCTACGAGACATATCAGAAGATACTTAACCAGGCTGTAACCGAGCTTAAGAACGACGAGTTCCAGGACATCTATGCCGAGGAGATAGCACAAGGCAAGGATATTTCGGGCGACGAGTTTGTGGAAGATTGCGCCGTGGAGAGCGACCTTGAGATGTACTTCCCCGAGACCTACGTGCCGGGTTCGTCGGAGCGAATGTTGCTCTACCGCGAGCTTGACAATATAGAGGACGATGCCCAGCTCGACGCCTACCGCCAACGCCTTGTCGACCGCTTTGGCAAGATGCCGCACGAGGGCGAGGAACTGTTGCAGGTAGTGCCGCTTCGACGCCTTGGCAAACGCCTTGGCTGCGAGAAGATAATACTTAAGTTGGGCCGTATGCAGATGCAGTTTGTGTCCAATCCAGAGTCGGCATATTACAAGAGTCAGGCCTTCGGTAAAGCCCTCAACTACATAGCCACACACACCCGACGCTGCACCCTTAAGGAGGTAAAGGGCAAGCGCTCAATGGTGGTAATGGGCATACCCACTGTGGGCGACGCCGTGGAGGTGTTGAAGGATATGTCCGAATGAAAAATAGGGTAGACGTTTGGTGGTTTGACATAAATTCCTTACCTTTGCCAACTCATTTTTGAAAAACTCCCCCGTAATTATTAAATAGTAAGTAAAAAGTAATAAAAGCACACCACTCGCACCTGTCGTTAGGGGGAGGGCATGGTAGGGTGGGGCTTTAGACAACAGCAATTATGCAAGGACAAAGATTCAAGGCTTGTCAGCAGGCTCTGCACTTCAAGCACTTCACACGTCGAGGCTACGCTCTCTTTAGCTGCATCGGCCGTGAGGTTCTTATCTGCACTCTCAGCGTAGCAACATTGACCTACGCAAAGGCAGAGGGTATGAGCACAAAGCCAGCTACAGCGACAGCCCTGACCGACTCTTTGGGACGTGGCGAGGTGCGCCTCGACGAGGTAACCGTTACCTCATCGCGTGCTCCGCTTACAGCTCTGCAGTCGGCAAAGATCGTGTCTGTCATCTCACGCGACGACATTCAGCGTGCGGAGGCAGCGAGTGTAAACGACCTCTTAAAGTTAGCCACGGGCGTAGATGTCCGTCAGCGCGGTGGCTTTGGTGTACAGACGGACATCAGCATCAACGGCGGAACGTTCGACCAGATTACCATTCTATTGAATGGCGTCAACATTTCGAGTCCACAGACTGGTCATAACGCTGCCGATTCCCCAGTTTCGCTTTCCGACATTGAGCGCATCGAGGTTCTCGAGGGTGCTTCGGCACGTGTGTTCGGTTCGTCGGCTTTCAACGGCGCCATCAACATCGTGACGCGCTCGGACAGCAGCTCCAACCTGCGCCTATCGGCTGAGGGAGGTTCGTTTAGTACCTTTGGGGGCGACTTTGGGCTTACGCTCAAGACCAACGCTCTGAGCCAGAAGCTAAGTGGCGGCTATACACAGAGCGACGGAGGCACAAAGAATTCAGACTTTAAGCGTTGTCGTGCCTACTATATGGGCAACTACACATCGCGCTATGCCGACCTTATGTGGCAGGGAGGCGTATCGTCGCAAGACTATGGCGCATCCACTTTCTACAGCGCAAAGTTTAATAATCAGTGGGAGGCAACACGCCGTATCATTGCCTCGGCACAAGCCGATATCAAGCCGTTGGGCAACGACAACCTTGTGTTTACACCGCAACTGTATTGGCACCGCGACGTCGACCACTATCAGCTTACACGTGGCAAGGAAGGTGCAAGCAACGGCGAGAACTATCATCGCATGGATGTCTACGGAGCATCGCTCAACGCTCATGCCACATGGCTGCTCGGAAAGACAGCCCTTGGCTTCGACCTTCGCAAGGAGCACATCATGAGTACGGCTTATGGCGACTTGCTGCCGGAGGACGAGTGGGCTGACATTCATGGCACCGACCGCCGTTACGACCATCGTGGCGACCGCACAAACACCAGTCTGTTTGTCGAGCATAACGTCATACTTGGTGGCTTTACGCTGTCGGCAGGTATGCTTGCCAACCGCAATACAGCCCTTGATGGCGACTTCCGCTTCAATCCCGGTGTAGACATAAGCTATCGACCTAACGATATGTGGAAGTTTTATGCGTCGTGGAATAAGGCTCTGCGTGTTCCAACCTACACCGACCTGTATACCAACAACTCTGTGCAGCAGGGCGACCTCGAGCTTCGTCCCGAGAAGAACTCAACCTTCAAGATAGGCACCCGCTTCCGCACATACGGCGTTGAGGCAGTTGTAAGCGGATTCTACTCGAAGGGTACCGACATCATCGACTGGGTGTACACCACCGAGGAGCGTGGCAAATACCACGCCATGAACATCGGCAAGCTCTACAATATGGGCTATTCGGCTGATGCAACACTCAATCTTGACGAGTTGTTGCCAGGCTCTTTGCTCACCCGCTTCAAGGTGGGTTATGCCTATATCTACCAGAAGCACGAAACCGAGCGCCCCGTATATGGCTCGCTGTATGCCCTTGAGTATCTGCGCCATAAGTTCACTGCCCAGCTCGACCACCGCATCTTCAGTCGCCTTTCGGCTTCGTGGGCTGTGCGTTGGCAGGAGCGTATGAACCACTATTCGCCCTACACCAAGGTGGATGTCAAGCTGCAATGGACAGCTCCAGCCTACACCTTGTATGTCAAGGCCGACAACCTTACTTGCCACCGCTACTACGACCTCGGTGCCGTTAAGCAGCCGGGACTGTGGATTATGGCTGGTGGAAGCATCAAGATTGGGTTGTAAAAAGGGCTTCGGGTATTAGAAGCGATACAAACTGAAGTTTATCGGGGAGATTGGCGTTCTATTGTTCGTATAATGAACGTATAATATTTGGTTCGTATAATTGGCGTTAATGATTTAATCGTGTAATTGGCGTTAATGTTTTAATCGTGTAATTGACGTTAATACGCTGGTTTGTGCAATTCGTCGCCGAGGGCGGCGACGCACAAGCAGCGTTCAAGACACAGCATTACACGTTCATTAACGAACCCAAATTATACGTTCATTAATGAACCAAAATTATACGTCCATTATACGAACAATATATTATACGTTCATTATACGAACATTAGAGAGCCACTCCCCGACAAAATGCGATTTGCACAGGCCACCTCCACATTCCGTATAGGCACAAAAAAAGAGAATGTTAAACTAATAACATTCTCTTTTCTAATAAATTTGGTAGTATTTGTGACTCCGGCAGGATTCAAACCTGCAACCTTCTGATCCGTAGTCAGATGCTCTATTCAGTTGAGCTACGGAGCCAAACCTTACTTGCAATTAGGTGTGTTTCTTAATTGCGAGTGCAAAGGTAGGCATTTATTTTGTAACTACCAAACTTTTCGGAAGTTTTTATCTAATTATTTTTATTTTCTATATATTGTCGCATAAAATGCTTACCTTTGTACCTTATTAAATAACAGACTAATAAGCAATTAAGATATTTGTTCATCATTAATGGATACAGATAACGAGATTTTTATGCGAGCCGAGCTGCTTCTTGGCAGCGACGTTATGCAGCAGATAGCCTCCAAGCGCGTCATTGTGTTTGGTGTGGGAGGTGTTGGCAGCTGGTGTGTAGAGTGCTTGGTGCGCTCAGGCATACGCCGCATTACCATTGTCGACTGCGACCGTGTGTGCGCAAGCAACGTCAACCGCCAGCTTATGGCCACAACTAAGACCATAGGGCGTGTCAAGGTGGAGGCGCTTAAGGAGCGTCTGCTTGACATTAACCCCAGCTGCGAGGTCACGGCTATACAAAAGATGTACACCGAGGAGAACCATGAGGAGTTTGGTCTCGACCAGTACGACTACATAATCGACTGCATCGACTCGCTCAAGGACAAGATTTCGCTCATTATGCGAGCCTGCGAGACGTCCGCCGTGCTCTACTCGTCTATGGGAGCAGCGCTGAAGATGGACCCAACGCAGATAAAGGTGGCAGAGTTTTGGAAGGTGCGCGGCTGTCCGTTGGGTTCTGCCCTGCGCAAGCGCATGAAGAAGGCAAAGCTCAAGCCAGCCCACAAGTTTCAGTGTGTGTACAGCGAGGAGCTGCTCGCCAACCGTGGCACCAACCCCAACAGCGAAACCAACCTCTTGGTCAAGGCACAAATCAACGGCTCGATGGCACACATCACGTCTGTCTTTGGCTTTACCATTGCAGGTTTGTTGCTCAACGACATCTACCATAAGGTACTTTCAAAGGAAAATGCTTAAAAAGTAGACACAATATACAACAAATAGCATATTTGTTGGTTATATAATATGTACGCAATCAAAAATCTATAATGCAAAAAATCAATCAATAATATGAAAAGGCTTTTAATATACCTTATGCTTATTATGCTGATGCCTGTCGTGGGCTTGGCTCAGTCGATGACCGACGACCAGGTAATGGCATACGTGGCAAAAGAGCATGCTGCCGGCAAGGACAATGCCAAGATTGTAACCTCGCTTATGCAGCGTGGAGTGGACATACAGCAGATTAGGCGTGTGCGCGACAAGTATCAGAAATCGATGTCGCAGAACACCACCAAGTCGTTGGGCAGCGCCAAGGACCCTACGGGTTCGTCGCGTTTGCGCACCAACAACGTAAAGAAGTATAAAAGCAAGTCGAAGAACAGCAAGTACAGTCGCAACAAAAGAAGCAACACCTACGACGAGGACGACGAGGATGATATGCAGGACGACTATTCGGCCTACTCTACATACCGTGTTCGGGGCGAGCGTGCAAAGGGCTATACCAACACCTACGACGATAACGACGAGGAGTATCTCGAGTTTGAGAACGAGCTTGGCGAGATGGTACCCGACACCGCTGCCATCATAAAGCAGTACTACGAAAACAAGAACTCGAAGAAGCGCAAGGTGTTTGGACGTGACATCTTCAACAACGAAGACCTCTCTTTCGAGCCTAACATGAACATTGCCACACCGCAGGACTATCGTCTCGGACCTGGCGATGCCGTGATAATAGATGTTTATGGCGCTTCGCAGAAGACTGAAGAGTGCACCGTATCGCCCGACGGCGAGATAACGATAGAGGGCTATGGACCTATAGCCGTAAGTGGACTAACCGTGGCGCAAGCCAATGCACGTGTGCGCTCAACACTCGGCAGACGCTATTCGAGCAGTAGCGTAAAGCTCACCGTAGGACAGACACGCACCATTATGATTAACGTTATGGGCGAGGTTAAGATGCCGGGAACCTACACCCTGCCGGCTTTTGCCACCGTGTTCCATGCCCTGTATATGGCAGGCGGTACCAATGAGATAGGTACCTTGCGTAATATCAAGGTGTATCGCAATAACCGCCTCGTAACCATGGTCGACATATACGACTATATACTCAACGGCAAGCTTACGGGCAATGTGCGCCTTGCCGACAACGACGTCATTGTAGTAGGACCTTACGACTGCCTCGTCGGCATCTCGGGCAAGGTTAAGCGTCCTATGTTCTACGAGATGAAGAAGAGCGAGTCGTTAGCCTCGTTGCTCAAATATTCGGGTTCATTCACCGGCGATGCCTACACCAAGTCGGTGCGTGTAAACCGCAAGACGGGCAAGGAGTTTGCCGTATTCAATGTGGGCGAGTTCGACTTTGCAAGCTTCCACATCTCAGACGGCGACTCGGTAATGGTCGATTCGGTCATTCCGCGTTATGCCAACACCGTCGAGGTTAAGGGTGCCGTGTTCCGTCCGGGCTTGTACAACCTTGGCGAACAGGTCAACAGCGTGCGCACACTTATCGAGCATGCCGAGGGAGTAAAGGAGATGGCGTTTACCAATCGTGCCGTGCTGCACCGTATGAAGGAAGACCGCACACTTAAGGTGATAAGCGTAGACCTTGCAGGTGTCTTGGCAGGCACTGTGCCCGACATACCTTTGCAGGAGAACGACGTGCTGTTTGTGCCTACCAAGACCGAGAACCTCGATCAGCGTACCATCAGCATACGAGGCGAGGTGCAGTATCCGGGTGTATACAAGTATGCCGACGACGAGACCATCGAGGACTTTGTGCTTCAGGCTGGTGGCCTTACCGACAAGGCATCTACCGTCAACGTCAACGTAAGCCGCCGTGTAACCAACCCCAAGGCATTGGCTCCCGACAGCGTTATAGCCGAGGTCTACACGCTCTCCCTTAAGGACGGATTCGTTGTGGACGGCGAGCCGGGATTCACGCTCATGCCTTTCGACGAGGTATATATCCGCAAGAGTCCGGCTTATATGGAGCAGAAGAATGTAACGGTTGAGGGCGAGGTTATGTTCGCCGGAACCTACACGCTCTCTGCCAACAATATGCGTCTGAGCGACCTGTACAAGAGATCGGGTGGTTCTAACGGACTTGGTTATGTTCGTGGCGCCCGTCTTATGCGCCGTGCCACCGATGCCGAGAAGGAACGTATGCGTGCCGCCTTGCAGATGGTGATGGAGCAGCAGAAGAAGAATATCTTGCAGCTTGCGGCAAGCAGCAGCGGAGGCTACATACAACAGGCTGCCGAGGGTGCCGAGAATGCCAACTTGGCTAAGTTTAATGTGCCCGACGAGTATCCTGTAGGTATTGACCTTGAGCAGGCTATGAAGAACCCAGGCAGCGACGCCGACATGGTATTGCGTGAGGGCGACCGCCTCATTGTGCCGCAGTACAACGGAACTGTGAAGGTGAACGGAGCCGTGATGTATGCCAACACCATTGCCTTTGAGAAGGGCAAGCGTGCAAGCTACTACATCGACCAGGCAGGTGGCTATGCCAGCGACGCCGTAAAGAGCCGTGCATACATTATATATATGAACGGTATGGTGGCAAAGTTGAGCCACGGAGCCAAGGTGCAGCCCGGCTGCGAGATTGTGGTTCCGGCTAAGCTGAAGCGTAGCATGAGTGTGGCAGAGAAGATGACTATGAGCTCAAGCTTCTTGTCTATCGCGACAATGATTGCCACTATATCTAATATGTTTGCCAACTAATAAACTGTAAATTTCACTATTCAATCGTAGTAGGAGACTATGGCATGATAGCCGTAGTCTCCTATATTTATAAATGCAATGGTTATGAAACATAGAACAGGTATCTTTGCGAAGACTAAAACAATGATGCTTATGAGCGTTAGGGTCTTCCTTGGACTGGTGTTGTTTGTAGGTCTTGTCAGCGGTAAGCCAGCCGGCAAGCCATTGATGTTGAAGGGAAGCGTGGTGGGCGAAGAGGGCAGAGGCATTGCCAACGTCGTTGTGAACAACGGACGCGAGTTTTGCCAGACCGACCGCAATGGCCATTGGCAGCTCGTTACCGATACAGCCGTCAGCAAGTTTGTGTCTATATCCACGCCATGCGAGTACACCTTGCCGCAGACCGACGGCATAGCCAACGGCTATTATATGCCTGTAGCCAAGGCAATGGAGGCTGGGTCGAAGGCAAGCTTTGTACTGCATCGACGCGATTCGGTGTCCAACCGCTTTCATTATATAGCCATAAGCGACCCCCAAATACGCAATGCGCACGACATGAAACGTTGGCGCCAGGAGACGGTGCCAAGCATTATGCATACAGCATCCAGTCTGCGCAAGACAGGCGACGTTATAGGAATGACGTTGGGCGATGTGGTTTTCGACAACATGACGTTGTATGCACAGTATAAGCAGTCGATAAAGAATCGCCGAATGACCTTCTTCCAGTGCATCGGCAACCACGACTTTCAGAAAGCATACGCCGACCTGCACAACTCGGAGCTTGGCGCGCCGCATTATGCCGAGCAGATGTTTGGCGAGTTCTTCGGTCCGGTGTGCTACTCGTTCAACATCGGCAAGTGCCACATCATTACGATGAAGAACATCAATTATCGAGGCTCGTGCAAGTATGAGGAGGAGATAACCGAGGAAGACTTGCGCTGGCTTGAGCGCGACCTGAGCTACGTGCCAAAGGATGTTATGATTATCCTCAATATGCACGCCCCTGCCTGGAACGCCATGGAGCCTATCGACAACATCCTCAATGCGCAGCGCCTTGCCGAGATACTTGAGCCATACGAGGCCCATGTCTTTGCCGGACACACCCACTTCTTCGAGAATGTGGAGGTTACGCCGCGTCTATACCAGCACAATATAGCCGCTGCCTGTGGCGCATGGTGGACGAGCAACATCAACCGCGATGGCGCTCCCAACGGCTATATGGTAGCCACGGTAAACGGCACGTCGATGAAGTGGCAGTATAAGGCTACCAACTCTAAGTCGGTATACCAGATGCGTGTGTACAAGCCAGGCGAGTTTCGCACGCAGAAGAATTATGTCGTGGCTAATGTATGGGAGTGGGACCCCCACTGTCGTGTAGTGTGGTATGAGGACGGAAGATACAAGGGACGCATGCAGCAGTTCACCGACAACGACGAGGCCTTCTTGCTTACAAAGCCGCTTAAGCCCCAGCTTGCCAAGACGCGGCACCTCTTCCGTGCCCGCCCCACTTCTAAGAAGTATCGCACAATAAAGGTTATCTTCATAAATAGGTTTAATCAAACCTATACTTATACTATAGTTAATAGAAACAACAGGCCGTTCTTGCTGGAGTAAAGACATTTTGTCGTTCAAATCACTAAATAATAGTGCAAAAGTGACAGCTGCTAAGCTATTGTGTTAATAATCAATAGCTTAGCGGCTGTCACTTTGCTTTTTATCCCTATTCATCTACCAGCCTATCTACCAGTAGTAAGCGTCGATGTAGCAGCCCGCACACAAGGGAGGATTTTGGGTGGGATAGTATTGAGCCAATGATAATGTAGGCTCTACTTTGTAATCCTGTTATCTCTACTTTGTAACAGTGTTATCTCGGCTTTGTAACAAGTCAATAGCTACTCTATTGGGTACACAAACGCTCCACTTCGTCCTTTGTCAAGCCCGTCATTGACGCAATAACGTCAATATCCATTCCCTTGGCATACATCGTCTTTGCCACTGCTGCTATGCCTTCAGCTCGTCCTTCAGCTCTTCCTTCTGCCCGTCCTTCAGCTCTTCCTTTTGCAAGTCCTTCCTCTCGTCCTTGCTCCTTCGCCGTGTCCAACGAGTTTTTTATGTCGCGGTAAGCCTTGAGGCTATCCTCATACTCTCGCAGCTCCTTAGGAGTGAATCGGGCAACAGAGGCAGCGGCAAACAGCTTGGAGAATATCTTCTCGCGTAGGGCAGCCGGGCGATTGTCAAGGCGTGAGAGGTTCTTAAGCACATACATCCACTTGTCCGACAAAGACGTCAGTTCGTCCTCGGTCTTGTCGAAGCAGCCTACCTCAACATACTTAAACATCAACTTGGCATTGAACACCTTGTGGGTCTTGGTGTCCATCAAGGCAATGGTGTGGATTGTGTCAAGGGTGTCGAATGCCTCATCTCTCATCTTGTAGTTAAGCAATGCTACGACATATACCTTCTTCAGACAGAAGTTCCAGTAGGTGCCTTTCGGTGCCTGCTCTCTGATAGGGAAGGTGGAGTAGAACAGAGAGCGGTCCTTGAAGAATGACTGGTAGGCATTCTGCATCTCCACAATAAACTTCTCGCCCTGCTCGTTCTCGCAGTAGACGTCGAATATGGCCTTGCGCTCTGTGTACACATCACCCACATTCTCGCTGTTGAGATACTTTACGTCCTTTATCACCTCCTCGCCGTCGAATAGGGAGTTGAGGAAGTTGATAAGCAACTCCTTGTTGGGGTCGGTACCAAAGATTCGCTTAAAGCCGAAATCGGTCAACAAACTGATATATCGTTCTTCTGACTGTCTCATAACTGATTGTTTTTACTTATTAATATAATGTTGCTGAGGTGCAACCTATCGTAGGCAAAGATACTGCAATAAATCAGAATAATCAAGCTTTTGCAAGAAAATAATGGTACATTGGCTGTTAGATAGCCACCTCTAAAAGCCTATCTAACAGCCTGTAACCTGTTGGTTATCAGTATTTAATGTCTAATACTGGCACTTCTTGCACAATTAATAGAAAATCAAAAACGATTTATTCTACTATTGTAAATGTCAAAATAATATTGTAGTTTTGCACTTGCATTACCTTGTAAAAATTTCAATTCACCTAAATAGACAAATGGAAGATAAAAAAACATACACTTATGATGAGGCTTTTGACGCCTCTTTGAAGTATTTTGACGGCGACGAGCTTGCTGCACGCGTATGGGTGAACAAGTATGCCATGAAGGATAGCTTCGGCAATATATACGAGAAATCGCCGGAGGATATGCACTGGCGTATAGCCCGCGAGATAGCCCGTGTAGAACAGAAGTATGCCAACCCGATGACGGAACAAGAGGTGTTCGACCTGCTCGACCACTTCCGCTACATCGTTCCGGCAGGCAGTCCGATGACAGGTATTGGCAACAGCCACCAGGTGGCATCGCTCAGCAACTGCTTTGTGATAGGCGTTGACGGTGATGGCGACTCGTATGGAGCCATTATGCGACTCGACGAGGAGCAGGTGCAGCTGATGAAGCGCCGCGGTGGAGTGGGACACGACCTGTCGCAGATTCGACCCAAAGGCTCTCCAGTCAACAACTCGGCTCTTACCTCTACCGGACTTGTTCCGTTTATGGAGCGCTACAGCAACTCTACACGTGAGGTGGCACAGGACGGACGCCGTGGTGCGCTGATGCTGTCGGTAAGCATCAAGCATCCCGAGAGCGAGGCATTTATCGATGCCAAGATGACGGAGGGAAAGGTTACGGGAGCCAACGTCAGTGTCAAGATAGACGACGAGTTTATGCAGGCTGCCATCGACGACAAGCCTTATACACAGAAATTCCCTATCGACTCGGACCATCCATTGGTGTCGAAGGAGATATCTGCCAAGCAGTTGTGGCAGAAGATTGTGCACAACGCATGGAAGAGTGCAGAGCCGGGCGTGCTGTTCTGGGACACCATTCTGCGCGAGAGCATCCCCGACTGTTATGCCGACCTTGGCTTCCGCACCGTCAGCACCAACCCTTGCGGCGAGATACCGCTCTGCCCGTACGACTCGTGCCGACTGCTCTCCGTAAACCTCTACTCGTACGTGGAGAATCCATTTACGCCTGAGGCAAGCTTCAACTTCGACCTCTTCCGCAAGCATGTGGATAAGGCACAGCGCATGATGGACGACATCATCGACCTGGAGCTTGAGAAGATAGACCTCATCATGGAGAAGATAAAGCACGACCCACAGTGCGACGACATCAAGCATGCCGAGTATCATCTATGGGAGAAGATTAAGGACAAGAGTTCTAAGGGACGCCGCACAGGTGTGGGCATAACCGCCGAGGGCGACATGATTGCCGCCATGGGCTTGCGCTATGGCACACAGGAGGCTACCGACTTCAGCGTAAACGTTCACCGCACATTGGCTCTTGCAGCCTACCGCTCGTCTGTAACGATGGCTCAGGAGCGTGGAGCGTTTGACATCTTTGACGCCGAACGCGAGAAGAACAACCCCTTCCTGTTGCGCATAAAGGATGCCGACGAGCAACTCTACAACGACATCATGACATACGGACGCCGCAACATTGCCTGTCTTACCATTGCCCCTACCGGCACAACATCGCTCATGACACAGACCACAAGCGGCATCGAGCCTGTATTTATGCCCGTGTACAAGCGTAGACGCAAGGTTAATCCGGGCGACCCGGAGGTGCATGTCGACTTTGTGGACGAGGTGGGCGACTCGTTTGAGGAGTATATCGTATACCACAAGAAGTTCCTCGAGTGGATGCGCATCAACGGCATCGATACTGAGAAGCGTTATACACAGGAGGAGATAGACGAGCTTGTGGCACGTTCGCCGTACCACAAGGCTACCGCCAATGACGTAGACTGGCTGATGAAGGTGCGTATGCAGGGTGCCATACAGAAGTGGGTAGACCATTCGATAAGCGTAACCGTAAACCTGCCCAACGACGTGGACGAGGCTCTTGTAGACCGCCTGTATATTGAGGCTTGGCGTTCGGGATGCAAGGGATGCACCATCTACCGCGACGGCAGCCGCTCTGGTGTGCTTGTTTCGGCATCCAAGAAGGACAAGAAGAAGTCGGCCGCACCTGCCGTTAAGGAGAAACACGTGGTTCAGGTGGACGGACGTGTGGTTACGGAGACGCGTCCCAAGGAGTTGGAGTGCGACGTTGTGCGCTTCCAGAACAACAAGGAGAAGTGGGTGGCATTCATCGGTTTGCTCGATGGCTATCCTTACGAGATATTCACCGGACTGCAGGACGACGAGGAAGGCATAGCTCTTCCAAAGACCGTTACCAAGGGACGCATTATCAAGCAGATGGGTGCAGACGGCAAGAAGCGCTACGACTTCCAGTTTGAGAACAAGCGCGGATATAAAACTACGGTTGAGGGACTGTCGGAGAAGTTCAACCCCGAGTATTGGAACTATGCCAAGCTCATCTCTGGCGTGCTGCGCTATCGTATGCCTATCGACCACGTTATAAAGCTTGTGGGTTCGCTGCAGCTTAAGGACGAGAGCATCAACACATGGAAGAATGGTGTGGAGCGCGCCTTGAAGAAGTACGTGATAGACGGCACCGAGGCAAAGGGTCAGGTGTGCCCAGTATGCGGACAGGAGACGCTTGTATATCAAGAAGGATGCCTTATCTGCAAGAATTGCGGCACATCGCGCTGCGGATAGAGGTAAATTGATTAGATTTGCGGTATGAAACACGTAAAGATTGCTTTTATAGGATTCGGCTACCGTGGCAGACAGCTGTTGAGGCTGATGCGTGGTATCGACTTCTACGACATCGTGGCAATAGCCGACAAGTGCGAGGCACAGCGTCCGCACGACGTTGCTTTCTATCAAGGCGACGATGCCTACATACACATGATAGACGAGCGGCGACCCGACCTCGTGGTTGTTACGTCGCCGTGGCATCTGCATGTGGAGCAATCTATAGCGTGTGTGGAGCGTGGCTGCCACGTGGCGTTGGAGATAAAGGGCGGTTTGGCTATGGGCGAGTACGACGACCTGATACGTCTTGCCAACCAAAAGCACCGCAAGGTGTATCCTATGGAGAACACGCTGTTTATGCGTGAGATTCTTGCCGTGAAGCGTATGGCAGACGAGGGCGTGCTGGGCGACATCGTATATCTGCGTGGCGGCTACCGGCACGACCTGCGCGACATAATGCTTGACGACCAAGGACGTCTTGGCGGACGCCTTGGCACGGAGAGTGTGTGGCGCAGCCATTTCTATACAAGTCGCAATGGCGACCTATATCCAACGCACGGTCTTGCTCCGCTTTGCCTCATACTGGGTGTGGGCAAGCGTGACAGGTTTGCTGCCCTTACGTCATTTGCCACCAAAGCGGTAGGTATGCGACAGCGTATGGAGCAGCTTGGCAATGGCGATAGCCCCGATGCCCGGCACATCTGCCTCGGCGATGTGGTGTCTACGCAGATAGAGACGCATGGCGGAGCGCTTATATCCTTGACGCACGACACATCCCTGCCGCGGCCCCGTAGCCTCGACTTCGAGGTGCAAGGCACCCGTGGCCTGTGGGACGGGGTGAACCGCCGTATATACATAGAAGGCTCAAGCGAGCGTGAGACGTGGGAGGACGACGCTCCCTACATCTCACGGTACGATAGCCTTTACTGGCAACGCTGGGGTAGGGAGGCGATAGAGCAGGACAGCCACCACAAGGGTATGGACTACATCATGCTGCGTGCCATAGAGGATGATATGCAGGGAGGCATCGCATACCCTGCCACTCTCGACGACCTTGCATTGTGGACATCGGTGTCGGTGCTGTCCGAGCAGTCGATTAAAGAACACAGAAGAATAGAATTGTAGTATAAGAACCTTTAAAAATCAAGAGCCATTATGAAACAGAAAGTCATTATATCGGAAAACTTGGAACGCGATCTTGTCAACGCCATAGCCGAATGTGAGCACGACAAGATATTCATTCTTACCGACCAAACCACACACGACAAGTGCTTGCCTAAGCTTCAGGGTTTCCTGTGCCTAAATGGTGCGCAGCATATAGTGATAAAGGCAGGCGACACACACAAGACACTACAATCGCTTGCAGAAGTGTGGACGGCTCTTAGTGAGGGTGGCGCTACCCGCCACTCGCTGATGATAAACCTTGGTGGAGGCATGGTTACCGACCTCGGAGGCTTTGCGGCATCCACCTTTAAGCGTGGCATCGACTTCATCAATATCCCTACCACTCTGCTTGCCATGGTAGACGCGTCGGTGGGAGGAAAGACGGGCATCAACTTTGGCGGATTGAAGAACGAGATTGGCGTATTCTCCGACAGCAAGTTTGTTATCATCAACACCCAGTTTCTCGACACGCTCGACCACGACAACATCTGCTCTGGATATGCCGAGATGTTTAAGCACGGCCTTATTTCGGACGAAAGACATTGGGCAGAGCTTGTAAGCTTTGACCTTGCGCAGCCCAACCTTGCACAGCTGCAGCGAATGGTGGCAGAATCGATAAAGGTTAAGGAGCGCATCGTGACCGAAGATCCGCACGAGCACGGCATACGAAAGGCTCTTAACTTGGGCCACACCGTGGGTCATGCTCTTGAGTCGTTTGCCATGAAGCACGGCCGTCCTGTACTGCATGGATATGCCGTGGCATACGGAATGGTGTGCGAGTTGTACCTTAGTGCGCGCAAGACGTCGTTCCCCACCGAGCAAATGCACCAGACGGTACGGTTCATTCTCGACCATTATGGTCGTATGCCGTATACCTGCGACGACTATCCGGAGCTGCTCGAGCTGATGCGCCACGACAAGAAGAACACGTCGGGCATAATCAACTTTACGCTGCTTGGCGGCATTGGCGACATCCGCATCAACCAGACAGCAACAAAAGAAGAGATAGAAGAGGCTCTCGACTTTTTGAGAGAAGCATAACATAAATCAACAACTATGGATATAGAAAGAATAAAAGAGATACGCTTAAAGCAAGACGGACTGTCGAAGACACTTGGTATGGAGTTTCTGTCTACCGACGATCCCGACACGTGCCAGGCACGAATGAAGGTTGACGAGCGCAACCGTCAGGTGTTCGGATTTCTTAGTGGCGGCGCTACGCTTGCCCTTGCCGAGAATCTTACAGGTGTCGGCTCTATGGCATTGTGCCCTAACAAGATTTGTGTGGGTGTAAACGTAAGCGGCAGTCATGTAAAGGCTGTGCTCGAAGGCGACACCGTAACCGCCACCGCACGCATCCTGCACAAGGGCAAGACGCTGCACCAGTGGCACGTGGAAATATGCAATGAGGAAGGCGAACTGATATCGTCGGTAGAAGTTACCAACTTTGTAATGAATCCGTCGAAATGAGTTTTGTATACTTCCGACTGCCACACACAACGCAGGTATACCGCAACCGGCTCGACAACGAGCCTGAAGAAATAGCGTCGCTCGCCGAACTCAACGGGCGGCGCGGTTTCGTTATTGCCCCTTTCGAGCCGTCGGCACAGTGTCCTATACTGCTTCTTGACGCCGAATGGGAGGCTGTGGACATTGCTGACGATTGTGAGGCGGAGGCTCATCTCATTGATGCCGCCTACGAGGCGGAGCGCAGCAGATATGCCGTAGACTTTGAGAACTTCCATGCCCAGTTGCGCGACGGAACGTTTCAGAAGATAGTGTTGGCACGAAGCGCACGTCTTAAGGCCACGGAGCATATCCCGCCATTGTCGCTCTTTGCCCGTGCCTGCAAGAAGTATCCTCGGTTGTTCGTTGCCCTGTTCAGCACAGAGCGCAGCGGAACGTGGCTTATAGCTACACCGGAGATTCTGGTAAGCGGCAAGTGTGGGGCTATGCAGACCATGGCTTTGGCTGGAACAATGCGGTTGAGCGGCAGTCAACTGGGCTTCGATGTTTCGGGCAGTGGCTTCGGCAAGGACGATATACACTGGAGTACGAAGAACATTCAGGAGCAACGCTATGTGGAGACCTACATCACCGAGTGTATAGAGCATTACACTTCCGACTTCTCTGTATGCGGTCCCTATACCTCAAGAGCCGGCGACTTGGTGCATCTTAGGTCGGACATCAGCTTCAGTCTTAACGATACGGCGCACATGGGCGACTTGCTCAATGCCCTTCATCCTACACCAGCCGTATGCGGTATGCCAAAGACGGCGACACGCAACTTTATAATGCACAACGAGTCGGCACCGCGCGATTATTATAGCGGGTTTTCCGGAACGCTCAATCCCGATGGCGACACCAATCTGTTTGTAACCTTGCGCTGCATGAAGATAGCCCAACAGCACAATGCGGAGCCGGGTGAATACACCCTGTATGCCGGGGGCGGATTGCTGAAGGACAGCACGTGCCAATCGGAATGGGAGGAGACGGAAGCCAAGATGAACACTATGCGACAAACCTTCAAACTTTGACTCTATCATGTTCAGCAATAAAGAGAATATCAACATACTGACATCCCTGCTTTTGGAGTATGGCGTGAGCGATGCCGTGGTGTGCCCGGGCAGTCGCAACGCGCCTATTGTACACAATCTTAGTCAGTGCCAGTCGATAAGATGCCATCCCGTTACGGATGAGCGTTCGGCTGGATTCTATGCTTTGGGCATAGCCCAGGCAACTCAACGCCCTACCGTGGTGTGCGTAACCTCGGGTACGGCTCTGCTTAATCTTGCACCGGCTGTGGCTGAGGCTTACTATCAGCATGTGCCGCTCGTAGTGGTGTCTGCCGACCGCCCCGTGCAGTGGATAGACCAACTCGACGGTCAGACGTTGCCACAACCCGATGCTCTTGGCCGTTTTGTGCGCAAGGCAGTGTCGTTGCCGGAGCCTCACGTGGCATCAGTGGGCAGTGGCGATGGCTTGGAAGCAGCCGGCAAAGGGGCTTTGTCGGACGGCGACAAGCGTTTGGACGAAGAGCGTTGGATGTGCCGGCGTCTTGTAAACGAGGCTCTCCATGCCGCCACTTGCCGCCAGTCGGCTCCCGTTCATATCAATGTGCCTATAACCGAACCCTTGTTTGCGTTTGACGTGGCAGAGTTGCCGGTGGCAAAACGGTTCAGACAGATGGAGAAGGTGAGCTTCCTTAATCAGCAACGACAGCTGTTTGAGCGCTTCTTCAGTGCCGACCGGCCAATGATTGTCATCGGGCAGATGGCTTACGGCATCATCAGTCCGGAGACGATACGCTCGCTCTCGCAGCATTATGTGGTTATGGCAGAGCCGCTGTCTAATCTGCATTATCAAACCATTCACTTTGACGAGGCTGTCAGGGTGGTGGAGAGTCTTGACCAAAACGAAAGCCTACAGTATGTACCCGACTATATTATATATATAGGCGACACTCTCGTTAGCAAGCCCACGCGCCGCTGGCTGCGTTCTACCAAAGCCACATCGTGCGTCATAACCCCCGACGCTCTCGACATTCACGACCCTATAACGACGTTGGAGGATATCGTTGAGTGTCCGCTTGAGGATGTCGACCTGCTGCTGTCGAGCTTCTGCGACATCTACGACAACCCCGAAGACTTTGAAGACGATGAGGACGTAATGGCTCATGAGGATAGCAGGCACGGCTTTCATGCCTGTTGGCAGCAACTGCTTGACCGTTGTGCCGAGCGTGCCGAGGCTTACGAGCCTGGCTTCTCGCAAATGGCTACGGTGAAATACTTTGAGGAGCAGCTTGCCGACCTTGACACCGACATCTGCGTTCATTATGCCAACAGCTCGGCTGTGCGTCTTGCATGTATTTATGCCCAGCATTATGTGTGGTGCAACCGTGGCGTCAATGGCATAGAGGGATCGCTCTCTACGGCGGCTGGTTTCTCGCTTGCAACAGATGCTTTGACGGTTTGCGTCATTGGCGACCTTAGTTTCTTCTACGACCAGAACGCTCTGTGGAACAGTAATATTGGCGGCAACCTGCGCATCGTTTTGCTTAACAATGGCGGCGGCGGAATATTCAGACAGCTTAAGGGGTTGGACAAGAGTCCGGTGGCAACCTCCTTTGTGGCGGCTCAGCATGAGACAACGGCACAGGGTATATGTACACAGAACGACATTGGGTACATATCGGCTAAGGATATGGGCGAGATGCAGATAGGTATCGTCACGCTGCTTACAAGAGAAACAAATAGACCTATGCTGCTTGAGGTATTCACTGATGTTGATGAGGACATAAAGGCAATGGCAGACTACTTTGCTTTGTTGACATAATGACATGTTTTTGTTTTAAAGACATAAGAACATAAGAACATGTTTTTTTGTTTTTAAAGACATAAGAACATGTTTTTTGTTTTTAAAGACATAAGAACATAAGAACACGTTATTTTGTTTTTAAAGACATAAGAACATAAGAACATGTTTTTTTGTTTTAAAGACATAAGAATATGTTTTAAGATATAGAATTTTAAGAAAAAAACCTGTTCTTATGTCTTAAAAAACTGTTCTTCTGTCTTAAAAAAACTGTTCTTCTGTCTTAAAAAAACAAGTTCTTCTGTATAAAATGTAGAATATAAATATCAATAAATACGTCAGAATATGGAAAAACGAAATTGGTCTCCCGTACAGGGATTCGACTTTAAGGAAATCCTCTTCGAGGAGTACAACGGCATTGCCAAGATAACCATTAACCGTCCGCGTTACCGCAACGCCTTCACTCCCCGTACCACATGGGAGATGTCGCAAGCCTTTGCATGGTGCCGCGAAGCCCAGCACATAAGCGTAGTGATACTGACCGGTGCAGGCGACAAGGCTTTCTGCTCGGGAGGCGACATGCACGTTAAGGGCAGAGGTGGATATGTAGGCGACGATGGTGTGCCACGTCTTAATGTGCTTGATGTGCAGAAGCAGATACGCTCGCTGCCTAAGCCTGTAATCGCCATGGTCAATGGTTATGCCATTGGTGGCGGTCATGTGCTGCACCTGATGTGCGACCTAACCATTGCCAGCGACAATGCCATCTTCGGTCAGACCGGTCCTAAGGTAGGTTCGTTTGATGCCGGCTTTGGCGCAAGCTACCTTGCCCGCATCGTCGGACAGAAGAAGGCGCGCGAGATATGGTTCCTCTGCCGTCAGTACTCGGCCGCCGAGGCAGAGCGTATGGGAATGGTGAACAAGGTTGTACCTTTCGACCAACTTGAAGATACCTGTGTAGAGTGGGCAGAGATAATGATGGAGCGTTCGCCTCTTGCTCTCCGTATGATTAAGGCAGGACTCAATGCCGAGCTTGACGGACAAGCTGGTATACAGGAACTTGCCGGCGATGCCACCATGCTCTACTATATGCTTGACGAGGCACAGGAGGGTGGACGCGCCTTCCTTGAGAAGCGCAAGCCCGACTTCAGCAAGTATCCCAAGTTGCCGTAACGGCAAGATACCATGCGTAAGCCTTTATTGCTTCGCTTCAGGAACTCCCTACTTTAGGAGTAGGGAGAATCCATTTTCTCTTTATGTATCCAATGACTTTGTAGGAATATTATTGTTAATAACGGTTAATAACCATTGATAATCCTATACCTTATACGTTAGTCTAATAAAACCCAAAGGAAGATATTGGGTTAAAACAAAATAGGTAACGCTTATGAAGAATCTCTTAACCACAATCGTGCTCTTGCTATTCGTTTGTATAGCACCGCTATCTGTATGCCATGCCGACACTTTCAAGGGAAAGGTTGTTAATGCCGAGACAGGAGAACCCCTTGTAGGGGCTAATATTAACAGTGAGATTAACCCACAGCCGGGTTGGTCGATGCAAAATTCTACTGAGACCGACAGCACTGGTTGCTTCTATCTTAATAGTGGTTGGGAAGGCAGAATAATGTTCAAGTTCAGTATGATAGGCTATAAGAGTACCCGCAAGGTAGACTATTCGTACGGCGAGGAGGTGAAAGACACAACCGACCTTGGCACCATACGTCTGCAGCCAACGGCATTGATGCTACAGGAGGTAGAGGTTAAGGGACATATTCCACGCATAACCATGTCGGGCGACACCATTGTGTTTAATCCCGATGCCTTCAAGCTTAAGGAGGGAGCACGCCTTGACGAACTTATAAAGAAGCTGCCCGGTGTGCAAAACCGTGACGGCAAGCTGTATTGGAACGACAAGCCCATTCGTCTTATGATGAATGGCAAGGACCTCTTCGGTGGCGACCAGATTGTGGGAGAACTACCTGCTGAGGTGGCTAACAAGCTTAAGTTGTACGACCGCAAGTCGGAACTGGCGCGCCATACAGGTAGCGATGAGGGAGAAGAAGACCAAGTGCTTGACATACAGGTAAAGCCTGGATTCCTCGACAAATGGTATGGAGAGGTTGAGGCGCAATACCAAACAAAGAAGCGATATATGTTTGACGTGAGGGCAAGCAAGCTTAGCGACCACGACCCGCAGATGATATATGCCCAAGCCAACAATGCCAACCGATATATAGACCGAACCATGCGACAGACTATGAACCGTAATATTGACGGCGATGGCAAGAGTCAGTATGGCTCGTACAACTATCAGCACAACTGGAAGACAAAGGGAGCCGAGAACTTCGACAACAACCGTATCGACTTTAGCGCAAACCTCGGTCATAGCGATGGTTGGAACACCTTTAACCAGTCTACCGAGACATTCTTCCCTGATAAAGACCGCACATTATGCTTGTCGCGTAGACACCGCAACAAGCATAATGTTACGCCGCAAATCCAAGCGAACCTCTTTGCTTATACCGACTCGCTCAACACCATAACCGTCAAGGCGCATGCCACATACGCAAAGAGTAGCACTACGAACCAAACAGATGCAGCATCATACGGATATGAGCCAGACAAGTTTAAGTATCATACACTCGATGCCGCGCTTGCAGCAAAGCCTGGCGATGCTCTGTACAACCAGCTTATAACACGCAGTCGCAACTATCAGACAGACGATGAGCAGACACGCCAACTCGTTGTCGACTATGCCTGGGTTCATTATCTTGGCAAGAAAGGCTCGTTCTCGCTGTCGGGCAGAACAAATCTCAACGGCAACAATAGCGATACATATATCAACCGCAACCTGGAGTATCTGCGCGAAGGCAGCAGCGAGAAGCAGTGGCAGTACTACGATTATACCAAGCATAACGTAAGCACATCGCTTAAAGCCGGGGTAGACTATTGGTTTGGCAAGAAGGTGTACGTCAACATAGCCGACAACCTTATGTATACACGCACACGTGTAGGCCGCAACTTCTATGCCGACACTGACGAGCGCAACGTAAGCAATAACATACCAACAACACTCGACGCCAACAATGCTTTGCATTATCTGCTGCATACATGGACCAATACCGTGACGTTGAAGTCGACCATAACACCGTCGAAGAAGCTTATGATTATGCCTAAGCTCGATTGGACAGTGAACCGCGAGAGTACCGACTATCAATATGGTAGACTCGACACCGCAGCCGTGCGCATAAGCCATGCCATAGAGCCGTCTATCTTCCTAAAGTGGAAGATGAACCGGGTACGCAGTATGGACCTCTCCTTTGCCTACAACACCACGGTGCCCGAGCTTGTCAACACCTTTGGCTATCGCAACACAATAGACCCCTTGCAGATATCAGAGGGCAACCCGTTGCTGCACAACTCGCACAGCCATACCACCACCTTAGGCTACCACCGTATGTGGTTGCGCAAACAGATAGTGCTTGGTCTTAGTGCGTCGTACCGCAAGGACATCAACCCTACAGCCACACTCTACAGATACAACTCCAATACAGGTGTATACGAGTCGAAGCCAACGAATGTAAGGGGAGGAGACGAGTGGACGTTTGGTCTCAACTACGACCAAGGTCTGGGTGTCTACTTCCGTATTATGAACAAGTTTGCCTTGTCTAAGTCGCAGTCGTACGGATTCCTCACAATCGTCGACAATGCCGACCCACAAGCCAAAGCCGACTTGAACCATCAGCGTTTGCTTGGTGTAAACGAGAATTTGGAGTTGACGTACGAGACGGAGAAGCTTAGTTTGACTCTCTTCAACGACCTGACGCTCAACCGTTATCGTTACGACGACGCCTCGTACAATAGTCGTCCAGTATACAATAGTGTAGGAATAATCGCCCGTATCAAGCTCTCGCCGGTAGAGTTGTGGATAAGATTGGCAGACGATTTCCGTTCGGGATATCAGACGTCAGAGATGAACGGACATAAGTTGATGTCGAACGCAAGCATCAACTACAGTTTCTGCAAGAACAAGTGCCGCCTTGCTTTATGGGTAGACGATATCTTCAACAAGGATATCTACTACGAAAGTGAATACTCGGCATATCAGCGTGAGGAATCTTCTGCCAACTATTTGCATCATTACATGAACCTGACGTTTACGTATAGGTTTGATGCAAAGGGGAAGAAGTAAAGAAAGTGTGTCAAATAATAATAGTAGAGGGTGTACGGTTAGAAGACCATACACCCTCTACTAATTATTCTTCCTCCTCAAAGTCTTCCTCGTCAAACCCAAACATTGCCGGGTCAACAAAGGCGTCGAGGGCGCGGCGTTCCTTCTTTGTAGGTCTGCCTGTACCGCGTGCGCGGTCGACAAAGCCGCTTATTTTGCTCATTTCGAGCAGCTCGTACTGCTTGGCGTCGGTTACATTCTCGTAAACTTCGGGAATGAGCTTGGCGCCAACACGCTGCTCTATAGTCTTCAATATCTTGAACGAGTAGGTTATAGGCGGTTTCTTGACACTAACCACCTCGCCCGCCTTAACCGTATGACTCGGTTTGACGTTGACATTATTAATTGTAACCCTGCCATTCTTGCAGGCATCGGCAGCTATGGAGCGTGTCTTGTATATGCGTGCCGCCCACAGCCACTTGTCTATACGTGCTACTTCAGCCATAAGCCTTATTGTTTTTTAGCCTTCTTGCCCAGTTTGTTGTACTGATTCATCGTGATGTTCAGTCCGGCAAGCACAAAGCTCTTTATAATGTCTACAGCCTGGTCGATGGAAGGCTGTAGGGTCTTCATATCCTCCTCGTCGTATTTGCCAAGCACCCAGTCCACCTGCTGACCTTTTGCAAAGTCGGCACCGATGCCCATACGCAGACGTGCATACTGTTGTCCGATGAGCTGCTGTATGTTGCCCAGTCCGTTGTGTCCGCCGTTGGAGCCGTTGCCCTTCAAGCGGAAGTCGCCGAGAGGAATAGACAGGTCGTCCACGATAACAAGCAGGCGTTCCTGGTCGATATTCTCATTCTGCAGCCAGTAGCGCACAGCGTTGCCGCTAAGGTTCATAAAGGTTGTAGGCTTGAGTATAAACACCTTTCTGCCCTTGATTGATGTCTCAGCCACAAAGCCATAGCGCTTGTCCTCGAAGGTAGCGCCCACCGAGCGAGCAAACTCGTCAACCACCATAAAGCCGGTATTGTGTCTTGTGTTCTCGTACTCGTAGCCAGGGTTGCCAAGACCTACTATTAAAAACTTATCCATAGTCTTAAAGAAATAGTAAGGGCTTATAAGTACCTCATTGTCTTATAAGCCTAAATGATAAAAAGCGCACGTGTCAATGCAGACTCGTGCGCTTTCCTTATTGTTACAATTAGCTGATTGTGTGCTATTTATTAATCCTGAGCGGCAGCAGCAGCCGACATAGCGGCACGTGTCATCTTGATAGAGCATACGATGACCTCCTTGCTTGTAGCAATCTCAAGACCCTCGAAGCTCAACTCGCCAACCTTGATGCTCTTGCCAATCTTGAGGGCAGTAACATCAATCTCGAGGTGCTCAGGAATCTGCTGGTAAGGAGCAGTAACGTTGATCTTACGGATAGAGAGGTTCATGCGACCACCATCACGTACACCCTGTGCAAGACCTGTGAGCTTAACTGGGATACCGATTGTGATAGGCTTCTGATCGTTAACCTCGAGGAAGTCTACGTGAAGAACAGCGTCAGTTACCGGGTGGAACTGAATCTCCTTGAGGATAGCTGTGTGCGACTCGCCGTCGATAACGAGGTTGATAACATAGATGTGCGGAGTGTAGATAATCTTGCGAAGCTCAGTCATAGCGATAGCAAATGACATAGCTGCTGGCTTGCCATCCTTCTCGGCGAGGCCGTAGATGTTGCAAGGTACAAGACCTTCCTTACGCAATGCTTTAGAAGCTTTCTTTCCAAGGTTTTCACGCTTCTGACCTGTAACGTTAATCTCTTTCATAATTGTGTTACTCTAAATTAAGTTGAATAAATAATGTTTATGCCTTAATTCGCCATCACACGAGAAATATTGAATTTTCTCAAATTCTGTATAGATGTGCTCAAAAAAGCGGTGCAAAGGTACTGATTTTATATGGAACTAACAAAGTTTAGAGAAAAAATGTTTATTATTGCCGTGTTTTTTTGGTAGTTCACCCATTTTTGTCTATTTTTGCAAAGCGAAATGTAAAGCGAACAACAATATCGAAATAAAGAGATACATTATAATATTATAAAAGGATGATTAATCGAGAATTGATTAGAATAAAGATAGTTCAGTTGACCTACGCATACTATCAGAATGGTAACAAGCTAATGGACAGTGCCGAAAAAGAATTGCTCTTTAGCTTGTCAAAGGCATACGACTTGTACAACTACCTCTTGGAATTAATCGTCGCCGTAACACGTGAAGAACGTCGAAGAGTCGAGGTTGCATCGCAGCGTGCACAGCGTGATGGCTCTGCTATGCCGTCACAGAAATTCGCTTACAACAAGTTTGCCGTTCAGCTTGAGGAGAACAAGCAGCTTGCCGAGTTTGCCGAGACACAGAAGCAGTCGTGGGACACAAGCATCGAGTTCGTACGCAATCTCTGCAACCAGATTGAGCAGAGCCAGACATACGTCGACTATATGGCAGATGCCGACAGCTCGTACGAGGCCGACCGCGAAGTATGGCGCAAGCTCTATCGTCAGCTCATACAGGAGAACAGCGACCTCGACCAGCTGCTCGAGGAGCAGAGTCTCTACTGGAACGACGACAAGGAGGTTGTAGACACCTTCGTGCTTAAAACTATCAAGCGCTTCGACCCGAGCACCAATTCCAAGCAGGAACTCCTGCCCGAATACAAGGACCAGGAAGACAAGGACTTTGCGCAGAAGCTATTCCGTGCCACCATTCTCAACGCCGACCAGTATCAGCGTTATATGAGTGAGACATCGCGCAACTGGGACTTCTCTCGTCTTGCATATATGGATGTCATCATCATGCAGATAGCTCTTGCAGAGATGATGACCTTCCCCAACATACCTATAAGCGTAACCATCAACGAGTATGTCGAGCTTGCAAAGCTCTACTCTACACCTAAGTCGGGTGGCTACATCAATGGTATGCTCGACTCGATAGCACGCTACCTCGTGTCGACAGGCAAGCTTATGAAGACCATAGAGGACCGTCCGCAGCGTCGTCCGGCTCCGCGCCGCCAAGCCACACCGCGCCTTAACCGTGCGCAGCAGGCTCTTGAGGATGGCGAGGTATTGCGCACACGCTATGCTGAGCAGCGTGCCGAAGAGCAAGCTCAGGCAGAGCAGGACGCTACAGAGGAGTAATAGCTCCGACGTCTACACTACCAGTGTGGTGCGCCACAATGCGTGCCACCTATATTAATATAAAGAATACAAACTTTAAACATCAATAAGAAAATGAATGTAATGTTACTGCAGGCCCAGGCTCAGGGCGGAGGATATGGTATGTTGATTATGATGGTTGCCATCTTCGCAATCATGTACTTCTTTATGATTCGTCCTCAACAGAAACAGCAGAAGAAAATTCGTGAGTTTCAGAACGCTCTTAAGGAGAATGATAAGGTTGTTCTTGGTGGCGGCATTCACGGCACAGTGCGTCGTGTAGACCTCGCCAACGGCATTGTTGAGGTAGAGATAGCACGCGGTGTTGTCGTTACTGTCGACAAGAACGGTGTTTATGCCGACTCGGCATCACAGCCACAGAAGTAATATATAAGCCGTTTTGATGGAAAATCGCTTGACGCAAATATACAGATTGGTCAGGAACTTCTTGTTCAGTTCGGTGAACAAGGAGTTTCTGATTTTTTTGTTCTTTCTCGTATTGAGCTCTATCTTCTGGTTGATGATGACGCTCAATGAGACGTTTGAGCAAGAAGTTAGTGTGCCTGTACGTCTCGTCAACGTGCCAAAGAACGCCGTTATTACAACCGAGATAGAGGACACCGTACGTGTAACCGTACGCGATAAGGGCTACTCGCTCGTGATGTATATGTATGGCGACCGCCTTCAGCCCATCAACATCAACTTCTCCACATACGCCAACCGGCAGACCGGCTACGGCATTGTGCCCGCTGCCGACCTCTTGAAGATGGTCAACCAGAAGTTTACTGGACCCTCGAAGGTGCTTCAGGTCAAGCCCGACCGCCTCGACTTCTACTTCAACTACGGCATATCCCGCCGCATTCCGGTGCGTATGTCGGGTCAGGTTGTCCCCGGACGCTCCTACTATTTGGCACGCACAAGGTTCTGGCCAGACGTGGTTACTGTATACGCACCCAAGCCAGTGCTCGACTCGCTGCGCTATGTCAAGACGGTGCCTATCAACATCGTAAACTTTGGCGACACCGTCATACAGACCGTGGCGCTTGAGAAGATAAAGGGTGTAAAGATTGTGCCCAACATCGTGCGCATAGGTCTTTATCCCGACATCCTTACCGAGGAGAGCATCGAGGTGCCTATAAAGGCCATCAACATGCCGGAGGGCAAGGTGCTGCGCACATTCCCGTCGAAGGTTAGGGTAAACTTCACCGTAGGTGCAAGCCTCTTCCGCCACATCAGCGCCGACCAGTTCTCGGTGGTTGTCGACTACAACACGCTCGTCGCCAATCCGTCCGACAAGTGCGCTATAGTGCTCAAGTCGAGTCCGCACAGCGTGCGCAACGCGCGCTTGCAGATAAACCAGGTAGACTACCTCATCGAACAACAATAGCCTATGAAGATAGCAATAACAGGTGGTATAGGCTCCGGCAAGAGCTATGTTTGCCAACTGCTCAAGCAGCGCGGCATACAGGTATACGATTGTGATGCTGCCGCCAAGCGTCTTATGCGCACGTCGCCCCAGTTGCAGCAAGACCTTAAGCGTCTTGTTGGCGATGCGGTCTATTCTGCCGAGGGCGAGTTGCAGAAGTCTGTGCTTGCCGAGTTTATACTTGCAGGCGAGGCCAACAAGCTCGCGGTGAACGATGTGGTGCATCCCGCCGTGGCTGCCGACTTCGACGCGTCGGGTATGGAGTGGCTTGAGAGTGCCATACTGTTTGAGAGCCGCTTCGATCGTCGTGTGTGCTTCGACAAGGTGGTGTGTGTCGTTGCGCCCCAAGACGTGCGTATACAGCGCATCATGAAGCGCGACAACATCTCAGCCGAAAGGGCTGCCGGGTGGATAGCGGCACAGATGCCGCAGGAGGAGATGCAGCGCCGCAGCACCTTCGTTATAAATAATGATGGGGTGGGCGATTTGGGCAAGCAGATAGACCAAGTGCTTGCCAAGTGCAGGCAATAGGCTGTACGGCATGTAGCCGTGCCGCCAAGCCATAACAGCAAATAAGAGAATAATTAATAACTAATAATAAAACAACGAACAAAAAAATGGAAACAATTCTTTCAATAGCAGGAAAACCAGGACTCTACAAACTCGTGTCTCGTGGCAAGATGAACCTCATTGTTGAGGCTATCGACGCTACACACCGCCGTATGCCGGCTTTCGCTTCCGACCGCGTTACATCGCTTGCCGACATAGCCATGTACACCGACGCCGAGGACATACCATTGTGGCAGGTACTGAAGAACCTTGGAGAGAAGGAGCAGTCGAAGGAGTGCTCGCTCAACTACAAGAAGTGTACAGCCGACGAGTTGCACGCTTTCTTTGCTGAGGTACTGCCTGCATACGACCGCGACCGCGTTCACGACTCAGACATCAAGAAGCTTATCCAGTGGTACAACATCCTCGTAAACAACGGCATTACCGACTTCGAGGCTACCCTCGCTCCAACAATGGGCGATAATGTAGACGACCGCCAGGAGGCTTAATCTTTAAATCATCAATATCAACGAATGATTAAATCCGTACGACCAAAGAAGAATCTTGGCCAGCACTTCCTCACCGACCTCGGCATAGCCAAGGCCATTGCCGATACTGTAGACGCTTGTCCCGATATCCCGGTGCTTGAGATAGGCCCGGGTATGGGTGTGATGACGCAGTTTCTCGTCACCAAGCCACGTCCGGTTAAGGCAGTGGAGATAGACAAGGAGTCGGTGGCTTACCTCAACGAGAAGTTCCCTAAGTTGCGGGAGAACATCATCGGCGAGGACTTTCTGCGTATGGACCTCAACGACATTTTTGAGGGTAAGCAGTTTGTGCTTACGGGCAACTATCCCTACGACATATCGTCGCAGATATTCTTCAAGATGCTCGACTACAAGGAGCTTATCCCTTGCTGTACGGGTATGATACAGCGCGAGGTTGCTCTGCGCATAGCGTCGGCGCCGGGCAATAAGGCATACGGCATCTTGTCGGTGCTCATACAGGCCTGGTACGATGTGGAGTATCTGTTCACTGTCGACGAGACGGTGTTCAATCCGCCGCCAAAGGTCAAGAGTGCCGTTATACGTATGACGCGCAACGAGGTTATGGACCTTGGTTGCGACGAGCGCCTCTTCAAGCGTGTTGTAAAGACCGTGTTCAACCAGCGTCGCAAGATGCTGCGTGTGTCGTTGCGCCAGATATTCGGAGGCTCTGCCTCTACCGACTTCTACGCACAGGACATTATGACCAAGCGCCCCGAGCAACTCTCTGTACAGCAGTTTGTCGAACTGACAAATCTTGTGGACGAGGAGATGAAGCGCTGCGGGCTGAAGCAATAGCTTGAGTATAGGGTATGGCTTTAACAAAAACAATTAAAACCCCGCATATATTTTCCGAGTCTTCGACTTGCTTTACATCCATATAAAGC